>Ga0210044_10000925_pt1 | contig 44638 bp, 28 predicted proteins | sample CryGey13umfilter_2_FD_183959 | JGI IMG/M metagenome (GOLD analysis project Ga0210044, IMG submission 183959) | Groundwater microbial communities from aquifer in Utah, USA - Crystal Geyser 4/9/14 3 um filter (SPAdes) (version 2) | ecosystem: Environmental > Aquatic > Deep subsurface >... | reverse complement strand
CGGTTTGGATGGCTATTGGCTGCTGAGGTAATTTTTAAGTATTTGTGCTTCATCACCTTTTCCTTTAGGTGAGTTAGAGGGAGTGTCCCAAAGGTCGGGGTGTATCATTCTGTTGGTGGCGAGTTCAATTCTTTTTCCGTTAATGGTAATCCTGAGGTTGATAGGTACTTGACCCTTTAGGACTGAAATATTTGCTAAAGATTGAGGGGTATAAAAAAAGAAAACCGCTCAAATCCAGGGACTTAAGCGGTTTTTATTTTGATGTGTGCTATTACTAGCGGTCCGGACGGGACTCGAACCCGCGACCCCCTGCGTGACAGGCAGGTATTCTAACCAACTGAACTACCGAACCATGATTCTATGAACTTTTTCTCTTGAAAGAGGATGCAAAAGTACCCATATTTTTGATATCTGCAAGGATTTAAAATATTTTTATCATTTATTTTCTAATGCATCCTGACCCAACCTCAACCTCACTCCCCCCGACAAAGCCAACAAATAATCTTGTATTTACCACTCTATTTGATTCCCACCATAAAAGCTCCATCGGTGGAGGTGTCGATGTACCTGATATCCTCATTTTTAGCCAATTCTGAAAATTGTTCTTTCCAGTAACGAGGAACCGATCCATCTGTAACAAGGGTATCGGTTTGAACTATTTTAAGCAGGTTTTCAGGTTTTATCCGGGGATTCCCGGTTACAATAACCAGGTCAACGGGTAGCCTGCCACTTAAGGGTACAAAGTTCGTCTTACCATCCAATAGCATAATGCGTCGGTTATCGACTAAAATAAACGGGCCATCCTGATAGAAACACGTTTGTTCGCGTCCGAAAGATGAAGTATCCGTCTTCACTCCAGTAGGATTCAGTCCCCATTTAGCCTGACTTGACTGAAGTGTAAAACTCACCGCAGACAAGTCCCTGGCCAGGACTGAGTCGGCTAGGATATGGCTCTGGGTTCCCTCAACAAACTGAATAACGCTGTGCTTCCTGATTTGATAGACGATCAGTCCCTGCTGCTCTAGGTGTCTCCAGTGCTGTATGGTTTCGGTTAGCAACAGAAGTGCCGTCAGTAGGAGAGTAGGCAGGAGTAATCGCCATTTGTTTTGGAGAATGAAGCCAAATAGAATCGCTATCAACAGATAAACCAGGACAACCTCAAAAAATGGCAGATATAAATTGGTTATTCCCGGAAAGGGTAAGAATTTTACTAATTCAACCACATAGTTGAGTAAATACACTAATCCCGCCAAACACCAAGCCAATATCTGGGAGAGATAAGGAACCCAGCTAAAGACAATAAATGCCATGCCTCCGGTTAATATGGCAAACGACAGCGGATAAGTGAATAAATTGGTGAGCCAAAACCAGGTAGGAAAAAAATGAAAATAGTATACTGCCAAAGGAAATGTTGCCAGTTGGGCCGATAGCGAAAGTGCCGTGATGGACCAAATGATATCTGCTGCTTTGTTTTTGAAATACACCCAATGGTAAATGGGCTGATAAAGCAATAGAATACCCGTGACAGCCGCGTACGAGAGCTGAAATCCAATATGAAACAAGAGCAATGGATTGAATAGCAGAATGATAACAGCGCTTGAGATCAGGGTGTTCAGATTGTCTTTATGCCAGGAGGTGAGCTGGCTCAAAATAAAAATTGAGACCATGAGACCTGCCCTCAGCACGGATGGTGAAAGGCCGGTGATAGAGGCATAAATCCAAACAAGCATGATCAGGATAAAGGCTTTTAAAATCCTGAGTCGACCACTCTTGTTAAGGAAGCCAAGCAAAAAATTGAAGATAATGAAGATGATTCCCACATGGAGGCCCGAGACGCACAATATGTGCATGGCTCCTGCATACACAAAATTCTGGCGCAGGGTGGCATCCATAAAGTCATCGTTACCTAAGAGAATGGCTGCTGCCACGGCGAATTCCTCTTTGTTCAGCCCGCTGGATTTTAATAGGGATAGCAATTTCCATCTGGTTTGATAAGCCCAGGCGAGCCATCTGTTTGGAGGGTCAACACCTAAAGATTCCCAGCTGCTGTTGTCTATGTACATGGAGAAATGGATGTTCTTCATGGCCAGAAAATTCCGGTAATCAAATTCTTCAGGGTTTAAAGGGCTTGCAACCGAAACGGGTGATCCCTTTACTGTGATGAGGTCGCCATACCTGAGTTCTGCGGTACGACTACATTTCTCGAAATAACCCTGAATATGCAAAGGAGATTGTTCTGTTTTCATACTGCTGTCTACAACATAGGCTTCCAAAGCGGCAGTGATTACATTCTCTCCAATACCGGGGTCGGATACCAGCCGGGCCAGGTAGACACCATTTTCAGATGTCGGGTTTTCCTGGTTAGAAAGTTGTAAAGAGGAGACCAGTATTCCGAGGAAGAAAAATAAAAGTCCAAAAGTGAGTCCGGTCAGCCATCGGAAAGCATGCCGGTTCAAGCCAATTATCACAATGATATAGGTAAAAAACGACAGTCCCGTTCCCATCCAAATCAGCAAGGGTGTCAGGTCCAAATGACCCACAAAGTAGTTCCACGTCAATATTCCGGCAATATACCAGATCAAAATTCTAAAAGCCGGTCGTTTGGACCAAAACATTGTTTATTGGTTGGGTTAGTGGCACTAAGATAGACAAAACAAAGGATATCAGGATATTTTGCGATTGTTTTTTTTCGGAGTAAGAAATATGCCTGATTTATGAAAATAAAAAAGCCACCTTCTGAATGAAGGTGGCTTTAGGGTGGGAGATGAGGGATTCGAACCCCCGACCCTCTCGGTGTAAACGAGATGCTCTGAACCAGCTGAGCTAATCTCCCTTTGTTGGAGCTCTGAACCTCCCCCCGATACTTATCGGGGTTATCGGGAGAGCTAATCTCCCTGTTTGTAAAGAACAATATTGTTTAAAAGCGTGTGCAAAGATACACGGTTATTTTGTTTGTACAATAGTTTTAAAAAAAATATCTGTCAATCGAAATGTTTTATATTCTCTGTCTTCAATCCCTCTTTTGTTAATTTTGCATGGTTTTAAAAAAACGGATAATTGCTGAAAACCTTCATAAAAACCGGATTTCTATTCACTTTACTATTCATTCTCATTTCAGGATGTTCGGTTAGGAAGTATATAAATAAAAATGAACATCTGATAAAAAGTTATAAAATTGATATTGAGGGAAAGTATGACGAGATAAGCCGCTCGGAGCTAAAAACGTTTTTAAAACCAAAACCAAATACCAAAACGATCTTTTTCAGGACAAAACTCTATAACTACTACCGCTATCAACAACGAAAGACAAAATTCAGGAGTTGGTTATATAGTCACTTTGGAGAAGAGCCTGCTTATTATAACATACTGGATGTTGATTTGGTTGTGAAGAATATGGATCGATACCTCAACAACATTGGTTTTTTTAACTCTAAAATTACCTATCAGGTAAAATTTACAAATAAAATGGCTAAAGTGATGTTCGTAATCACTCCTTCAGCTCCATTTAAAATTGAGTCTATTCAATATGACATTGCTGACACGCAAGTGAAACGTTTGGTTTTTAATGATTTGAAAAAAAGTTTGATTCAGATTGGTCAGAATTACAACGCTTATACGTTTGATGATGAGCGTGACCGCATTACCAACAACCTACGCAACAACGGGTACTATTTTTTCAACAGAAACTATATTCAATTTGTGGTAGATACCGTTTCATTAAACCATCGGATGGGTGTAACCCTGGTTTTGAACAACATGAAGCGACCTGATCCTGCTAACCCGGGCGCTTCTGTTGAAGTAGCTCATAACCGATACACTATCAATAAGATGTACGTGATCCCGGAGTACAGCCCCGGACTTTCTCAAAAGTTTGACACCGTGCTGCATACCATCCCTTTTTGGCAGGATACCACCACCTATCGGTATTATTTCCTTTATAGCGATAAGCTTAATATACAGCCGATTGCGTTTAATTCAGCTATAAAAATAAAACCCGGGACGTACTATTCTGCAAATCAGGTTCAGCAAACCTACCGAAAGTTGTTTAACTATCAAATCATCCGGTCGGCCAACATTACTTTCGATACCATTGGAACCTATCATGCTTCCTTTCCTGATCGTCATTCTTTAAATGCCCGGATGATGCTTCAGGACAATAAGCTGAATTCATTTTCTGCCGAGTTCGAAGGAACCAACTCCAGTGGCAACCTGGGAGTAAGGGGCAGCCTTGTTTTTATGAACCGAAACATATTTAAACGGGCCGAAGTACTGCGTATTCGTCTGAAAGGGGGTACGGAGGCTCAAACGTTAACCGTCGTCAATAGCGATGGCACCTCCCTTAGTTTGTTTAACACTTACGAGGCAGGTATCGATGGCACGGTCTTCTTTCCAAGGTTTTTGTTTCCAATTCATCTCGACAAATTTAATCAGCGATACATCCCCAATACCAATATCAATTTTGGTTATAATTTTCAGTTGCGATCAAACTATTCAAGGTACATAACCAACCTTGATCTGGGTTATTCATGGAATACCAGCAAGGAAATCAGTCATATCCTTACACCAATCAATCTGAATTATGTCAGGGTGCAACCCACCCCTGCATTCGATTCCATACTTAACGGACAAACCAACGTACGGCTGCGCGAACAGTACTCCGACCACATGATTGCCGGGTTAAATTATAGCTTTATCTTCAACAACCAGAATGTACTGGCTCTGACCCATTTCGATTATCTGCGTTTCAACCTGGAAACATCAGGGAACCTCTTGCATTGGATAAATTCTATTTCTGGCACTCCTAAAAGCGATAGCGGTTATTATAGTCTCCTGGGCGTTCGATATTCTCAATATATCAGGGCCAGCCTTGATTTTCGGCATTACATCTATTTTTTTAATAAAACCAACAGTTTTGTTTTCAGGATATTGGTTGGAGCTGGTATTCCGTATAAAAATTCAGATGAACTACCTTATGAAAAAGGTTTTTACGCCGGGGGAGCCAACGATATGCGGGGATGGCAATTTAAATCGCTCGGCCCGGGTGGTTTTGCAGGTAGTTCAGATTATGAACGTGTGGGTGATATTCAGGTGGAGGGCAATATGGAATATCGATTCCCTGTTTACAGTTTTTTTAAAGGAGCTTTTTTTGTTGATGTAGGAAATATTTGGACTTATCAAAATTCCCCATCCTATCCCGGTGGGAAATTTGAGTTTAATGACTTTTACAAGGAGTTGGCCATTGATGCCGGAGTAGGATTTCGTTTCGATTTTCAATTTTTCATTTTCAGAATCGACGTGGCAGCTCCAATGCGCGACCCGGCCTATCCACTGAACAAACGTTGGAAAATTAATTACCTGCAAATGAAAGATTTTATTTTGAATTTTGGAATTGGTTATCCATTTTAACATGATCCACCAGCGGGCTGGATATTTAATTCAGAATAGAAACAGGGATATCAACGGTGAATTCGACATGAGGAAACCCTTAAAATGAAAATTTAAAAATTATAGCAAGGCTCCGAAAGCCTCCCTTTTAATGGAAAATAATCTCCTTAAAACCCACATTTTAAAGCAATTTGGTCACCTTCCTACCGGCGATCAAACAAAAACGATCAATCACCTGTCCTCCTTTACATTAAGCAATAAACCAAGTCCTTTATACATGTTAAAGGGTTATGCAGGAACCGGAAAAACAAGTTTAATAAGTGCGTATGTAAAGGCTCTGGCGGTAATGGAAATCCCATTCGTACTGATGGCACCCACGGGACGCGCAGCCAAGGTATTTTCGCATTATGCAGGTTTTCGTGCACACACCATTCATCGGTATATCTATCTTTTTATTACCAATGCCGATGGTCAAACCAAGATTGTCCTGTCGCCTAACAAATTGAACAAGGCCGTGTTTATTGTCGATGAAGCTTCGATGATTGGCGATACAAGTCAGGAGCCGGGAAGCGTTTTTAATCGCTCATTGTTAACCGACCTATTCGACTATGTTTACCGAAATACCGGCAACAAACTCATCCTGATTGGTGATACCGCCCAGTTGCCGCCCGTTGGTCTGGAAATCAGTCCGGCGCTAAACCTAAAGCTGCTTCATACCACATTTAATATCACGGGTTATCAGCATTTGATGCGTGATGTCATGAGACAATCGAGTGATTCAGGAATACTTGAAAGTGCCACGCAATTGAGAAAAAAGCTTGAAAATGAGGTGATTGAAAATCCACTTTTTGTGATTGATCGGGAAGTGCGGGATGTGGTGTTAATCAACAGTGGTTTTGAAATGGAAGAAGAGCTCAGCAGTGCTTTTGGAAGTGGAACTTCAGATGACTGTGTGGTAATTTGTAAATCGAATAAAAGAGCCAATTTATTCAATCAGCAAATCAGAAACAAAGTATTGTCGCGCGAAAATGAGTTGGAAGGGGGCGACCTGTTGATGGTAGTGAAAAATAATTATTTCTGGCTTGGAAACGATTCAAAAGCCGGGTTTATAGCCAATGGCGACATGGTAAAGGTGCAGCGTATTGTGAGGATGGAAGAAAGGTTTGGGCTGAAGTTCGCCGATGTTGAAATCCGTCTGGTTGATTACCCCGAAGAAAATATCCTGGAAGTAAAATTGATTCTCGACACCCTGATGGCCGAAGGACCGGATATGCCCAGAAGCGAAATGGATCGTCTGTTCCATGCTGTGGAGGCTGAATATGGCGATTTTCCTAAAAGACGGACCCGTTTGGACAAAATCAGGGTTGATCCCTGGTATAACGCTCTTCACGTTAAATTTGGTTATGCGCTTACCTGTCATAAAACACAAGGCGGACAATGGGAAAATGTGTTTATTGATCAAGGATACTTGCCCGAAGAACAAATTGATACCGCTTATATGAGGTGGCTTTATACTGCTGTTACACGCGCCACTTCCAAGCTTTATCTCATGGGGTTCAACGCCGGGTTAATTGAAAAGTCAGAGGATGATAAAACAGCAAATTAAGGTTGAGGATTTCTCACAATCATCACGGTGGCATAAGCCGAAATACCCTCGCCTCTTCCAACAAAGCCCAGCTTCTCGGTAGTAGTGGCCTTCACCGAGACAGCGTCCTCATTCACTTGCAGGATGTCGGCCAATAGAATTTTCATTTTAGGAATATAAGGTGCAATTTTTGGGCTTTGAAGTACCACTATTGAATCAATATTGCCAACCACATAACCTCTTTCCATAACAAGTCTGGTTGCTTCACGCAGAATGGTGGTACTATCCAGGTCTTTAAAACTAAGATCAGAGGGGGGGAAATACTGACCAATGTCCCCTAAGGCAAGTGTACCGAGCAAGGCATCTGCCATGGCATGAATCAATACATCGGCATCTGAATGACCATCAGGTCCGAAGTCAGAGGGAATGGTAACGCCTCCCAGTATCATTTTCCTTCCGGGAACGAGTTGGTGCACGTCGTACCCCATACCAACCCGAAATGGCATCGTCATTATTTGGGAGTATTGCTTTTACCTACTTTGTCCAGGTTGAAGATCAACGAGAAGCGCAAGGTATTTTGCAATGGGTTTTGATCGGAGGTAACAGGGATGAGGTACGAAAAATCCAATCCAAATACGTTATAACGGAGCCCGACGCCCAGGGTAGCATACTTGCGGTTTCCTTTGGTCAGGTCTTCGTAGTAAAAACCACCACGCAATGCCAACACATCGGTATACCAATATTCAGTGCCAACGGCAAAGCTGAATTCCCGCATTTCTTCTGAAAACCCGCCCGGGGCATCATACCACGACTGCATCATGCCCTGAACCACACTAACATCAGGATCCATTCCTTTTTCAATTCTGCGGCTACCATCGGCATTGTCTGTGCTGTCGTAAGTAGGTGGTGTGGGTACAAGCAACTTGTTTACATCCACTTGAAATGAAATGGTGTTATAATCATCCAGGTCGAGGGTCAGTCGGGGTCCTATTCGGAAATTGGTGGGGATGAAGTCTCTTTCAATATTTGTTTTGGAGTAAGACATTTTATTTCCAATATTGGAGATGTTGATACCCCATGCGAAAGAGGCGGGTGTAGAGGCAAACCAATTTACCTCATCTTCCCAATACAAACTCACATCGGCAGCAACTGAAGTTCCTGCGCTGGTTTCAACACCCTGAACATATTGCCCCTGTGTCAGGTTTGAATAAATAAATCTACCTGCTACGGCCAACGACAATTTATCGGTAAGTATCCTTGAATAGGCCGCATCAACGGCAAATTCATTGGGTTTATATGTTCCTAACGGGTCGCCCACATCGTTGGTAAACGTAATTTCACCGAGTGAAAAGTACCTTAAGGTAGCGGCAACCGTGGAAACATTGTCTATTCTTTTGTAAAATGATACATAAGCCAGGTTGATGTCGTTGACGAGGTTCCTAAGCCAGGGAGTATAGTTAAACGAGAAACCCATGTCATCTTTTATGCGTGAGTATTTGGCTGCATTCCAATGCATGGAGTTGATATCAGGTGTTGACGCCACACCACCGTCTCCCATTCCACCGGCACGGGCGTCAGGGCCAATCATCAATAAAGGTACTGCCGTAGTAATGGTGTTAAGGGTTTGCCCGTTTTTCTCAATAGAACTTTGAGCGTTTAATTCCAATGTAAAAGCTGCGAGCAGAGCTACAAGTAAGATCTTATGTTTCATCTATCTGACTAATAATTATAAAGGTTTGCAAAACTAACGATTAATTTCAAGTTATATTATTCAAAAGGTAGATCACGGATAAATTTAAGTGGATCTTTCAGTTGTTTTCCATGTATTAAATATAAATGATCAGGTTTTTTGTTCATCTAAAACTAAAATAATTGGAATTTATTTTGTGGATTTCATCAATTTTTGTTGTCTGATGGTGATGTTCCCTGTCTGGTCGGTCACTTCAACGCGGTAGATATACAAACCGTCATCAACTTTTGCACCAGTTGCATTTGTTCCATCCCAGTAAATGGGTTCTATGGTCGAAATTCCATTGTTGCTTTTTTGGCTCAGCTCGGTTATCCAACGTCCGTCCTTGTCGAAAATGGTAATTTTAATTTCGAGTGGAACACCTTGTTTGTTGTGATTAAACTCAAAACGGGTCCGATCAGAAAATGGGTTTGGATAGTTCAATACCTGACTGACTGCAATTTCGGCCTGGTCGTTGACATAAAAATCGAAGCTTGTCTCCGATGAATTATTCTGAAGATCCCATGCTTTTATGGTGAGCGAGTGCAGTCCTTGTGTAAGGTTGTCGAATGCATAATACACCATTCCCTGTTGATACGAATCCATATCAATGGCGAAATAGTCTATTAATTGCACGGAATTGCCATAGTCGCCATCCAGCGTCATCATCAAATCACGACCCAGTCCGCTGCTGGTAAAATTAATCCCGCCGGGATCGAAAATTCGCGCCATAAGCACCGCTTTACTGGTGACCACATCCCCTGATTTAAAATCGGAATTATTGAGATAAGCCTCTATTTGCGGGCCTTCCAAATCCAATACTGCATCCTGGTCAACTCCGCCTATCATAAGGTGGTTATATTCACCCCAGGCATCATCAAAAGTAAGGCTGTCGAGCGCATAGTAGCTTATTTGTCCATATCCGAAGGAATAAGCAATGTCTTTAGGCATCATAAAAGTAAAGCTAAATTCGCCATTTGTGACGGTCGTTTTCCCTTTAAATAATATCCTGTTGTACAGGTAAAAATTCTCCGGTGAGCTGGAACCCATATTTCCAAGGGTGGTGTATTTTACTTTCTTATCGTAAACAGTTGGATAAATAATTCCGTTAAAGTCATTAAGCGGAGTCCCCTGTTCATCAACCACCGAACCTGCTACCGAAACAACAGTTAATGCCTTTGCTGTATCGCTGGATAGGGTTGCCTCTACGTTGTTAATGGAATCGGTAACGATATGATACCGTGGAAATGAAAGACGCAGGGCGGGATCGCCCAGCAGGGCAAAATTCAGGTAATTGGCATTTGAGGGAGTTTTCGCCAGACGGATTAAATCACCCAGGCGTGGCAATTCCCCATTTACTTTATTAAACAGATTTTGGTAGAGCCGTGTATTTACAACAATATTCGCGTGCGCATAAGCCAGCCGGGTGGTGGTTAACAGAGCTATCGCACCTCCTTGTGGGTTCAGATAGGCATATTCGCCTGCTGAAGTAAATTCCGGGTTGTCGAAGCGGCTAAACTCGCAGGTGGCCGTAATAAATAAGGGCAGATTATTCCAATTTTCGAACCCAATAATGGCAGGTACATCCAAAATTAATTCATCTGACCAGCCAATTAAACCACCATGGCCAGTGTAATTGATGATGGTAGCCCCTTTTTCCACCTGGTTGTTGATATTGACATTTACATCGGGGTATCGGAACCCTGCCGATGTTTTTTTAATGGCAAAAGCGTCTGAATAGATCTTGTTGATTCTGATACCACTGTGCAGTGTGTCGGCAATCGCGGCCATATTCTCAGCCTGGTTCATGTGCAGGTTCGAGTCCTGATCATCGGCTATAAAACACACCACATTGCGCCAATCGCCTGTAGCAGCTTGTTTGTTGAGTACATAATTTTCCACCTTGTTTACGGCATTCCAGGCCTGTTCTGATGTTGAAACCGGGAATCGGCCTATACCCAGGTCCAATTCACCACTGGCGCTCCCTCCTTCATATTCATCGAGTAAGCCAAAATAATCATCCGTGACAAAGGAACCCGTTTCAGTTAACGATTCGAGTGATTCATAAGTTGGAACCACATTGGTATTTCCAGGGATACGGTGTTTATAATCGAACGACGCATCTCCAAACAGCAGGAGGTAGCCGGGTTTGTTACCGAAAGCTCCTTTATTGTACAGCATTTTCATAAAATCACGGATGGCACTCACATCTTGCGACCCTGATGAAAACTCGTTGTATATCTGTTCGGGTGTTACCACGATGGAGCTTATTCCATCCACACTTTCATGAAGTTCTGCAATTCGATTGGCTTGTTCGGCAAAAATCAATGGTGCTACAATGACCATATTTACCTGGTCGAAACCATGTAGGTTTTGGTTTGGAACCGACACGGTCTCAACAGGTGTCAGGTAGTGATCCTCATCGAAAATGATGAAATCGCGTTCTCCTGCATCATTGAGGGTAAAATGGAGTGTGTCGTTTGTATTTTGGAATTCAATATTTACTGGTTGGAGGTTGTTGGTGATGGCCCAAATCTGCACAGGTTTGTCCACTTGCCTTATATTGAAGCGTGCAATTTGACCCGGTTGTTCGGCATCAGGTTCACGAAAAACCATCTGATCTCCTCCGTATATCAGCTCCCGTTTAACATTCAATTCAATATAATCGAGCCAGGATATGGCGTTTCTATCATCTGAATAATAACGGATGTTTACATTGAGCAAGTCATTTTCTTCAAAGAAAGTAGCCGATTTAATTGCCTTAAACGCATAGGCATGAGATGAGGGGGTTACTTTGAGGAACAAGGTAGAATCAATGACTGTTTTGTTGTTTACGCTTAAATCAAAATAGGTATAGACGAAACTTCGGGCTGCCATTTGTACCTTGACATGCACCGGAAAATTAGTTACCAGATGAGGAAACCGGAAGGTAAAAACACGTTCGATGGTGTCGCCGGTAAATTCTTCACCAAACCACAACTTGCCTGAAGACAACAGGTTTTTCACTTCTTTTTCATGACTTTGGGCATCCAAAAATTGATTGACCACGAGAGTCGGAGTTATCGAAGTGGATTGCAGGTTGGTGATGCTCTTGCCTGAAGCCTGGTCAAGGGTCAGAAAATAATAGACGGTGTCGGCATATATATTTTGTTCATGATTATAGTGTCGATCGAACTGGTTGTAGTGATAGGTGGTAGGCGACTCCCCATAAAACAAGATATAATCCTGCTGATTAAACACACCATCTTCCATCCCAACCCGTTTTATGGCATTTTCTTCCAGATCATCGATGCGTGGAGAATAATTAATTTCAGGTAGCATGCCGTTGTAGTTACCAAAAATACCTATTTTCAAAGGGTTAAGTTGTGCAGGGTCGATTCCGAGTGATTCAAAAAATGAATAATCAAGCCGATAAACTCCCCGGTCTACTGCTCCGAGTTTAAACCATATTCCGTTTTCCAATACAGAATGGGCAGCATAGTCGGTTGATTTTCGTGCCGGTGGATTTAATGGTTCAGCAGGGAAGTAGGTAAGTTTGAGTTTGGCAGCTGTTAGCCTCAGGAACTTGTTGTTGACGGAATCGTGTCTGAATGGCAGCACGTAAATCATGGTTCTGATACCTGATTTTTCAGTGATAACCTGATAGGATGAACTACACAATTCCATGTCATTAAGCTGGGCAGCTTCTTCTGGAGCAATGGGCTCTTCTCTTATTTCTTCTAAATGAGCCGCGCAATCGAACACCACATCGGGCAGTTTAACTTCGGTCAGCAGCAGGGGCAGAGATCCATATTCAGGTTTGTTGGTGGCACCTATGAAAGAATAATAGTGGATGGTTTGTCCACCAGAGGTGGATACCGATAATAGGTCGGTGTAATTTATTTTTATTTGAACGTCATCCTGCGCCCGGGTCAGGGTGGCTGAAAATAAGAGGCAATATAGTAGTATTAATTTTTTCATTGGCGTAGTATTGTATTCTATAACCGTATTGAGGTGACAAAAATAATAACATATTCGTTGTCAGCACACCACTTACTTGATGTAGACAAGCTTTGATTGATCCTGACCCATCTGTCCGTTTTTATTTCTTACAACCACGTTATAAACATAAAAACCTCGGCCGATTTTTCCACCCTGATCGGTGGTACCGTCCCATTCCAGGGGGTCGATTTGATATCCTTCGCCATCAATTTTTGTTTCGAGCGACCTTACGAGTGAACCATCAATCCTATAAATATGAATAATCACATCGAGTTCGTTACCTGACTGGTTGTGCGAAAAGGTGAATTTGGTCGATTGACTGAAGGGATTTGGGAAATTGCGCAGGTTATCTACAATAACATTGGCAGAGGTCACCACAACAAAGGGCAAGTAGGCGATGGAGGAGTTGTTGTGTACATCCCAGACTTTTAGGCTGAGCTGGTGTTCCCCTTCAGAAAGTTGGTCGAAGGGATAGCTGATGGTGCCACTATTAAAACTGTTTTCATTGGCTTCATAAAAATCGTTGAGCACGTAGGCCAGATTAACATCCTCATCCAAAGTGGTTACGATATCATGCCCAATTCCTGAGCCCGTGGTATTAATCCCGCTTTCATCGCTAACTTTTGCAAAAAGAACAGGGTATTGGTTTACAGTGCTTCCGGGGGTAAATGTCGTGTCGAAAAGGTAGATTTCAATGTCTGGGCCGATGGTGTCTTGAATGGCATCGGGGTTAAAACTACCCACGATAAAGTTTTCGTAATACCCATTACCATCGATTACATCGTTACGAAAATAGTAACTGATCTTACCCGGTCCGTAATGATAAGCAATGTCTTTGGGCATCATAAATTCAAAGCTAAAAACCCCATTGTGAATGGATGCTTTTCCGTTGAACAGGATGTTCTTTCGGAGATAAAACTTTTTTGGCGAGCTTTCGTCTCCATAGGTGATCACTTCTGAAAGTTTGTCGTACACGATTGGGAAAACTTCACCTTGAAAGTCAGAAATAGGCGTTCCTGTTTGGTCGACGATTCGGCCGCTGACCGTTATCATATCCAAAGCCCTGAGAGTATCGGGTATTCCGCCCACAGGATTCATGTTCACTTCAGTAGTTTCTGCCGTATATTCAGGATAGGCCATCTTACAAGCCGGATCGCCAACAAGAATAAACTTCCTGTCGTTCGCCGAACCACGGCGTTTCGATTTCTGGATGATATCACCAAAAGTGGGGTATTTTCCATTTGTTTTTTGGAACATATTGTCCTGGTAGATGTCCATGTTTAAGGCGACGTTTGCAGCAGCATAAGTGGCACGTGTTGTGGTGAATAAAGCGATGGCACCGCCTTTGCTGTTTAAAAACACTTGCTCACCGGCTGATACACGGTTAGGATCGTCGTAACGGGTAAATTCACAGGTAGCCGTAATGAAAACCGTTAGTTTGTCAAAATTGCTCCAGGAGTTGATGTCCGGGATTTGGACGTATTGTTCATGTCCGAGGCCAATTTCACCGCCATGTCCTGAGTAGTTGAAAATCAAAGTTCCTTTTTCCATCTGTAGATTGATTGCCCGGTTCACCTGAGGGGCTTTTTGCCCACCCGGAGTACTCGATTGTTCATAGGCATCTACATATATTTTGTTGATATTATAAACAGGATAGTTGGTTCCTAAAAAACCGGTAAGAGATTCAGCATCGCTCATGTGGATATTGCTGTCGCCATCATCAGCCACGAAGGTAATCACATTGCGCCATGGAGCCATGACTGTCGGGCTGTTGGTTGAATAATGAATGATTTTATCCACGGCATCCGTGGCTTCTTGTTCATTGGCCACAACGAATCTTCCGATGCCAATATCTACCCGGTCAGACCCCGAACTTTCGATACCTTCTCCCTCATCCAGAAATCCAAAGTAATCATCCGAGGCGATAGAATTAATGATGTTGAGTGGGAAGGAAGTAGACACCCAGCAGGGAACAAAATTGGAATTGTCGGCAATGCGGTCTTTGTAGTCGTAAGAAGCGTCACCAAAAAGAAGCAGGTATTTAAGCTCGGCTCCCGGATCGCTGTCATTATAAAGCATTTTGGCAAAATTCCGGATGGCTGTAATATCTTGTGCTCCGGACGAAAACTCATTATATACCTGGCCTACAGTAACTACTTCTGTTGTTAGGTTCCCCATGGTCCGGTGAAAATCGGCAAGCCGGTTGGCCTGTTCCACAAAGTCCGGATGACAAACGATTAAATAGTCTATGTTCCTGATGGCATGCAGGTTCTGATTGGCAATCAATTCAACAAATTCAACGGTCTTGAAACCCGATTGGTTAAAAGCAATGTATTGGTTAAGTGAAGAGGTCAACGATTTAAATGTTAACGCGTTTCCATTAGTTTGTGCTGTAACTTTCTTTGGCTCAACCGGGGTAGAAATATCCCAAACCGAAATTTCGGAAGAGGCATTATTCAGTGTGTAATTGGCTACTTGATTTGTTTCGGTATGCACATTTCTAAAGATCATTTGATTCCCGGTCATGACAAGCGATCGGCGCACATTGATCTCAATATAATCTAAAAACCCAACTGAGCTGGTGTTACTGCGTTGATAGGTAGTGGTGACCAATATATTTTCGTCCTTGGGCAAAAACCTGAAACTGATCAATTTTTCTTTTCCAAAGTCGTAATTGCCTGAAGTCGGGTCAATGCTTATGGTATTCATGTTGTTTCCATTGAGGTCGATTTTAAAAGCACTGGCACCTGAAGCATCGGCGGCGAAATTGCCTTTAAAAAATCCCGAATTGCTGGATTTGACAACATTTGGGAAGTTGAAGATAAAATCATAGCTCAACGACGACAAATCGTACAATTCGCCAAACCAAATGCGCCCAACACCGGCAATGTTGCGGGTATCGATTTCGTGAACTGAATAATCGATAAAATCGTTTATTTCCACGGTGGGATTACCGGATGGGGTCTCCATATTTTGGATGTGCTTTGCCGGACGGTTCAGAGCGGTAATGAAATAATAAGCATAATCACTATAATAATTGTTCAGGTGATAAAATGCCTGATCGAACTCGTTCCACTTCCAAATGACCGGGCCTTGCGCATAAAACAGGAAATAATCCCCCTGATTGAAGCTTCCATCGCCTCCATCCACCATTTGAATGGGGTTTTCCGTCAGGTCATCATAGATAGGTTCGTCATTTTTTTCGGGAAGTGTTCCCCCTCCATTTCCAAATACAGAAATATGGGATGGGTCGGCACTCATATCAAACCCCATGGCCTGTAAATCTGAAAACGTTACCTTGTGGACTCCTGATTCGGTTACACGTATTTTATACCAGGAACCTGAGGCCAGCACACTTTGGTCTGCGTAGCCTGCCACCGTTGTTTTTGGTTCGGGGAATTCTGTTAGCTCGGCTACTAAATCAAAGGAAACCAGTTTTTCAAAATTCTGTAGGCTGTCGTTCCACCGAAAGGGAACCAGGTCAACGGAAAGCCAGGGTTCTTTACTTAGCTTAATCACGGTTGCTGATGGATTTATTTGTTTGATCCATTCTTTTGAAGGTAGGAGCGACTCTTTTTCTTCCCCGGTTACTAAAGCATATACTGCTTGGTCGATATGTACTTTGGCGGTGGCAAACGAAGTATGTATGCGGTAGTTTTTATTAAAATGAGGTAAATTACTGTAATCATGATATATTGCACTCTCAAATACGGTGCGAAAAATGACTTCACCATCATACAACACCACTTTTTGAATTTGTTGCCAACGCAGCGATTCATGAAAACGGTAGTCGATGGAGAAAAGCTGGGTGGAAATCAGCAACATAACAACAGTAATAGAGAGAGAACTATATTTCATGTGGAATATTATAATGTTAAAAATAACAATTAAATGTAGTGTGAGTTATTATTCTGTTGAATAACGGCATTTCATTTGTTTTATTTTATGTAAGTTTGCAGAGTGAATTTTTAAAAAAATTACTCAGTAAAGGAAAGGGTAATAAAAAAGGTCGTATAATTGTGCTCGCAAAACCAAATTAAATTAATCTAATGAAATGATGATCAGAGTAGTCCGCATAATCATAGTTTCATTGTTCGTTGTAGCCTTTGGTGTAACTCAAGCTCAGGATCCTGAGTTTTCTCAGTTTTACGCCAATCCATTGTATTTAAACCCTGCACTTGCAGGCAGTACTGAATGCGGGAGACTTGGCTTAAACTATCGCAATCAGTACCCATCGCTTTCAAATGCTTATGTTACCTATAATGTAAGTTACGACCAAAGCATCCCAGGTATCAATAGTGGATATGGGATATTGGCCATGAGCGATGCACAAGGGGATGGCGCGTTGGTGCGCAATTCTATTTCAGCCTTTTATTCTTACAAACTTCAGGTAAGCAATCCGGTAATGATTAGTTTTGGCGTTAAAGCAGGCTATTATCAAGAACACCTCAACTGGAATAAATTTATTTTTGCCGACCAGATTAACCCCACAACGGGAAACATTAGCCAAACATCATCGGAAATAATTCCTTCCAGTGTCAATATTGCAGTAGTTGATTTCTCTGCCGGAGCTGTGATGAACTACCTGGACAAGTTCTTTTTTGGAGTCGCTGTTGACCATTTGAACCAACCGAATTTGTCGTTTTATAACGATGCCGACAGTAAATGGCCGATGAAAATAGCTGCCCATGGAGGTGTGTTAATCAACGCCACCAAAGGAGGGCTTGGCGATGCAGGAGGTGAGGATCTCGCTATACAACCCAACGTATTGTATATGCAACAAGGTCAATTTCATCAGCTAAATGTTGGGTTGTACCTTAATAAATATCCATTTGTTTTAGGCGGGTGGTTTCGACATAATTTTGAAAACCCTGATGCTGTTGTAGCCTTGATTGGCGTTACCTATAACAACATTCGCATTGGGTATAGTTATGATTTTACCGTATCGGATATTGGTGGAAAGGCAGGTGGAGCCCATGAAATTTCATTTGCATGGGATTTCTGCTTGTATAAAGAATCTTCGCGCATGCATATTAAAGCAATAAAATCACCCTCTTTTTAGTTATTATCGAAATAGTTTAATAAAATCAAACTAATAATGTTTAAAATGAATAAGTTGTTTTTAATCGTGGTAGGGTTGGTACTTTTAACAATATTCTCCACGTCGTGTAAACCCAAACAACGTTCACGCACAACTGGTTGGGAATATAACAACCCAAAAAATGGTGGGTTTGAAGTTGCCCAGTCGGACGAACAAATAACCGGACCAGGGTTGGTGTTGATCGAAGGCGGAACATTTACTATGGGATCCACCTCCGAAACTCCATTCTACGAATGGGACAATTCACCTCGCAAGGTTACAGTGAGCAGTTTTTATATCGATCAAACGGAAGTAAGTAACATTGCTTATCTGGAATATATCTTTTGGCTCAACAGGGTTTACGGTCAAAGTTATCCGCTGGTAGTTCAAAACGCATTGCCCGACACCCTGGTTTGGCGCGACCGACTGGCTTATAATGAACCCTTGGTTCAAACCTATTTCAGACACCCGTCTTATCAAAACTACCCCGTGGTGGGTGTAAGCTGGGTTCAGGCCAACGATTTTGCATCCTGGAGAAGCGACCGGGTAAACGAGGGTCTCCTTATTGATGCTGGCATACTGGATTTTGACCCTGACCAGGTAGATGAAAACAACTTTAATACCGATGCCTATCTGGCCGGACAGTATGCAGGTTTGGTTAAAGAAGGAAAAAAAGACCTTGATCCAAATGGAACAGGCGTTAGAAACGTCAGATTCGAAGATGGTTTGCTATTGCCCAACTACAGGCTCCCCACAGAGGCTGAATGGGAATATGCCGCGTTGGGTCTCGTCGGAAATACATTGTATAACCGCGTTGTAGAACGCAGACAATATCCCTGGAACGGAAGTGGTATTCGTACAGATGAAACAAAATACTACGGAAGTTTTGTGGCCAACTTTAAAATCGGTAGCGGCGATTACATGGGAGTTGCAGGTAACCTGAATGATGGTGCCAGCATTCCTGCATCAGTAGGTTCCTATTGGCCAAACGATTATGGTATTTATAATATGGCCGGCAATGTCAGCGAATGGGTGCTCGACGTATACCGCCCCATGACACCAGAGTTCGTTTCAGATTTTAACCCCTATCGCGGTAACGTATTCAAAAACGTTAAAAAAGACATTGATGGCGGCATCGCACCAAAAGATTCTTTGGGACGTATCGTTTATGAAAACATTACTCCCGAAGAGGCTGCTTCACGTAAAAACTACCGCAAAGCTGATAACGTAAACTACCGTGATGGCGATTATCAGTCAGGTATCAGGGCCGATTGGTTAGATGGCGAAGAAGAAGAAACTGATTCAAAAAGTATGTACGATTATGGCCAGACTACATTAATCAGCGACAAAGCCCGCGTGGTGAAAGGCGGCTCGTGGGACGATGGAGTTTACTACCTGAGCCCCGGAACCCGAAGATTCTTAAACGAAGATGAATCAGCATCCACCATTGGTTTCAGATGCGCTATGATTCGTGTTGGCAGTGCTATCCCGGGAGGAAATTAAAAGAAAATAATATTATCTTTACCCCATTCCTAACAGAGTGGGGTTTTTTTATTCGTATGAAGAATATTCAGGAATTGTACCAATTATTTTTGTCATCACCAAAAATAAGTACTGATACACGAGGTGATGTAAAGGGAAGCGTTTTTTTTGCGCTTTCAGGTGAAAAATTTGATGGTAACCGTTTTGCCAGAGAAGCCATCAACAAAGGTGCAGAATTGGCCGTGGTTGATGATGAAACTTGTTGTGAAAATCAAAACCAATACTTTTTAGTTGAAAATGTTTTGGAAGCCTTACAAAATCTGGCTCTTTTTCACCGGGAATCTCTTAAAGCAACTGTCATAGGTGTCACTGGGTCAAATGGAAAAACAACCACTAAGGAACTGATATATAGAGTTCTGGAGATGGAGAAGATGGTCATCGCTACCCAGGGAAACCTGAACAATCATATTGGTGTACCGCTTACCTTGTTGCGCATGAACAACAAGACACAAGTAGCGGTGGTTGAAATGGGCGCTAACCATCCCGGGGAAATTGCCAGACTGTGTGAACTGGCCAGGCCAAATATTGGGATTATCACCAATATTGGCAAAGCCCACCTGGAAGGCATGGGAAGCTACGAAGGGGTGATCAACGCTAAAAACGAACTCTATTCTTATATCCGCACCAACAACGGAACAGCCATCGTAAATGCCGATGATATGCTTCTTATGAAGCTCAGTGAAGGGATGCATCGGTTAACCTACGGATCTGGCTCAAACGAAGTAAAGGGCTCGTTGCAGCTCGAAGTGCCCTGGATTAAACTGTCGGCTACTTATCACAACGAGGCGGCCATCCAGATTTCATCCCACCTGTATGGCCGGTATAATTTCCCCAATATCATGGCGGCCATTGCGTTCGGGCACTATTTTAAGATTAAGAATAAAAATATTGTCAAAGCGATTGAGAAATACGTGCCTGAAAACAGCCGTTCACAGGAAATCGATACCGAACAAAATCACCTGTTTTTAGACGCATACAACGCTAACCCGGTAAGTATGTCCGAAGCGCTTCATAGTTTTAAATCATACGCTGATAACAACTCGTGGTTGATTTTAGGTGATATGTTTGAGCTTGGTTTAGTTTCAAGAGAGGAACATCAACTCATCATTGAATTGATTGGACGATTGGGGTTTACAAAAGTGATTCTGATAGGGGAGCATTTTTACAGCCTTAAAAGCGATCGGTATTTATTTTTTGAAACTACCAGCGAAGTCATCATTTATCTAAGCCAGAATCCAATAGCACATGCGAATGTGCTGGTCAAAGGATCGCGCGGAATGCGGCTCGAACAACTAATCACTGTGTTGTGACCAATAATACCCATTCTGCCTTGGGGCTCATGTCGGGCAGTTCGCTTGACGGCCTCGATATAGCCTGCTGTAGATTTAGTTTTAGTGTCAATAAATGGCAATATCACATTGAAAAATCAGAAACCGTATCTTACACAGCTCAATGGCATCAGAAACTGGCGAGCGCTCATTTACTGCCTTCAAATGAATTGTTCAGGCTGGATGTTGAATACGGGCAGTTAATTGGAGAACTGGCGGCATCTTTTATCCATAAACACCAACTTACACCTGAATTCATTTCATCGCATGGCCATACCATTTTTCATGAACCAGAATTTGGTCATAGCTTTCAGTTGGGTAAGGGAGCAGCCATTGCCAAGCAGTCACATTTAACCACTGTGAGTGACTTTCGGAATGCAGATATACGAAACGGAGGTCAGGGCGCACCATTAGTTCCAATTGGTGATGAGTTGCTTTTTAGTGAATACGTAGCCTGTTTAAACCTGGGGGGGATTGCCAATATTTCCTTTAATGAAAAAGGTAATCGTGAGGGCTACGACCTCTGCGCTGCAAACCAACTGCTTAATCTGCTCAGCAACGAGGTGGGATTGCCATTCGATGAAGGTGGAGCTATAGCGGCATCTGGAAAAGTCGATTCACGATTGTTGGAACAACTGAACAGCGATGTGTATTTTCGTTATCAGCACCCTAAGTCATTGAATAACCAATATGTAACTGGGCATTTTATCTCACCCTTGTTGTCGAAACAAATTTCTGTTGAAAACCGATTGGCCACGGCTGTGGCACATATCAGTAAACATTGTGCACATTCAATAAATCACCTGATCCATGGCAAGGTTTTGGTTACGGGAGGAGGGGCGCACAATCGATATCTAATTGAATCCATTAAAAAACTCACTTCACAGGAAATTGTGGTTCCTGATAAGCAGTTAATTGATTTTAAGGAGGCCTTGGTTTTTGCTTTTATGGGAGTGCTGCGTATCCAACAAAAAGTAAATTGTCTGGGTTCGGTAACAGGAGCAAAATGCGATAGCATCGGTGGAGTTATCGACAGACCATAAAAAAAGCTGCCATGTTGAGCAGCTTTTTTGTAGGGTCGATTCATTTTACAAATGTCCCATAAGCATCATCTGAAAATAATAGGCTGCTATTCCCGAAAAGTAACCTAACATGGCCAGTAAACTGATTTTCTTCATGTACCAGATAAAGTCTATTTTTTCGAGGGCCATGGCAGCAACACCGGCTGCAGATCCGATAATCAGGATACTTCCACCGGTTCCGGCCGTAAATGCCAGTAATTCCCAAAAGATACCATCCGTAGCAAAGTGTCCAACTTGAGCAACGGGGTACATGCCCATGGCACCTGCAACTAAAGGAACGTTGTCTACAATTGAACTCAGTAAACCAATTGCTGTATTAATGATGTAAATATTGTTATTCGTTACCTGATCTAACCAAATGGACACGAGACCCAAATGGCCCGCAGTTTGAAGTGAAGCAACCGCGGAAAGGATGCCAAGAAAAAACAGAACTGTTGGGATATCTACTTTTTTAATTACGCCGGTCACCGTGAGTCTTCCTTTATCTTCATAGGGTTTTTTGCGGTGCATGATATCAGTCATTACCCAAAGTACACCTAATCCTAAAAGCATGCCCATATAGGGGGGTAGGTGTGTTATTGTTTTAAAAACGGGAACAAATAGCAGAGCCCCGACTCCTGTGAACAACATCAGTTTGCGTTCAAAGAGTGTAGTGTATTCAACAATGTCCTTTGTTGAAAGCTTAGGCCGGGTTACGGTTCCTTTCATGGTAATCGATAACAAAATCATGGGGATGACCATGGTGACTAAACTAGGAATAAATACCATTAAAATAATATTTAATGCCGTAATTTGTCCGCCAATCCACAACATGATGGTGGTAACATCGCCAATGGGCGACCAGGCACCTCCTGCATTGGCCGCCAACACAACCATCGATGCAAAAAACCAACGGGTTTGTTTGTCGGCAATGAGCTTTTTAAGCAAAGTGACCATCACGATGGTAGTGGTGAGGTTGTCGAGCGTGGCCGACATAAAGAAAGTAAGAAAGCTGATTACCCACAAAAGTTTTACTTTGCTTGTGGTTTTGATGCTGTCGGTTACCAGTTTAAATCCCTGGTGGTGGTCGATGATTTCCACAATGGTCATAGCTCCCAACAGGAAAAATAAAATTTCGGAAATTTCGCCCAGGTGTTCAATAATCTGATTATGAACGATAAATTCGATGTAGGTTTGGTGTGTTACCTCGAATGAGGTACCCGTTGCCGCTGCCAATATTTGTTGTTCATGAAGAAAGTCATTCCAGGTTGCACTTACCCCTGATAAAAGAATTTCGTCAGCACCAATGATAAAGGCAACCCAGGTTAATGAACCAATCAGCAGGGCCGAAGCCGCTTTATCGATTTTTAAAGGGTGCTCCAGAGCAATGGCCAAATACCCCAGAACAAAGATGACAACCATTAAAATAAACATGTTGTGATATTTTTATTTGTGTTTTTTTATGCCGGCAAATTTAGCCAAAGAAGCAGTACGATTGGATTTTATTTTCAACGTAATTGATTGGTAACGGCTTCTTTTTTTGATGACAGAATAACCTGTGAAACTGCTTATAGAAATGGAGAAAATTAGGAGAATTTGTCGCGATAATATGGTGGGTTTCTATCGATTGTGTTATAAATGATCCAATCTCTGGTGGATTCCCACAAGAGATTGGATAAATCTTAATCCTGTTCCTGAGATTCGAAATTCAGTTGATACCAGTTTATCTTTCTTGTAAAATACATGGTTGCACCTAATATAATGGTCAAACCAATACTGCCCATGAGCAATGCATAGTCTTCCAGTTGTAGTGTTACAAAAAGGAATCCGTAAATTGCTACCAGTGTTGTTGTTAGAATAACAGTGAATTTTTTCATCTTAAAAATGCTCAATGAATAGAGTGATACCATAGTTACAATGGCAAAAGTTGAAATAAAATAAGCCGTGTTGAAATTGGTATGTTCCGAAATCGAAATCAGAAGCACATAAAAAAGGATCAGGGCCAATCCTACCAAAGTATATTGAAAAGGATGAATTTTTCGCCTGTTCAGGATCTCAACCAGAAAGAAGATTAAAAAGGTAAGTGCGATGGTTAACACGGCGTATTTGGCCGACCTCATGGATTTTTGATAATCATCCAATGGGAGAATCAGGTTTACACCAAAGGCCGCACTGTCTATTTTTTCGCGTTGATTTCCATACACCCAGCTTTGAGGAATGTTTCGGTTAATTTGCAGGATTTTCCAGCTGGCAGTAAACCCTGTTGTCGATACTTCCCGGGCATCAGGCAGGAAATTTCCATCGAAACTTGGAGATGGCCAGTTGGATGTCAGGCTGACTTCTGTGATGTTCCCAAGTGGAATAAAGGTCATCGATTGGCTTCCCTGGAGGTTGAGTGAAAAGTCAAATGCGACTTTATTTCGCAGATTGTCAGTAAGGCTAGGAAGGTCGCAGGTTACCCCTGAGTAGATGAGATCGGATAGGGTGGATCCTGGTTTTACTTTGAGTTTTTCATTGTTCCAGTTCAAAATAATTTCATTTTTAATACCGCGCAGATCCGTGATACCAAGTGTAAGGAACGATTGATTGTATCTGATTTCTTTCAGTCCGTTCTGATCGATGGATTTGTCAAGGTCGAATTTTCCTGAAAATGATAAGTTTGACTTGTAAACAACCACTTCATATATCCCTCTTCTAAGTTTTTCCGGTTGAATCGTGCCCTCAATTTTTAATTCTTCGGGCAGGATGTGCCAGTATTTAACAACTTCGCTTTTCTGGTCTGCGCTAATTACTTCGTAAACAACCGGTATGGTCAGTATAGGCCCGTTTAGTTGTTGAGATCCAGCCCATTTTGAACCTACTTCATTGGTGGCCGAATTGTTTAAATGTTCTCTTTCGCTAATAATCGATTTGACCATTTCGGTTGGAATGAGCAGTAGGATTACCATCACTGTGATGGTAACTACTTTTAAGGTTACAGAATTTCTTACCCAGCGGTGGGCTTTTTCAAAGGATTTGTTTTCTGTGTTCATGTTATTAAGTTTAAGTTATATAAAGTACTTTGAAATACAAAGTATGAAAGCAAATTTTTTTATTTGAGTAGTTGTTCAATTGCCTTTATGTGTTTGGTAAAAGCTAAAATTCCTTCTTGTGTAACCGAATATTTTGTATTTGGTTTTCGGTCGAGAAATTCTTTTCTGAAACGGATGTATTCACTGTTTTCGAGTGATTTTAGGTGACTTGCCAGGTTGCCATCTGTTACTTCAAGCAGTTCTTTAAGCGCATTAAAATCAAGGTAATCATTTACTACCAGAGCGGACATGATTCCAAGCCGGATTTTATTCTCAAATGCTTTATCAAGATCTTTCAGAATTTCTTTCATGACCTGTATTTAAGGTGCATTGCAATGCCATAAATGATGTGCAGGATACCAAAGCCGATTGACCAGAATATCAGTCCATAACCAATGAACTGTGCTGCAAGAAGCCCCAGTACAATCTCAACCATTCCCAGGCTCCTGATTTCTTTTAAAGTATACTTACTCGCATTGACCAAGGCCAAGCCGTAAAAAATTAAGGTGAGTGGGGCAATAATTCCAATATAACCTTTGAACAACAATATCAATGATAAAATTCCACCTGCTATTAATGGAATAAATAGATTGATGAGAAGTCTTTTTGCCTGTAAATTCCAAAGCTTTTCATTGTCTTTTTTTGCTTTTATTTTGCTGAAAAACACACCTGTACCAATTGAAAGCGATAATGTTACGACAGCAATTACAAGTAGTATGATTATGTTTTCGCTGGAAAGAATTGCTTCTCTGTATTGAAGATAATTCTGATTTGAATACACGGTGAGATAGACCAGAAGTGCTCCTATCAGAGCATAAATGCCTGCAAAAACCCCAGAAAGGCCACTTAAAGAAATAAACCTGGATGAACGGTTCATTATTTCTTTGATCAATTTAAGATCGTCAATATAAGGTTGGTTATTCATAAAAAGTACTTTGAAATACAAAGCAAATATATATAAAATTTGTTAGAATGAATTATAGATGAAAATATTTTTAAAAAAGATCAATTTTTTTTTGAACAGTCTTGCATCATTTGGTTCACCGGGTGAAGTTGCTCTTCGTTTGAATTTAAAAAAAAACTAAAACCCGTAAAATAAAAACCGCGAATCCGTATTTTCTGGATTCGCGGTTCTGTGAGACCGAAACCGAAATTCTATTTAATGGTAAACTTTTTCAAGGCTTTACCTTGTTGGGTTTCTATCAACAAGAAATATACGCCACTATTTAAATGACTCACGTTGAGCCGATAGCTGAATTCATCGACCTGCATTCGATATACTTCATGGCCTGAAAGATCTGTAACCCGCAGGAGCTCGATTTTCTCCGGGGATTCAATCTGCATGTCATTATCAGCCGGTATGGGGAAAAGTTTAATCTGTTGCGAAAGGACATCTTCATCTATTCCCTGAGATCCAACCTGAATATAACCTGTTTTGGTTTCGGTGGCCTGCATCAACCCGTTACCCACCGTAAGCGAAACGGTATAGCTTCCATTGGCAGAATATGTATGGGAAGGGTGTTGCATGGAAGAGGTATTTCCATCGCCAAAATTCCATAACCAGGAGGTGATGTTTCTGGCAGGATTGCCCGGTTTGGGCTCCTTGGCTGGTAACACCTCCTTAACTGTGCCAGGTGCATTTTCCTGAATGATATTTCGAATGGTGAGGGCTCCATTGCTTCCATTCACATCGCATATATACCAATACAGACCTGTGCCACTGATAGGAACCTGTAACGTTTTTATTAGTCCGCTTTCGTTATAAATTTGAACAACGGCTTGCGAGGTGGTGATGTCAGGGGTATCTGAGTAATTGTGAATATAGTACTGATAGGTTCCACTATACATCTGATAAATGGTCATGGTTTCGGGTCCATATCCAGTGGTGATGTCGTAATCAAGTACGGCGTAAGGTGCAGAGTTTTCACTCCCTTCATCACCATAGTAAACATGGTAAGCCTGACCTTCAATATCGGGTGTGTTGAGATGTGAATCAAGATCAGAAGGCGACTCGCCCCAGTTGAGGACAAACCGCATGTTGCCGGCAGCCAGCGTTGGCGACAACGAGATGTTAAGAGTCAGTGATCCACCAATGGGTATCACTACCTGATTATTGTTGTAAGTACTATATCCCGTTTTGGAGCAGGTAACTGTATTTGAGTTTTCTGTCGACTGGTCAGTAAAAACAACCGATAAGGGCGTACTGCCCGAGGTTTGGCTGGCATGAAAGTTTGCTACGAGTGCACCGGACGGCACGTTGTTAATCACATAATTTCCCTGACTATCAGTAGTTGCCGAAAGTCCCGCTACAGTGACCAAAGCCCCTGGAACTGGTTGACCATCGAGGGCGTCAGTAACCAAACCGGTGAGGGTGGAATTTCCACCTGATCCGGCAACCGTGATAAAGCCGGTTTTTGTTTCAGTATTGGTAATGGTTCCATCTCCTACTGTCAGGCTAACAGTGTAAGTTCCTGCGGCCATATAGGTATGCGATGGATTCTGAGCGGTACTGGTACTGCCATCTCCAAAATTCCAAAGCCAGGAAGTGATATTTTTACTGTTGAGCAGGTTATTCCCTTGTGTTTTTGGTGGAAATGGATCTTTAAATTTACCAGGGGCACTTTGCTGTATCACATTGTGAATAGTCAATTGTCCGTTGGATCCATTCACATCACAAACATACCAGTATAGCCCTTCACCGGAAGTGGGCACTTGAACTGTCTGCATTAATCCGTTCTGATTGTATATTTGGAGTACGGCTTGTGATTCTGTTATATTTCCATCTCCCGCATATTTGTAAATGTAATATTGGTAGGTTCCGTCGAACATCTGGTAAATGGTCATGGTTTCAGGTCCATAACCTGAAGTAATATCATGATCGAGGGCTGCATAGGGGGCAGAAGTGGCGCTTCCTGTATTGCTGTAATAAATGTGGTAGGTGCTCCCCTCTATGGAAGGCGTGTTCAAGTGTGAATCAAGATCTCTTGGATTAGCACCCCAGTTGAGCACAAAACGCATGGATCCTTCAGCCAGGGTTTGCGACAGCGATATGTTTAGGTTTAATGTTTGTCCTGGGTCAATCAATACCTGGTTGTTTACATAGGTGATATAACCTGTTTTTGAACAAGTCACCGTATGGGCACCTTCGGAGGACTGGTCAGAGAAATTAACCAACAGAGGGGCATCTCCCTGGGTGATATCGGCATTGAAATCAGCATTTAGCGTTCCATCCGGGATGTTGGTAATGGTGTAGTTACCACTCGCATCGGTAGTGGTACTCAGTCCTGCAATGGTGACGGTGGCTCCGGGTATCGGGGTTCCATCGTATGCATCGGTAACCAGCCCTGTTAAAGTGTTGCTTTGCGAGGTGGTGGTCGTAAAGTTAAAATCGTCTACCATAAAGATGAACGCATCATTTGAAACACATTGTATGCCCACATAGATGGTTTGCCCGTTATAAGCGTTTAGGTCGAATGTCTTTTGTTGCCAAGTCGTTGGAGCTTCAAGGTAGTTGGTTCCTGAAATAATGGTAAAGCTCCCGGGATCGGTATTGGTGGTGGATATACCTACCTTATATCGCTCCAGGCCATATTGAGAGGTATACGATTTTACCCAAAATGAAACGGAAGTGTTGGTTCCGGCTGCCAATGGCGGCGAAATAAGCCAGTCATTGTTAGGAGGGGTTGTCGCAGCGAAGGAAGCGGCAAATTTACTGCCTGAATGAGGCAGTATACTTGCGTCGGTTTGTGGTGGCGTGGTGGCCGATGGGTTGAAAATGATATAGGCCATGGGCGAATACTGATTGAGAAAATCAACTTCTGTGATGCCGTAAGTTTCTGAGCCATCCACATCGGTTAAGGTCCATGGACTAAATAAGAGACTAAAGTCCGAATAGGTTTCAAATCCATCACTCAGGTCGGTGACGCTTTTAGCCATGGTCGGCTCTTGCTGAACAATTTCTAATGGCATGTTCGCTTTGCCTATTGTCTTTTGGTGGCTTTGTGCTTGAACAGTCAACATAGCCGCCAAAACAATAAAAGAGGATAAGTAAGCTTTTTTCATTTCGTTGAGTTTAAAAGGTTCATCAAATATACGAATCAATGATTGAATACACAAGATATTTTAAATTATATCTATAAAGTCGTTACCTCCTATGGCGATGTCGGGTTTAATCAGATTTTATATAGTGTATTTACTACAACCCTTTTTTCTTTTTTGTGTATATAAGTCAAGTTGTGAAAGGTGCAGAGCACCGTAATATTGATTTGAAAAGAGCCAATGTATTCGTAACATTAGCACTCACTAAAAGATAAATTCAATTGGCTATTATTGTGTTATATATGATCCAATCTCTGGTGGATTCCCACAAGAGATTGGATACATCTTAATCCTATTCCTGAGATTCAAAATTCAATTGATACCAGTTTATTTTTCTGGTAAAATACATGGTTGCTCCCAGAATGATGGTCAACCCGATGCTGCCCATGAGCAATGCATAGTCTTCCAATTGCAGTGTGACAAACAGAAATCCGTAAATAGCTGCCAGTATAGTGGTTAGTATCATGGTGAATTTCCTCAGCTTAAAAATACTCATTGAATACAGCGATACCATCGAAACGATGGCCACAGTAGAAATAAAATAGGCTACGTTGAAATTGGTGTGTTCTGAAATAGAAATCAGCAGCACATAGAAAAGGATCAGGGCCAATCCGACTAATGTATATTGAAACGGATGTATTTTTCTCCTGTTCAGGATTTCGACCAAAAAGAAAATCAAGAAGGTAAGTGCGATGGTTAATACGCTGTACTTGGCCGACCTCATGGATTTCTGATAATCATCCAACGGGAGAATGAGATCAACGCCAAAAGCGGCATTGTTTAAATTTTCTCGTTGGTCGCCATACACCCAACTTTGAGGAATGTTTCGGTTAAGTTGCAGGATTTTCCAGTTGGCGGTGAACCCGGTGGCCGATACCTCCCGGGAATCCGGCAGGAAATTTCCATCGAAACTGGGAGAGGGCCAGTTGGATGTCAGGTTGACTTCTGTGGTGTTCCCGAGCGGAACAAAGGACATCGATTGGCTCCCCTGCAAGTTAAGAGCGAAGTCAAAGTCGATTTTATTTTGCAGGTTGTCGCTCAGGTCGGGAAGGTCGATGGTTACTCCCGAGTAAATCAGGTCGGATAGGGTGGACCCTGGTTTTACCTTGAGTTTTTCATCGTTCCAGTTCAAAACGATTTCATCCTTAATGCCACGAAGGTCAGTGATGCCAAGGGTAAGGAACGCCTGGTCGTATCTGATTTCATTCAGTCCGTTCCGGTCGATGGATTTGTTAAGATCGAACTTTCCGGTAAACGAACACTTTGATTTATACACCACCACTTCATAGATCCCTCTTCTTAGTTTTTCCGGTTGAATCGTGCCATCAATTTTTAATTCTTCGGGCAGGATATGCCAGTATTTGACCACTTCACTTTTCTGGTCAGCATTAACTACCTCGTAAACAACCGGTATGGTTAGTATGGGTCCGTTAAGTTGTTGGGGACCAGCCCATTTTGAGCCTACCTCGTTGGTGGCTGCGTAGTTTAATGTTTCCCTTTCGCCAATAATCGATTTAACCATTTCGGTGGGAATGAGTAAAAGGAGTACCATGATTGTAATGGTAACCACTTTTAGGGTTACTGAATTTCTCACCAAGTTGTGGGCTTTTTCAAAGGATTTGTTTTCTGTGTTCATGTTATGTGTATTAGGTTATTAAAAGTACTTTGAATTTCAAAGTGAAATGATAAAAAAATTTATTTGAGTAATTGTTCTATTGCCTTGATGTGTTTGGTAAATGCGAGCGTGCCTTCTTGCGTAGCCGAATATTTTGTGTTTGGTTTTCGATCGAGAAATTCTTTTCTGAAATTGATATAACGACTGTTCTCGAGCGATTTTAAATGACTGGCCAGGTTACCATCGGTTACCTCAAGTAGTTCTTTAAGCGTATTAAAATCAAGGTATTCATTTACCACCAGGGCCGACATGATCCCCAGCCTGATTTTATTTTCAAATGCTTTGTCAAGATCTTTTAAAATTTCTTTCATTACCTGTATTTAAGGTGCATGACAATGCCATAAATGATGTGTAACACTCCGAAGCCCAGGGCCCAGAAAATAAGACCGTATCCGATAAATTGAGCGGCCAAAAGTCCCAGGATAATTTCAACGATGCCCAGACTTCGAATTTCGGTAAGCGTATATTTACTGGCGTTTACGAGCGCAAGTCCGTAAAATATCAGGGTTAAGGGTGCCACAATGCCAATATATCCCTTGAAGAGAAAAATAAGAGATAAGATACCACCAGTAATCAATGGGATAAACAGGTTGATGAGCATTCTTTTTGCTTGTAAGTTCCAAACTTTTTCCTTGTCTTTTCTGGCTTTTCTTTTGGATAGAAATATTCCCATTGTGATGGAAAGCAACAACGTAACGACAGCGATTAACAACAAAGTGGTGATGGTTTCCGTGGTAAGCACTGCCTTTCGGTATTGCAGGTAGTCCTGGTTTGCATATACGGTGAGGTAGGCTAAATAGGCGCCGATCAAGGCGAAGCTGCCTGCAAAAACACCTGATAGTCCACTCAGTGATATAAACCTGGAGGAACGGTTCATCATCTCCCTGATCATTTTCAGATCTTCAATATAAGTTTCGTCGTTCATGGAAAGTACTTTGAAATACAAAGCAAATATACACAATATTCATTCGAATGAAATAATTTGTCATTTTTTTTAGGTTTTTTAGGTCTTGATTAAAAAAAGATGGCTTTTCCTTTTATTAAATAAAATCAGTTCTTGATGATCTTTTTAATTTCCATACGGTGGCCATCAATCGCCTTCACCAAATAAATTCCATCCGGTAAACCTGATAAATCAAGTTCCATATTCGATCTGAAGTCATATTTAGAAATAAGCCTGCCTGTCAGGTCACTGATTTCCAGCACCAGGTTTTGCTGCGAATTCGTATTTATTTCCACAACATCAGTGGTTGGATTTGGATAAACGATAAATATGGTTTCCTTACTTTCTTCCTCAATGTCGGTCCAATGATAAATATAGGTACACGAATCGGCGATACCGGTTGAATACAATCCCAATTCTTCATCCTCGTAGCACCGCAACCCCTCTGAATAGTTGCCATCGCAAGCCAGCCCCAATTCGGGAAAGAAATTGAACAAATAGTACATGTCACCGATTTTCTCAACAATCTGTGATGAATACTGCACCTCAATCTCATCATCATAGTAACCACGATAGGTTACATACAACACTTTAAGCAATTGGTTGTTGATATCAATGTAACTTGTGGAGTCTACCTCAATCAGCACCGAATCGATATCGGTAGCTATTACCATGTCATTCATTTGTATTGCCCATGAATCACCGGCTTCCGCGTTGAAGTCGATCAGCTTTTGAAATCCTGTTAAATCGCTTTGCCAGAAAAATACCGCGTTGTTCTCCGAATAGACAAATTCGGTTTCAGTTCTCATATTACACCAGATGATTCTGGTTTTTAAGAGTTTGCGGCATGCTTTTCCCTGATATAGGGTATCTTTTTCAGAAGTGATTTTTAAAAAATTCTTGTCACCCGACATGAAAAAGCCCTCTGTGTAATGCCATTCAGCACCAATAGGTGCGAAGTCCTGTGCCCACAATCCACAGGTCGCCAGCATAAAGATTGCAGATAAAATACTTGATTTCATCACTCGAGCTTTATTATTGTTTTATAAATTTAATCAGGTTTTTACCATTGTCGGTGTTTACCTGCAGGATGTAAACACCGTTTTTAAGTTCAGAGGTGTTGAGTGTAAACTGATTAGGCCCCGGCAAATTTTTATATTGTATCACTTGCTCTCCTAAAAGATTGAACACGATGATTTGCCTCATTTCATTGCTTTGGTCAGAAAGTTTAATTTCAACCTGGTTCACGCAGGGATTGGGTGAAACACTCAGGCCAGGTTCGTTGGTCGTATTTTCATCCATACCAACCGTTGACGAATAGGTAGCAACCATTCCATTGGCCCCGCCCAGCCATCCTCTGTTGTTATTTAGAAAAAACATACTGTAAATCATTGAATATCCAAATGATTGCGGGTTGCTCCAGGAAATACCGCCATCCATCGTGTGATAAACCTTTGTTGCGGCTTTATACCAGCCTTCAGTCTCGCTTGTAAAGATTATTTGGGAGGCATAACCACCTGAAAAAGTATAGAATTCATCCCAGGTAGCACCGCCATCATCTGACTTAAACAAAACCCCTTCTTCGGAGGTTACAAAACCCTCAACCTCATTTTTGAAAAAGATACTTACCGGTTGAAAAATATAAACATCCCCCAAAGTCGTATTCGTCCAATCAACACCTCCATTGGTGGTTTTTAGAATTGTTTTTTCGGCCACATCAATGAGCCAGCCTGTACTTTCAGAAATAAAGTATAAATCCGTGAGGTTGTAGTCTTCACTTAATGACATATTCTCCCAGGTGTTGCCACCATCGTTGGTTTTGTAAAATGCTCCATCCGTACCGCATAAAAAGCCATGGTTGTTGTCGGTAAATTGCAGATCCCGAAAATGATTGATGTTTTCAGGAATACTTAGCAATTGCCAGTCGTTGCCTTCATTGGTAGTTTTCATCATTTGTGCGGATGAATTCAGCAAGTATCCGGTGGAGCCGAAAATCCTGGCCATGTAAAACGGACCGTTTTCAACGAGCGTATCTTTTTCCCAGGTATTACCACCGTCAAACGTCCTGATCAGGTCACCGGAATTAAATATGGCATTGGAATTGAGTGCTAAACCATCGGGTTGGTTAAAAAAGCAAATCTGATTAACAGGGTAGTCGTTGTCGGGTGATATTTGATCCCAATTCAAGCCGGCATCAATGGTTTTAAACATTTGCCCTGCATAGCCCACCAATACACCAAAATTTTCATTTGAACCGCCGAAACCCCTCATGGATTTATAACCTGGCAACATCATGGGGTCACTCCAGGTTTCTCCTCCATCCGTGGTTTGTCTGGTTTGCCAACTTTCAATCAGAAGTCCTTTTTCATCATCAAAAAAATGAATGTCAATAAAGCCTCCATTAGGCAGGCTAACGTCAATCCATGTAGCTCCATAATCCATTGTTTTGTATATGGTTCCATGGTTCCCACAAACCCAACCGATTCCTGAATCGGTGAAAGTCACCTTTTGGTATCCTTGTTCAGTGTCGGGGGTTGTTTCATCCCAGGTAAGACCGCCATCACTGGTGGTCATTATAATGCCTTTATCTGAACCCGTCATTTTGTCACCAACGGCACATCCGTGAAGTGCATCAATAAAATGAACACTATTAAAATTAAGGTTATCTGATATTGAATTCATTATTTTACCCCAGGTTTGACCGCCATCTGTGGTTCGCAAGATGATTTTATAAGCACCTACTATCCAGCCTGTATCCTGATTGATAAAAAATACATCTCTCAAATCTCCCAGTACATTGGGTCGATCCTGTTGTTCCCAGGTAGCCCCTGCATCGGTTGTGTGATAAATCTTGCTCCAGCCCACGGTCCATCCTTCCATCTCGTCGATGAAAAAGACTCCCCAAAATGCCTCGTCATGGTTGCTGTGTTGAGTTTCCCAGTCAATTCCTCCATTTTCAGTGAACAAAATGATGCCCTCAGTCCCAACGGCCCAGCCTTTCTGATCCGAAACAAAATGAGCATCTATTAAATCGTTAATTGTTGGGATGGGATGAAGCAGGGTCCACTCGTCCTGTGCATTTGAAATGGAGAAGAAGAAGAGAATTGAAAGGAGAATAGCTGTTTTTTTCATCTTACTTGTTTATAATGGTTAATAGAATCCCAAATATATATAAAATTGTTAATCGATTGAATTTATGTAAGAAAAACTTTAAGATTTGCTTTGTTTCCTTTAACTATCCTATTAGGATTTCTTTGGTGGCACAGGGATAAAAAGGTGTTAATTTTCTCCGCGTCTCCGCGTCTTTGCGGTTTATAAATATTTCCCCTGCCAACTGTCCCTTTTCTCCAGTTCCTTTTCGATGGCTACATTGATCTGGTCGTTGCGGATATTGCCCCAACCCGGGCCAGCCAGAAACCTCGGAGGAACTTCACCGGCAAATCTTTCGATGATGAACTGGGGATTGAGCCGCTCGGTAATATCAACGATAAATGGAATGTATTCATCATATGAAAATAAATCATAATCAGCAGAATGCAGTCTGTAATCACGGGCCATGGTGGTACCGGTTACAATCTGTAATTGGTGGAATTTAATGCTTGTCAGCGGTAGTTTATTGATGGTATTGATTGAGTCGCGCATCATTTGTCGACTTTCGCCCGGCAATCCAAAAATAAAGTGGGCACCAACATGCAATCCCAAAGTGGCGGTTTGTAGGATGGCTTTTTCTGATTCTTCAAACGTATGTTGACGGTTGATGCGCTGGAGCGTTGAATTGTAAATGCTCTCGACGCCATATTCTATGGCAATGAAATGTTTTTTGGCCAGGTGACTTAAATATTCAAGCTTTTCGTCGTCTACACAATCGGGGCGGGTGCCAATCACCAAACCCACCACACCGGGTTGTGTCAGAGCTGATTCGTACAATTCCTTTAATTTTTCAAGTGGGGCATAGGTATTCGAATAGGGCTGGAAGTACACCAGGAACTGATCGGCACGCCGGTAACGTTTGAGATGAAACTCAATTCCTTCCTTAACCTGCCACTCAATGGATTTGTCAGGCTGGCAGTAAGAAGGATTAAAAGCGTTGTTGTTGCAATAGGTACAGCCACTGCGTCCCTTGCTTCCATCACGGTTTGGGCACGTAAAACCCGCATCCACAGTGAGTTTTTGTACACGTTGTCCGATGGTGCGCTTAAAGTATTCTGAGTAGGCGTTGTAGCGGCGTTGGTGGTTCCAGGGGAAGTTGGTATCAGTCATAACTGGTGATCGGTTTTCATGCGCAAATGTACTTAAATTGAAAAAGGGATGAATTGATAAAATTCATCCCTTTCAGGAAGCAGCTATCTGCTCCAAAGTTTATAAGTTATTTTGCTACTCTTTCAAGCCATTTAATCATAAACATAATTGTAAACATGGAAATTGCGGTTGCAATCACAAAAATACTCCAGGTCATCCAGATTGGTATTGTATCGTAAAGAATGGCACCAATAAACAACAGACCGTTGCCAAGAGCGGTTGCTCCAAGCCAACCCCCTTGCATCATTCCCTGGTATTGAGGTGGGGCTACTTTTGAAACGAAGGAAATTCCCATCGGGCTGATAAACAATTCAGCGACTGTAAGTATAAAATAGGTTCCCAGCAACAAGTATGGGGAAACGCGTTGGGCATCATCTAAAGGAATGCCACCGGTGGCAGTACTGATGGTTGAGAAATTTGGAAGACCGATTGATCCGATGGCCATAACTACAAAGGCAAAAGATGCAATTCCCATACCGATGGCAATTTTCTTTGGGGTTGAAGGTTCCATATTTCTGGCACGTAACCAGCCAAATAAACCAACTACAATCGGAGTTAAGAACACAACAAAAAATGGATTCATCGATTGGAAAATCTCTGCTGAAAAGCTATACGTCCCCACTTTTAGTACCGTATAATCCCTGGCAAAAAAAGTAAGAGTTAATCCATTTTGATGGAATGAGAACCAGAAGAAAATAACAACACCAAATACGGCAAGTAATGCATACATGCGTTGCGCAACTTCTTTGGCTTCCATTTTGATTTCACCCGTAATCTCTATACCTGATGATTTCGATTTTGGATTTGGAAAGTTCTTTTTGTTTTTCAAAAAAATGATCAACGAAATGGCCATGGCAATAATGGCAATTCCAAATGCATAATGGAAACCGGTATTGAATATGTTTAAGTATTCATTTGAAAAAGAAGTGAGGTCAGTGACCGTGCTTCCGGCGGCTTTGTCAGCATATACCTGGTATCTGCCAACTGCTTCCGGCGACATGGCTCCTGAAAGATAGGTATGACATTGTTCTGGTAGGGTAGCATCATAATGCATATTGTTTTTTTCCAACCACCAGTTTCTGATACCAACAGCAGCAAGTGGGGCAAATATGGCACCTACATTAATAAATGCATAAAAAAGGGAGAAGCCTGAATCTCTTAATTTGTCATATTTTTCGTTGTCGTACATCTGACCAACCAACGCTTGTAAATTTCCCTTGAAGAGTCCATTACCAAAGGCGATAACAAACAGACCCACGATCGTGATAGTTAGGAAAAAGGGTAGGCTTGAAACTGGTGTTGGGGTTGGAATGGCCAGTATCAGGTATCCTGCTGCCATCATGATTAAACCAACTAAAATGGTTCCTTTAAAGTTTTGTATTCTATCAGCAATAATACCTCCAACAAGTGCAAGGATATAAATTGAGAAATAAAATGTACCATAAATGATGCCAGCGTGTGTTCCAGTCAAGCCAAATTTAGCTTGCAAAAACAGCACTAAAATAGCCATCATGGTGTAAAATCCAAAACGCTCTCCCATGTTGGCAAGTGCGGCAGGAATAAGTCCTTTCGGGTGTCCTTTAAACATAATTAATAGATTAGGTGTAACAATTTTTTTTCCAAGACGGACAAAAATAGGGAAATTTTCGAGTGTACCAAGTTATATTCTTCATTCAATGAAGTTTTATTCAACACTCAAAAAAAAAGCCTCTCCATTTTTGGAAAGGCTTTTTAAACAATTTAAACATAGATCACTAAATAATGCCTTGGTCGAGCATTGAGTTGGCTACTTTTAAGAAACCGGCAATGTTGGCTCCTTTAACATAGTTTATATAGCCATTGCTTTGAGTGCCATATTGAATACAGGCTGAATGTATTGATGACATCATCTGGTGTAATCTGGCATCAACTTCTTCAGCAGTCCAATTTAATTTCATAGCATTTTGCGACATTTCTAAACCAGAAACTCCAACACCGCCAGCATTTACAGCTTTTCCAGGTCCGAAAGGGATACCTGCTTTATGAAATGCTTCAGCAGCTTCAGGGGTACAACCCATGTTTGAAACCTCAGCAACATATTTTACGCCATTGGCAATCAATTGGGCCGCATCATCGCCGTTTAATTCGTTTTGAGTGGCACTTGGCATCGCAATATCACATTTTACTTCCCAAGGTTTTTTGCCAGCAACAAATTTTGTTCCAGGGAATTCTTTGGCGTAAGGAGACACGATATCGTTATTGGTAGCTCTAAGCTCTAACAAATATTCAATTTTCTCAGCATCCAGTCCTTTTTCATCGTAAATATAGCCATCAGGGCCTGAAATGGTAACTACCTTACCTCCGAGTTCTGTTACTTTAATAGCAACTCCCCAGGCTACATTCCCAAAACCTGAAACACTAACTGTTTTTCCTATAAAAGCATCATTATTAACAGCCAACATTTCTTTCACAAAATAGGTAGCTCCAAAACCAGTTGCTTCCGGTCTTACTAAACTACCGCCCCAGTTAAGGCCTTTCCCAGTTAAAACACCGGTATTTTCCATTTTGAGTTTTTTGTACATGCCATACAAGTAGCCAATCTCTCTCCCACCCGTACCAATGTCACCTGCAGGTACATCCGTATTTGGACCTATCATGCGCCACAATTCTAACATAAATGCCTGGCAGAATCGCATAATTTCCGTATCAGATTTCCCTTTGGGGTTAAAATCCGAACCACCTTTTGCACCACCTAAAGGCAATGTTGTTAAGGCATTTTTAAATGTTTGCTCAAAACCTAAAAATTTAAGGATGCTTAAATTTACACTCGGGTGCAAACGGATACCACCTTTATAAGGGCCAATGGCATTGTTAAAATGCACTCTGTATCCCAGGTTTACATTCACTTTACCTGAGTCATCCATCCAGGTAACCCTAAAAGTTAATATACGATCGGGTTCTACCATACGCTCAATAATAGAGGCGGCGTCAAACTGCGGATTGTCATTAACTACATCTTCAATCGATTCAAGCACTTCGCGAACGGCCTGATGGTATTCCACTTCACCTGGATGCTTTTTTTCCAGATCATTCATTATTTTTTTAAGATCCATAGCAGTAAAAATTTTACTTTAAAAATCAATTGTTTTTAACGTTGTTGTTATTTTTTTAACAATGCAAAATTAGAACTAATTTCGATCGGTAGATGTTTTTTGTGAAAAATAGTCTCTTTTTTACGCTGTCTAAATAGCAATGTTTTCAAGGGGTTGCGGTATCTGGCAACGATTGCATAACTAAATATTTAGTTGTTTTATCATTTTGTATTAAATCTTTCATTTTCTTTGCAATAATTAACTAATAAGTTAGTTATATAAGAAAGATTTGTAAGGTATGAAACAGTTAACAAAAGCCGAGGAACAGGTGATGCAGGTTCTGTGGGACTTGAAGAAAGCCTATGTGCGCGATATTATCGACCGGCTGCCCAACCCCAAGCCTGCCTACAACACGGTCTCCACCATTGTTCGCATACTCGAACGGAAAGGGTTTGTGGGTTACATTGCCTATGGCAAGGCGCATGAATATTTTCCGTTGATAGAGAAAATGACCTACCGCAAATCGTTTTTCAAAGTTATTTTAAAAAATTATTTTGAAAATTCTTACCAATCGCTGGCCTCGTTTTTTACCAGTGAGCAAAATCTGTCTCTCAATGAACTTGAGGACATGAAGGAATTGATCGAATCTGAAATTGAGCGTAAATCAAATCGTTAATAGTTTAGCAATGAACCAGGCGGTCACTTATTTTAGTCAGTCATCGATGGTGATGCTCATCGGGTACCTGATTTACATCTTTGTATATCAAAAAGAAGGATACTTTTCTTTTAACCGGGTATACCTGCTTGCCACGCTTGTGGCTGCAATTTTCCTGCCGATGATACCTATTAATATAGATAGGTTGTTCGGAAATATTCCGGCCATGGCTACCGTGCAGTATCCGATGAAAACCGTGAATGAAATTCTATTGGGTGAAGTCACAATTTTTGCTGATGGAAATCGAATAAATGCTTTGACTTCAATACATTGGGTCAGCTGGATTTCACTCATTTATTTACTTGGTTTGCTGGTTGGATTTCTAAAACTGGCTTTGAGGCTGATCCGGCTGGTCCGTGTTATCGCAATGAGTGAAAAGCAGCAACATTTAGGTCTTATCTTTGTCATCATGCCCGATGAGAGTCCTATTTTTTCTTTCTTTCATTATGTATTTATCAGCCGTGATGTACTCAATTCGCCGAATGCGAGCCAACAGATCATTGAGCACGAGCAGCAACATGCACTTCAATTGCATTCGCTGGATATGTTTTTCGCTGAGTTGGTTACCGTGGTTTTCTGGTTCAATCCGTTTAGTTATTTGTTGAAAAACAACATGCGAGAGAACCATGAATTTATGGCCGATGAGGCTGTATTGACGCAACATCCCGATGCCGTTTATTACCGGATGTTGTTGATCAACCACTCTTCAATTGTAGAAAATCAATTGCTTACACATAATTTTAGTTATTCACTTTTAAAAAGGAGGTTATTTATGATGAAAAATGTTAAAAATCCCGTAAGGATGGTAGCCAAGCTGTTGTGGATTTTTATTGGATCGGCGTTGGCGTTGGTGGCCTGTTCGGGGCCATCAGAGAAAGAGGGTAGTTCACCACAAGATGAGTATTACACGAATTCTTTAGTTTCCATTGACAAGGATAGTGTTTTGGTTCAAACATCTATGCACCCTGATGAGGGCTATGTAGTTTTTCTTGTTTCATTGGGAAAGGAGAGAAGAACTCAGCTAAAATTGTATGATGAGTATGGTAAGCTGATTAAAACTTTCATGGGAGATATTTGGGGGCCAGGCACCTATGGTATTACGTGGAAATCCAGCAGTGGTGAAAACCTCCCGGCAGGTACTTATACTTATTTACTTACTGCCGATGATATTCAACAAACAGGGGTTTTCTCCTATAATACGCAAAAAACTGAAAAACTACCTGATGCTGAAATTTTTACTGTGGTTGAGCAAATGCCCGATTACCCGGGTGGAATGAAGGATTTGATGAGTTATCTTTCAAGCAATATCCATTATCCCGAACAGGCGAAAAAGGACTCCATTGCAGGTCGCGTGTTCATCAATTTTATTATTGAAAAGGACGGATCGGTTTCTAATGTAAAGGTTTTGCGTGGAATTGGCAGTGGATGTGACGAGGAGGCCGTTCGGGTGGTTAGCTCAATGCCAAAATGGAAACCCGGAATACAAAATGGTGAAGCCGTTAGGGTTAGCTATAATATTCCCATAAAATTTGCACTGCACTAGTGTAAATTTTTTTGCCTTAATTAACTAAAATATTAGTTGATAAACCCCGGATGGAAAACTCTATTCGGGGTTTTCTATTCTTGTTCCATCGCGATAATAAATAGTGTTTTCCAATGCTCCGTTTTCATCAAACCAGCGTTCGGCTCCTTCCTTCAGGTTGTTCACATAGGGTATTTCCCTTTTTAATTTGCCATTGGGCCACCAGGCTTTTTGCATTCCGGTACCTTCTACATAATTGCCAACACCAATGATGCTGCCCAATACATCATAATACGTCCATTGGCCGTTGAACAACCCCATGTCGTATTGTCCTTTTATTTTATAGGTGCCATCATCATACCAAATCGTGAAGCTACCGTTCAGGGTATCGCGGAGGTAGTTCTCCTCTGAAATCAATCGTCCCTTTTCATTGTAAGTAAGCGCTTTCCCTTCCAGGTTTCCCCGCACATAAGTAGTTGTTGTTTCAACCATTCCATTGGAATACCAGCGAGTCATGGGGCCATTAAGTTCATTGTTAATGTAGGTGACTTCCTGTTCTTTGTTTCCATTTTCAAAATACCAGGTTGCTGTGCCATTCAACATTTCATCCTTGTATTCCAGAACAGAACGGGTGTTGCCATTTTCCCAATAGTTTTTTTTTAACTCCGGGCCACAACCATAAAAAAACAGAGACATTAGGACTACCGGGAGAAGTTGACTGATGGTTTTCATTCTTCAAAATTGTTTGAAGGAGTAACGATGGAGTCTTGAACTTTATATTGATTTAAGTTCTTGTATTGTAGTAAATTCCAGAAAGTATTTTCAAAAGAGTTCTGATATTGGCGTTTGAAGTGATAGGTGGATTGTAACATATTCATGGGGTTGCTTTCGAGACAATCATAAAACTCATCACCAAACAAAAACAAGTTGTTCAGGAAATAATAGGTAAGGTCGAAACCCAGGTAAGCATAGGTATCGGGCTCAGTACTATATCTTTGACGGAATTCCCAAATAAAATGTTGGATCTCCGGCAATTCGTAATCCGTGTAACCAGACGAAAAATATGTAAGGTTCATATTACTTAATTGTGTATTATTCAAATCGCTGAGTCGCTCCCATGTGGGCACACCAATGAGTTTTATATTTAAAGTATCGCGGATTTCATTCAGCTGGTTCAACATATCCAGGACAAACGATTTTTTATTTCCATACAGAACAACCACATTTGGCCGCAACAAGGAAGCATTGTTAAGCAAAGGAGCCAGGTTATCGCTTTGATATTCCACACGTGTCAGGCTGTTTTGCAAGGTGGTGCTGTCTGAAAGCATTTGTTCGAGCAAGTCAGGATAAATGTTTTGACCTTCAAATTTAAAAACAGGCGGTGTTTGACCGGGTGAAAAATGGGCTTTGTTCCAGGCTATTCGCACTGCCAGATTGTATAAATCGGTGTTGCTTACCCGGTACGTTTCAGAAATTGACCCCCGCAGCGCATTGACCATATTTTGAACCTGAACAGCGTCTTCGTATGCATTTTGTGTAATGAAAAAAACCTTGGCACCGGGATAAGCAGTATGCAGGTAGTTTGCCAGCCGCTCGTTCTGAAAGGCTATTCCGGGTTTTACTTTGATGGCTGTTTTATAACTTTGCGCGGTTTCTTCCCTAAAGGTAAGTGGGTTCACGATAGGAATATTGAAATTTCCTGCAAACAGAGCCACCTGATGAAAGCACTCGGGAAACAAGGGTCCGATGATCAAGTCCATTTCGCGAAGTTCGGGGTGTTTCAATACTTTTGTGGCTTTCGCCAGGCTTTGATCCACATCGTAAATGAACAACTCAACCTGAAGTCCTTGCTTTTTTAATGAATCCAAAGCGATTAAAACACCTTCGTAAAATCCAATAAACCGAAATGGCTTAAAACTGGTTTGCTGCTCTTGCAAAAAACGGTCGACGTTCAGGCTGTCCATATCTTCCAAATAAAGAGGCAACATCAGGGCCAACTTAAAAACGTGGTTGAAATGTGGTTGGTTTTTTAAGCAAACAATGGATTTTTCGGGTGTAAATGGTATGTTGATTTCGTCTGGTTTCTCCGGGATTGGTCTGGGTTCAATTGGCAGGTAAGTATAAAGCAATGCAGATTCGCCAACGGGGATTTTCACGATTTGGCCCGAATAAACCCATCTATCCAATGCAGGATTTGCCTCTTCGAGTTCATTCTTGTCAATCTGATACAAGCTGGCAATATGTTTTAACTTGGTTTTTGAAGTTACACGGTGCTCAATATATTGCTTATTTATTTTTTTTTTTGGTATGTTGATGGTCTGACCTATTAAAATATTGGGAGTAAGTCCCTTGTTTACAGCCAGAATTTCACTGACCGTTACGCCGTATTCTCTACCGATTCCGTAAAGGGTTTCTTTCTTTTTTACTACATGTTTAACGATGTCAGGTTCCTGCGTTTTTGTAGTATCGGTGGGAGGCGATTTTTTTTTCTCCTCTTGCACGGCGGTGAGATTTGGTGTCTCGATTTGAGGCTGTTCCATGCTGGGTTCACGTGTTGCCAATTTGGTTTTATCAGGCACACGCAGTCTGTCACCCTTTATCACGGTGTTTCCCAATCCCGGGTTGGCGGCTTTTAGCACATCGATGGGGATATCATATTTATCGGCGATGCTTTGTGTGGTCTCACCCATGATGGTAACATGCCGGTAATCGGCAATAACGGGAATACCGGGGTCAAAAGTAACGAATTCAGAACCGGTGTTTTTGGCGGGGGGGACAGGCTTCTGCGTTGTACTTTTAGCCGTTGGCGTTTCAGTTTGATTTTGCCGGACAGGTTGTTTGGAGACCACAGGGGTCTCCTGTTTCTTTTCGGGCCGTTTCACGGGTGTTGGAATCGTGTATGGAGGAGTGCTCACAACATTGTTTTGCGCATTGGTTTTGCCGTCCAAAACATTAAACGATTCCTCAACGGGCACCTTAACATATTCACCTTCGCGTAAAGGGTCGTGAAGGGTTGGATTGGCTTTGCGTATGTATTCCACCGGGATTACGTAGATGGTAGCGATGTGCTTCAAAGTTTCATTGGCGGAGGCAATGTGGTAAAAAAATTCGTAGTTCGTTGTTTTTACCTCGGTATTCAGTTGTGTTTCTTTGTTAACTGTCGGTATAAGTAATTGCTGTCCGATGTTGAGCCCGTTTTTCGCGGATGGGTTTTCAAAATAAATTTCCTCAACAGTAACATGGTATGCTTTGGCAATGGAATAAACCGTTTGGCCTTTGTCCACCTGATGCAGGTAATAATTGTGGCCATTTCTGTTTTCTATGGTTTCGGATGTTTTAACAGAAACCGATTGAGCAGAAGCAGTTAGAAAAAAAAGAGTGAATATAAAAACGAGCTGTCGGCTATTGATAATCATGGTTAACTTTTGATGTGTCTTTAATCTTCAAATCAAAAATAGTAAACTACTTGGTACAAGACGTTAAATTAAGGAAAATATTATAGAATTGTTGAAAAGTTGGGCGGGACTGAAGCGGGAAGTGGGACCCCGATGGC
>Ga0210044_10000924_pt1 | contig 44642 bp, 38 predicted proteins | sample CryGey13umfilter_2_FD_183959 | JGI IMG/M metagenome (GOLD analysis project Ga0210044, IMG submission 183959) | Groundwater microbial communities from aquifer in Utah, USA - Crystal Geyser 4/9/14 3 um filter (SPAdes) (version 2) | ecosystem: Environmental > Aquatic > Deep subsurface >... | reverse complement strand
ATGCCGTCCTTGGTCAGGCCGATCTTGTCGTAGAAGCCCTTCATATTGAAAAAGCCGTTGATCGAGCCGATGGATCCGGTCACCGTCAAGGGGTCGGCCATCAGCTTGGTGGCCTTGTAGGCGATGAAGTAGCCGCCCGAGCCGGCCAAATCGACCATGGACACCACCACGGGTTTGACCGCGGCGAGCTTGCCCACCTCGTGGGCGATCAGGTCGCTGCCCAGGCTCTCACCCCCGCCCGAATCGATTCGGAACACCACCGCTTTCACCTTGTCGTCGCGGCGGCAGCGCTGCAGCTCGCGCACGATGGTCTCGTGGCCCATCATCACGCCCATGAGCGGGTCGACGCGGTTCTCGCGACCACCGATGTTCCCCTGGGCGTGGACCGCCGCCACCGTGCCGGAGGTGTGCAGGCCCACGTTCTTCCAGGTCACCTTGGCGTAGTCGGTCTGCGAGACCGTGGGCAGGGGTTCGTCGGCCTTGCCGTCGCCTGCGGCCGCCAGACGCTCCTGCAGCTCCTGCATGTAGATGCACTCGTCGATAAGGCCCGCCTGCTGCGCCTCGGTGGGTGTGAACTCGGCGTAGGCCATATTCTCCAGCAGCCCTTCCCGGCTCAGTCCGCGCTCTCTGGCCAAGGCGTCCAGGACGGTTTCCCACACGTCGTCGACGATCCACTGGCGGTTCTCCCGGGCGGCGTCGCTCATCTGCTTGTCCATGACGATCTCGGCGGCGGCCTTGTAGTCCTTGATCTTGTGCAGGTGGGGCACGATGCCCAGCTTGTCCAGCACCCCGCGCACGAACGGCATCTCCCGATGCATACCCTTGAACTCGAAATAGCCGCCGGTGGGCATCATGACCTGGTTGCAGCCGGCGGCCAGGTACAGGGCGCGCAGATCGATGGCGTCGCCCCAGGCGTAGACCGGTTTGCCCGCGGCCTGCACCTTGTCCACCGCCCGGCGCAGCTCCTGCAGCTTGGCCCAGCCGGCGTCGTTGCTGCTGCTGATGCGGAAGATGACCCCCTCTATGCGGTCGTCCAGGGCGGCCTTGCCCAGGTCGTCCAGCATCATCTGCAGGGTCACGTCGCCGCCGGTGATCACACCCAGGGGACCGCCGGGGGTGTCGTACTCGTGCAGGGTGCCGTAGAGGTCGAGCACCAGCCAGGACCCGTCCTTCACCTTGGCGCCTTGGCGGCCGTGGAGCCAGAAACCGCCGGCGATGAGGCCGGCGATGATCACGATGGTGCTCAGGGTCAAAAGAACCGAACGCACCAGACTGGGGAAAAAGCGGGGACGGGACATGGTGGCCTCCCGATTGTGGGGGTTGGGATCAATTCACGTAGCCTAGGGATCGCAACTTCTTGAGGGCTTCCTCCCGCTCGGCGGCCGAGAGGGATTCGCCTGGCACGGCTACGCTGGAGTTCAGGGTCTTTTGCTGGGTGGCGCGGCGCCGGAATTCGACCATGCCGATCATCCGTCGGTGCAGCAGGGAGCGATAGTCCAGCGGCACGAGGGCCGTCAGGGCAGCCAGGGAAAACGTCAGGATCCGCACGTTACGCCTTTCGGGTTTGGAATCGACAGGGTAAACCGCCGCCCCCGGTCGGGTCAAACGTCCTCGGACCCCGTGCCGGTCAGGGCCACCCCCGCCAACCAACCGGTGGTCCAGCAGGACTGGAAGTTGAAACCGCCGGTGACTCCGTCGATGTCCAGCACCTCGCCGGCGAAATGCAGGCCCGGGGTGAGGCGGCTTTGCATGGTGCGCAGGTCGACTTCCTTCAGGGGCACGCCGCCGCAGGTGACGAATTCCTCCTTGAAGGCCGCCTGGCCGCTTACGGCCAGCTGGGTGCCCTTGAGCACGGCGGACAGGGCGGCGCGTTGCCGGGGACCGAGGTCCCCCCACCGCTGGTCGGGATTCAACCCCGCGCGTTCGACCAGGCGCACCCACAGCCGCCGGGTCAGCTTCCAGGGTCCGAACGCCTTGAGCTGCTTGGACTTGTTGGCCGTGGCGAGGTCGGCCAGCGCTTCATCCTGCCCATGTTGGTCGAATTGCGGCAGCCAGTCCACGGCCACCAAAAAGCGGTAGCCGCAGTCGTGGAAATGGCGCGCCCCCCACGCCGAAAGCTGGAGGATGGCCGGACCGCTCACCCCCCAGTGGGTGATCAGCAGAGGCCCGTCCTGCACGGCCAGGCCCCGATGGCCCACACCGCGAACCCTGACCGGGTCCACCACGATGCCGGCCAACCCCTGGAGCAGATCGTCGTCCACCTTGAAGGTGAACAGCGACGGCACCAGCGGCGTGATCGCGTGGCCGCAGGAGGCGGCCAAGGCATAGCCCCCATGCAGGGGGCCGGCCACGGCGCGGCCGCCGGTGGCGATGAGAACGCGGTCGGCCCGGGCGGTGGCGCCCGAGGCCAGGGTGAGGGCGAATCCCGCGTCGGTGGCAACCACGGAGGTGACCTCGGCGCGTGTGCGGACCGTCACATCCAGGCGCCGCGCCTCGCCGGTGAGGCAATCGATCACGGTCTGGCTGTCGTTGGAGACGGGAAACAGGCACCCGTCGGGATAGGTGCGCAGGGGAACGCCACGGTCGGTGAACCAGGCCGCGGCCGCGGGGGCGCCGAAGCGGGTGAACGGGCCGATGAGCTCGCGGTGCCCGCGGGGATAGTGGGCGGCCAGTTCGCGGGGGTCGGGGCTGTCGTGGGTGATGTTGCAGCGTCCGCCGCCGCTGATCTTCACCTTGCCGAGCACGCGCGAGGATTTCTCGAAGATCGTGACCCGGCAGGACGGCTGGGCCTCCTTGGCCGTGACCGCGGCAAAGAATCCGGCCGGCCCGCCGCCGATGACGGCGATCACAGGCTCAGACCGGGAGATGGAAGAGGGCGTTGGCATTGGCGGTCGTGACCTCTGCGATGGTGGCGATGGTCGTGCCGCGCACCTCGGCAATGGCCGCGGCGATGTCCCGGACATGGCGCGGCTCGGTCTGCTCGGGCGGCACGTCCTGCAATCCGATGCTGGGAGCATCGGTCTCCAGGACGATCTTTTCCAGAAGCAACTTCGGCAGGGCCTTGTGCAGGCGGGCCCGATCCCGGGTGGCGGCCCCGCCCAGACCCAGATGCAGCCCGGCTCCTACTATGCGCTCGGCCAGCTCGATCCCCCGCGAATAGGCGTGGCACACGCCTCGCAGTCGGCCGCCGTGCCGCTCGAGGGCGGCCAGGAGGTCGTCGAATGCGCCGCGGCAGTGCAGGATCACCGGCAGGTCCAGGTCGGCGGCCAGTTCGAGCTGAACCGCCAGGACGTCCCGCTGTCGGGGCAGGTCCGGGGTGTCGATCTTGGTGTCGAGTCCGATCTCGCCGATGGCTACCACGGGCGTTGACGACGAGGCGACGGCACGGGACAGATGATCTTTGATGCCGCCCATCCCGGACGTCCGGGCTGCAGCCACCCATTCATCAACCGCCACCCAGGGATGAAGCCCGAGGGCTGGGTGAACGCCTGCGTGCTCGGCCGCCAGAGCCAAGATGGGATTCCAGGAGGCCGAATCGTAGGCGGGTACCACCACGCGACCGACCCCCGCGGCGGCGGCGCGGGCCAGCACACCGACCGGGTCGTCCCCCAAAGGCGGCATATTCAGATGGCAGTGGGTATCGACGAGCATTGTACTCTCCGGCGCACTTCGAGGCCGACAGCCGCGGTCAGCCTTCCGCCCCGGCTTCCCCCTCCAGGCTGGCCAGATCCAGGTCGTCCAGCACCGGGGGCATATCCACGGTGCCGCGGGCGGCCAGCGAGGCGCGGAACTCCGCCACGGTGGGCGTGACGAACTTGTCGATGTACTTGCCCGCCATCAGGCGCACCAGGGCCCCGTACGAAGGGCGGAACTTGATGATGCTGCCGGGAGCCAGGTCGTCGGGATTGTCGCCCACGTGAACCACCGTCAGGTCGCTGCTGGCGCCGGCGATCTCGTAGGCCGGATTCAAGGGACGCAGTCCCCGCACCTCGGTATCCAGCTGCCCGATGGTGATCACCGCGCGGTAGCCGCGCGAGCCGGGTTCGTGGGTCGTGGCGGCGAAATCCTCGAAGGGCGTCATGTCCGTGGTCTCACCCTGGGGCGACAGGCTCTTTTCCTTCACCTCGACCACTTCGACCTCGAGGGTGATGGCGTCATCGCGCAGCCCGGCCAGGGAATCGCCATGCACCAGATCGGTGCCCAGAAATACCGACTCGCCCACGCGGAAGTGATTGATCTCCTTGGGCAACTGGCCGTCGCGCAGCATGGGGATCACCGCGCTGGTGCCGCCGGAGATCAGGGGCAACGGGCGGTCGAACTTCAGCTGCAGCAACTCGCGGAACATGGCCAGCTGGCTGAACTGCTCGAGGCTCGGCACGGTGCCGGAAAGGCAACCCAGGTTGCTGCCGATACCCAGCACATCGATGTTCGGCAGATCGAATACGCGTTCGTAAAGGGGCACCAGAGAGCCGGGCAGGACCCCCTCGCGGAGGTCCCCCAGCTCGATCATGATGATGATGCGGTGGATCTTGCCCTGGCGCCCGGCTTCCCGGTTCAACGCCTCGATGATCTCGAATTCCGTGTTGAGCGAAACGTCGGCCAGGCGCACCACCTTCTCCAGGGCCGGCATGTGGGGCAGCCGCAGATACCAGGTCTCGATGGGCTCGGCCAGATCGCGGATCGCCTCCAGGTTGGACAGCCGCGAATCGGCCATGGAGCGCACGCCCGAGAGTTCCAGTCCCCGCAACACATCGGGGAAACCGCACATGGCCTTGGTCACCAGGCTCCAGCTCGCGCCGTGGTCGATGACCCACTTGTCCACGGTCCGGATGTTGTGGTGCAGGGCCTCGAGATCGATCACCAGCCGGTTCATGCCCCGGCCCCTTTGGTCCAGCGCATCTCCGCGTACTTGGTGGAGAAGCCCAGGCGTTCGTACAGGCGCTTGGCGGGATTATCGTACTCCACGTGCAACTTCACGTCGCCCTCGGTCACTTCGAGGCAGTGCTCGATGAGCCGGCCGCCGACGCCCTGGCCGCGCGTCGAGGGGTCGACGGTCACGAACAGGAGGATGTTCTCGGGAATATAGCCGCTCATGCCCGTCTTCAGCATGCACAGGGCGCCCAGCAGGGTCTCGCCCCGGTGCGCCAGCATGACGAATCCGCCGTTTCCCTTGCCGGGGTCCAGGGCGTAATCGAGGGCCCGGTGGACATCCTCCAGGGTGTCGTTGTAGGGTTCCATGGTTTCGTGGAAGAAGCGGGCGATGGTGTCCTCGTCCGCCCAGGAGGGGAAGTCCTCCTTGAGAACGATCTTGGTGAATTTCAATTCGGCTGGGTGGTCATCTTGCACAGGCAAAACTCCTCCTTTGGCCAGGCAGGATTTGTGTCCCGCGCAGTTCTTGATGATACTGTTTGTCAAACGAGTATAGATAAATATAGCAGGAAAGAGGAGTAATGGCTGTTGCCATCTTGTCGCCGCAGGATCTGACCTCAATGCGCCGGGAACTCCACAGGATGGCCGAGTTGTCGGATCTGGAGGAACAAACCGCCCGATTCCTGCGGGACCAATTTCAGTCGTGCCGGCCCACCCAGCTGGTCACCGGCCTGGGCGGCCACGGCCTCGCCGCCGTGTTTGCGGGCAGTGAGCCGGGCCCCACGGTCCTGTTGCGCTGTGACACCGACGCCCTGCCCCTGCCCGACCGCGCCGATCTGCCCTACGCCAGTTCCGACGCCGGCGTGTCCCACAAGTGCGGGCACGACGGCCACATGACCATGATGCTGGGCCTGGCCCACCGGCTGGGCGCGGCGCCGCCGTCGCGGGGACGGGCCGTCCTGCTGTTCCAGCCCGCCGAGGAAACGGGAGCCGGAGCGAGGCGGGTCCTTGACGATGCGGCCTTCGCGCCGCTGGTGCCGGACGTCGTTCTGGGCGTCCACAACCTGCCCGGGTATCCCCTGGGCTCGGTGGTCCTGCGCGCCGGACCTATCGCCGCAGCTTCGCGCGGGATGACCATCGAACTCACCGGGGCCTCCAGCCACGCCGCCGAACCCGAAGCCGGCCGCAGCCCCGCCCTGGCGGTCGCCGCCCTGGTCCAGTCCCTGTCGGCGCTGCCCCAGACCGCCGCGGCCCTGGGCGAGGGCGCCAAGGCCACCGTGGTGGGCATCGAAGTCGGCGGGCCCGCCTTCGGCACATCCCCCGGCACGGGCCGCGTCATGGCCACCCTGCGCGCCTACGAGGACGCGGTCATGGACCGCATGGCTGCGCGGTGCACCGAGCTGGCCGCCCACACCGCCCGTGCCCACGGCCTGGAGCATCGCCTGTCCTGGTGCGAGGAATTCCCCGCTACCGTCAACGCCGCTGCGGTGGTGGACGCGGTGGCCGCCGCCGCCGGCAGCGCCGGACTCGCGACGGTGTGCAGCGAGGCGCCGTTCGCCTGGTCGGAGGATTTCGGCCACTTCACCGCCGCCTACCCCGGGGCCCTGGTGGGCCTGGGCGCCGGCCTGGGCCACCCGGCCCTGCACCACCCCGACTACGACTTCCCCGACCCCCTGCTACCGGTCGGCGTGACCTTCTGGGAATCCGCCCTGGAATGCCTGTTGACCCAACCCACCTGGGAGAGTGATTCGGTTTGATCAAACCCAGTTCCTGGATCGAACTCAGCGAGTCGGCCCTACACCACAATTTGAGAATCCTGCGCCGGGTGACCGGCAAGGAAACGGCGCTCTGCTCGGTGGTCAAGGCCAACGCCTACGGCCACGGCCTGGAGACCTTCGTGCCCCTGGCCGAACGCTGCGGCGTGCGCCGCTTCGGCGTCTTCAGCGCCGAAGAAGCCGCCACCGTGCTCGCTTGCCGAACCGCGGACAGCGACATCATGATCATGGGCGCCCTGGATAACGAGGACGTCGCGTGGGCGGTCGAAGAGGGCCTGAGCTTCTTCGTATTCGATCTTGGGCGCCTGGACGCCGCAGAGAAGGCCGCCGCCCGTTGCGCCAAGCCCGCCAAGGTGCACCTGGAGCTGGAGACGGGCATGCACCGCCTGGGCCTGTCCGGCCGGTCCCTGGCCGCGGCCGCGCGCCGCATCAAGCGGCAGCCCGAACGCCTGCTCCTCAAGGGCGTGTGCACCCACTTCGCCGGGGCCGAATCCTCGGCCAACACCCACCGCATCGAGAACCAGATCCGCGTGTTCGACGAGCTGGTGGGGATCCTGCGCCGGGAAAAACTCGAAGGCTTCAGGCGTCACCTCTGCTGCAGCGCAGGGGCATTCTGCTTCCCCGAAGCGCGGGGCGAACTCGTGCGCTTCGGCATCGCCCAGTACGGATACTGGCCCAGCCAGGAGACCCGCATCCGCTACCAGGTCACCAGCCGCTCGCGGTTCCGCGACGAGTTGCGCCGGGTGATGTCCTGGCACAGCCGGGTGATGAACCTGAAGATCGTGCCCGCCGGGCAGTTCGTGGGCTACGGCAACAGCTACCTCACCGTCGGCAAGACCCGCATCGCCGCCGTTCCGGTGGGCTACCACCACGGCATCGAGCGCAACCAGAGCAACCTGGGCCACGTGCTGATCCGCGGTCTGCGCTGCCCCATCGTGGGCATCATCAACATGAACATGATGTCGGTGGACGTGACCCACCTGCCCGATGTCGCGATCGGCGACGAGGTGGTCATCATCGGCCAACAGGGCGACGACGTGATCTCCGTGGGCGCGTTCGGCAACCGGATCAACGACCTCAACTACGAGACCCTGGCCAGGCTGGACAGCAAGCTGAAGCGGGTGGTGGTAGCCTAGCCCGACCGCCGAGCGCGCCGCCAAGTTCCGGCGCCGGTCTTTGTCCTTGATGTTTTGCACATATGTGCTTAATATAGGTCAAACCCCAGCAAGGGAAGCAAGATGGCTCGACCCCGCAAAATGCGCTCCGTCAACCGCCCGCCCCAGTTCAAGGCGTTCAAACCCGCCGGTATCCGTTCACGGTTTCTGGAGGATCTGCCTCTGGAACTGGACGAGCTGGAAGCTATCCGGTTGGCGGACCACGAAGGCCTGGATCACAACGAATCGGCCGAACGGATGGGGATCTCGCGCTCCACATTCTCCCGCCTGGTGGAAAAAGCGCGGCACAAGGTGGCCTGCTTCCTCATCGAGGGGAATTGCTTGACCATCGAGGGCGGGGACGTGCATTTCCGGGGCAACCTGATCCGCTGCGAGGATTGTGGGAGCCTGACCAAACTTCCCTTCACCGACACGGCCAGCGTGTGCCCGGACTGCGGGTCCGCGAACCTGACCGATCTGGCCGGATGCTTCGGCCACGGTGGATGTTGTCGGCGGCATCACGGAAACCGCAGGGGGTAGGACGATGATCCGCGAGAAACTGCTCGAATGCCGCCCTCGAACGGGAGAAAACCCATGAAACGAACTTTCGCCGTGCCCACGCTCAACGGAAAATGCTGCGCCCACTTCGGTCAATGCCACAGCTTCGCTCTGGTCGAAGTCGAAGACGGCGTGGCGGACGAGGTCCGCTACCTCGACCCGCCCGACCACCAGCCGGGCAGCTTTCCCCGGTTTCTGGCCGAACAGGGCGTGGACGTGGTCCTGGCCGGAGGCATGGGTGTCATGGCCCAGAACCTGTTCCGGGAAAACAACATCGAGGTCCACATGGGCATCGGGATCGACGACCCCGGCCTCCTCGTGGAGCAGTTCCTGCTCGACCAGCTGCCGACGGGGAAAAACCTCTGCAACCACGGGACCGGCGACCACGAACCCGTCTGCGAGGGCTGACCTTGAAGGTCGCCATCGCCAACGGCAAGGGCGGCACCGGCAAGACATCGCTGGCGGCCGCCTTCGCGGTTCTGGCCGGGCCGCAGATCGTCGTGGCCGACTGCGACGTCGACGCCGCCGACATGCACCTGCTGCTGGCCCCGGACTTCGCCGATGGTGAGGATTTCCACGGCGGCGAACTGGCGGTCATCGACCAGCAAGCATGCAACGGCTGCGGCGGCTGCGCGGAGGTGTGCCGCTACGGGGCCATCCGGGAGGTGAACGGAAACTTCACGGTGGACGAGTCCGACAACTCGGGCAAGCTGGTGGCTAAGGTGAAGCACGAGGCCCGGACCGCGGCCGAACAGGAAGACCGGAAGCTGGTCCTGGTGGACGGATCCCCCGGAATCGGCTGCCCCGTCGTCTCCTCCCTTTCCGGTGCCGACCTCATGGTTCTGGTCACCGAGCCCACCGTCGCGGGCCTGCACGACCTCAAGCGGGTCCACGAGCTGGTGGAACGCTTCGGCATTCCCTGCGGCTGCATCGTCAACAAATGCGACCTGAACGCGGACGTGCTGGCGCAGCTGCGCCGCTTCCGGACCAAAACCGGCATCGCGGACCTGGCAGAGCTTCCCTACGACGAACAATTCACCGCCGCGGTGACCGCCGGCCGGACCATCGTGGAACAGGATTCTGCGCTGAAGGGACAGGTGAGCGACTGCTGGCGCGCGATCACCACTCTGGTGGCCGCCAACTGAACCCCGGGGCCGATCGGCCCCGGCGGCAACGCGGCCACCGCCCTGCAGGCCCTGGAAATGGAGCTCTATGTGGGCGCCGGGGAGATGACGGTGCAGGAAGCCTACGACGCCTACAATCAGGGAACACTGACGAAATTCGCCGACTGACCAGGAGACGGGACATGAAGAAGATCGGCATCATCATCTGCGACCGGTATTCCACCTGCGCGGGCGGCAAGTGCTTCCGCTCCCTGGCCGAGCGCGCCGGAGGATTCGCCCGCTACGCGGGCCAGGAGGTCGAACTGGTGGGTTTCACCACGTGCGGCGGGTGTCCGGGCGGAAATGTGGAATACGCTCCCGAGGAGATGAAGGCCAACGGGGCCGAGGTCGTGCATCTGGCCACCGGGCTGGTCGTGGGCTACCCCCCCTGCCCGTACCTGGATCACTTTCGGGAATTCATCCCGCGCAAATTCGGCATGGAGGTCGTGGTGGGCACCCACCCCGTGCCGGAGAAGTATCACCTCGTCCACGAGGACCTCGGCACCTGGCCGACGATGAAGGCCCAGGGCGACCTGCAGGTCCTGCTGGCGGACCGGGCGACGCGGCTGGCATACGACTGAGGCCGAGGGGGACGCCTCGTCGTGGTTTACCAGATCCCGGAGCTGTGGTAGCCTCCCTGTCATATGAGTTGAACTCGCCCCCATGAACGGTCCGCGCAGGGGAAGGGCAGACCACATGACCTGGAGCGCTCCTCACAGCTTTGACCCCGTCAATCGCCTCCTCACAAGACCGGTGAGGTGCCGGCGGGCCTTCCGCATGATGGGCACGATACTGTTCGCCTGCGCCATGGCCACCGGATCATCCGCCCAATCCGACCACACCTGTAGCCACTTCCGCCCCCTGCCCCCCGAACAGAGGGTCGTGCAGAATTCGGTGCGTGGGATTGCCCAGGACAACCAGGGATTTCTCTGGATCGCCACCCTGGGGGGGGTGCACCGCTTCGACGGCCAGGAAATGCTCCGCGTGAACACCGAGCTGGCCAGCAATCAGGAGCTCGACCTGGGGCGGATCTCTTTCCTGACCCTCGACTCCGGTGGAAACCTGTGGTTGGCCGGGCCTTCCGGCAGCCTCGACCGCATCCGGTACGCCGACGGCAAACCCGAATCCTTCACCGCGGCCCTGGAGGGCTCCGGCAGCGGTCCGGGGTGGTCCGTTTGGCAGGTCGAAGACCTCGGCACCGGCCGCCTGGTCCTGCTGGCCGACGGCCGGCTGTTCCTCCTGGATCCCGACAGGATGGAGACCCGGGCCCTGGACGTGATCTTTCCCGCCTGGTGGAAGGTCCACGGCCTCCGGCGCATCCTGGCCCTGGAGGGTGACCGGCTGTTGACATACAACGAACACCAGCTGGGCGTCATCAACCTCGCCGAAGGGACCCTGGACCGGATCTTCGGAGCCGACAGCGGCCCGTTGCCGAAGGATTTCGTCTGCGGCATGGGCCGGATGCGCGACGGCTCGGTGTGGGTATGCGGAACCCAGGGCCGGGTGGGCGAAGTGGGGATGGTCGCCGACCACGTCCAGGTCACGGTGCACCAGTTGCCGGTGGAGACCGACTTGCGGCTGCTGTCCCGGGGACTGAGGGATGAATTCTGGCTGGTTGGCTCCGGGGACGAGCTGCTCCAATGGCAAATGCGGAGCAACCGGGTCACCGTCCATGAACTCGACCGGGATGGGCATCCCATGCCCGGAGACCAAATCATCACGGAGCTGCTGGTCGACCGCTCGGGTGTGGTCTGGGTGGGGACCGAAGGCTATGGCGTGTTCCGCTTCGACCCCAGCAGCGAGCGTTTCCAGAGCATGACCGGGCACGACAACGGCCACAACGGATTCAGCGACCCCTATCTGTGGGATATTCGGGAGGATTCCACCGGCATCATCATCGCTGGGCGTGGCGAATTCGGACGCATGGACCCCCGAAACCACCAATACCAGGCCCTTCTCGACCTCAAACATGACCCCCGGTGCGCGGAATTGGGCGACCTGTTTTGCGTGCTGCCGCTGGACGGCGGCGCCTACCTTTTGGGCACCAAGCCGCACAACCTCGTCCGATACGATCCTGCGGCCGGGACGTTGACGCCGGTGAACGGCAGTGGTGAGGCGCTCGGCGAAGGAATAGTTCCGAACGTTCTGGAGCGCGATGAAGGCGGCTCGATCTGGGTGTTCGGTATCAAGGAAACCCTGCTGCTGGGCGAGGACGCCGCAACTTGGCTGCCCGTGCCTCCCACCCTCGCGCAAGCCCTCGACGGGGTGCGCGTGCGTTGCCTGGCCCAAGCGCCGGACGGCGTGCGGTTCTTCGGCACCGAAACGCTGGGGGTGCTGCGCTGGGATCCGCAGCGAGGCGCCTTGGATACCTGGCAAGCGGATGCCGACTCCTCGACCCTGCCCCACAACGGCGTGCGCTCGCTGCACCTGGATGACGGGGGCACATTGTGGATCGGCAGTTACGGCGGCCTGTCCCGACTGGACGACGCCGCCCGCGCCGCCCCCGGCGCGGCGGTTGCGACCTATACCACGGCCGACGGCCTGCCCGACAACACCATCTACTCCATCCTGCCCGAGAAAGACGGAGCCCTGTGGCTGGCCACGAACCTCGGGCTGTGCCGATTCGACCCCGCCGATGCCGGCACCCGCAACTTCAACCTGGATGACGGCATGGCCAACAACGAGTTCAACGGCGGCGCCTCCCTGGTCGGCAGCGACGGAACCCTGTATCTGGGCGGCGTGAACGGCCTGACCTGGTTCCGGCCCTCGACCGGATACCTCAACCGGATTCCGCCCAAGGCCGCCCTCACCCACGTGAAGGTCGGCGGAAAACCCCTCGGCAACCCCTTGACGCTGACTCGGCTGGACCATCTGGTCGTGCCCTGGCGCCACAACAGCCTGGAGTTCAACCTGGCCGCCCTCTGCTTCCAGCAACCGGACCGGCAACGGGCGCGGTACCGCATCGACGGGGTCACCGACGACTGGTGGGAGGTTTCCCGGGGGCAGCCGATCACGCTCATCCACCTGCCCTTTGGCGACCGACGGCTGGAGTATCGCGTCAGCAACAATGACGGGCTTTGGAGCCCGATCAACACTCTCTCCCTCCACGTGGCGACACCGCCTTGGCAGCAATGGTGGGCCTGGGCGATCTATGCCATCGTGGTCGGCGGGGCGATCTGGCTGATCGTCCGCTTATTCCGGCGCCGGCAGGTCCGCAGCGCCGCGCACGCCTCCCGCCTCGCCCAGGCGGACAAGTTGAAGGCGGTGGGGCAACTCGCCGCCGGCCTGGCCCACGACTTCAACAACCACCTGCAGATCATCATGAGCAGCGCTGAACTGGCGAGCCAGGAGCTGGAGCCCGGCCATCCCGGACAACAGTCCCTGCGGAGGATCGTGAACACCGGTCGCCGGGCGGGACTGCTTTCGGCGCGCCTGTTGACCTTCGCCAAGGAATCGGATCCCGGGCGTGAGGACCTGGATCTGGACGAGGTCGTCACGAACCTGCGCGACCTGATCACCAGCTTCCTGGGCGCGTCCGTCGAGTTTGTCTGCGAGAGGCAACCGGGTGTCAAGATCGTCCACGCCAACCGCGAACAGATCGAGCAGGTGCTGCTGAACCTGTGCGTCAACGCGCGCGACGCCAGCACGAGCCACGGGCGCATCGAGATCGGCACCTCCGTGGTCGAGGAGGGCGGCCGGCGGTGGTGCCTTTGCGAGGTTCGCGACAACGGCGCGGGCATTCCCGAAGGCCTGCGGCGGAAAGTCTTCGAGCCGTTCTTCAGCACCAAGCCCAACGGCGAGGGCACGGGGCTCGGCCTGTCCATGGTCAAGCGCATCGTGTCCCGCCACGGGGGCCGCATCGAATTGTCGGACAACGAAATGGGCGGCACCACCATGGGCGTGCTCCTCCCCTGCGCAACGGCGGAAGTCCCCGCCTCCCCACCGGCGCCCGCCCTCGCGCCGGATCCGGCGACCGCCCCCCGCGCGCGCACCGTGCTGGTGGCCGACGACGAGGAGATCGTCAACCGGGTGACCACGGCCATCCTGGAGCGCGCCGGATTCACCGTCCTGAGCGCCCACCACGGCCGCGAGGCCGTGGCCATGCTGGAACAGCACCCCGAGATCGCGTTGATCGTGCTGGATGTGATCATGCCCGTCATGGGCGGACGGGAAGTTTATGAATACATTCACGAACACGCGTTACCGATGGCGGTGATCATGTGCTCGGGCCAGAGCTTCTCCGCCCTGGAAGGTGCCGACCTGGCGGCGGCGGGCGTGCCCGTTCTGTCCAAACCGTACACCGCGCGCCAGCTGCTGGATGCGGTGGAGCGGCTGCTGGGAAAGCCGACGAAGGTGACGGCGGAACCGTAGATTCGCCGGGTATTCCAGCCCCGATTTCCACAGGGGCCGTTTTCCCCGCTATGGTTCGGATCGGCGAATTGTGAACCGGACGGTGTCCCGAACCTGGAGAAACCCATGAACCAGACCCCGACCATCTTCCTGCAATTGCCGCCCCGGTTGGCCGGCCTCGAGGACCTCGCCGAGAACCTCTGGTGGAGCTGGCATCCCCGCGCCCGCATGCTGTTCAAGCTGCTGGACCGGATGGCCTGGAAGCAGAGCGGTCACAATCCCGATTGCATGCTCCGCGAACTGCCGGTCGAGATCCTCACCGCGGCGGCGGCGAACCCGGAATACCTTCGCCTCTACGACGAGGTCATGACCCAGTTCCAGGGACATATCGAAGGGCAGCAATGCGCCTATCTGGGCTTCCCGCGCCGGGACCGGGACTTCGCGGTCGCCTATTTCTCCGCCGAGTACGGCCTGCACCGATCTTTGCCCTTCTACGCCGGCGGCCTCGGGTTCCTGGCCGGGGATCACCTGAAGGAATGCAGCGACCTGTGCATTCCGCTGGTCGCGGTGGGCTTCATGTATCCGGAAGGCTACCTGCGCCAACGCCTGCGGGACGACGGCTGGCAGGAGAACCAGGACGAACCGCTGGACCGCGATGCCGCCCCCATCAGCCGCGTGCTGGACAAGGAGGGCAACCAGGTGGTGATCCGGGTGCCGGTCCTGGAACCGGCGGTCCACGTGGCGATCTGGAAGGTGAGCGTCGGTCAGATCCCCCTCTACCTCCTGGACACCGATCTGGCTCAGAACGACCCCGACAGCCGGAAAATATGCTCTCGGCTGTACATCGGAGACCTGGAGAACCGCCTGCGGCAGGAGATGGTGCTGGGCCTGGGCGGGGCCGAGGCCCTGCGCGCCCTGGGCATCAACCATTATCTGATGCACCTGAACGAAGGGCACGCGGCCTTCGCCCTGCTGGAACGGGTGCGTGAACTGGTCGCGGCAGGAGCCACCCCGGACGAGGCTCGCGAACGGATCCACCGCTCATCCATCTTCACCACCCACACCCCCGTGCCCGCCGGCCACGACGTGTTCCCCAACGAGATGATCGAGCGCTTCTTCGGATCCTACGGGGAAAAGCTGGGCCTGGACCGGGAGGCCTTCCTGGCCCTGGGCGCTCACCCCGAGCATCCCGGCGACGGCTTCAACATGTCCGCCCTCGCCCTGCGGCTGTCCGCCCGGACCAACGGGGTCAGCCGGCGCCACGGCGAGGTTTCGCGCCGGATGTGGCAAAGCCTTTGGCCCGACCTGCCGGTCGAGGACGTCCCGATCACATCCATCACCAACGGGGTGCATGTGCCCACCTGGATCGAGCCCAAACTGCAGCTGCTGCTGGACCGGTACCTGGGGCCCGATTGGCTGGCCAATCACGACGATCCCGCGGCGTGGGCCGGCCTGGACGGCATTCCCGACGGCGAGCTGTGGCGCGCCCACTACTGGCTGAAGACCAAGCTCATCGACGCGATCCGCGAACGCGCGCGGCAGCGGTGGCTGAATGACGGCGCCAGCCCGTCCCTGGTCATGGCCGGGGGCGCCCTGCTGGACCCGGCGGTCCTGACCATCGGGTTCGCGCGAAGGTTCGCGACCTACAAGCGGGCCACGCTCATCCTGCACGACCGCGACCGCCTGAAGAGTCTGCTGACGGACCCCAGCCGCCCGGTGCAGTTCATCTTCGCGGGCAAGGCCCACCCTGCCGACGACCCCGGCAAGCGGCTCCTGCAGGAGCTCGTCAACACCGCCCGCGACCCGGCCTTCGGCGGGCGCATCGCCTTCGTGGAGGACTACGGGGAACAGCTGGGCCAGTACATGGTCCACGGCGTGGACGTCTGGCTCAACAACCCCCTGCCGCCGATGGAGGCCTGCGGGACCAGCGGCATGAAGGCCGCCCTGAACGGCGTGCCCCAGCTGAGCTTCCTGGACGGCTGGTGGGAAGAAGGGTTCAACGGCGCCAACGGCTGGGCCCTGCCCCACGAGGAAAGGGATGGCGACCGCGACAGTCTGGACGCCCAGCGGCTGTATGACACCCTGGCCGACGCGGTCATTCCTCTTTATTACGACACCGACGACGACGGCGTGCCAACCCGCTGGGTGCAGACCATGAAGGCCGCCATGCTCGCTGCGGGCGCGCCGTTTTCCGCCCGCAGAATGGTCAAGGAGTACGCGCAGGAGTTCTATGCCCCGGCGCTGCAGGAGTTCTCGCAGAAAAAATAGGCGGCCATCCGCCGGAGTCAGGAACCCCGAGGATTGCCCTGCCCCGCCAACGCCGCTTTTACATGCTGCATCAGCGCCCGGCTGAACCGCACCGCCTCGTCGGCCGTCAGGTGCGACCACTCGGGGCAGTCGAAACCGGCCAGTTCGGGATGGTCGGCGTAGTGGATGCCCGGCGATTCGCTCGCGGTGAGCCTGCCCGCCCAGAAGGCCTCCCGGGGCGTGAATTTCCGTTCCAGTTCGCGCACGCCCCCGTGTGACGGCGGGCGCACCCAGACGATGCGGGCGCCGCGGGGGCGCAATTTCTGCGCGGCGGCGGCGATGCGCGCGAACTGGCCGTCGGCGCTCTGCTGCATCATTCTGCCGAATCCCCCTTCCGAAACCCCAGGCGGCGGCCCCGGCGGCGTGAACAGGGGCAGCCAGATCTGCTTGATGCGCCCGGCCAGCGGCGTGCCGAAATCACACAGCTGCCACATGCGGCACCGGCACAAACAACGTCAGGAACACCGTGCCTAGCACCAAAGGAGCCCAACCGCGCATCCTCCTTCCTCACACCACGGATACGGGGTACCGCTTTCACCATTCCACTCCTCCCCAGCCACCGATCCCGACAGCAAATGATCTCCATGGGTTCGTCGCTTTCCTCTTCCCCGAAGTCGACGCTCTGGGCTCCGACGGAGGCCCAACGAGCCAGGACGTAGCCCTTGATGAGCAGGATTCGGCCGTCTCCTAGGAATTTCAGGCCGTCGTAGCTGGAGTCGCCTTCGCTGGCCACCGAAACCTCCTGCAGATAGCTTCCGTCCGCATCGAAGGTGTCGTAGCTGCAGAGAATGCCGGCGGGCTGTTCGCGTCCGCTGCGACTGTGCTGGACCCAGAGGATTCCCTCATCGTCCACGAAGATTTCCGTGATGGCCGGTTCGGTATCGGCCAAGTGGCGTTCCATCTGGCCCGGGAAGGGTGAACCAGAACCAGCCATTCCCCGCACCGAGAAAACGGCGTTGGTCAAATCGAGGCGCGGGCAGGGCCTGTATCGGCAAAGGGTGAAGGCCATCGAGAGAGCCTGTCGCATCACCCACGTGGACAATCCTGATCACCTCATCGCCAGCCACTGCAAACCCTGGCGCCACTGCTCGAATGAGGAACGATTGGATGGAGAAAACGGGTTGATGCTCACCCCCTCCATCGATCACCTGTTCGACCGGGGGTTCATTTCGTTTGAGGATTCGGGGCGGCTGCTGGTCTCGCCGGTGGCCGACCAGACCTCCCTAGCGAAGATGGCAATTGAGATCAATGAGACCGTCAATGTGGGGGTATTCAGTTCGGGGCAGCGGGAGTATTTGGACTTTCATCGGAATGATATTTTTTTGGAGTCTAGGTAACACAGCAAAATGAGTTAGGGAGTGGCACTGAGTATCGATCACCGCCCCCTCCCCTCCATCATCATCTTGATCATATCCCGAACCCTCAACCTCATGCTCCGCATCACTCCCCCGTCGTCCCATCCACCAACCCGTCGCTCCCTTCACCACCGCCACCCTGTTGGCCACGACCCCCATCTTCGCCCCCCAACACCCCTCTCGCCGACCTCCCGGCCGCCAAAACGCCCGCGTCCCCTCCAACCACCTTCATGGCTCCCCGCAACCCCACGACCACCTCGAACACCCCCATGATCGCAAAATACAGCACCGCCGCGGCGATGGCGATCTGGGGCTGCTGCTCCCACACGCCGCTGCCCCGTCCGGGATACACCTGATCCAGCACGTCGTAGGTGATCCCTGCGCGCGGCACCGGCACAAACAGCGTCAGGAACACCGTGCCCAGGTAGGCCCCCACCCCCACGGCCGAGCGCACCAGCAGCAGGGTCTTGCCCACCTTGTCGGCTGCCATCACGGTCAGGTAGCGGCCGGCCATCAGCAGGCCGTAGATCTTCAGCACCGTCCATGTGCCCAGCGCCGCCGCGAAGGCCCACGCGAACAGACCGTAGAATGCGGCCAGCCCCAGGAACAGGGCCAGCTTGCGCCTCGGCGCCACATCGCCCACCGCCAGCGCGCCCATGAATCCGCCCGAGTGCAGCACGATGAACTCCATGAGCATCAGCCCCACGCCCATGCGCACCCACAGGCCGCCGTCCACGGCCATGGGGTCGCTCCACGCCCGCACCAGCGTCACCACCAGCCAGAAAAGCGGACCCGCCGAAAACACCGCTCCCAGCCAGGTCACCATGGGGGTCCAACCGCGCATCTTCCCTCCTCGCACCACGGACACGGGATTCCGCTTTCACCATACCACACTTGCCCTTATTCGCCTGGCCCGACCGCATAGATTCCCCCGGCCGATGCCGGCTCCCTCCTTGCCCCCCCCTCCCCTGGGTGTTACTCTTTTGACAAACTCTATTCAATCCACTGGGATTTCCCCGAGGTGCTCCCATGCCGCGCGCCCTCACCCGCCTGTTGCTGCCTGTCGCCCTGACCGCCCTGCTGGCGGCCCCGGCGCTCGCCTGCACCAACCTCATCGTCAGTCCCGGCGCCTCGGCCGACGGCTCAGTCTACGTCACCTACACCTGCGACGGGGAATTCCACCCCACTTTGCAGCGCATCCCCGCCGGCGACCACGAGCCCGGTGAGATGCAGGAGATCAAGCACTGGAACGACAAGGTTCTGGGCGAGATCCCCTACCCGCCGCACACCTTCGGCGTGGTGAACCTGATGAACGACCACCAGGTCTCCATCGCCGAGACCACCACCGTGGGCCGCCCGGAACTGGTCAACCCCGACGGCATGCTGCACTACTGGCACCTCATGCGCCTCTCGCTGCAGCGGGCCTCCACGGCGCGGGAGTGCGTCGAGGTCATGGGCCGGCTGGTCGACGAGTTCGGCTACCGCAGCAGCGGCGAGTCGTACTGCATCGCCGACCCCCACGAGACCTGGATCATGGAGATGGTGGGGCCCGGCGAGGGTGGACACGGTGCGTACTGGGTCGCCCTGCGCATACCCGACGGCTATATCAGCGCCTTCGCCAACGGCGGCCGCATCGGAACCTTCCCCCTCCAGAACTCCGACAAATGCTTGTACACCAAGGATATGATCGATTTCGCCACGGAAAAGGGCTGGTACGATCCCGCCTCCGGGCCCTTCAACTGGCGCGAGGCCTTCCACCCCCAGACGCCCCAGCAGCTGCGCTACACCGCCACCCGCGTGTGGAGCATCTTCCGGCGCGCCGCCCCCTCGCTTGAGCTCAGCCCCGACTACCATCGCGGCGGCGGCGGCGCCGAGCCCTATCCCCTGTGGATCAAGCCCGACCACAAGCTGACCACCGCCGACGTGTTCGCCCTCATGCGCGACCACTACGAGGGCACGGCCTACGACATGACCCAGGGCGTGGACGCGGGACCCGGCTCGGACCCCCGGCACCTGCGGCCCATGGGCTTCGAGGTCGAGGGCGTCAAATACACCTGGGAGCGGCCCATCTCCACCCAGCAGACCGGCTTTTCCATGGTCTGTCAGATGCGCTCCTGGCTGCCGGACATGGTCGGCGGCGTGAGCTGGTACGGCCTCGACGACACCGACTTTACCTGCTACACGCCCCTGTACTGCGACATCGACGCCCTGCCCGGCAGTTTCACCACCGGCAGCCTCGGCCAGTTCAGCTGGGACTCGGCGTGGTGGGTGTTCAACTTCGTCTCGAACTTCTCGGGCCTGCGCTACGACAAGATGATCGGCGATGTGCGCACCGTGCGCAACGAGATCGAAAACCACTACCTGGACCTGCAGCCGGCCGTCGAAAAGGCCGCGGCCGAACTGCTGAAAACCGATCCCGAACTGGCCTGCAGCTACCTGACCGACTACAGCGTCATGCACGCCGAGGACATGGTGGTGAAGTGGCGCAAGCTCGGCGAATACCTGCTGACCAAGTACAACGACGGCTACATCAAGGACGAGAAGGGCAGCCCCCACGAGGTGGGCTACCCCGAGGCATGGCTGAAGAAGGTATTGGAGCAGCGGCCCGACCAGTTCCGGTTGCCGCAGGATGAGGGGGAGCTCGCCAAGCCAACGGAGTACTGACGGTTGGGATTGTCTCATCCACGCCTTTTCCTGGACGGCGGCCTCCGCCCTCCATGGCGCCGAGGGATACGAGGGAATCTGCAGGTCAACCGCGGCAATCAGCCACCATGACAATCGCTGCAGTTCGTCGTCTTCCATTCCTCGTCGATATCCTCGGGATGCTTATACTCCACGCCGGCCAGGGATTCGAAGACCTCGCCGGTCTTGACCTCCTGCGAGACGATGTCGTGGCACAGCCGGCAATCGTGGGAGATCACTTCGCCGTCCTCGGTCTCGTGCAGGCCGTCGTGGCACCGGAAACAACCCGGGGTGGTCAGGTGGCCGATGTGGTCGGGGAAGCCCCGCCAGTCCACGTGCATCTCGGGGAAGATGTTCGTCTTGAACAGCTCCTGGGCCGTCGCCGATGCCTCGGCGATCTCCGCGACCATGATGCCGGCTTTCACGGGATGTTTCTTCCGGTAGAAAGCCGTGATGCCCTGGTCGATGGCCGCCAGGGCCTCGCCCTCGGTCTCGTACTCGGTGGTCATCAGGTCCACGAGCAGCGATTTGACATCGGGCAGGTCGGCGGAGATCCTGTTCGCGGCCAGGGCCTGGTTGACCAGGCGGGCCGGCGGGTTGTAGTGGTGCGTCGGCCGGTTGTGGCAGTCGATGCAGTCCATGACCCGCACTTCGTGGCCGGCCAGGGCAACCGAATCGGCGTCGGCCTCGGTGCTGCGGAAGATCTTCACGTTGCCCGCACCGTCGGTGTAACTCACCCAGGGGATCTCCATGCGCCGCTCGTCGGTCGAAACGTACCGGATGGTCACGTCCTCGGCCACGTGCCAGTGGATGCCGTGGGGAGACGTCAGGCCCGCGCCCCCGCCGCCGGTCTTCATCAGCAGCTGAAGGCGCCAGTGGGTGTTCTCCTCGTCGGGTGCGAAGTAGTCGTGCTGCACCATCTTCTCGCCCAGGAAATGGGCCGGCCAATGGCACTGCTCGCAGGTGTCCCGCGAGGGGCGCAGGTTGCGGATGGGAGTCTCGATGGGCTTGCTGTACTTGTTGAAGAGCACCGAATAGACCTGGTACGCGCCCGACAGCTTGGAACGGACAAACCACTCGGCACCCGGTCCGATGTGACACTTCACGCAGCCCACCCGAGCGTGGGGCGAGACCTGGAAGGCCGTGTATTCCGGTTTCATGACCGTGTGGCACATGGTCCCGCAGAACTCGTCGCTTTCGGTGTACTCGTAGGCCTGGAAGCTGCCGAAGCCCGTGGCCATCAGGAAGACCACGGTGCCGATGCCGATCAGGATGGTGGCCCGCAGATGGGCGGGATTGTTCAGGTCGACGCGGGGCAGTTTCTCGGTGGCGGGCAGGCCCAGATGGCGGCGGCGGAGTTGTCGGGCCACGCCGAAGGTCGCCACGAGCAGACCCAGGATCATGATCCCCGGCAGGACCACGAAGGCGATCACCCCCATGTAGGGGCTATGCGTTTGGGAAAGGTATTCCCAACCCAGAAGCAGAAGGATCATGCCGACGGCGACGCCGGCGACCCCCCCGCCGAGAAATGTGATGGTGTTGTAGAATGCCGGGGGCATCCTGCGTGCGGCGCTCACTACGGGTCCGTCGGTACGGTCCTCACTCATGGGCAATCAGACCTCCTTCTGGGGAATTTCACTGATCCGTATATCATATACCGTTACCTGGTTTTCAACCAATATTCGCTCGGGAATCAGGAGTAATCTCCCTTCTTGAATATCCAGAAGCCGAGACCCGCACAGGCCAGCCCGACCAGAACCGGATAGGCCGTGGCCCAGACCAGATAACCCCGATACCCAAAATGATCCAGAATCACGTAGGCCGAGGGGCCCAGCAGGACCAGTTGCGGGTCGAACAGCAGCATGGCGGCGGTTCGGAACGCCTGCAGAGGGTTGGCCAGGGCGATGAGGATCGCCGATTCGGGGGGCAGGCCCTCCTGGATGAGGAACCCCAGCAGAATGAGATCGAGAAACAGCAGCAGGAACAACCAGGTCAAGAAAGCGGCCCCCTGAGCGACATCGGTCGAACGGGACAGGGTCGAGATCAGCATCCCGATTCCCAGGAAGCACCAGGCCAGCGAGGCGAGCAGTCCGATGTAGAACAGGACCTGCACCCACGGAATCGTCACTCCCCGCAGGAGCCCCCAGACCACAGCCACCAGCAGAGCCCCCAGCACGGGCATGAATACTGCCAGGAATCTTCCGGCCAGCTTACCCCAGTACCACGGTCCGATCCCCACCGGCATGGCCAGCATGTACTCGAATACTCCCGCCTCGCGGTCGCCGACGACCGAACGGACCGTCGTGATCAGCATGAAAATGGGCAGGATGGCCATGGTGATCTGCAGGTAGGTCACCAGCAGGCGGGACAACCCGGTAAAACCCATGACTCGGGATTCGGTCAGCCCGGAAACGAACAGGCCCACCATGATTCCGCCGAAGATCAGGGTGTAGACCAGGAACCAGCGAGCCCGCAGGGATTCGCCGATGTCGGCCTTGGCCAGTTGGATCAGTTGCTTCATCCCCTTTACCGTTCCCATTTTGGGGCCTCCAATAACCCACCACCGGCGTGCCCGTGGAGGCGCTCTTCCCGCGCGAGGACCTCCTGGACGGCCTGGTCGAAGTCCATGGCGCCGGGGACCGCATCGGGGCGAGCTCCGAGGCCGTAATCCATGGGAGTGATCCGACCTCGCTCATAGAGCGCGGTCCGGGCGTCCAGCCAGGTACCGGTCCGGAAGTCGGTGACCCAGATCTCCACCCCGGGATTACCCTGCCATGGCTGGTCGCCCAGCCACAGCACGGCGCAGCCGAAATCATCAAAGAAAAAAAGCCGGGATCGCCCTCCCTCTGGCCCGCCCCGGACCTGGGCGGAATAGTGGCGGTCGCTGACGGCCATGATGCAGCGCCGGCAGACATCCTGATCCCACCGCACCTTGCCCGGGCCCGTCTCAGGTCCGCGGGAGCAGGCCCCCAGCGACAAAGCCAGGGCCAACAGGCCGGTTTCAAGGAGTTTTTGCGGGCGCATCCGGCTCACTACCCTCGGTCATCTCCAGGTTTTCCACCAGGGCCGCATAGCGGGACAGCATGCCCAGGAAACGCAGCCTGTCCGGCCCCGCGATCATGCCTTGCCAGCGACATTCCCCCGCGTCATTCCGGAAACCCCAGGCCCCGATGGCCTCCGCGAACGCCTGCGTGGGGCGGGAAATGGCCACCGTACAGCGGAGCACGGCGGCCAGATCGATCCGATCATCGACGTGGTCGTCCAAAACGATCCGGCCCCGGTCCATTTCCACCACGCGGTTGACGAGCGGGGCGACCTCGTCCAGCCGATGACTGGATATGATCATGGAATGGCCGCCTTTCAACTCGGCGAGCAGACCGAAGAAAACATGTCGGGCCGTGGGGTCCAGGTTGGCCGCCGGTTCGTCCATGATCAACAGCTCGGTCTCGCGCCCCAGGGCGATGCCGATCATGAGCTTCTGCTTTTCCCCGCCGGAGAGTTTGGCGAAAGGGCGTCTGCGCACGGTGTCGATGTCCAGGCCCAGACGGCCGGAGATGTCCGCCATGCGGCCGATATCGCTGCCGCACACCTCGGCCGTAAAACCCAGCAGACGGCCCACGGTCAACTTCAAGGGAGGCGGCAGTTGGGGCACGAACCCGATGCGGCCCAGCGCCCCGGTGCGGTCGGCGCGGGGATCAATCCCGTCCACCAGGACCTGCCCGCCGTGGGTGTACTCTCCCAGCAGGCACCGGATCAGGGTCGTCTTGCCCGCCCCGTTGGAGCCCACCAGGGCGATGCGGTCGCCGGGGTCCAGGACCAGGTCCGCCCCCTTGAGCACCTCGGTGCGGCGGAAATTCTTGCTCAGGTTGTTGCAGCGGATATTCAAGACTAGCCCGGTCCCTTGAACTTGAAGGAGAGCGATGAGGTCGGACAGACGTCCAGGCATCTCCCGCACCGGGTGCAATCGGCGCCCAGGTCCGTATTCATCGTTTTCGCCCTGCCCCTGATCGTGGTGGCCAGGACATGGGGAACCAGACAGACCTGCCGGCAGGCTCCGTCGTTGTGGCACTGGCCGATGTTGTGGACCACCTTCAGGGGCGCAAGGACCCCGACCAGGCCGTAGGTCAGCCCGATGGGACAAGCGTAGCGGCACCAGCCGCGGCGGGAATAGAAGATTTCGAACATCAGCAAGGCCACGACCCAGACCAGAGCCAGACCTGGCCCGTAGATCAGCGCCCGGCTGAGAATGCCCGTGGGCGAGATCGTCTCGTAGACCGTGTATCCGGTCACGAAGGCCAACACCGCGAAAAACAGCCAGAGCACCGTCCGGCCGCGGCGGTCGAAGGTGTGGTTTTTGACCAGTTTTCGCGCCGCCAACCGCAGATGGATGATTTCCCCCAGTTCCCCCAGCAGATGATAGGGACAGACCCAGGAGCAGAACGTCCGCCCCCCCAGAGCCCACCAGAGCAGGGAAACCGAGACGACGCCGATCAACAGGTTCAGCACCACGTGCCGGTACGCCAGCATGACCTGCAGGGCGGAATTGACGTCGGCCATGTGGAAGCCCACGAAACGCGACCCCGTCAAGGCGCCTTCAACCAGTTGGATGTCCAGATGATAGGACAGGACGAACAGCAGGTTCACCGCGATCAGCACGGCCCAGCGCCGGCGGCGCCACGTCTGGGGCCGGGAAACCATTTCCGCGCGTGCATCCCGGATCTGCTCGCGGTTCATGGGCATGGCCTGCAGCTCATGGATCTCGCGAACGCGTGGGGAAATGTCCTCGGGTGTGGGCCGCGGAGGCGTCCGGCCCAGCAAAACGGCAACCGATTGGAGCAAGGCCTTCATGCGCTGCCCTCCCCCGCCAATAGGTCCATCACGATTGCCGACGGTTCGGCCGGACAGATCATTTCGCAGACGCCGCAGCCTACACAGCCGGACAGGACCTGCGGGGTGTAGGTCGCCCGCCCGCCCTTTTCGCCCGTGGGGACCAGGCGGATGGCCGGCTGGGGCGGACATTGGTTCGGATCCCCGGCCGGTGGATTCCCCGCCTCGCACTGGGAAATGCGGATCTCGATGGGGCACATCCGGACGCAAAGGTCGCACACTTCCAGGTCGTACTCATGTTCCCTGACCGGAAGGGGGTGCCAGCGGTCGATTTCCGCGTACCGCAGAACCCCCTTGAAATTCTTGCCCCGCGCCGGCCCCGCGACCCCCTGCCCACGCACGGCGAGGCAGAGGTCGGGCCTCGCCAGGACGGCCGTGGCCATCCGGGCCTGGTGGGGATAATCGAGGTCATGGGTCAAGGCCCCGGTGGGACAGGCCAGCACGCATTGCAGACCGTCGCAGGAAAAATCGCATGCCTGCCGGCGGGGGTCGATCCAGGGCGTGCCGACCCCAGCGCCGTCCTGGATGTCCGCCAGGCTGATCGCCTCCACCGGGCAGACCTGGACACATTGCCCGCACTTGATGCAGGCGGACAGGAAGTCGGCCTCCGCCAGGGCTCCCGGGGGGCGCAACCGCCGCGCCCAGCCCCGCACCACCGGAACCAGTCCCACCAGGGAAGCCCCGATCAGGCCGCCGATCAGGATCATCGTGCGCAGGAATCTCCTTCGCTTGGGGTTGTCCGGACCTGCGGACCGGGATCTCTTGGCCGATTCAGGGCACATGCTCACCCTCCGGTGACATGCTCATGCCCACTCCGCCACGGTGCATGCGGGGAGCCGAATCCCTGACCAGCAGCCGGGGCTCCGAAAGGGGCACCAATCGCTCAAGGAAGTCCAGGACCTCCAGCAGGGGCGATCCCTTGAAGAACTGGGCGTAGGGCACGTCGTGCCAAATCCGGTCGGCATAGGCATAGATCTCGTGGGGAGTGTCCCCGACGCCGTCATGGTCCCGGTCGAATCCCTCGTAGCCGCTCCAGTAGTTGTCCCGCCACACATTGTTGTTGGCTGTGTTCCCGCCGCTGACGGCGATCTGCGTGAGGTTGCCGACAAAGCGGTTGCCCTCGAACACGTTGCCGTGCCAGTCGTTGAGAAAGCGGATCCCGATCCCGTTGTAGGCCAGGGTGTTGTTCAGGAACCGGTTTTCGGTATCCGGTTGGAAAGGGGACAGGTCGATGTACAGACCGCTGGCGCAGTAGAGAACCTCGTTGTTCTCGATGACCAGGTCGGAAGTCTCCTTGAAGCCGATTCCGATACCGGTCGGCCCGGACGAATGCAGGATCTGGTTGTTCCGGATCACGACCCCGTCGCTGTACATCAGGAAGATTCCGACCGAATTGCCCAAGAACCGGTTCCCCGTTACCAGGTTGAATTTCGAATACATAAAATGCAGGGAGTAGCGGCTGTCGGTCTGGGTGTTGTCCCGGATCTCGTTGTCGGCCGAATACCAGACGACCATGTCCCGCACGTCATGACAGGCGTTCTGCTCGATCTTGTTGTGAAAACTGTACCACAGCCGGATGCCGTCACCCCGCTGGCCCAGTTCCATAGGCTTGGAAGAGATGGTGTTGCGGCGCACGATGTCGTGTTTGCATTGCTGCATATCGATGCCGAACAGGCAATCGTCGATGACACAGTCCTTGACTACGTTGAAGTCGCCCCGCAGCTGGATCCCGGCATCGATGTCGTTGTGGGAGGTCCCCGAATTGGTCAGGCGCAGGTTGCGAATCACCGCCCCGTCGGTATCCAGGTAAAGCACCGTACCCCGGCCGCCGCCGTCGATGACCACGCGGCCTTCGCCGTCCAGGGTCAGGGGGTGATCGATGACGACCGGGCCTTCATAGACGCCCGGAGGGGGGACCAGCCTTCCGTTGTCCGGGGTGGCATCCACCAGGAGTTGCAGCGGCGTCGGCTGCGCCCCCGCTGCCCGGGTCGCCGGGAGGCACAGCACCAGCGCGGTCATCGCCAGGTGCAGGCTAGTTGTCTTCATCGTCCTTGATCCGTTCCCTGCGCAGCAACATGGCCGCCAGCAGGAGAAGGGAGAAGAGGATCATCAGGCCGAATCCGTATTCGGGATAGGAATTGGTGGTGAACTGCGCAACCTTTCCCTGGCCGAAGACCGTGGGCATGAAAGGCTTCAACGTGAAGGCGCCCATCTCGTTCATGTGGTGCCCGTACCACCAGAGCCAGACGGAATACTCGATCACGAAGAACAGCGGCAGCCCCGCCGGCGCAAGCGTCAGCAGTTTTTCGGCGGCGCCGCCGGGCCTGCGGGTGATCCCGACCAGCACGATCATGGCCACGATGATTCCCCAGAAGAGGATCGTCCCCTCCTTGGCTATGCCGGCCACCATGGGCTCCAGCACCTCCGGATCACGGAAATAGCGGCCCAGGTTTCGCCGGTAGTGCCAGGGAATGAATTGGGAACCGCTGCCCTGCCATTGTTCGTCCCCGATGCGGTCGGTGTCCTGGTTGAAGGCGTCGCGGAAATAGCGCAGACTCTGTTCCTTGGCGCCGCCGTCAACGGCCGCCGGAGCCGCCTGAGCCTCACCGCCCTCTGCGGCTTTGCTCTCGGCCAGGGATGCTTTCAGCCGGGCGACCAGGGCCTCGCCGGAGGAAAGCTCCCGGTCGGGGGTTTCGTCGGCCAGGCTTTCCCCCGAATCCATGACCCGGCCCGCGAGATACCGCGCACTCTGGTAGCGGAGTCCGTCCGGCCCCAGGAAGGCCAGCCCCATCCAGACGGCGACGGCCACAAATCCCGCGCTCATGATCGACATGCGCAGGACCGCGCACCTTACCAGGAAGCCCAGCAGCATGACCCCGACCATGGCCACCAGGAACAGGGAGAAGAACACCTCCACCGCCCCCCCCGAAGCGATGGGATACATGCCCACATAGTGGTTGATGGTATCCATCTCGTGGACGCAGTCCAGGGCATCGCCCTCTTGGTCGGCGGATCCGGCAGCCTGCCCGCAGCCGCTGAATACCCCATTGAGATGGAACTCGATCCGCACGCCGTCGGGAAAAACCTCCGGCGGATAGTTGGGGGCCTCCAGGGATACCCACCAGATGGGAGCGTTGTAGATGGGCCACAGCAGCCCGATAGCCGCCAGGACCAGGAGGCTGCTGATGAACGATCTTCGCCGCGCTGTGGTCATCTCTCACCCTTCCTCATGGCCCTGCCTCCCCACGTTTGCCGCACCAGTTCAGCCCCCCGGGGCTCATGTCAGTCGAAATCGGGGTTGCGCCAATCCTTCGAGGGCGCCAGGTCTTCCTTGGGGACGGGAATGCGCGAGACGTAATTGATGACCGCCTGCATGTCGGTGTCGCTGAAGTTCTTGATCTGTTTGATCATGTCGGGGTTGGCGTTGCGCCGCTTTCCGTCGCGAATCCACTCGAACTGGCGCAACATGTACGCATAGTGCTGGCCCTGCAGGCGGGGATAGTACTTCTCCTCGTTGCCCTCGGCCGTCTCGCCGTGGCACTGCACGCAATTGGCCTTGTACAGTTCCTGGCCGTGGGCGAACTCGGGCGTGCCGTCATCCCACAAACCCTTCCCGTTGTCGGGGTTCATGGGCAGGCTCGCGATGTAGGCCGAGACATCGGCAAGGGACTGGGGGCCGCCGATGGACTGGGGCAACGCGAAAGGGTACATGGTGGGGTTGTCCCGGTTCAGGGCGCGGATGTCGGCCAGCTGCTTGATGATGACATCACGGAATTGGCCGGCCAGTTGCGGAAAAGTCCCCTCCTGGGTCCCCCAGCCTTCGGTCAGGTGGCAGGCGGCGCAGACCTCGTAGACGTCCCGCCCGTTTTCCAGATCCGGCGTGAGGCTGAGGGCCTCATCCTTCTCTCCGCCTTTGTCGTTCCAGGCCGGCGACTCGACCGTCATGCCTGCGGCAAGAGCGGCGATCACCAGCACCATCATCATTTGCTTCTTCATGTCGTTCTCCTTCGCGGATAAACCACGCTCGCGGTTTCGCGGACGTGACGTTGACAGCAGTCTACTTCGGCAGGGACGAGACATAATCGGCCAGCTGGGTCATCTGTTCGTCGTCGACCAGATGCATGACTCCCTGCATGCCGAGAACGGCCATGCTGTTGGCCCTCGCCCCGCTTTTGATATCGCGCATCTGCCTCAGGATGTATTCCCGGGGTAACCCCGCGATCCGGGGATAATCCGGCAGGATCGGCGTTTTGCCGTCCTTGCCGTGACAGGCGGTGCAGGTCTTGGTCTTGAACAGCTTGGCTCCGGGCGATTCCGGATCGGGTTGGCCGCCGATCGGGGCGCCACCGCCCAATTCGTTGGCGATGAAATCCGCCAGGATGATGAATTCGTCCTCGGTGACATCCTTGATGACCGCCTGCATCTGGGGTGCGTAGCCGCTGGCGCGATTCCCGCTTTGGATGTCCTTCATCTGCCGCAGTGCATAATCCCGCCCTTGGCGCGCCAGAATGGGATAATCGGGCAGCAACGGATGGATCCCGTCATCCCCGTGGCAAGTGTTGCACGTCTTTTCCCTGAACAGCCGGGCGCCCGCGGACTCCTGGATCACATCCGCGCCTGTTGCGGCCAGAACGGATTCCCCGTGTGTTCCCCTGATCTTGGCCAGACGATCCTCACGGTCGTTGCAGGAGCAGGCGGCCAGCCAGGCCAAAGACAGGATGAGCAAGGCAAGAAACGGAGTTTTCGGGGTTCGTTTCATGATCTTCATCCTCGGGTTCGCAAGCCGCAATTTCGGCACGTTGTGGCCCCGCCGGGAGCGCCCCCGGCGGGGTCAGGTTAAACTGATTCATTTCCGCCCGCTACTTGATCTTCTTGGCGCCGCTCTCCTCGAGGAAGGTCTTGGCGCGCAGACCCAGGTCGGCGGTTTTGACCTGATATTGCCACCACTGGTTGGCCCAGAGCATGGCGTTCTGCCAGTCGTTCCCGGTGGCCGCGGTCTCGGCCTTCTGCTTGGCCTCGGCGGCGAAACCCAGCTGGTCGGTGGCGTCTTCCACCAGGGCGAGAACCGTGGGGAATTCCTGATAGTTATGACTGGTGATGAAAGCCACCACCTGGTCGATGACTTCCTGGGTGGCCTCGTTGGTGGCGACCTGGGTCAGGTAGTCCTCCTTGCTGTAGGCCACGCCTTGCTGCATCTCGGCTGTTACGGCCTGGTAGCCCTTGGGCTGGACGAGCAGGTACCCCTCCATCTCCAGGTGCAGGGCGGAACAGAATTCGGTGCAGTAGTAGGGATAGACGCCCGCCTTGTCGGCGACGAAGGAGGCGGAGGCCGTCTTTCCCGGCTCGACGGAGAGCTGGATGTTCTGGCCGGAGATGGAGAAGCCGTGCACCTCGTCCTCGGCGCGCTCCAGGTTGGTCAGGTGGATCAAGACCTTGTCGCCCTCGGTCACCTCGATGATCTCGGGGGTGATGTGGGAGCGGATAAGCGTCCCGAACACCTCAACCTTGCCCGGTTGGCGATCGGTCCGTTCACGGCCGGCGCGGGCCCTGAACTCCGACCGCTTCTCCTGCCTGCTGTCCCAGCCGCTCTTGTAGCGCACAAGGGGATCCAGCTTGTCCATCTTGATGGACACCGCGTAGTGGGGCTCTCCCAGGGGCAGCGGCATGTCGTAGAGCAGGGTCATCGTAGGATGACTGATGTCGATGAGCTGGTGGTTCTGGGGATGCAACGGCCCGACCGGATCGAAACGATCGATGGCCAGTTTGTTCAGGGCCACAAGGAACTTCCCGTCGGGGTTCTTGGTGTCGCCCTCCATGGTCATCAGGTGGCCGACATTATAGTGGATGGGCAGGGTATCGAGGACCTTACCGGTCTTGTAGTTCCACTTGGTGATCTGCGAGTCCACGTAGATCGATGTGTAGCAGACGCCGTCCTCGGAGTCGAACTGGGTGTGCAGCGGACCGAGGCCGACGCTGACCGACTTGTCCAGGGCCGCCTCCAACGAGATGATGGGGATGCCGTAGGCGTCGTAGCCCTCGAAATTCCGCCCGTCGATGGCCGCCTTGATCTTGACGAAGCTGTAGACCCAGGCGTGGCTGTCGAGCTTTCCGGCCACGATGATGGAGGCGCCGTCCGGGGACACATCACAACCGTGGGGGCTCTTCGGCTCCGGGATCAGGAAAAGCAGATCCTCGGCGATCGCCTGCGCTATGCTGATCAGGTAGTGACCCTTGACTTTCCCCACCTTGCCGGCGGCCACCAGTTCCGCAGCCTTTACCCAGTTGGTCACGTGCATGAAGTCCGTGTCCTTGGACGAGCAACCCGCCTCGAAGGGCGGCCGACCACGCTCGATGCCGCCCACATAACGCTCGGAACAGAACGAGTTGGTGAAGCCCCAACCGTAGCTCGGGCCCTTGCCAGCATCGGAGAGATCCTGGCTGTAGGGAGGTAATTCGAAAGTGAATGTCTGCTCAGGGTCGAGACGTCCAGCCTCGCGGTCGAACTTCCAGTAGGTCAAGCCTCCGCGGTACTTCTCGTTGAACTCCTCCAGGGGGGCGAATTCGCCGTCCAGGGGCGCGGGGTATTGGCTCCCCTCCATGACATACTCGGTGTTGGGGGTGGCGAAGCAACCACCGTGGTCGGACTGGAAGAAGGGGTTGGGGACGATCTGTTTGGTCTCGAAATCCTTAAGGTCGATCACCGCCACCCGGGGATTGGCCTTGTCGTTGATGAACAGGAACTTCCCGTCGTAGTCCCCGTCGGTCTCCGAAATGGCGGGATGATGGGAATCACCGAAGGTGATGTCCTTGCCGTCGATCCGGCCTCCGGCCAGCACCGCCTTGGACTCGTCGTCGAAACCGTAACCCTGCCAGGGTTCGGGAGTGAAGACGCCGATGTATTTGAGGATCCGCATGGAGGGAATGCCGTACACGATCACCTGCCCGCTCTGGCCGCCGGAGCTGAAGCAGAGGTATTCGTCACGCCCACCGGTGGGAATGTAGGTCTTGGCCGCCGCGAGGACGTCCTTCTCCGTCAGGCCCCTCTCCTGCATCACTTCCTGCAGGGTCTGGGTCCAGGCTGCACTGGAGCCGGCAAGAGTGCAAATCGCCGTTAACAGCAATACGGCTTTCAGTCGGTTGATCAGCCTCATTTCCTACTCCCCTTCTTGTCGGAATGCCTCAGCATGGCAGGTGCGGAATCCAGGATTCTCCCGACCGATTCCTCGGCCGGCATTTCCTTTCCGAAACACCCAGCAATGAACTATCCCTTTATTAGGATAATTTTGTCCGATTTTCAATAAAATAATAAGACCCGGGTTGTTCAGGTCAGTCGTCGACCACCGAAAGGTAGGCCAGGAGGTCTGCCAAATCCGGGTCACTCAGCCCCTGCAGGGGTTTTCCCATCTTCGGGTCCTTGCGCTTCCCGGTCCGGAACGCGGCGACCTGTCGGGCAAGGTATTCCGAATACTGACCGGCCAGCTGAGGGTTGGAGCCTTGTCCGGCGCCCTCCCGTCCGTGGCATTTCCTGCACTCGCGGTGGTAGATCGCCTCTCCCGCCGCGGGGTCACCGTCGTACTGCGGTATGTTCAGGACCCGCTTGGCGAGCATCAGTTTGGCGTAGGCGTCCAGGTCCGGATCCACCGGGGGCATGCGGGTGAACAGTTCGAGACCGGTCAGATAAGTGGAAATGTTCAGGATGTCGGCTTCCGGAAGCTCCCGGTCGTTGGCGTAGGGAGCCATGGCCATGTTCTCCCACTCCCCGCTCTTGAAGGCCCGCAGCTGATTCGCGATGTACTTGACGGGCAAACCAGCAATCCGGGGGTATTCGCCGCCACCGCCGCCCTGTCCGAATTCTCCGTGGCACCCCGCGCAAAGCTCCATGATTTCCTTCCCGATGTCCGCGTCGTAGACATACTCCGTGGCTTCGTCCCCGGAAACCGCAAACCCGGAGGAAGCCGCCGTGGCCAGCAGCAGCGTCAGGATCCCGGAAGCGGCAACCAGCCCCAACCACCGAAAAGGGGAGCTCCGCGCACTCTCGATGTTGTAGCCATGCGGCATGAGATGACCTCGAAGTGTAAGGTGATCGGGCTAGCCGTCGAAATTGCCCTCGGGCGGAGGAGAGGGAACCGTCCACTCCAGGGTCACGGCCCCCCACGGATTGACCTCGGCGGCATCACCGCTCCAGATGGACGCAAGAAGATTGCCTGCGGTGACCCCAAGGCCGGAATACACAATCAACCAACCCAGGCCCGAAACCTGGGCTTGGGCCAGGAATCCGGACACAAGACCGATCGCATCCTCCGGCACTCCCTGGGTGCCCATGATCACGCGAGGCACGAGGGCCAAATTGAGGCCCACGATGTACAGGACCGCCCCCAGGTTGGCAACGCCTGCAACAAAGTTGCGGCCCACCATCTTCGGCCACCAGAAATGCAGGCCCGCCAGCAGGGCCGCCATCACCCCGCCCCACAGGATATAATCCAGCTGTGCCGAAGCGAACAGGGAGGTCCCCAGATAGGAGCCCAGAGACGGACTGGCCAGCAGCATCCCCATCCCCACGGCGATTCCGGCATGCAGCAGGAAACCGAGTGCAAAAAATGCAGCGGGAGACAGGGTGATACTTCCCCGGTACAAAGTTGAAAGCCAGGTGAAACCAATCAGGGCCGCGGGGATGAGCACCAGCAGGCTGAAAAAACTGAAGACCAGGCTGGATCCCGGGTCGAGACCCCGGCCGATGAGTGCAACCCCCGAACTGGCCACAGCCAGGCCGGCCAGGGCAATCATGGATCCGACCAGGAGCCGATAACCGGGGGAAGTCCTGCGGGAGATCCCGCTGATAAGGTCGCTGAGGATGCCCACTCCGGGTATCAGGGCGAAATACGCCACCGGGCGGATGGAGAACCAGAAATAGGAACGCCAGACCATGGGGTCGGCCTCCCAGCCGAACAGCCCCGTGGTGGTGATGCGGCTGGCGGTCATGAACAGGGCCACAGCGGCGAATACCGCCCCGGAAAAGATCAGAAGGTAGCCGTAGACATACATGCCCCATACCGTCAGCGGCATGTCGAAAAATCCCATTTCCTGTCTGCGACCGTGATGCACGGTGACCACGAAATTGATTCCCGTCAACATCCAGCTCATGGCCATGAAGAAGAGCCCGACCAGCAGCACCTCGAAAGCTCCCGGCTCCAGCATGGCCAAGCGCGAATCCATGGTCCATCCGGTGCCGATGGGGCAGATGATCTGCGAGGCCAGAAGCAACAGCAGCCCGATGACATGGAAGTGCAAGCTGAGGCGGGAAAGAACCGGCAGGGCCATGTTGCGGGCGCCCAGTTGCAAGGGCAACAGGAAGAACCCCAGGACGCCCGGCAGGACCGGTACCATCCAGCCCATGACCTGGATCAGGCGTTGGTAGGTAATGACCTGGGTCAGCATCCGCCGTTCGAAATCGCCCCCACCCAGTGCCATCATCAGGGGCAGCATGGCAAGGATCATGGCCATCACGAAGGCTGCAGCGGTCCAGGCCAGATACATGAGGGCGACCCGCTTGTGGTCCGTGGACCGGAACCACCCCATTACCCCGCCGGGTCCGCCCAGATAACTGTCGCGCAGTGCATCCACCGCCGAATGACTGGTGTTATCCATTTCTACTTGTCCTCCTGGGGGCCGGCTTCGCCATGGTCGGAAAGGCTTTCCAGGTACGCGACGATGGCCTCGATTTTCCTGTCGTCCAGCTTGCCATCGAAGGTAGGCATGACGCCCTGGAAGCCCTCGACTACGAATGCGTTGGGAGAAAGGACCGACTCCTTGACGTAACCCGCATCGACTTTTCGGGTCCGACCGTCGGTGGAGACCGCTTCATGACCGTACAGATTCTTGAAGGACGGACCCACGAGCTTGGAGCCGTCCAGGGAATGGCAGGCCTTGCACCCCTGGGCGACATAGAGAAATTCGCCGACCTCGGCCATGGTGCGTCCGGCGAAGATGTCCGATGCCGCTGCCAGCCAGGAGGCAAAATCCGGCTCGCTCAGGGCAATCATCGCCACGGGCAGGCTGTCATAACGGACACTGCTGAAAGTCCCGGAATAGATGGGAAAGGTCCCCGGTGTGATGGGTTCGAACCAGGTCTCGGTCGTGCGGCCGGGCAGCACCGCCTGCTGAACCCGCATGGCGGGAATAGCCAACTGCCGGCTGATGTCTTCGCTGGTCAACGCAAGGAGGACCGGCTTGCCCGTAGGCACGCGGAGAGTATCAGCGACATAACCGCCGGGATAGGCGAAATCCCAGGCGCCCTCGCGGGTGGTGATATCGATGGCATAGGAATCATACGGGGGAACGGTGCTGTCCACGAATTCGCCCAGGCCCGCCATGAAGGCGAAACCGCCCAACGCAATCGTCCCCAGCATCCAGGCGCCCAGCAGGCACTTGTTCAAGCCGCCGGCGGGCACTTGTTCCGGGTCACCGCTACGGCGCCGAAATGCGAACATGAAAGTGACGGCCAAGCCCACAGTCAGGATCAGGACGATTAGGCCCACGAAATAAAGGTCATAGAAAACCATGTCCACGCCGGGGGCAAAGGTCGAAGCCCATTCCGGGAACCAGGCTGAGAGATTGGCGCTACCCATCAAACCGATACCTCTTTCGTGCCGTCAAGCCGCGGGGGACCGGGTTGGTCGCCCCATCCTGACGGAGTTGCCTATCTTGAATTCTCGGCCACAACCCTACGCATGGCGTCCTCGATGGGCAGGCAGGCCTTGGTGCGCTGCTCATCCAGCCAGCGCGGCTGTTCTTCCAGGATGCTCTGCTGCTCGGCCAGGGCCGCCTGCAGGGGTTCGTTCTCGGGAACGAGGAGCTTGGTATCCCTCACCTGGTTTTGCGACGCCAGAAACCCTCCCTGCAGGAACAGGGACAGGGCGTAGAGAAAGATGATCAGGGCCAGCCCGCACAGCAGTACCGCCGGCGTGTTGAAGCCCGATTTTCCGCGTGCACTCTCTTGCATGGTCATCCTCGCGTGTCCCGGCGGACCACGACCGCCGGCGCATGAAACAATTGGCTCAGGCGTTCTCGAAGCGCAGCGAAGCCTCCAGACGGGGGTCCTTCAGCGGCACCAGGGAATGGCCCATGGCCAGGCGGGTGATCGCCGCCAGCCACAATCCGGCTATTCCGATGAAACAGGTCACATCCATCACGCCGAACACGAACTTTTCGCTGAAGCTCGGCATGACGACCCAGTACAGGTTCAGCCACTGGGCCGCGATGATCCAGACGGCCCAGAAGGCCAGCATCTTGCGGTGGCGCTTGGCATAGCGCGAAATCAGGCCCGCGAACGGCAGCACGAAGGCCGCGAAGATCAGGAAGATGCCCAGCTTGCCCCAGCCCTCGCGGGAGCGTTCCAGGAACCAGTTGGTCTCCTCGGGAATGTTGGCGTACCAGTACAGCATGTACTGGCTGAAGGCGATGTAGGCCCAGAAGAACGTAAAGGCGAACATGCCCTTGCCGTAGTCGTGGATGTGTTCGGGGCTGACGATCCTCGTCATCCGGCCGGTGTTCTGCAGGCCGAAGGTCAGCAGCGTCAGCACGGCGAAGAACGAGACGAAGCCGCCGGCCCAGTAGTAGACGCCGAAGATGGTGCTGAACCACAGGGGGTCGACGCTCATCAGCAGGTCGAACGAGGCCATGGCGATGGTGATGGCGCCGATCATGATGGAAAACCCGCTGAGGTTCTCCACGCGCCGGGTGATGTTGTCGTCGCCGCTGACGTCCTGGGCCAGGGACTGGCGCCAGAAGAAGATCCCGTACCCCGACCAGATGCAGAAGTAGATGACCCAGCGCAGGATGAACGCGCCCTGGCTGAACCAGGCCGCCTTGTGGGCCATGGCGGCCGAGGCGGCGATCTGGGGATCGGCCCAGCCGTAGATCTTCCCCGCGAAGAGGATGACCGGGATCGCCAGGATCGCCAGCAGGGGCATGACCGCGGCCATGACCTCGGCCAGGCGGCGGATCACGATGTGCCAGCTCGCCTTGGTCACCGACATGATGGGCAGGAAGGTCAGGGCGCCCAGGCTGACGCTCAGCACGTAGGCGTAGCTGATCAGATAGGTGTAGCCGAGGCGCCGCATGCCGTCGCCGGCGGCGGCGCCCAGGGCCACCGTGGCCGCCATGGCGATGACGCCCACCACCGCGCTGATCATGAAGACCCGCCGGCCGAGCCCCGTCAGGCTGGTGTTGGTGTCCTCGATCCGGACTGATTTGTCATTCAAGTGTCGACAACTCCAGGCTGCGCCGGATGGTATCCGGCAGGAATCACCTTGTGCCCAAGTTCTCCAGGGCGGCGCGGTCGTCGGCGGGCACGTCCGCGAGACTCGCGTTGCGGGACAGCTGCAGAGCGCGCACGTACGCGACGATGGCCCAGCGGTCCCGCGGGTCGATCTGGTTCTTGTACGACGGCATGTTGCGGATGCCGTGGGTGATCGTGTTGTAGATGTGCCCCACCGGACGGTCCACCACGCTCTGGCCGACCAGGTCGCTGGGCGGGGTCCAGGTGCCTTCGGCCAGGGCCGTGGCGCGGATATTCACCACGCCGTTGCCGTTGCCCGATAGGCCGTGGCAGGGCGCACAGAAGATCTGGAAGCGTTCCTGTCCGCGGTGCATCAGGTCCTGGTCAACGGTGACGGGAAACTCGGTCACGAAGGTCGTGTCGCCCTCGACGCGGCCCCGGAAGAAGGGGTCGCCCGCGCGCAGGTCGCCGCGGGCCACGGTGCCGTCCACCGGGGTGCGCATGGAGCGGCCGTCGGCGAAGAAATCGTCCGCGGACTGGGCCTTGTAGTAGTACTGGTTGTCCATGTCGTAGACGACCTGGATGCGGGGCTGCCCCTTGACGGAATGGCGCGCCCGGTAGATGCATCCGATGGGCACCAGGGTCAGGGCCACCAGCACCAGTCCGATGGAGATCAACGGTCGGGGCATGCCTCAGTCCTCCGCGCTTTCATGGATTTCCTCAACCTCGGAACCGCCGAGGGAGGCCAAAAACTCACGCGTCTTCTCCAGCTTGAAGGCCGGGTCGCGCGCTTCGATCACGATGAAGAAGCGGTCCTGTGTGGCTCTGCGGAACCGCTTGCTGGTCAGCAGGGGGTTGTACCACCGCGGCATGCCGTTCAGGCCCCACATGCCGAAAAAGGCCGCAAAGGCGCTGAACAGCACCGTCAATTCGAACATGATGGGGATGTTGGCCGGCAGCCCGAACAGCGGCTTGCCCGAGATCACGAAGGGGTAATCCACCGCGTTCATCCACCACTGCATCAGGGTGGCCGCGGCCAGGCCGATCAGGCCGCCGCCCAGGATGATGAAGGGCAGGCGCGTGCCCCGGATCCCCATGAAGTCGTCCATGCCGTGCACCGGGAACGGCGAGTGCACGTCCCACTTCTTGAATCCCGCGTCGCGGACCCGCATCGCGGCCGCGGCCAGCAGGCTGGGGCTCTCGAACTCGATCAGCAGGCCGTAGAGGTCTCCCTGTTTCATCACTTGTGCCCCTTCCTGCGAACGTGCTCGGGGATGTCGCCGTGGTAATCCCCCACGATGTGCCGCTCACCGCTGTGCGGGTCGGCAATGGGCATCACGGTCTTGACCTCGGCCATGGCGACCATGGGCAGGAAGCGGATGAACAGCAGCACCAGCGTGAAGAACAGCCCCCAGCTGCCCAGGAAGGTCAGGATGTCCACGATGGTGGGCCGGTAGTAGGCCCAGCTCGAGGGCAGGAAGTCACGACTCAGCGAGGAAACCGTGATCACGAAACGCTCGAACCACATGCCGATGTTCACGAAGATGTACAGCACCCACATCACCGGGATCGAGGTGCGCAGCTTCTTGAACCAGAACAGCTGCGGCGTGACCACGTTGCAGGTCACCATGATCCAATAGGCCCACGCGTAGGGGCCGAAGGCGCGGTTGACGAAGGCGAAGCCCTCGGTGGGGTTGCCGCCGTACCAGGCGATGAAGAACTCGGTGGCGTAGGCGAACCCGACCATGCTGCCGGTGGCCAGGATGATCTTGTTCATGTTCTCCAGGTGATGCAGGGAGATGATCTCCTTGAGCCCGAAGAACTGCCGCGCCGGAATGAGGATCGTGCCCACCATGGCGAAGCCGCTGAACACGGCGCCGGCCACGAAGTAGGGCGGGAAGATCGTGGTGTGCCAGCCGGGCAGCTGCGCGGTGGCGAAGTCGAAGGAAACCACCGAGTGCACCGACAGCACCAGGGGCGTGGCCAGCCCGGCCAGGATCAGGTAGGCCTTTTCGTAGCGGTGCCAGTGCCGGTGGCTGCCCACCCAGCCCAGCGAGAGCACGCCGTAGATGATCTGTTGCAGCCTGCCCTTGGCGCGGTCGCGCAGGGTGGCCAGATCCGGCACCATGCCCGTGTACCAGAACAGCAGCGAGACCGTGGCGTAGGTGCCCACGGCGAACACGTCCCACAGCAGCGGGCTGCGGAAGTTGGGCCACATGTTCTGGAAGTTGGGAATCGGGAACAGCCACCACACGACCCACACGCGGCCCACGTGGATGCCGGGAAAGATCCCGGCGCAGATCACCGCGAAGATGGTCATGGCCTCGGCGAAGCGGTTGATGGACGTGCGCCACTTCTGCCGCAGCAGGAACAGGATGGCCGAGATCAGCGTGCCGGCGTGGCCGATACCCACCCAGAACACGAAGTTCACGATGGCCCAGCCCCAACCCACCGGGTTGTTCAGGCCCCAGACCCCCACGCCCGTGAGGAACAGGTAGCCGATCATCAGGAAGAGGATCCCCGTCAGGCCGGCGGTGATGGTGAACATCACGTACCAGGCCAGCGGCGTCTTCCGCTCCAGGACGATGTCCGAGACCGTCTCGGTGATCGACGTGAAGTCGTTGCCCCCGAGGATCAACTCCTGGGTGTAACGCGGGTCGTCGCTGGTGTTGTTCAGATAGTCGGTAGCCGACGATTTCATCCTTCAGGCTCCAGTTCCTAGCCGTGTTCGCTGCCGGGGTGCCCGGTGTGGGCGGCGATCTGGGGATTCGGATTCCGGATGCGGGCCATGTAGGAGGTCCGCGGCTTGATGTTGAGGTAGGCCAGCAGGTCGTACGACCGCGGCACCTTGCGCAGCTTGGCGACGCGGCTCTCCGGATCGTTCAGGTCGCCGAAGACGATGGCGTCGGTGGGACACGTCTGGGCGCATGCGGGGGTGATGTCCCCGTCGCGGATCTTGCGGTTCCCGTCGACCCGGGCGGCCACCCGCGCCTTCTCGATGCGCTGCACGCAGTAGGTGCATTTCTCCATGACCCCGCGTGCCCGCACCGTCACGTCGGGATTGAGCACCAGCCGCTGGGTCGCGGTCAGGTCCTCGAAATTGTTGAACCAGTTGAATCGCCGCACCTTGTAGGGGCAGTTGTTCGAGCAGTAGCGCGTGCCCACGCAGCGGTTGTAGACCATGGTGTTGAGACCCTCGCTGCTGTGCATGGTCGCAGCCACCGGGCAGACCTCTTCGCAGGGGGCCAGCTCGCACTGGGCGCAGGCCACCGGCTGCTGGGCGCACTCGGGATCCTCGGCGTCGCCCAGGAAATACCGGTCCAGCCGGATCCAGGACATCTCACGCCCGCGGGCCACCTCGTCCTTGCCGACCACCGCGATGTTGTTCTCGGCCTGGCAACCGATGATGCAGGCGTTGCAGCCGTTGCAGGCGTTCAGGTCGACGCTCATGCCCCACTTGTAGCCGTTGTAGTCCCATTCCTTCCACAGCGATTCCAGGGGCGGATGGTGGATGCCCAGGTGGTCCACGAATTCGGGATGCTCGCGGTACTCCTCAAGGTCGCCCTGGCGCACCAGGCCGGGCACGCGCTTCTGGATCTCCTCGGCGCCCACGGTGTCCATGGCGAAGTGATCCTGGGTGGTGGCCAGCTTGTAGGTCGCGCCGGTTTTGGTCAGCTTCAGGCCCGCGCCGCCGTGCAGCGCGCCGCTGGTGCGCAGGGTGTAGGCGTTGAAGCCCGAGCCCTGGCCCACCCGCCCCGAGTCGGGCTTGCCGTAGCCCAGCATCACCGAGACCGAGTAGCGCGCCTGGCCGGGCAGCACGTAGACCGGAATCGCCTGCTTGCGGCCGGCGAATTCCAGGTCCACCAGGTCGCCGTGGCCCACGCCCAGCTCCACCGCGGTGGCGGGGCTCAGCAGGGCGGCGTTATCCCAGGTCAGCTTGGTCATGAAGTCGGGCATCTCCTGCAGCCAGGCGTTGTCGCAGAAGCGACCGTCGAACACGGACTGGTCGTGGTGGATGCTCAGTTCGAGACTCTGCGCCGACAGATCGCCCGGCGCCCGGGGCGCGGCGAGGGGCGTGCCGGTCAGGGCCAGGGGCTCGCCCCGTTTGGCCGATCCCTGCAGCACGCCGTCGTGGATGAACCGTCGCCACTTCTTCTCGAAGCGGTCGTTGCCCTCGGGCGCGGACTTCCCGGCGCCGCTGATTCGCGCGAAGGAATCGCGGGCGACGGCGTAGGCGTTGCGCGGGGTCTCGTCGACCAGAACGGACAGCACCTCGGTAACGGTCTTGCCGCCGAAGAGCGGCCGGATCAGGGGCTGCACCGCCAGGTAGGATCCGTCCCAGCCCATGGCGTCGCCCCAACCCTCGAGATAATGGGCCCGGGGCAGGTGCCACTGGCACAGGCGCGAGGTGGCGTCATCGTTCAGCGAAACGTGGATGCGGGTGCCCGCCTTCTGCATGGCGGCGCCGAAACCCAGATCCGCCGGCGCGTCGTAGGCCGGGTTCCCGCCCAGGATCAGCAGGGTATCCACGGCACCGGACTTCAGGTCCTTGGTCAGGTCGGCAATGTCGCCCAGCTTGGCCATGTCGAACGGCTGGTAGGAAACGGTCTGGCCCACGTTGCCCAGGGCCTGGTTCAGCAGGTGGATCAGCGCGTGGGTCTCGGGGCTCTGGCGCATACCCGCTACGAGCAGGCTCGCACCCCGGTTGGCCATCAGATCCTTGGCCAGAGCGGCGATATGCTCGCCGCCGGCGGAATGCCCGCGCCAACCCTGCAGGTCGGAGCGGGAAACGCCCGCGCCCATGGGCAAGGGCAGCCCCTCACCCAGCACCAGTTCGGCCGCCAGCGCCCACACGGCCGCGGGGATGTGGCTCGCCGGAGTCGGGAAGCGGTGATCGGCCATGCCGCCGGTGATGGTGAAGGTGTTCTCGAAGACGTACAGCCGGTTCATGTGGCCGGACTCGGGCCGGCGCCCCTTGGCGAAACGGCGGCTGTTGCGCAGGGACGAGGCGTGGTCCTGCAGGAAGTTGGCGTCGAAATCGACGATGACCTCGGCCTTGTCCACGGCCAGCTGGCTACGGGCCGGAGTGCCGAAGGCCAACCGGGCGCCCTGCATCTCGTTGATGCGGCACACCGGCTCGTGATAGTACAGCTTCGCCCCGCGATACTGCTGCCCGATGCGGCCCATGAGGTCCCACACCGCCGGCGAGGTGGTCATCTCGGTCAGGACGGCCAGGCCGCCCCCACGCAGGCGGGGAAAGTGCCCGACGGCGAACGTCCCGAAATCATCCCAGGTCGCCTTGGCGCCGGATGACGAATCACCGAACTGATTACGTCGCAAAATGTTCTGGCTGCGGTCGGGGTTATAGAGGCCCAGCACGCTGGCCTGGGCGAAAACGTTGGTCGCCCCGCCGCTCAAGGGAACTTCGGGGTTCCCGTCGATCTTGATGGGACGCCCGTCGTAGCTGGTGGCCAGCACGGGAAGGGCCACCGGCCCCATCTCGAAGGTCGTGGCGAACTGCCGCGGCGTGCCCGGGTCGGTACCCTCGGGCCGCTGGGCGTAGGGCATGATCTTTTCCTCGGGCCAGCGGCAACCGGCCAGGGTCGCCAGGGCCGCCGAGGCGCCCATGATCTGCAGGAAACGCCGGCGGGACATATCGTCGGGAGCCTCGATGCCGCCGGGAAACTCTTGCTCCTGGAGACGGCTGAACTCGCTGCCGGCGGCCAGCTCGTCGAGGCTGCGCCAGAAATCCCTTTTTTGGCTGCTGTCGGACATACGGGACCTTTCCTAGCGATGGCAAGTGGCGCAATCGGTGGACGGGGCAATGCCGTGTTCTTTCATCAGCCGCGCGCCCAGGTCGGCGGGATCTTCGCCGTTGGGGGGCTGCCAGGTCATATCCGTCACGAATTCCTTGGGCCGCAGATTGGGCTCGGGGTTGCGATGGCAGCCCAGGCACCAGCCCATGGTCAGAGGTTTGTCCTGGGCAACGACTTCCATGCGGTCGATGCGGCCGTGACAACTGACGCAACCCACCCCGGACTGGATATGCCCGGCGTGATTGAAGTACACGAAATCCGGCAGGTCGTGGACCCGGACCCAGGGGATGGGTTCACCGGTCTCCGCGCTCTTGCGCACCAGTTCCAGCTTGGGGCTCTCGGTGCGCACGTGGCTGTGGCAGTTCATGCAGGTCGAAGTGGGCGGGATGTTCGCCTTGGCCGTGGTTTCCACGCTGGTGTGGCAATAACGGCAATCGATGCCCATCGCGCCCACGTGCAGGGCATGGCTGTAGGACACCGGCTGGGTCGGCGCGTAGCCCATGGCCGAAGTCTCGGGGGAAAACACCCCGTAGACCAGAACGACAGCGTAAACCAGGCCACCGAGAGCGGCGACGGCGGAAATCTCCCGCAGGCGATTGGTCCAGCGGGGAAAAACGAACTTGTCGGTGGTTGTCGTCCCGGAACCGGAAGCGGTTCCATCCTGGAATTCGTTATCGTTCCGAGTCAAGCGACTCTCCCCCTTCGGCCGGACCCAAGGCTGCCTCCGGAGCGGGGTGGCCCCGGTATTGACGACTTTCGTTCAAGTTGCGGAGCATAGAGGTCGCCCTCGGACCGCGCAAGAGAAACTCCGCTCTGTCTCCATATCCCATGGTTTCCGGACAGGAAACGCGAGCAAAACTATCATTTTACTCCTGCAATCGCAAATGAGAATATTCACTCGGGTTGCGGCGGGACTGATCCACCTTACCATGGGCATGACTTCCATCTGAAGGAGAAACACCATGACCAAATTGGTTCCCGCGAGCGTCATTCTGAGCCTTTTCATCCTCGTTTCCCCGGCAGGTTGCACCATGCGGACATCCGACTCCGGTTCCCCACGCACTCCGGCCTTCATCCGGGAGCACGGAAACCACCTGACCGGCGAGGCTTCGCTCTATCTCCAGCAGCACGCCCACAACCCGGTGGACTGGTACCCCTGGGGCGATGAGGCCCTGGCCCGGGCCCGCGAACTCGATCGCCCTGTCTTCCTTTCCATCGGGTATTCGTCCTGCCACTGGTGCCACGTCATGGAGGAAGAGGTCTTCGCCCACGACGAGGTGGCCGCGTACCTCAACGACCATTTCATCTGCATCAAGGTGGATCGCGAGGAACGTCCGGATCTGGACACGGTCTACATGAACGCCGTGCAGGCCATGACCGGACGAGGCGGCTGGCCCATGAGCACCTTTCTGACCCCCGACCTCGAACCCTTCTACGGCGGGACCTACT
>Ga0210044_10000923_pt1 | contig 44674 bp, 36 predicted proteins | sample CryGey13umfilter_2_FD_183959 | JGI IMG/M metagenome (GOLD analysis project Ga0210044, IMG submission 183959) | Groundwater microbial communities from aquifer in Utah, USA - Crystal Geyser 4/9/14 3 um filter (SPAdes) (version 2) | ecosystem: Environmental > Aquatic > Deep subsurface >... | reverse complement strand
GCTGAACGCAGATTTTTGGAAATTTGAAGCATTATTCTGTGAATTTATAAAAATTTGCATTCCGTCAGCTTGTTTTTTTAAGTTATTCTCCGTGCCTCCGTGTCTCTGTGGTGAATCTGAAAATCCATAATGAGAATTGCTGCTACTCGGAAATTTTGCTTGACTTTTTTAAGTAATAATAGTATAATTTTGGGTAATTACTCTGGTAATGTAATAAAGAACACAAACCTCACGAATAGTCGAATGCCACGAATAATTATGAAGTTGCAGAGACATGAGTTAAAGTTGGTCATGGAATTTCACATCTCTTCCTTTAACCTTCCAACTCTTATTTGCGGATGAAAGCAAGGAGTAAAAAACAATGAATAGGGAGAAAATCTTTGAAAAGATTGTACAAATGCTTAAGAATTATGGGGCAAGGAAGGTAGCAATCTTTGGTTCTTATATAAGAGGAGAGGAAAAATCAGAAAGTGATGTAGATGTTATGGTGGAATGGATAGGGAAAAGAAGCCTTCTTGATATTGTGGGAATAGAGCAAGAGTTGTCTGATGCAATAGGTATGAAAGTAGATTTGCTTACTGAAAAGTTCATAAGTCCTTATCTAATAGATAGGATACAGAAAGAAATGGTGGTGATTTACGGATGAAAAAGGATTGTCTCGTATATCTGAAACATATCTTGGATGCAATCCATCGAATTGAGAAATATACAGAGAGAATTGATTATATGGATTTTATGGAAAATAATCTGGTTCAGGCTGGTGTAATCAGAGAGATGAAGATAATTGGTGAGGCAACCAAAAGATTATCTGATGAGTTCAAGGGGAAATATGCAGGCATACCCTGGAGGAAAATAGCAGGAATGAGGGATAAATTAATACATGATTATATGGGTGTAGATATGGATGCTGTTTGGAATGTGGTTGAAAGAGATATGCCCCAATTAAGGGAGAAAGTAAAAGGCATATTTACAGAAGAAGAAGGCAGATGAGAAGGAGATAAATATGACAAAATACATTATGATTTTAATGGTTACTATTCTATTATCCAATTGTGCCTCACAAAAGGATACCAATACCCTCAGATTAAGACTCTCCTCTGACCCCACTACCCTTGATCCGGCACTTATGGTGGATGTGGTTGGTGGTATAGTTGGTGCCAAGATATTCAATGGGTTGGTGAGATACGGGGATGGAATGAAGATTGTAGGTGATATTGCCAAAAAATGGGATGTCTCGCCAGATGGAAAATCATACACATTCTACCTTAACAATAATGTGAGGTTTACTAATGGACGGTTATTGAATGCAAATGATGTTAAGTATTCATTCCAGCGAATACTTAATCCTGAGACAAAATCACCGCGAAGATGGGTATTTAAGGATGTGTTGGGTGCGGATAAGACTGAGGATGGAGTTGTTGAAGGGTTTGTGGTGAAGGATGCACATACCTTCCAGATTGTTCTTACAAAGCCATTCTCTCCATTTTTAGGGTTTCTGGCTATGCCGGCTGGATATGTTGTTCCTATGTAAGAGGTGAAAAAATGGGGTGAGGATTTTTCTGAACGAGTAGTGGGTACTGGACCATTTAAGATGACTAAATGGGTGCATGATGATGTGCTTGTTTTAGAAAAAAATACAGAATATTTTGATAAAAAGCCAGAGGTGGATGGTATTGAATACAGAATAATCCCGGAGGAGCTTACCGCTATGGCTGAGTTTGAGTCCGGGACGCTTGACGCTATTGGATTGCCTATGACAGAGTTTGAAAGATTTACGACAACAGATAAATGGAAAAAAATATTGTGGAGCAGGTAGGGTTGAATGCTTATTACCTTGGCATAAACTGTCAGAAGAAACCATTTGATGATGTCAGGGTGCGGCAGGCTTTGAATTATGCCATAGATAAAAAAGCAATTATAGAGACAGTCCTGCAAAATCAAGGCGTTCTCTCTCATGGTCCTATTCCATCAACCCTGCCCGGGTATAATTGCAAGTTGCCTGCCTATGAACGAAATACGCAGAAGGCTAAAGAGTTATTAAAAGATGCCGGATGTCCAAATTTAACCATGAAAATATATCAAAAGCCAAGTCGCGAGGCATTGAATATTACGGAGGGAATACAGTCACAGCTAAGTGATGTTGGTATTACGGCAAAGATTGTTCAAGTTGAGTGGAGTGCCTTAAAAGAGATGATCAATCAGGGTAAGTGTGATACTTTTTACATGGCATGGCTGGCAGATTATCCGGATGCAGAAAATTTCCTTGCCCCATTATTTCATTCAGCAAATTTTGGTGCTGGCGGGAATCGTGCTCAGTATAAAAATGAAAAAGTAGATAAATTGATTGAGACTGCTCAGGCAACCACGGATGAAAAGAAAAGGAATAAGATTTATCAACAAATTGAGACTATTATTCATGATGATGCCCCCATGGGTCTTTTTATGGCACCAAAAGGAGTTTGCTGTGCATCAGGATTGGGTTAAAAACTACAGGTGTTTTCCTATATATAACGCAGATAAGGGTGTGGCTGTAGGGTTTAATAAGATGAAACGGCAATAGTGTCGTGTCAACTTATGCGATATCGCAAATAGTATTGTCATCCCGAAGGAGTACTCGACTGAGGGATATTAACAATATGAAGACAGAGGAAAGAAAAAATGAAGAAATTACCAATAGGTATTCAAACATTTAGTGAAGTGATTAACGAGAATTATTGTTATGTAGACAAGACGAGAATAATATACGAACTCATAAACAATGGTAAATACTTCTTTTTATCCCGTCCGAGGAGATTTGGGAAATCCTTATTGATAGATACGATACAAGGCTTATTTGAGGGTAGAAAAGAATTGTTTAAGGGTTTATGGATAGACGATAAATGGGATTTTGGCAAGAAGTATCCGGTTATAAAGATAGATTTTGGGGCAGGGGTATTTAAGGAAAAGGTAGAATTAAACAAAAGAATACATGAGATTTTAGAGGTTAATCAAAAAGAATTGGGTGTTAGGTGTAATTTTGAAACAACAGCAGGTTGTTTTATAGAACTCATAACAAAAACAGCAGAAAAATACAATCAAAAAGTGGTTATACTTATAGATGAGTATGATAAGCCAATTTTAGATAACATTGAAAACCCAGAGATTGCACAAACGATGCGGGAAGAGCTTAAGAATCTATATTCTGTCCTTAAATCAACCGATGCCTGTATCAAATTTGTCATGCTGACAGGGGTTAGTAAATTTTCTAAGGTATCATTATTTTCAGGACTGAATAACTTGAGAGATATAACCATAGATGAAAGATATGCCACGATATGTGGTTATACTCAGAATGATTTGGAAACAGTATTTGCAGAACATTTAGTAGGAGTAGATTTAGAAAAGGTAAAACTGTGGTACAACGGATATTCATGGCTTGGTGAGGGTGTATATAATCCATTTGACATTTTATTATTTTTAGGTAGTGCAAACAAGGAGTTCAGGAATTACTGGTTTGAGACAGGGAGTCCGACATTTTTATTAAAATTATTGAAGGAAAGGAGATATTACATACCAGAGCTTGAGGAAATAAGAGCAGGCGAATCATTGATAGGTTCATTTGATGTAGATTGTATAGAGACTGATGCTTTGTTGTTCCAAACAGGATATTTGACGATAAAAGGCAAAAGGCAAACAGGGGCAAAGATAGAATATGAATTAACATATCCAAACTTAGAGGTAAAAAGCTCCTTAAATGATTATTTGCTGTTTTACCTGAATAAAGATGTCCGAATCAAAGAGAATACACAATCAAAGGTTTATGATGCCATAGAGGCTTTAGATTTTGAACTATTAAAAAATACATTCTTCAGACTTTTTGCCGCCATACCCTATGAATGGTACATGAAAAATGAGTTAGACAAATATGAAGGCTATTATGCGTCAATATTTTATGCTATATTTGCCTCGCTTGGATATGATTTAGAGGTAGAAGAGTCTACTAATCGTGGCAGAATAGATATAGTGATAAAAACCGATAAGGTAGTGATAATATTTGAGTTTAAGATCATAGATAAAGAAAGTGAGCAAAACACCGCATTGGAGCAGATAAAGAATAAGAAATATTATGAAAAATACTTGAATTCAGGCAAGGAGATATGTCTGGTAGGGATAGAGTTCTCAAAGGTAGAGAGAAATATTGTCAGATTTGATTGGGGAAAAATGGGGACAGCACCCTATTTCCCCCCCAAAATAAAGTGAAGGAGGGAGAAAAAATGTCCATTAATTCATCAATGTTTAAGGCATACGATATCAGGGGGATTTATCCTGATGAATTGAATGAGGATGTAATTTATCAGATAGGCAGGGCATTTGTAGAGTTTGTCAAGCCAGAAAATGTTGTGATTGGATACGATATTCGCCTTTCCTCCCCATCACTATTTGTTGCCTTGAGTCAGGGGATTATGGACATGGGCGTAGATGTTATTACCCTTGGAGAGGTGTCCACAGACATGGTTTATTTTGCTAATGCCTGGCTTGAATGCGATAGCGGTATTATGTTGACAGCCTCTCATAACCCTCCCCAATATAATGGGATGAAAATGGTTAGAGAACAATCCATCCCCATATCAGGGGATACAGGCATATATGAAATTCGGGATCTGACCATTAAACAAGAATTTACCTCATCTGACAAAAAAGGTACACTAATCTCAAGGGATATTTATGATGAATATGTGAAACATGTGCGTTCCTTTATTAATCCAGAGGTATTAAAACCTTACAAAATAGTAGCTGATGCAGGCAATGGGATTGGGGGCAAGGTGGCTTCAGGGATTGTTAAGGGGTTACCTGTAACGATAATACCCATGAATTTTGAGCCAGACGGAAGATTTCCAAATGGGGAGCCAAACCCTTTACTTGAAGAAAAAAGGGCTGGAATTATAGAAAGAGTTAGGCAAGAAGGGGCTGATATTGGTGTTGCCTGGGATGGTGATGCTGACAGGTGCTTTTTTATTGATGAAAATGGTGAGTTTATCGATGGTTATTATATTACTGCCCTTCTGGCTGAGGCATTTCTGAAAAAAACCCCAGGGGCAAAGATAATCTTTGATCCGCGGCTGATATGGGCAAACATTGATGTGGTTAAGCAATATGGTGGTATTCCTCTTATTAATAAATCAGGGCATGCCTTTATCAAGGAAAGGATGCGAACAGAAGATGCCCTTTTTGCCGGAGAGATGAGTGGTCATTATTATTTCAAGGATAACTATTATGCAGATAATGGCATGATTCCTCTTGTTTTGATTCTGGAATTGATGTCTATAACTAATAAGTCGCTATCTGAGTTGTTATTTCCCTTGAAATCAAAGTATTTCATCTCTGGTGAGATAAACTGTGTTGTTGACTCTCCAGCAGAAAAGATAATGGAGATTGAGGAATATTACAAGGATGGTGAGATCACACGCATTGATGGGCTGTCTGTGGAATATCAGGAATGGCGGTTTAATCTTCGTTCTTCAAATACAGAGCCACTTATTCGACTTAATATTGAGGCAAAAAATAAGGGGTTGTTAGAGGAAAAGACAAGGGAATTGAGAAATAGGTTGGGGTAGGAAATATGCATAACGATGAAACCAACAAAAACCATAACTTTATATTCTTTAGTGGATTTGTTGTATTCTGGATATTTATGATGATAATTATGGCAGGTCTTGGAAAGGGATGGAATGCTTGTGAAAATAAGATGTTGCAGGGGACATTATTCTCATGGGGGCAGGGCGGCAACTCATCCTCGCAACAAATTGCTGGGACAATAGAGGTTTTATTGCCTGAGAGTAATGATGAATTGTTGGATATTAATGAGTTAAGACCATATAATGCCTTCTATCCACCAATGTATTATGAATCACCAGAGACAATAGAGTATAATCATATTGATATAAAGCCTATGAAAGCCATAAGATTTGGACGGGAAAGGGATGCCAGTGGTGTTCAGAATGATGTGCATATTATTGCCATAATAAGTGAAAAGTGAAAAGTGAAAAGGGAAAAGGGAAAAGGGAAAACCATCTGCAACCTTAATGATAATCAGGACGAACACACAGGTTCGCCCTTACAAATATTATTTCTATCATAATTTTTCACTCTTCACTCTTCGTTTTTCACTTTTCACTTTTCACTTTTCGTTTTTAGCTTTCATATTGGGGGATTAGCTCAGGTGGTAGAGCGACTGCTTCGCATGTAGTAGGTCAGGGGTTCGAGTCCCCTATCCTCCACCATAAATTTGGCAAACATGATATGGACGCTGATGGACGAAATGGACACAGATGGACGCTGATATTTTTCTTTTATTATCAAATGTCTGTAATCTTTTTGTATTTAATTTATCTGCGTCCATCTGTGGCTAAGTAGTTACCACTTGCAATTTATTCCTCCTAAAGTAATCCGCATAAAAGCCCGATATATGATATTAAAGGTAACAATGATACAAAAGCTGGACAAATGGTGAACAGGAATGTTCGCCCTTCGTTTCAGGGGTGAAAAGCCATTTTACACTTAACAGAATTTTTATCATATATTGAATCAGAAAAAAATTATTCCTCTCATACCATTGCTGGATACAAGAATGATCTCCTGTCATGTGCTGAATTCTTAGGAGATAATGATCTGGAGCTTGGCAGGGGTGAGTTGGATCATCTCTGGCTGAGACGCTATCTTGGTGAACTTCAGAAAAAGCAATATTCAAGAAAAACTATTGCTCGCAGGTTAGCTGCCTTAAGAACCTATTTCAGGTTTCTGTGTCGTGAGAAATATTGTCAAACAAACCCGGCCAGGGCACTTCGTACCCCAAAATTAGAGATGCGGCTTCCAAAATTCCTGTATCCCGAAGAGATGACAACCTTAATTGATACCCCTGCGACAGATAATGTCCTTGGATTAAGGGATAAAGCTATCCTTGAATCGCTTTATTCCAGTGGGATGCGGGTTAGTGAACTGGTTTCCTTAAATATCACGGATATAGAATTTGAACGAGGCATAGCAAGGGTTATGGGTAAGGGACGAAAGGAAAGACTGGTGCCTTTAGGCTCCTATGCCCTATCAGCTATTCGTCAATACCTTGATATTCGTGATAAAGCCCTGCAAGGGAAACAGGAATCTGCTATATTCCTGAATCATCGCGGCAAACGGATTACTGATAGAGGGGTGAGGTTGCTAATTCATAAGATTACTCAAGCACAAGGGTTTGAAGATGTCAGTCCACATACAATGAGACATACATTTGCTACACATATGTTAAATAATGGTGCAGACTTAAGGATTGTTCAAGAATTACTTGGTCATGTAAGCCTTTCTACAACCCAAATCTATACCCATGTAACCAGGGAAAGATTGAAAACTGTTTATAATAAGGCTCATCCAAGGGCGTGAGTCGTCAAGGGGTCGGGGGTCGGCTCCATCCAATGGCGTGAAGGAACAGGTCCCCTGCAAACGGACCCCTGTCCCCTGCAATGCTACTGGTTTTGTAAGGAGCTTCCGTGATGAAAAGTGAAAAGAACATAAGAGGTAATTTGCAGTTCAACAATGATTATTCTTCCATCTAACAGACTGCTTAATGTCTTGGAAAATGAGGACAGCGACTATTTTTCTCATTTTTCTAAAGACAAGATAACGGTGATAGAGGTAGATAAAATAGTTGGTGCCATTAACTCTGCCCTTCTCTGCCACCCCTCATCAATCATTACCATTATTTGCTCTGGGGATCCATTATTTTTTGGGATTGGCAGAAGGCTTATTAAGGAATTTGGCAGGGATATGGTTGAGATACTTCCTGATTTATCAAGTATTCAATTGGCATTTTCAAGAATAAAAGAGACATGGGATGATGCCTTCCTGATGAGCCTTCATGGAATCTCTGGCCAAAAGCGACTTGGGTATGGGATGAATGATATTCCGTCATTTCTTGTAAAATACAACAAGATGGCGATTCTGACAGATAGCCGTGAAAATACCCCTTGTGCCATAGCAAAAACGCTCATTTCCTCACCCATTACTGCCAATCTTGGGCTGATAATGTTCGTTTGTGAAAGATTGGGCTACCCGGATGAAAAGATTACAGAGGGAAAACCGCAGGAGTTTATTGATATGCCTTTTACAGAACCAAATGTGGTTGTTATAAAAATGGATTCGGAACATGTAAAATCATGTGAAGCCACCCTTTTCGTCATAGGTGTAGGTCCAGGAGACCCTGAATTATTGACACTGAAAGCGATGCGAATTCTCAGCAGCGTGCCATGCATCTGTGTTCCTAAGGGAAAAGAAGAGGGCAGCAGTCTTGCCTTGTCTATTGTAGAGGGGGCATTGAACCTTGAGGGTAAAGAGATTATCCCTGCATATTTCCCGATGAAAAAGACAACAGCATCTTGCAGTGAGCTTGATACAAAATGGCAAGAAACGGCAGAATCAATCATGAACAGGATTGACAAAGGCATGTCCGTGGCATTTATTACCCTTGGTGATCCTACTCTTTACAACACATTCTTTTATCTTTATGACAGGCTTCTTGAACTCAATTCCGAACTGGATATTCAGATAATCCCTGGCGTATCTTCCATAAATGCAGCAGCATCAAGGGCAGGTATTCCTCTTGGGCTTGCAGATGAAAGAATTGCTATCCTTCCGGCAAATTATGTGGATGATCTGGAAGAGACACTCAAGCGATTTGATACAGTTGTGTTAATGAAGGTTCACAAGGTATTTGATGATGTTGTGAAAACCCTTGACTGTATGGGCATTCTGAACAGGGCATTGTATATCTCAAGGGCAGGCATGAGGGATGAAAAAATATTTGAAAACATCATGGATGTAAAAGCAGAAGACCTTGATTATTTTTCAATGATGATAGTGAGGAAATGATGAAAATGGAGAGAGTATACTTTGTAGGTGCGGGTCCGGGCGATCCGGAATTAATTACCATTAAGGGCAGAAAATTACTTGATCAGGCAGATGTAGTTATTTATGCCGGAAGCCTCGTGAATCTTGAGATTATCAGGGGCATTAAGGCAGAGATCTTTGACTCTTCAGTGATGACCCTTGAGGAAATAATAGATACCATGACTCGTGGTATTGCCATGGGCAAGATGGTAGTCAGACTTCACACAGGCGACACATCATTTTACAGTGCCATATCAGAACAGATAGAACGGCTTTGTGCATCAGGCATTGAATATTCCTAGGACTTACGCAAAATGAGAAAATATCCACCATATATGGTATTTTGAAAAGTAATGACCACCAGATGTGGTAGGCAAAGTGATGTTTTGCGTAAGTCCTAATTCCATTATTCCCGGCGTATCCTCTGCCATGGCTGGTGCAGCCATACTCGGACAGGAACTAACCATACCTGAGATAAGCCAAACAGTAATCTTCACAAGATTTGAAGGCAGAACACCTGTGCCTGAAACAGAAAAACTGCGAGAATTGGCAAAACACAGGGCAACCATGGTTATCTTTTTGAGTGTTGGAATGATTGAAAGGATCAAGGATGAACTCTTGCATGGTTACCCTGAAGATACACCTATTGCGATTATCGAAAAGGCATCGTGGCCAGAGCAGAAAATCGTGAGAGGAGAATTAAAAGACATTGTGGAATTGGTTGAAAATGCCAACATTAAAAAGACTGCCTTGATATTCGTAGGTGAAGCATTAAGAGCATCCATAGAAGCATCAGGAAAGGAGTCAAGATTGTATCACAAGGATTTCAGGCATGGATGTAGGAAATAAGGCAGGAGCAGAAAGAGGACAGTTTACGCACAGACAGGAATGTCTGGGCTACGATTAGGAGGAATATACAAAAGGAAATGAGAATAAAAAGCTTTCTTGGTTCAAAAAGATTAGCCATAGCCCTGCTTATCATCTTAAGCCTTGCCTGCATCATTGGCAGTATCAAGAATAGCGAGGCATATTATCACTCTTTCTGGTTTGTAGGCATATTAGTCCTACTCAGCCTGAATATTCTTGTCTGTTTTCTCAACAGACGCCGACGGATGGGTTCGTATCTTGTCCATTTGGGTATCTTAGTCATCCTCTCTGGCGGCGTGATGGGTAGTCTCATGGGGTTTGAGGAGGATGTAAATGTCAGGGAAGGAGAAATAGCCTCTCTTCTGCACTGCGACCTCAAAATAAAATTGCACAACTTCCTGATTGAACGGTACCCTGATTCATCCATGCCAAAGGATTATAAAAGCAGGTTGACCATCATAGAAGGCGGTAGGGAGGTCTTGACCAAAACAATAGAGGTTAATCACCCGTTAATCTATAAAGGTGTCTGGTTTTACCAGTCAAGCTATGGTCAGGATGGGGTAAGAAGTGTTAATCTAAATGTGAATGGCATTGATTGGACAGGAAGGCTTGGGGAGAGCTTCAGGATTCCAAAAACAAGCCTTGTGGTTAAGCCTGTCCAGTTTTTGTTTGACTTTACCTTAGATGGGGGTAAGGCTTACTCAAAAAGCGAGGAGGCTAATAATCCAGCCGTTAAATTAGAGGTTTATGATGGAAAGCGGTTGAAATTTAGTCAATGGGTCTTTTCTAAATTTCCAGATTACCATCAGAAAGAGGAAGGAATGGGGTTTCGACTTACAGGGTTTACTGCCATTCCATACTCAGGCATTAAGGTGGTAAAAGACCCCGGCTTGGTGATTTTTTGGATTGGCTGTTGTCTGCTTATGGCAGGGATAGCTATCTCATTCTTTGGAGTAAAGGTAACTACTCAGGTAAAGGAATTTACCACGGAGAACACATAAGTTGATAGGTTGATAGGTTGATGAGTTTATAGGTTAAAGGAACACAGATTCATAATTCATAAACATTTCCTATCAATTCATCCACTTATCAACCCATCAACTATTCAACTTATCAACTTTTTGTGTCTTCGTGCCTTTGTGGTGAGTAGTTACGAGTAAAGAGGTAAATAAATGCACAGTTCCCCATTTTTTATAATATCATTAATAGCGTATGGTCTCAGTATCCTTCTCTATCTAACCCGAAGCAGATGGGCCACATCTGTGGCTATAGTCGGAGTAATCATCCAGACAATAGGGCTGGTGATAAGAACGGTTGAGGCTCATCATCTACCTTTTGCCAATCTATACGAATCCATCATCTTTTTCTCATGGTCTATCGTTCTTCTCTCGCTCATTATGGAGAAGAGATATAAGATACGGATGGTTAGTACCTCTGCTCTCCTTATTGGTTTTATAATCCTGCTTCTGGGTCTTTTTCTTCCCTCAGGATACAAGGCGAGTACACCGCTTATGCCAGCGTTGCAGAGTCATTGGCTTGAATTTCATGTAGCCACCTGTTTTTTGGGCTATGCTGCTTTTGCTCTTGCCTTTGGAATTAGTGTTGTCTATCTCTTTTTGAAAAAAGATACCGCTATTCTTGAGGAGATAACCTATAAGTCAATTACTATTGGATTTATCTTTCTGACCATAGGCATTATCAGTGGGGCTGTCTGGGCAAAGTATGCCTGGGGAAGATGCTGGAGCTGGGACCCGAAGGAAACATGGGCGTTTATTACCTGGCTCATCTATGCCCTTTATTTCCATCTAAGGACTATTGGCTGGAGGAAGAAGAAGTCCGCATGGATAGCCATCATTGGATTTTTAGCCGTTATCTTCACCTATCTGGGGGTAACATTTCTTTTGCCGGGATTGCATAGTTATATGTAACTGTAACTACTCACCACAGAGTCATAGAGATATGGAGAGCCGAAAAAGAATCCACAGAATCAGACTAAGATTATCCGCAGATTACGCAGATTAATAAGGAAAAGAGGAAAAAGATTATTACGAAAGCACGATATGGTTCTCTTCTTTCTCTAACAATCTGGGGAAAATAGGGACAGCACCCTATTTTTTCTTCTAAAAATAGGGTGCTGTCCCTATTTTCCCCATTCGCAAGTAGCTACCCCCGCACCATAAACCGTTTAATCAATGATACAGTAATTTGTCCGGACACCGCCATCATTACAGCCTTTTGTATCCAGCAAATACACTGGGTCATTTTGACCAGCAAGAGTAATGGTTCAGGATGTAGTCGCAAAAGCCTTCTGTGGGATAGGAAGGACACCATTTGCCTCGGTATCAATGGTGTGCCACTGAGGTAAGCCAAGGAAATCCAGGCTGTATCCCATTTATCCCTCTTATACTCAATGGTAACCCGAAATTGTGATAAAACCCTTTGCCTGCGGTCTTCAATATCATCCTGTGTGATTAATCCCTGCTTTAATGCCATCTCTGTCAGTCTTGTCCCAGGGAAATATATCAGGGAATAAAGTGATAGCTTGAATGGCCTGGGGATATGAAGTAAAAGGTTCAGGGTTTCATTTTTATCATCCTGTGTTTCAAAGGGATTATCAAGGATGAGATCCAGCACAAACTGGATACCGTGCTTTTGCAGAATGGCTGCTGCCCCAATTATCTGCTTGTTTGACTCTGGTCTCTTAAAAATATGCCTTCTCACCCTTTCACACCCGCTCTGAATACCTATGCCAATCAGGCTTACTCCGGCATTCTTCAGCATGATAACAATATCCTCTTTAACTGCCAAAGGGTGAAGATAACAGGTAAAGGGGATGTTTATTTTTTTCTTGTATTGATAGCAGAACTCCTCAATCCACTTTTTATTTACCCCGAACACCTCATCAAAAAAGGTAATCATCTTCAGCCCTTTAAGGATTATCTTTGCTTGAATCAATTCATTGATAACATGCTCCACGCTTCTTTGTCTGACATAATTTCCATGATTTTTGTATGACTCCTTAAATAGACTGTTGGAGCAATAGGTGCAGCTATATGGGCATCCCCGTGTGCCTTGAATAAAATAATCCCAGCAATCCATATGGATTGGATCACCCTTGTGGAGCTTATTCTGGCTGATGTAGTATTTGTTATCATTGGTATAATCCGGCAGCGGAAGGCTGTCTAAGTCCTGAATTAATGGCCTGAGCGGATTTCTGGTGATTGCACCTGCGACATTAAACCACAGGTTCTTGATATTTAAGGGGTTGTCATTATTGGACAGGGCTTGGAGTAATTCCAATAATGGATATTCACCCTCACCAAGGCACAGCATATCTGCATGTTGGATACATCCTTGCGGATCTACAGTTGGATGCACCCCGCCCCAGAGGACAGGGATATTCAATCTTTCCTTTATTGCCTTTGTTATCACCTTAGCGGTCTCAAGATAGGCAGAGCAGCTAACACTTATCCCAACAAGGTTTGTCTCTGACTGCTTGAGCACACCAATTAATTGCTCAAGTTCCTCCTCTGTTGGAGCAGTAGCATTATTAAAATAGCTATGCTTAAAAAAGATGAGGTTTGGCTCATAACCCTTTGATTTGAGAAAGGCATGAAGATACCGCACGCCAAAGTTTTTTATGTGATATAGGGAAATCAGGCTGAAATTAATGGTCTGACTCAAACTTTACCTCCTCCGTTTTTCACTTTTCACTTTTCACTTAATTCGATTCCCCATAGGTTGAATATCCCTGAAGCGGTAGGCTCTTGTTATTCACGGCTATTTTGGAATATATCATTTGTCTCTGTGCCGGCTCAGGGACAATTATATCCCATGGGTCATTTATTTCACCCTTTATCTGTTCAAACAAATCCCATACAAGCCATTCAAGCAGGATATTAGCCTGCTGACATCGAATGGTATCAAGGTTATTGATGTTCCCGTGTTGTACCCAGGCATCGTATGGACAGCCGCCGCCACAGATGGCTATTGCCGGACATCTCAAGCATTCATCCCGTCTTATGGGTGCAATACCCTTCCACTCATTATAGCCATCATTGGATAAATCAAAGGAGTCCAATGGGTAATAATAACGCCCTGTGCCGAGAAATGCCTCACAAAATCCAATGCTGCTATCCGGGGCAACAAGGAATTTTCCTCCGCACGAGGGGCAGTCTTTCAATCGTATTTGTTGTTCAACAAATGGCCTTATCCGTCTGAAAAGGTGCTCGGCATAAACCCCTTTTTCCCGAATAAACTTGAAGGTGTCAATCATCTCATGTGTCAGTAACGGGACATCAACCATAGCCGGATTTTCGCCATTTTTATGAAGGTGAAGGGTGGAAAATCCCAGATCCACTGGCTCGAATCTGTTTATCAGATACTCAACCGCAGATTTCAATCCCGGGATATTGTGTCTGCCAAGTACCATTGATATGCCAAGCCGACATCCAGTCTTCTTGCAAATATCATACCCTCTGGCTGTATCCTCAAAACCTCCATGACCATCTGCATGGCATCGCATCTGATTATGTACTTCAGCTGGACCATCCATGGAGACAATAACAAATACATCATTATCTGCCATCCATTTCGCTATATCAGGGGTAATATTTGTCCCATTGGTAAACATAGTGATGCGGCAGGTATTGTCAACCTTGCGGATATAAGACACCGCATGTTTTACCACCTCAGGTGCAAGAAGCGGCTCACCGCCATAAAACATAATCTCTCTCTGACAAGAGGTTGAGCTGTGTTCCATGAATTTGTTTATTCCTGCCTCAGCTGTTTCCAAAGACATGTGATGATGTCCATAGGCTGCCCAGGTATCGATAATATGGCAGTACTTACACCGAAGATTACATGCACTGGTTGGGACAAGGTAAAGAAATCGCGGGTCTGAGTATTGTGCCTGTTGTTGGAGGTTGGATAAAAGATGAGACTCTTCCTGACTATCAGTGTATCTCAGGAAGCCATGCTTAAGAAGCAAGTTGATATAATACAGCGATTCAGGGCGAATACAGGATTCATTTTTACAGAGTCGTCTGGCTGCCTGTTCAATCGTCTGTGGAAACCGCAGGCTTCCAAACAGTTCTGCCAACAAATGGCTGCCATAGATGTTGGTGACATAAAGCGAGTGGTACAAACATACCACCCCGGATGAAGAGAAGATATGAACAAATGGTGATTTTTCGATTAACATATTCTCCTCCTCCTATTCCCTATGCGACGAAACACACCTGCCAGAGAAAATATCCTCTCCGGCACACACTCCTGACACCTTGCATCCGGATATTTTCCCTGCCTTAATATTTGCCGAAATTGCTGATATTTGCTATTATTCCAAACCGTGTGAATATCTTCCTGCAAAAGATTGCCCAAGCCGGCATCTATGTAAGAAAACATACAGCATGGCTTTACTTCACCATCAACCGTAATGTACATGGAAAACCAGGGGAATGAACAATGCCGTATGTTTTGGTACTTTTTATCGCAAGAAACATCCCATGGTGTCCCTGTCAACAAGTTGGCAAGGTTTGTTTTCATGCCAAGCCTTCCGGCAGTATCCCTTGCCCTTTTCATCTGACAAACAACTACGACCGGTGTTAATCCAGCCACCAATTCATCCCTTTTTTCCTCAATCCCGGCAAGCCCAACCAGCCTGAATGATACATCGTTCACCCCAATATCAGCTGCCAATTCGACTATTTGACTCAATTGGGAAATATTTTTGGATTGGATAACAACCTGAAGACAGATATGCAGCCCAGTGGTGCTGGTTTTTTGTTTCATGGATACTATGGCTTTAATATTATCAACCACCCTACCAAAGAGGTCAAGCCCTCGGATTTCCTGATAAGTTTCCGGGGTAGCGGCATCGAGTGATACCTTGAGCCTTTTTAATCCGCTCTTTACCAGCGACTCCATAGGAATATCGGCCAGAGCCATACTACTGGTAGTACTAACAACTGTCCCCTGCCTGCTGGCATAATGGATCATATCCACCAATGCTGGATTAACAAGCGATTCACCCAGTCCGCTCAGGGTAAGCCTCAGTGGCTTTACTTGATCAAATATTGTCCTGAATTCATCCATTGCCATGTGCTTAGGGACAGTCACATACTTTGCCCGTTTGCACATACGACAATTCAAATGGCAAAAAGTGGTTGGCTCAAGGATAAGATGTACAGGAAGTGCCTTTACCTTTAATGGCTTAAATAATACAGCCATGCCGGATTGAATATACCTCATCTGTATGCCCCTGAAATAGCCATTGCCAGAGGTGCTACCTCTTCCCTTTTTTGCTCAATAGGAAAATAAAATGTGCAAAGGTATCGTTCATGGATATTATAACTTCCCTGATTAACAAGCTCTGGAAGAATACCCACAGCCATGCCAGGCTCCCACCAGCACAATGGATCCGGCCCATCAAATGATCCGTTTAATGCCCATTTGCGTCCGATACATCCTCCTTTGCAGATATTCCATCTTGGGCAAATGGTGCATTTACCGATTGGCTCTTGATGCTGAAATCTCTGAAACAATTCAGAATTATGTATATCATCTATAGAATCCCTTAAGATATTTCCGGCAGAAATCGGCATAAAAACACATGGGGTAACATCACCATTGCTTTGAATCCTCATGGATGTTTTGCCACATGGACAACCGATATCAGTCATATATTGCCCGCCAAGAAGGGAGAATAATGGGTCTGGTGTGGTGATTTTGGTGCTATTTTTTGACATTTTATCAAAAAAGAACCTGTAAGCCTGCTCTAATTCCTGTGGATTCATGGTTAACTGCGTATCATATTCACCCCTGCCAACGGGTCTGAAGGTGTTCATCCGCAGCGAGCCAACACCCAGCCCCTCACACATCTCAATCATGCCTTGTAGTGTTTCAGGCTTGCAATTAAGTCGATTGAGACACATCACTACCTCCATATTTACCTTGCGTTCAACAAGGAGTTTTGCAGCATGAACAGCCTTGGTAAATGTTCCACCCCCCATAGAAAGCCTGAACTTATCATTATCCATTGCTTGATGAAAGTCTATTGATACGCCCACATCATCAAACAATTCAGCACAATCATCTGCCATAGCCTCATCCATAAGTGTCCCATTGGTAGTCAATGATTGGTGAAAACCGAGCTTTTTGGCATATCTGGCAATTGTCCAAAATTGAGGAACCATGGTATTTTCACCACCACCATAGTTTAGATCCTCCACCCCATAATCCCGTAGCCTTTGCAATACCCCCATAGCATCATCCAAAGGCATCTCACCACTTTGAGGATTAATGCTGCTGGAATTGTAACAATGAACACAATTCAGGTTGCATTTTGAGGTATATGTCCAGCCAACGGTAACGATTTTTTGCTTGGTTAATGTCATTTTTGTCTCCTTGAGTATTTACGAAGGTAGGACAGGCATTCCTGCCTGTCCTACCTTAATCCTATTAATCATTTTCCCTTCATCCATTTTCTTAATCGCCTCAATATTTATCTTAATCATCTTCAGGGTATTTTTTATTGTCCGGGTAGTATATCCTGCCTGATGGCAGGTAAGTATGAGATTTTCAATCTCTTTGAGAGGATTGTCCGGAGAGATTGGCTCATTTTCTAAGACATCCAATGATGCCCCGCGAATCCGTCTGTCTTTTAGTATGATTGCCAATGCCTGCTCATCAATGATAGCCCCCCGAGATGTGTTTATCAATACTGAGTTTGGCTTCATCTGTTGCAACCATTTATTATCAACAAGATGATGCGTTTCTCCTGTTAATGGAAGGTGCAGGGATAGGTAATCCACGCTTGCTGCCACCTCTTCCATTTTCTCTAATCCGCCAAGAAAACAAAGCTGCTCTTTCAGTTCCTCTTCTACCTTTGAGGGATTTTTGGTAATAACCCAAACCCTCAAGCCCAAACCGGCTGCCTTCTTAGCCACCTCTGTGCCAATCATCCCCATCCCAATTATACCCAGGCAGCGATCACTTAGTTCAATAAATGGATTGGAATTCCGCTTCTCCCAATCCCATGCACCCAGATGAGCAATCTTGTTCCAATAAAACAAATCCCTTTCCCAAACTAAAATCTGCATAAGAACATACTCTGCCATAGCATTAGCCATTGCCCCCTTAGTATTGCAGACAATGATATTTCTTTCTGTAGCTGCCTTTATATCTATCTGATCAATGCCTGCCCCCCACACTTGTATCAATTTCAAACCATTGATATTTTTAATCAATTCCTCAGATGCCCTCCAGCAAATAAGCACATCAGCTCTTATTTGCCTGGTCAAAGACACATCCATATCTATAACCTCTATCGTTTCATTACAAATATGTTGAAGTTCTCTTATTGCTACCTGCTGTAGCCAAGCATTGTTGCCAATCATCAGGGCGATCTTCAAGAAAAATACCTCCATAATGGGTGATAGACCCTAAATATAAAATAGTAGCAAGTTTTATGCCAATGCAAAGAATGATACAGGCTAACATTTTTGAGAATAGCAGGTTGCAGGTAAAATCACTGCTGCTTGCAAACTGGAAATTGCCATAATGTCCCATGTCAGGTGTGTCCAATTATTGGATTGTATGTCCAATTGTTGGACAGAGGGGGGAAAATGGGGACAGCACCCCATTTTCCCCCCATTTTCACCTGTGCTACTCTGCACCCACTGTCTAATTATTGGACACGCAGCCATTGCATATGAACAATAATTGGACACCATGACGACTTATAGACGATAAATGTCTGATAATAGGTCGATTTTGCACAGAAAACATTGGCATAGAAATTGCTTGAATTTATTGTAAGGATATTTGTATCTTTTTCAGTATAAGCGGATAGGTTTTATTTGCAGGCTCAAGTCCAATGGCTATCTTTATCTCCTTTTCCGCTACGCTTATCTGCCCATTTTTATAATAGAGGCAGGCTAAGTTGGCATGATTAAATGCTGAGGGGCTAACCTGTACTGCTTTTTTGGCATAGATAAGAGCATTGTTTATCTTTCCGAGGTTGGCATATACCCGGGCAAGGTTTTCGTATCCCTTGCTGTAGGAAGAATCTATTGCAATGGATTTCTGGTAGTTGATAATAGCCAGATTATGCTGCCCTTGTTTTTCATAGAGGAACCCCAGGTTATTATATGAGGTAACCAACCCTGGGTCAAGGCTAATGGCCAGCTTATACTCAACCATAGCTGAAACGAATTGTCCCTGTTTTTCGTAGAGTATGCCCATATTGTTATGAATCTTGGCGGGATACGGCACAATATTCATGAGTTTTTCGTATGTATTCATGGCAAGCGAGTATTGCATGGTATCTTGATATTCGATTGCCAGACAGTTGTATGCCTCTGTATGGTTTGGGCTAATTTCTATTACCCGTTTGAATTCAGAGATAGCTTGTTCATGCTGTTTTTTGGTGGAATAGATAACCCCCAACCTGAAATGGGCGTCAATAGAGTTTGGGTCTTTTGCCAATATCTTTTGACACCAGTCAAGGCGAAGGGAATACGCATTGTTCCAATCAGCATTGCGTTTGATACTAAGTGGGATATAAATGGCAATAATAATGAAAAGCAAGGCTATAGCGGTTTTCTTTCTTTTCTTGAATAGCTGATTAAGCCCAATGCTTAAGAGCAGGCAAAATCCAACGGATGGAATATACATAAATCGTTCAGCTACAAAGAATTGTACCAGTGGGAGGATATTGGAAGTTGGCAGCCAGCCTACAAGAAACCAGGCAATGGCAAAGCATACACCGGGCAATTTGCGATAGGTGGTTATCCAGAATATGATGATGGCTATTAATGCTAATGCCCCTATTAGAACCCCTGTCTCAAGCAGGCTGGTGGATATAGGCACCTCATAGTTCATGGAGAGATTGCAGGGGAAGAGTAATAGCCGGAGATAGATACAAAATGATTTGAGCATGGTGTAGAAAACTGGCAAATATTCAGTGGTGGCGTTATTCGTAACCATGAGGATGTTCTTGGGATTAAATGCTCTGGACAGGACATTGAGCTTGATAAAAAAGGCAATGATGAGGATAAAGCCTGCTATCCAGTATAGCCAGTATTTCTTGAGGATATTTGTTATTTTCGATGGTTCAAATAGGAAATGGTAAAAGCAGAGCATGATGGGCAGGCTGACTGCAGCCACCTCTTTGGAGAACATTGCCAGAAAATAGGAGATGGATGATAGGCAAAGAAGCAGGGCTTTTTTGATGGATGTAGGGACAAACCTGTATGTCTGCCCTGATATTGTTATGCCTCGCAGATACAAGATGAAGGCAAGGCAACAAAACGACATTGCCAGCAGATCCTTGCGATGGGATATGACAGATACAGCCTCGCTATGAATAGGATGTGTGGCAAAAAGCAGACTGGTGAACAGAGCAATTTGCGGCTTCTTTGCGATGATATTGATAAGCACGAAAAGCAAGAGACAGCAGAGGACATGCAGGATAAGATTGGTCAGGTGAAATCCAAATGGATTTAATCCCCAGAAATGGTAGTCAATAATATAGGTGATGGTTCTAATATGTCTTGGTGTCCAATGAAATATCTGGTGCCAATCCTGAATCCTCGCATCCTCTAAGATGGTCATGTTATCATCATAGACAAACTCACCCCAAAGGGTATTGAGGGAGGTGAGGATGGCTATGGTGGCAAGAAGTATGAGGGATATGGTGCGATAGTTGGGGTTATTTGTATCGAATGGGTTGAGATGATGCCAAAATTCTCCCTTAGCAAAGGGGGTCAGGGGGTTGTTTCTTTCTGGTGTTTTGGATGGTAAAGTTGTTGTGTTTGGTTTTCTGCTTTTTTTTGGCATTTGTGGCTCCTTTGATTGTGGTTGTGAATTACACAGATTGTAACACATTAATTGTGGATTTGTCAATAAATAAGTATATTTGGGCAGCAATTCTCATTATGGTAAAATGGATAAGGGGGAGATATGGAGATTAATCGGTAGGACAGGCATTCTTGCCTGTCATCTGCAACAGGACAGGCAGGAATGCCTGTCCTACCGACAATTCTGTTGATAATCGACACCATATCCTCTATTCCCTTATTCCCCTTTGAACATAAGTTTTGCCATAATGAGAATTGCTGATATTTGGGCAATTGTAGGGAGGTGATAATAAAGGGATTCTTCTTGAAGGTGATTTGCTTGATTTAATATCGTCAGGGCATCCTCCCTGACAGAGTAGCACAGGCATTCTTGCCTGTGGTTTTGATTAAATTAAAAGGAGGGAAAAGGATGAAGAAAATACTTTTCGGTATCTTTGCCGTTGTCTTATCTTCTGGCATATCCTATGCCGCAGATGTTCAACAGCAGGATGCATCCGTTGGTCTAACCGTCCCTCAGATTATTGAGCTTGTGGGTATTGATATGTCTGAGACGGTAACGCCGGGGCCAGAGGATTATGCAAGGGATTTGATGGTGGCAAGGGTGGTGAATGATAATGGTAGCGGACAAAGGCTGATTTACGCCAGATCCGTTATCTATAGTAGCACTGGTGTCACATATGATGAGCGTCTTTATGTAGTAGCTGGGTTTACATCTCAAGTGCCAAGTACTATTCATAGAGATTCTATGGAAACACAATGGAGGAATGGTGTATGGAACAGTTTACCACCGGGCATGAAAGGTAGTGCTACATTTCCTAATGGAAATACACCCAATTCCCAAGGTAGTATGTCCGGACCTGTAACCTCTGAAGGATTAGCATGGATCTTGGCTAATTGGTATTCGGCATGGATACCAAGCTATGACGACCAATGGGATAATCTCGGTGGTACTGGCATTTCCAACAACACCGGCAACGAAGCCGCTGTTGACAATGCCATGTATGATGCCAATAATGATATTGGCAAAGGGTTTGCTGAGAGGACTGCGGCTATGGAGATGACCATATTCACCAATGCTCAGGATGGAGCGGCGTTGTTCGTTCATGGATTGCAGCCAGCTACTCAGCAGAACATTTTAAGGCTGGAAGATACCTATGTGTCGGTTTGCACAGAGAAGACTTACATCTTGCAAAACGACCTTGAGGGTGCGTATGCAAATGCTTGTTCAGGTGATGTAATGGAGAAAACAAGCAAAACAGCAAGTGATGTGGCAAGGGTTGAGGATAACCCAAGGAATAACATGGGTGGAGATGGGACACTCACTGCTACCATGGGAATCGATAGTGGAGTTCATACGGGTGATGCTGTAAACAAAGCTTACTCCACCTGGCTTCGCATCCACAACCAGTCACAGCATCTCTTTGAGGTTAAGATGTCAACCAAGGCACCGAGATTGGTTGTTGTCAACCTTGGTATTGCCAATTTGGCAAGGTACACAGAGGGTGAGTATACAAATACATTGACCTTCACCCTTATGCCAATTGTTGGGTAATATCGTAGGGGCAGGGTTCACTCCTGCCCTTTAATTAATTAAGCAAATCTACTAAAAGAGAAGAATCCCTTTGTTATTGGGGCGATCCAACTGGGTCGCCCCATTTTTTGTAGGGGCATGGTTCACCCCTACCCCCCGCCAGCGATAACCCTTACCCACACTTGATACCGTATAGGAAAATGGGGACAAGGCTTGTCCTTGTCCGAGAAACTAACCGATTTAATAGAAAAATGTAATTTTTCTATTAACAAATTGAAAATATTATGGTATATATTAAGTATCTTAATTTTTTGACAACTTTAGTATTTCAGTAATGAGTGAACTGTTACAAAAAAAATGGAGAAATTGGAATAATAAACATGACTCTTCAGGTAATTTGTCTTAATCAGTTACATAATGACAGCATATAGTAAACAAATATTAAGCGGACAGGTTTGTATTAAACCTGAGCCGCTTTTTTATACTCAAGTGGGGCATAAATTGCGATTTTTCTCAAGTGAGGATTAATCAAGGAGAGCAAGGCGTGAAGGTGAGCAATAGTGTACTATTGCTCACCTGAACAACACAGCTATCGTTGATTAAGACCAGCGAAAAACGCAATTTATGCCCCACTTGAGTATATTATTAAAAAATATAAGGGGGAATGGTAAAATGAACAAGATGGGTAATATCAGGGTGTATGGGTTGGTGATAGCATTGATGGTGATGGGTTTTGCTGGTAATAGCTTGGCATGGGAAACAACAGGATCTATTACTGTTACACCAACCACAGGTACGGTTGGGACACTTATCACGGTACAAGGAGAGATGTTTGGCACATCAACCCAGGCCAAAATAAACTTTGGCACAAGCATGAGCATTGCCCTTGCTACTACTGATGAAACTGGCTCGTTTACAGCAGTTTTTACCGCTACCCAGCAGGGTTCATCAACAGTAATAGTTCATGCAGAAAGCACTTATAATATTGCAACCGAATATTTTTACCTTCCTGATACCTTGATTATCTTGCCATCTTATACCTTCCTCCCTTCAGGTTCAAGCACTACTTACTTGGCTAGGGCTATTGCTACTGGAAAGGGGAGCTGGACAGTAACAACTGCCACAGACTTTACAGCAAATATTGGCAGTATGACAGAAAATGTATACACTGGTATTACGGCTGGCACATGCACGATTACTGGCACATATACTACACTGACAGGGACAGCTACGGTTATTGTTACACATGGCACAGCCACATCGCTGGACATCACACCAAAGACAGCAAGTGTTAAAGCTGGTGAAACAGTCCTCTACACAGCCAAATCCACAGATGCAAACGGTAACACATGGGATGTTACAGGCTTAACCACCTTTGGCGTAGATGATCCACAGGGCAGTATGACAACCAAACACCTATACCGCTGGCAGGGTTGGGACATGGACGGTGCAGGGGACATACACGACTGAAGGTAAAACCGATACAGCTACAGTTACTGTCACCTATGGCACAGCCACGACACTTGACATCACACCAAAAACAAAAAGCGTTCGAGCTGGTGAAACAGTTCTCTACACAGCCAAGGCTACAGATGTAAAGGGTAACACATGGGATGTGACCGACTCAACTATTTTTGGTGTAAATGATCCCAATGGCAGTATGGCAACCAACACCTATACCGCTGGCAGGGTTGGGACATGGACGGTGCGAGGGACATACACGACTGAAGGTAAAACCGATACAGCTACAGTTACTGTCACCTATGGCACAGCTACGACACTTGACATCACACCAAGCAATGCCTTGGTCTGGGTACTTGACACAGTTACCTATTCAGCTACAGCCAGAGACATGAGGGGCAATACATGGACAGTAACAGGCTCAACCACTTTCGGGGTTAATGATCTTTTGGGTACAATGAGCAAAAATATATACACAGCCGGTGAAAAGGGCACATGGACAATTACTGGCACCTACACTACAGCCATTGGCAGCACTACTGTCAGAGCAAAGGTCAGACCCAATCTCTGGGTAATTAAATTGGGTGAGGAAGAGGTGCGACAGGGTGACTCAATGGACTATTACATTTATTATGGGAATGAGGGTTGCAGTCAAGCAGGTAGTGTAACATTGAAGGATATACTGCCGCCAGGTGTTAGTTTTGTCAGCTCTTCCCTTTGGACATATGATAGTATTACCGGCAGCGGGACAGCCATATCCCCTCATATTCTTACATGGAACCTTGCTCCTATCCAATCACAAGGTGAAGATTTTGCAACAATAACTGTTCAAGTAGGCTCAACTGTTGTTGGTGAATTAACCAATGTGGCTGAGATAGCTACCTCTGTTCCTGATTCTGAGTGCAACTTTGAGTATAATCGTGCCACATTTACCACTGTGGCAAACATAAGGATGATTGATCTATCTGTAAGTAAATTGTCTGTCCCGGAGGTATTACAAGGTGCAATCCTTACCTATACGATAACCTACAATAACCTTGGCAATATTGAGGCAAGCAATGTTACCCTAACCGATTATCTGCCGGAAGGGGTGAGCTATATCAGCAATACACTGGGCACACCAACCATTAGTAATAACAGCAAAACCCTTGTTTGGTCAATAGGCAGCATTTCAGCCAAAGGCATGGTTAAGTTTGATCTGCTTGTCAAGGTATCAGATACAGCCTTTGGCAACATTACCAATGTGATCAGCATACATGGGACAAAAACAGAGCAGAATCTATCCAATAATCAGGCAACCTGCATGACTGTGGTTAAGCCATCAAAGGTGGATCTATCAATTGAAAAACAGGGACCAGCTATGGCTAAACCAAATAGTCAGATCCGCTACCTGATAAGTTATCAAAATAAGAGCAATGTTACGGCTACTGGTGTAACGATTACAGATATATTGCCTTCTAATACAAGTTATGCAACAAGTACTCTGGGAATACCTACTACTACCAGTCAGACTGGTGGGACACTCACATGGTCAATAAGCAGCCTTAGTGCTCAGGGTAGCGGTTATTTTGAGTTATTAGTAAATATTGGAACCATAACCGGGACAACCACCCTTACCAATACAATTAGTATCTCAAGCACTCAACAGGATGTTAATCTGGCTGATAATCAATCCATAGCCACAACTACTGTTATTCCTGAAAGGGTTGATCTTGAGATACAAAAATGGGGCCCGCAGACTATTTATATAGACAGTGAATTTTCCTATACCATCCAGTATCGCAATCTGGAAAATGCTGGCTTAGTTAAGGCGACTATCACTGATACCCTACCAACAGGCATAACCTTTGTCCGCAGCAGCCTTGGGACACCTACCACTCAAAACGGGAATATATGCAGCTGGGTAGTAGATGTGTCTCAAGCCACATCATTTGCCACAATAACCGTCTCATTAGGAACTGTAGCCGTAGGGACAAGCCTGACAAATCACATAGCGATTGCCTATATAGGTGATATTAATTCAAGCAACAATATAGCCACATGGACAAGCACTACAGACGAGGCTCTAACAGATGTGCTCATATCCAAGTATGGTTCATGGCAAACTACCCCGGGCGGGAAAATACTCTATAAATTCTGGATAAATAATGTTGGGGAAACACCTATTACTGGGACAATCACGGATTTCTTGCCCATAGGGTTAACCTATGTAACCAATACAAATCAAGATATGGTTGGGACACCTGCGATAAGCACAAGAGAAACACAAATCGTGGGAACGGTTCCTGGTGAAGGTGTTAACCTCACATGGACTATTCGTCAGCAATTACCAGCTGGTAGTTGTACCATGACAGAGGTCCTCTTAGATGTTTGCCCATTTATATCCCTTTATAGGACGACTCATGCCGCCAGCCCGACGCTTGGCTACAGCAATGAATATATAGTTAATAAGATTCGTGTTGAGACCATACCAATGGATAATAATATGGAGAATAATGAGGATGATTTTGTAACCCAGATATTGTCTGGCAAGGCTGATGTATATGTTTATAAGCGTGGTCACTATGAGGCATGTCCTGGTCAGGTTATAAAATACTATGTCTATGGTGGTAATTATGGTTATTCTGATGCTGGCAGCGTAACCTTAACAGATACCATGCCTATTGGAGTAACCATTCAGGGCATTGAATATCTTGGTGGGATAAGGATAGGTAGCCCTACTATGGCCACAATTACCAATGGAAAATGGCAGCAGCAGGTTCTTACATGGAATAATATAGGCACAATAAGTGCACCCAATGGTATCTATTCATCTACGATTCCAGACATCCCAACCAACTGGTTTTATTTCGCTGTAACAGCAAAGATACCTGACGATATCCTGCCAACAGGCTGGACAAGTATTAATTTGGATAATGCTATTAGTATAAGCACTACCTCGCATGAAGAGGGTTTATATCTAAATAGCATGAATGTTAAGACCATCGTTATCCCGCAGCAGGTTGACCTTGCTGTCTATAAATGGGGACCATCTGACTGTGCGGCAGGTAATGAGATTGTATATGGCATAGGCTATTATAATAATGGGCCGGACATAGCTCATACTGTAACAATCACTGATACCTTGCCCATAGGGGTAGAGTATGGGACAGATACCAGCGGACTACATTTACAGGTTGTTGGTAGTCCAAGTAGCGGGCAAAAGCTCATCTGGACAGTAGGAACACTCAGTAGTTATTCTGCTAACTGGATGAATTATAAACATTTCAACCTTACGGTTAAGATAGGGACACTGACTGTTAATACTAAACTTACAAACAAGGTTGAGATTTGGTCAAAGGACAAAGAAAAGGATTCTAAAAACAATAAGGCAGAATGGGTAACAACCGTTAGATATCCTAATGTAGATTTAACCATTTATAAAAGTGGACCCAAAGAGGTTATTCGTGGAAATAATGATATATGGTATTACATCTGGTTTTACAATAAGGGCAATACTACAGCTAACGATGTAAAGCCTGTCGATACCCTGCCCTCTGGTGCAAACTACAAGAATTATTATGGATATTATTACGATAGTACATATACTAATTATCAACGCATAGGCACACCTACCGTATCAGCTAACAAACAGATTATTACCTGGAATTTAGGGGACTTGCCTTCTGATAGCAGGGGATACATAACTATAATGGTAACTGCAAATACTGTTGACTACTCAGATAATAAAATATATAATAAGGTTAGTATCTCCTCCAAGCAGCATGATGGCAACCCAAATAATAATTATGCTGAATGTTCATCCAAAATAATCAACCCGGTTACAAATCTTCATGTTATCAAGCATGGTCCCAAAAAGGTCTCACCCGGCAATGAGATGATTTATACCATCCATTATGGTAATGCTGGAAACGCAGAGGTAAGGGATATAGAGATAGTTGATACCTTACCTGAGGGTGTAACCTATATGGGTAGTGATATTGACTTCAAATATCCGCCAAGGATCCTTGGCAATAAGGTTATCTGGCGTGTCCCCAAGATTCGACATGGGTTTAACACCAATTTTGATGTCAAGACACTATTGGCTGGAAGCATTTCTGCTGGCACTGTTCTTAAGAATAAGGTTGAGATTACCAATTTGCCTACTGATAATAATTGGAAAAATAATGTCTCTGAATGGAAAACCAAGGTGGTAAAAAAAGAGCCTGATATAGCTGTAACGATAAGTGGCGACATAGCCAGTCCAGGGTTTAAGAAAAACCTTTATGTTACCTGTAGCAATGAGGGAACAGGGTTGGCTGAAAATGTTGTTCTTACACTTAGATTGCCAGATAAAAACCATGTAACCCATGACTATAGCCGTCCTGAAGGGGATTACAACTCTTCTAAGAACACTATTATCTGGTCTATTGGCTCCTTGCTTCCTAAAGAAAGCAGACATTATCGGGCGAAAATCATGGTAAAAACCTCTACTGGGCGAGGAACCAGACTCTATAGTCAGGCAACAGTCTCTACCACCTCAAAAGAATCAGATTATAAAAACAATAAGGCAGAGGAGCATGAGGATGTAATCGCTTCCTATGACCCTAATATGAAGACAGCATCGCCCCAGGATTATGTCCCAGCTACGGCAACAGATATATCCTATACTATTCATTTTGAGAATATTGGTCAGGCTAATGCAACAAAAATCAAGCTCGATGATCAATTATCAAACAATTTGGATTGGAGTACAGTAGAGATAGAAAATGTTTGTATCGGGGGAACAGTCTCTACTATAAGTGAGTTTAATAAACAGTTGCAAACGAGATTACGAGCTAAATTGGACCAGTTGATACATTCACAATATACTCAGGATGAGGTAGATGAGATAGTAGAGATGAGCGGATTAAAGGTTTGGTGGCATCCAAGCGTGGGGACAATTACCTGGGAGATTGACTTTGGGGATTATGAATTTGGCCTGCCACCAAACGATGATACGGATGCTGGCAGCGGATGGGTTTCATTCAAGGTAAGCACCATAGGGACATTATCCTCCGGCACAGAGATTATTAATGATGCTCTGATTACATTTGACTATAATGTGCCAATAAAGACACCGGTGGTGAAACATGTTGTTGATGGTACTGCTCCGACAACGCAGATTATTCTTGACCCATATCAGGTAGGCAGCACCTTTACGGTTGGCTGGTCAGGTAATGATACAGTAGGCAAGATAGCTGGCTATGAGATTTATTCTGCACAGGATAATGGGACACCCACATTGTTAGGCAACTTTGTTGAGAATTCTTCCATCTATGTTGGTATCGTAGGGCATACCTACACCTTCTATTGCAAGGCAATGGATATGGCTGGCAATGTTAGCAGCACATCAACCGCAGCCACGCGTGTCTTATCTGTAGCTGAAGCTGGAGCCGGGACAATGACACAGGTAATTATCAACCCTGCTTCAAATAGCATAGAGCTTGGCGAAACAATGAGGCTTACGGCTTGCGGGCTTAACGAAAATGGTGAGGCTTTGATGGTTGGTATTAGTTACTCATGGAATGTGCCTGGTGGTCTATCTATCATTGGTTCTACCACTAATTCAATAACCGTTAAGGGTGCTGGTGTTGGAACTCAATGTGTAAGTGTAACGGCTGTAACAAATGCTGCCTCTAAAACCAGTAACGGCACCTACACTGTTAGTGCTGGTGTGATTGACAGTATAACCATTGCAGGGACTCCAACCAGCATGGAGCTAAACCAGCAAGCTCTGTTTGTGGGACATGCATGGAACAGATTTGGGGCAGAGATAACCGGGCAAACCTTTGACTGGAAGGTAATGGATACAGTGGTTGGCTCGATTACGCTGGCTGGCACAACAAGCACATCCGCTACAGTAACGGCTAAGATTGTAGGCTCAGGCTATTTAGTGGCAACTGCTAACGAAAAACAGGGCAGTTTGCAGATAAGTGTAAGTGCAGGAAGCGTGGCAACAGTAACCGTTGATGGACCAACTACCCTGCAACTGGGACAGACAGCAGTCTTCACAGCTAAGGCATACAATCAATCTGGTCATGAGCTGTTGGATAAGATAGCTACATGGGAGGTATCACCTGCCCCACCACTTTGTAACTTTACCCCAAGTAGTATCTCTTCTGCCATATTAATGGCTCAGGCACCGGGGATTGGGACATTAACAGGCAATATCGAAGAGATTCGTAAGGCGTGTGCAATTACAATAATAGAGGGGACAGTAACCCAGTTATCTATTACGACAGGTTCACAAACCATGCCAGCAGGCATGGTATCCTCAGCCATAGTTATCGAGGCACAAAATAGCAATGATGTTACTGTTTCTACGCCAGCAACAATTACTCTAACCGTAACCTCTGATTCTTCATTGAGCAGGTTCAGCCAATCTGCCTCTGAGGCTGAATGGACAGGAACAGGAACATTCGTTATTCCGGCCGGTGCCAACAGCACAAGCATCTTCCACAAGTATAATGGAACAGCTACGGCTGCAATAACTATCACGGTTAATGCAAATGGCAGCATAACAGCAGCTACTCACAATATAACCATTACTGCCCTTGGCACTTCAACTGTGGGTAATATTGTGGCTGATGATGGCAAGACAATGGTTACGCTCAAGGCTAATGATCTATCTGGGGCAAGCTTTATTGAGATAAATACAAGCCCAACACAACCGGGTGTCAATGCACCTAATGGCTTGGTAATGGTGCCTTCAACGCTTCGTGAGATCAGGCTTAGCGGAGCTGGTTTGAATGCCGGGGCTACGGTTACGGTAACCATACCTTACACAGAGGCTAATATTGGCGGAAATGATGAGAACAATCTGCAGCTATATCAATTGGGTTCAGGAAGCACAACATGGTCCATGGTAACAAATATTAACCGAGATCAGACAAGCAATACGATTGCCGGCGTAGTCCACATCTTTTCCCATTTTGTCCTGATGCTGCCTACATGGAAACAAACCCTTAACGAGGTGATTGTCTATCCCAATCCATGTATTACGGACAAGCATGGGTATCAGATGCACTTTACCAACCTGACCCAAAACGCTGTTATCAAGATATTCAATATTGCTGGTGAATTGGTGAAAGAGATACGATCAAATAATCCACTTGAGATATGGAAGATAGACAATGATGATGGTGAAAGGGTAGCAAGTGGCATTTACATCTATTTGATAACTGATACTGCAAATAACAAAAAGATTGGCAAACTGGCTGTAATAAAATAGGGTCGTAATTGGTGGCACAGGTTTCCAGCCTGTCGTTCCTTTGCATGGTACCCAGACTGCAACAATGGGAACAGATGGTGGGGTCAATACTGGTGCTGCCACTGACAAAGCCTATTCCATCTGGCTTTGCATCCACAACCAGTCACAGCATCTCTTTGAGGTTAAGATGTCAACCAAGGCTGCGAGATTGGTTGTTGTCAACCTTGGTATTGCCAATCTGGCAAGGTACACAGAGGGTGAGTATACAAATTCACCCTTATGCCAATTGTTGGGTAATATCGTAGGGGCAGGGTTCACTCCTGCCCTGTAATTAATTAAGCAAATCGTAACTACTCAGGTAAAGGAATTTACCACGGAGAACACATAAGTTGATAGGTTGATAGGTTGATGAGTTTATAGGTTAAAGGAACACAGATTCATAATTCATAAACATTTCCTATCAATTCATCCACTTATCAACCCATCAACTATTCAACTTATCAACTTTTTGTGTTTTCGTGCCTTTGTGGTGAGTAGTTACAGCAAATCTACTAAAAGAGAAGAATCCCTTTGTTATTGGGGCGGTCTTAATGGATCGCCCCATTTTTTGTAGGGGCATGGTTCACCCCCTACCATGGGCAAACGCATCTAAATTTTTGCCCTGTGGGGGAAGCCAGCAATTCACCCAGAATTGCTACCATACAAATTTTTTAATTGACTTATCATCGATTATATGGTATTCTATACAAAATAAAGTAATTGAGGCAACAGATTTAGGGGTTAACAATGTATGCTATTATTGTTGGATGCGGACGGGTTGGGGCACAAATAGCCAATCTTTTAAGTATAGAGGGACACAATGTTGTCGTTATTGACCGCAATAGTCCTTCCTTTAACAGGCTTGGGGCAAACTTTAATGGTATCACCATAGTTGGCTCGGGCTATGATCTGGAGGTATTAGAGGATGCCGGCATTAAAAAGGCTGATGCATTGGCAGCAGTAACTAATGAGGATAATGTAAATATCATTGCGGCTCAGGTAGCAAAAACTATATTTAAGGTGCCAAGGGTAATTGCCCGTATCTATGACCCAAAGCGGGAAGAGTTGTATGAAGAGTTTGGATTAGATGTTATTGGCGGCACAACCCTGTTTGCCAGACTTATAATGGATAAACTTATAGAAAAATCTATTACCCATTTCCTTTCAGAGGATTATGGAATGGATATAATTGAATTAAAGATAAATGACGATCTATCTGATTTGACTATGGAAAAGATAGAAGAAAAGGAAAGGGTAAAGATATTTGCCATAATCAGACCTGATGAAGCTATTTATCCTCAGAAGAATATGTATGCACGGACAGGTGATATTTTGATTGCTGTAGGAGAGACAAAGAGATAAAATGAACATTGTTATTGTTGGTGGTGGAAAGGTAGGTTTTCGTCTAGCAGGTTTGTTGGTAAAGGACAAGCATGAGATAGCAATTGTTGAAAAAAACAGGATTGTCTGCGAGGATATTGCCTCAGACTTAAACATTCTGGTTATTCATGGAGATGGCTGCGAATCACGATATCTGGAGGATGCTGGTATCAGGGAGGCAGATGTTCTGGCTACGGTTACTGGAAATGACGAGGATAATATCGTTATCTGCCAATTAGCAAAGAAAAAGTTTGATATTCCAAGAACCGTTGCCAGAGTCAATGATCCCAAAAATGAACATATCTTCCATGCCTTAGGGATAGATGTGCCGGTAAATAGTACTTCTATTATCGCTCATATTATTGAAGAAGAGGCTTCCATGGATGACTTTGTGAACCTGATGACCTTTAAGCATGGCAAGTTAGCCTTAGTCAGGGTAGATATTCAGGAAGAATCTACGGCTATAGATTGTGCGATAAAAAACATTCACCTGCCACCACAATCAGTTATTGTCTCCATTGTCAGGGGTGAGGATGTTTTGGTTCCTGGAGGAGATACCATTCTCCGAAAAGGTGATGACCTCATTGCTATTACGACTATTGAGCATGAAAAGGAACTTCTCGAACGCCTTCTGGGAGAGATTGGAATATAATGAACAGGACAACTACGATACTGGAAAGCATCATTAACTTTATACTCGGCTTTTTAGTAGAACTTTCGCTGATTGGTATTATCATCATCATTGCCATTTGTATCGCCGGCATGGTCAGGCTTATATGATTCCTAAACCAACTATTATAGATATAAAAAGTATTGGATATTATCTGGGTAGGCTAATCATTGGCTATGGGCTATTGTTGTTAATTCCTTTTGTTATCTCCATGTTTTATGGGGAGTATTCTGATAGTCTGAATCTGGCTATTGGCTTGTTTTGCTGTCTTATCGCTGGATATGGATTACTCTTATTCTGTCCACAAACCTCTACCCTTGCCTGGATGCAGGGGATGGTTATTGCCTCTTTAGCATGGCTATTGTTTATGCTCTTTGGGGCAATACCCCTTTACTTGAGTGGATACTTTAACTCATATCTTGATGCCTGCTTTGATTCCATGAGTGGACTGGCAACGGTTGGTCTTCCCCTGTTTCAAGACCTTGACCATGCGTCACATGGTATCAAGATGTGGCGTTTTCTTCAGGCATTTGTTGGTGGACAGGGGATGATACTTATTGCCATGATTTTCTTGGGCAGAGTGGGTGGTGTCTCTGGACTGTATGCTGGTGAGGGTAGGGAAGACAGGATATTACCCAATATTACTCACACAGCACGGGAGATATGGAAGATAACCTGTATTTATCTTTGTCTTGGCACAATTGCCCTCTGGATAGCTGGAATAAGTGCTGGATTCTCATGGAAAGAGTCTTTCTGGCATGGGCTGTGGTTATTTATCTCTTCCTGGGACACCTGTGGATTTGCCCCGCAAGGTATGGGCATGATATATTATCATAGCATGGCTATGGAATTAATAACCATGATTTGTTTTATCATGGGATCAATGAGTTTTGTCCTTCATTATACCCTGTTATCAGGCAATAGAAGGGAGATATTTAAGGATATTGAGATAATGGCTTTTGTTATCAGCATTACTGTGCTGTTTACTATCCTCTGCGTAAGCCTTCAACAAAATAATATTTATCCCAATATTGCCTGTCTGGTTCAAAAAGGGATTTATATCCTTATGTCAGCACATACAACTACCGGGCATCAAACTGTTTATCCCTCTCAGTTCATAAGCGAATGGGGGCAAATAGGCATGTGTGTTTTGATAATAGCGATGGCTATTGGAGCCTGTGCTGGCTCTACAGGTGGCGGAATCAAGGTATTGAGGGTTGGAATAATAATCAAGGGAATAATTCAGGATATAATCCGTCTTGTTTCCCCGAGCTCAGCCATAATCAAGGATAAATTTCATCATATCAAAGATACATTCTTAGATGACAGGATTGTTCGTGTGGCTTTATCAATAACATTTTTCTTTGCTTTAATCTATGGGATTGGTGCCTTAATTGGAATATTTTATGGCTACCCATGCTTGAATGCTATCTTTGAATCTGTCTCTGTAGCAAGTGGAACGGGCTTAAGCTGTGGGATAACCGTCTCCTCAATGCCGGATATTCTCAAGATTGTCTATATCTTTGAGATGTGGGCTGGACGATTGGAGTTCATGTCTGTGCTGGCATTGGTAGGGTTTGGTATGGCGTTGATGAAAAGGTAGGAACGAGGAAAGAAAAACCCTCACATGAGGGGAGCATGATCCCGAAGCGAGGACGCTTCAGTTACTTTATTCGAAAACCCCTTATATGAGGGGAATATGAGGGGTAAGAATGAGGATATTGATAATATTGTTTCTGCTGATGCTGTCTGTCCCCTGTTACTGCGAAACATCCGGAGAATTGGTTGCCAAATGCAGGGAATATGATGGGAAGAATATTACCCTTAAGGGTGAAATTATTGGCGAGGTGGCAAAGAGGGGAGGAAATGCCTGGCTGAATATCTCGGATGGAAACTATGGCATTGGTGTTTTTGCCCCTATCTCTATGATCCCGGTGATTAGCCATACTGGTAACTATAATGCTAAGGGTGCTGTTGTCTCTGTAGCTGGAACATTTCATCGGGCGTGTTCGGAACATGGCGGAGGGCTTGATATTCATGCTACAACAATAAAATTAGTTAATCATGGCTATTTTTTTCAGCACGCAATACAATCTGATAGAATCAGGGCTGTTTTATTTCTTGGGCTGATAGCCATTATTGTGATCAGCCTTTATCATCTTAAAACAATAAAAGGAGAACGCAGGAATGAAGTGGATTGAGAAAACATTTGAATCGATTTTATGGAACAGCCGACTTGTTATTCTGTTGGCTGTAGTTGCCAGTATGGTGTCAGCTATTATTCTTTTCTTAATTGCTGCATGGGATGTATGGATTATGACTGTTCATGTCTGGCAATATGTGACCGGACAATCTGTCGAACTATACGATGTTTTTCATGATAATCTGGTTGGGCATATTATTGGTGCGGTAGATGATTTTCTGCTGGGCACAGTACTCTTGATCTTTTCTATGGGTCTTTACGAGCTGTTTATTAGCAAGATAGGTGCGGCAGAAAATACAGAGCATGGCTCTAACATATTATTAATCAAGAGTCTGGATGACTTAAAAGACAGGTTGGCAAAGGTTATCCTCATGATACTGATTGTCTCATTCTTTAAGCATGTGATCCATGCATCATTTGTTGAACCAATCAATATTCTCATGTTAGGAGGTGGTATCTTGTGTGTATCGCTTGCCTTGTATTTTGGGCATAAGGCAGGGAGGCATGCTTGAAAGGGGAAATTAAAAAGTAAAAAGGAGGAGTAATATAAAATGCTTGAAGTAACAGACATCATGAAGGTATTACCGCATCGTTATCCATTTCTCTTGGTGGATAGAATCATAGAGGTGGAAAAGGGCAAAAGGATTGTTGGCATCAAGAATGTAACTATGAATGAAAACTTTTTTCAGGGGCATTTTCCAGGCAAGCCAGTGATGCCGGGGGTTTTGATTATTGAGGCAATGGCACAAACCGGTGGGGTACTGCTCCTTTCTGAGGGTGAACAGGAGGGCAAGATTGTTTACTTTATGGGGATTGATAAGGCAAGATTCAGAAAACCAGTTGTGCCCGGGGATCAATTGAGATTTGAGGTTACAGCCATTCGTGTGCGGTCAAAGACTGGGTTGATGGAGGGCAAGGCGTTTGTTGGTGATACCCTTGTTGCTGAGGCAGAGATGATGTTTATGATGGCGGAGTAGTAAAATGATTGCAAATATTCATCCCACCGCAATTATCCATCCAGAGGCACAGCTTGGTGAAGGGGTGACAGTTGGTCCCTTTGCTGTAATTGGCGAACGAGTCAAAATTGGTCACGGGTCACAGATTGGTGCTCATGCCATACTTACCAACTGGACAACCATTGGCATGAACTGTGAGATTCATGCTGGTGTGGTCATTGGGGATAATCCACAGATCAAGGGCTATAAACATGAGGAATCGTATGTTATTATCGGGAATAATAATGTTATCCGTGAGTATGTAACCATTCATCGAGGTTGGCATAAAAATGACGCTACCAGAATAGGCAATGATAACTTTTTTATGGCAAATGTCCATATTGCCCATGATTGCCAGATTGGGGATAATATAGTTATGGCTAACTATGCTACACTTGGCGGTCATGTAGTTGTTGAGGATAATGCCTTTATCTCCGGACTGGTTGGGATTCATCAATTTGTCAGAATAGGGAGATTTGCCATGATTGGGGGGTGTTCCAAGGTGGTGCAGGATGTTACCCCATATGCCCTTGTAGATGGTCATCCGGCGGCTGTCTCTGGCTTGAACATGGTTGGTATGCGGCGGGCAGGTATTTCCTCACAGACACGAGGCACTTTGAAAAAGGCATATCATATATTGTATCACTCCAACCGTAATACCAATCAGGCTCTTTCATTGATACGAAATGAAATGGAGATGACCCCGGAGCTGGAACACTTAGTAGGGTTTGTGGAAACGGCAAAGAGGGGGATATGCCGGGGAAGGAAGGTGGAGATGGTAAATGAGGGTGGTCACTGACAAGGAGATTGGACGATGGTTGAAAAGACAATAGGTGTAATTGCCGGTGCAGGTGATCTTCCGTTGGTAGCTATTGATGGAATATGGGCAATGGGTAATGATCCTATGGTCATAAGCGTGGTGGAAAACCTTCTCCTGCCTGAAGGAACAATAAAGATTGGATTGGGTGAGGTGTCTCTGATTATTGACATACTCCATCAACAACAGGTGAAGGATATATTATTCGTTGGCAAGGTAGATAAAAGGCTATTGTTGGAAATAACACTTGATGAGCGGGCAAGGCAGATACTCTCAGGATTAGATGCAAGGGATGATGCTCACTTGATGTTGGCAATAACACAAGAGCTGGAAAGGGAAGGATTTAAGATAGTCAAACAAACTGATTACCTTAGTCGACTTATCCCATCCCAGGGTGTATTAAGCCAAAAAGAGCCGGATGGCAGGCAAAAACAGGATATTGATTATTGGTTTAACATAGCTAAAAAAGTGGCTGATTTGGGTATTGGTCAGACAATTGTGGTTAAGGATAAGATGGTTATGGCGGTTGAGGCAATCGAGGGAACGGATGCAGCCATCCTTCGTGGTGGAATGCTGGCTAAGGGCGGGGCAGTGGTTGTAAAGGTAAGCAGCACAAATCATGACTTCCGATTTGATGTCCCAACCGTGGGCAAGGAGACCATAGCCTCAATGATTAAGGCAAAGGCAAGTGTTCTGGTTGTTGAGGCTGGAAGAACATTTTTGATGAATGGAGTGATAGATGAGGCTGATAGGGCTGGTATGGTGGTAGTTGCACACGAGAGAGAAGATAATCTATACTCAAGTGGGTAACAAGACATTACGAACAATGAACCCGTCCAACAAGGTCATACTCTGTCGCAGCTATTATCTCTACTGGCACAATCTCTCCTATCTTGATACCATTACCCTCAAGATATATTACCCCGTCTATTTCTGGAGCCTCATATTGACTCCTGCCAATCATCCCTTGTTCAAGGTATCCCTCAATAATTACATCCAATATCTTTCCAATCTTTTCCTTTTTTTTCTTAAAAGACACCTTTTTTTGTAATTCCATTATTCTGTGATGCCTTTCTTCCTTCACCTTCTCGTCCACATGGTTTGAAAAATTAAAGGCAGGTGTGCCAGATTCCTTAGAATAAGGGAAAACACCAAGATGTTCAAACCTTGTTTCTCTTACAAAATCAAGAAGTGCCTCGAATTCATCCTCTCCCTCTCCAGGAAAACCAACAATAAGGGATGTTCGCAAGGCAATATCCGGCATAGCCTGCCTTAGCCTGCTGATTAATCCCTTTATCTGCCCGGATGAACACTTTCTGTTCATAGCCTGCAGGATTGGATCGCTTATATGTTGAACAGGCAGGTCAAGATAATGGCATATATTGGGAGATTTGGCCATTATTTCTATAAGCTCATCAGTAACATGTGCTGGATGCGTATACATCAGGCGAATCCAGAGATTATTAGAGATAGTTGTTAATCGTTTCAATAGCTCGGGCAACGAGAGCCTGCCATGAGTATCCATGCCATAAAGGGTTATATCCTGAGCTATCAGGTTTATTTCACGGCTACCTACTGCATTAACAAGCTCATCAACTTCTTCTATAATACCCTCCATATCCCTGCTTTGATATTTGCCGCGTAAGGTAGGGATAAGGCAATAAGAGCAGCAATTATTGCACCCATCAGCTATCTTGACATAGGCTGTATGAGGAAGGGTAGAAATAATTCGGCTGTAGGCTCGTTGATGCAGCCTTTCACCCAGACATACTTGTTTTTCATCAACTATTGCCTGATAAATCTCTTCTATTTTTCCCACACCAATCAAATGGTCTATTTCCGGAAACTCATCCAACAATTTTTCCCCATGCAATTGTACCAAACACCCGGCAACAATCAGCTTTTCATATTTTCCTATATTCTCTGCAATTATGGATATAGACTCTTCTCTTGCTTTTTCCAGAAAGGCACAGGTGTTGATGATAAGTACGGCTGCCTCATCTGGATTAAATGTAAATTCATACCCCTTGTCCCTGAGTGTTCCAAGCATAATCTCTGTATCCACCAGATTTTTTGGACACCCAAGGCTAATAGCTGATACCTTAGACATTTAGACCTCCTACCCCAACGATAATCCAAAACATCTCAAAATATCATGATAAGTTACTAGTAACAGCAGCGATACAAGAAGAACAATTCCCACAACATTTGCTGCCTCCTGAACCTTTCGTGCAATCCTTGGATTGGTACATTTTTCAAGAAGAAGAATAACTAAGTGTCCGCCATCAAGCACCGGAAGTGGAAGTAGATTAAAAAACCACAGATTGACACTCAAAAAGCCAATGAAAAGCAACAGGTTGCCAAGCCCTGACTTGCTTTGTTCCCCAGCCATACTGAATATACCCACAGGACCAGAAAGATCATTAACAGAGATACATTTTTCAGCAAAGCCGCGGATAACCAACATAATGTATTGAGGTGTACCGATCACTGTCCTTAAAAATCCTTCGGTTAATGCCTCTATTGGACCCAGCCTATGCATCTGTATCTTGCCAACAATTGGTTTTATCCCAATCTGTCCTACCTTAATAATCCTTTTGCCTTCTGCCATTTTTCCTTCCACAGGGGTTATTTTAACCTGTATCTGTTTATTCTGGCGAAGGATAGAAAATGTCAACGGCTTGTCGATACTTTTATATACAACCTCTGTTATCTCACCCCATTCATCAATTTGTTTACCATTTATCGAGGTAATAATATCCCCTGCCTTTAATCCTGCCTTTTCAGCAGGAAAGCCCTTGACCATATCAGCAATTTCAGGGCTAAGATATGGCTTAATCCCAAGCATGGAAAAATCAACAGGTTGTGTTGAGGGAAGTTGTAACTTGCATTCCTTCTCTTTTCCGTCCCGCAAAACAGTCAACTGTATCATCTCTTCTGGTTTTTTCTTGAAGATGGCTGATGAAATATCTTCCCACGATTTTACAGATTTGGAATCAACCTGAATAATTTTATCCTTAAATTCTATACCAGCCTTATACGCAATGCTTTCATGCGATATTTTTCCAATCTCTGTGGGTAATTCAGGAACACCAATGCCGATCATCAATCCCACAGCATAGATAAAGATAGCTGAGATAAAATTGGCAAACGGGCCGGCAATAATGATAAATGCCCTGCTCTTTTTAGAGGCTGAGTAAAATTCCCATGGCTCACCTATTATCTTATCAGGGGTATCACCAGCCATTTGAACATACCCCCCCAATATAGGCAGGGCAGAGATACAATACCTTGTTTCACCCTTAGTAAACCCAATCAATTCTGGTCCAAAGCCCATAGAAAATTTTTCTACCCGAACACCTACCTTTTTAGCAGCCAGAAAATGCCCCAACTCATGTATAAAGATAACCATGCTAAAGGCAATTAATGGTGCAATCACATACAGAAGAACAGTACTCATATCCATAACAGTCACATCCTTTTTTTGAATTTCATATCTATACTCAAGAGAACTAATAATATTCGTAACTACTCAGGTAAAGGAATTTACCACGGAGAACACATAAGTTGATAGGTTGATAGGTTGATGAGTAGGAACACAGATTCATAATTCATAAACATTTCCTATCAATTCATCCACTTATCAACCCATCGACTATTCAACTTATCAACTTTTTGTGTTTTCGTGCCTTTGTGGTGAGTAGTTACTAATATTCTACCATATAATTTCTCTTGTTGCAACATAAATTTTATCAATGCCAAAATTTTAATTGACAAATATATAAAAATCCATTATAATATTAAAAAATTTCACATATGAAAAGGAGAAAAATATGACAACCAATAAGCAAGTGTTAGAATGGATTGAGGAAATGAAAGGATTGTGTAAGCCAGATAGTATTCACTGGTGTGATGGCTCTATAGAGGAAAAGGGACGACTTGAGCAAGAGGCAATCAGCAAGGGTGAATTGGTGGAATTAAATCAGGAAAAACTGCCGGGTTGTTTCTATCATCGGACAGCAATTAATGATGTGGCTCGAACCGAGCATCTGACCTTTATCTGTACAACTAATAAAGATGATGCAGGACCAAATAATAACTGGATGTCTCCTGAGGATGGCTATAAGAAAGCCGGAGAGATATTCAGCGGCTCAATGAAGGGCAGAACCATGTATGCTCTCCCGTTTTCCATGGGGCCTGTTGGCTCTCCATTCAGTAAGATTGGGGTGCAATTGACAGATAGCCGGTATGTTGTTTTGAGCATGCGCATTATGACCCGCATGGGCAAAACAGTTACTGCTGAATTGGATAAAGGGACAGATTTTACCAGATGTCTTCATTCTATAGCTGATTTGAATGCTGACCGTCGGCTTATCCTTCATTTTCCGCAGGATAATACCATCTGGAGTGTTGGTTCAGGGTATGGCGGCAATGCCCTGTTGGGTAAAAAGTGTTTATCTCTCCGGCTTGCCAGTTACCTTGCCAAAAACGAGGGATGGATGGCAGAGCATATGCTTATCATGGGGGTAGAGCGACCTAATGGGTTTGTAGATTATATTGCTGCTGCATTTCCCAGTGCCTGCGGCAAGACTAATATGGCCATGCTTATCCCACCTAATGGATTAAGACGCAAGGGGTATCGTATCTGGACAATAGGGGATGATATTGCTTGGATGCGTGTTGATAGCGATGGGACATTGTGGGCAGTTAACCCTGAGAACGGATACTTTGGTGTGGCACCTGGAATCAATTCCAAGACAAATCCCAATGCAGTTGCCACAGTTAAAAGGGGTACTATCTATACCAATGTTGTTCTTAAACCAAATAAAACCGTCTGGTGGGAAGGAGGGGACGGACCTATTCCAAACAAGGGTATTGATTGGCAGGGAAAACAATGGAAACCGGGTATGCTTGATACCGATGGAAATTATATCAATGGTGCTCACCCTAATAGCCGCTTTACAGCTCCAGTTATAAATTGCCCATCCATCTCTCACCGTATAGAGCAACATCATGGAGTGCCTATTTCAGCAATTATCTTTGGTGGACGGCGAGCACATCTTGCTCCGCTTGTGTATGAATCCTTTAATTGGCAACACGGGGTTTTTGTAGGGGCAACCATGTCCTCTGAAATGACCGCTGCTCAGCAGGGAACAATGGGTAAGGTAAGACGCGACCCAATGGCTATGCTGCCCTTTTGTGGATATAATATGGCTGATTATTTTGGTCACTGGCTTAAAATGGGCAAGGCGATGACAAAACCACCATTGATATTTAATGTAAATTGGTTTAGAACAGATGAGAATAATAGCTTTCTCTGGCCAGGTTTCAGGGAAAATCTTCGGGTTCTGGAGTGGATTATTGACCGTTGTTATGATAAGGCTGAGGCTGTTAAAACACCCATAGGATTTGTTCCTGCAACAGAAAGTATTGATATGACCGGGCTTAATATTGATGCAAAGGTTATGAAGCAGTTATTGGATGTTAATCCCAATGATTGGTTGGATGAATTAAAGGGCATATCAGAATTCTTTTGTCAATTTGGGGATAGATTACCTGAGGAGATATGGGATGAATATACAGCACTTGAAGGGCGGCTTCAGGCTACAGGTGTATAACCTGTCGAAGCAAGGGGTGGCAAACCCTAAGATTGGGATTCTTATCTTATGCCTTTGTGTCTTAATGACAGGATGCAGCCCCAGGGATAAAGCTGTTGTGAATATACTTAAGGATGAATCAGAAGCAACCCTGAAGGGATTCCATCTTGTGGAAACAGTAAATGGAAAACCGCAATGGGAGTTATCTGGTAAAAATGCAGAGACAAAGCAGGATATAATCAATATCCACAACATTAACTGTACCTTTTTTCATTCTCAAACAGGGGAAATCATGCTTAAGGTAATATCGAATAGTGGCAGGCTTGAAACAAATACTCGTGAAATTGAGCTTATTGGCAAGGTTATAGCCGAGGATTCAAGCAAGAACCTTTTTTATTCCTCAAGGCTTATCTGGGATGCAGGGCGTTCAGTATTAAATAGCCCTGAGGAAATAACCATTCAGATGAAAAATGCCATATTTAAGGCAGATACCTTAACCATTGACCCTGATACACAAGTGATTGAGGCAAAAGGGGTAAGGATAAGTATTGGGGGACAACCGTTCAATCCTTCCTTTGACAATGAGGTGCAACGATGAAAAAAAGATTATGGATTGGACTTATCCTGTTCTGTTTTCTGCTGACTAAATATAGTTATGCCATAGATGGTAGTGAATTAACCATCACAGCTGATAAGGCTGTCTGGGATAAAAAACAAGGGGTAACTGTCTTGTCTGGAAAGGTTGTTGTTGCCAAAGGGAAGGCATCATTTACAGCCGATATGGTAGAGATAACTGGCCAAATGGGAAAAATAAAAGCACTAAAGGGTACTGGGAATATTCACTTTAGTGATCTGGAAAGGGATATTACCATGCTCGCAGATAGGATTGAATTATCTGATTGGGAAAAACAAATAACCGCCTCAGGGAAGGTGAAAATAACTCGCAAAGAAACAATAGCTGATGCAGATACAGCTGTCTATTCTCAGAGCCAACAAAGGGTTGTGCTTACAGGTGCGGCAACCATCAGCCAGCCCAATGGCAATATCTCTGGTAAAAAGATAATATATCATCTTCAGGAGGAAAGGCTTGAGGTTATTGAAGGGGTCAGGGCATGGTGGAAATGGTAAATATTACCCATGTCAACAATGCACCACCACATCAAGCAGCAATTCCCCTTGAGCCAGCAGATAGGTTTTACACCCAGCCTTTTTCCCTGCCGCTATATCCTTTAATTCATCCCCAATCATCCATGAGTTTTTCAGGTCTATATTAAAATCCATTAATGCCTGCTTAAACAACCCATCCTCAGGCTTTCGGCATTCACATCCAATTTCAGGAGAATGGGGACAATAATAAATGGCATCTATGTGGACACCCTCTTTTTTCAGATCAGCAAGCATTTGTTCATGCACCATGGCTAAATCATCCTCTGACATTATTCCCCTGCCAATTCCAGATTGATTGGTAATAATGATAACCATCAGTCCTTTTTGCTTGATATTTCTGATGGCATCTATTACCCCTGGAAGAAATTCAAATTCGTTATAGGATTTTACATAATCCCCTTCTAATTTTTTATTAATCACCCCATCCCTGTCTAAGAATACAACTCTTTGTGGTTGAGTTTGTCTTGCTTTAGCTATTATCGCAGATGAATCCATTGTATTTGTCTTTATTTCATGTCGCATATTTACTCCTTCGGGATAACAATACTATTTGCAATATCGCAAGGTTGACAAGACGCTATAAATTATACGATAATATTACTAATTTGTCAAGATTTTTCATGATGATCCCAGCAATTCTCATTATGGTAAAATGGATAAGGGGGAGATATGGAGATTAATCGGTAGGACAGGCAGCAATTCTCATTATAGATTTTCAGATTCACCACAGAGACACGGAGGCACGGAGAATAACTTAAAAAACAAACTGACGGAATGCAAATTTTTATAAATTCACAGAATAATGCTTCAAATTTCCAAAAATCTGCGTTCAGCCACATTCAAATAAGAGATTTATCCTTCGATTTTCCTCTGTGTCTCCGTGTCTCCGTGGTGAGTTGTTATGTATTTATGCGGTAAAAATGTCATAATTAGAATTGCTG
>Ga0210044_10000918_pt1 | contig 44834 bp, 34 predicted proteins | sample CryGey13umfilter_2_FD_183959 | JGI IMG/M metagenome (GOLD analysis project Ga0210044, IMG submission 183959) | Groundwater microbial communities from aquifer in Utah, USA - Crystal Geyser 4/9/14 3 um filter (SPAdes) (version 2) | ecosystem: Environmental > Aquatic > Deep subsurface >... | reverse complement strand
GCAACCTTGCGCCCGAATGTTGTCGATTTTCTGCAAGTAACCGCCGCAGGCCCTGAAGGAAATTATCAAATAGAGGAGTTATTTATCAAGCATGATTCCGCATTGGCGAATAAGATGCTCAGAGATACCGATATGCGCGCCAAGTTTGGAATCACTATATTGGGCATTAGAAAACCGGACAAAACAATGGTCCGCAACCCATCGGCGGAAACAAAAATCGAGTCGGGGGATATCATAATTCTTTTGGGCGCCTCCGAGCAATTGGAGAAGCTCGGCGAAATATGAAATTACGTTGTTAACAGGCTATGCGAATAAAAGGAGTATTGATGCATTTTAGATTATTCATTTTAATCGCCCTTTTGGCGCTATTTACAGGCGGATGTGGCGGCCCCGGACAACCAAAGTTCAAGGGAACGGTCGTCACCACCTTGCCCGATTTGCTCTGCCGTTTCCTGATGATAGGAGATGTGGACGCCGACGGTCAAAACGAGATGGTGGCCTCACCGATGAAATCCGGGGTTTGGGTGCTGGATTACGATAAAGGTCAATGGAGCAAGAAGGTCATTGACGAAAACTCAAGCGGTTTTGAACATGCGGCATTGATAGCGGATCTTGAAAACGACGGGAAATACGAGATATATGCGGCCGCAGATGATCAAGGTGCGCTGAAACGGTATTTATGGAATGGCTCCCGATTTGACATTGAAGAAATTGCGATCATCGAGAAAGACCTGATTACTTTCGGAGTGATGCCTGGCAAGAAAACACCATGTGGGCAGAATGAAAGCGAGATGCCGGACCTGGTCATGACCCAGGCTCAATTCCACTCCGAAACGAACGCTGATGGCAAAGAGGAATCGGTGCCGGGCGCGGCCAGAATGGTCCTTCTGTATAGAAATGCCGGAGGCTGGAGATCGGAGATCGTGGAAGATTCCGAAAGTAATGTGTTTCACAAAGCGATTGCATATCAGGATGCCGAAGGACCGTGCCTATTGACCATCGGGGCCAATGCCGCCATACTAAAGCAGTGGCGGCACAAGGATGGTAAATGGGAGGGCACAATTCTCTATCAAGACCGCTTTGGCGGAAGCCAGGATCGTCTGCGCGATTTCGAAATTGGCGATGTTACCGGCGACGGGAAGGACGATATAGTTATAGCCACTCATGACCAGGGAGTAGTATTGGTGCTTGAGGAAAAGCAGGGCCAATGGGAGGCGACCGAGATAGATCGAAAGCCGAATACTTTCGTGCACGAGATTGAATTGGGTGATTTTGACCACGATGGGAAAATGGAGATATTCGCGACACCCAGCGAACCGAACAAGCTTGATGGCACGATTCAGCCGGGCTTGATTGTGATGTATAAATATGATGGCAAGGGTTTCAAACGATCGGTCGTCGAGGAATTCCCAACGCGTCACGTGAAGGAAATACTGCTGGGAGATATCGACCAGGACAGCCAGTTGGAGCTTTATTGTGCGGTGGAAGGGGAGATAAGCAAGCTGGGGTCGGGTGAAGGAGTGCTGATTAAGCAGTACCGGTTGAAATAGATGAGTCGATCTAAACGGGGCGGTCGTTTTGGCGATTTTGATTATTCGATAGATTGGCAATGGTGCGGAAAATTGCTGGCCCCTCCTACTGATCAAAGTTCGATTCAAGATTCTTCCGTTGATAGGAAGGGGTATTTATGTCCGAGGTAGCTGTCAAGATGGCAAATTCCTAGGCCAATCCCAATTCCTAATGCCGCGCCGGCAAGCACGTCGAATGGATAATGAACACCGCAGTATATGCGTGATAATCCTACCAATGAAGCCACCAGAAAAAACTCGCGCCGGTGAAGGAATTTCTCGCCAAAATAAGTGGCCGCGGCGAAGATGTTGATGGCGTGCGACGAGGGGAACGATCTCAGGCCTCCGCAATTGATCAGCAGTCTAACCATATCTAATTCGTGGCATGGCCTGGAGCGGTCGATCATTGGTTTCAGAACCGAATGGCACAACTGGTCGGTGATAGTAATTAGAATCGCGCCCCAGAGAAGAATCAACACGCCTCTCCTCCGCCATAAAATAATTATTCCAAGGCATATTATTATGAAGGGAATTATGAAATAACGAGGCTCGGTTATGAAAGGCATCACCAAATCAAGAACCGAATTTTCGATGGTCTGATTGAAAAATACGAATAACCGTTTATCGAGCCGCACCAGAAAATCAAGCATCATTCCGCTCCTGAAAATCGATGAATTCCACTTTGCCATTGGTTGCTTCGACCAGCGCTGTTTTGAATAGCTCAATTGCTGATAAGCGCAACAAAACGGTGAAATTGCCTTCGGCGCCATAAATTTCATTCAGCATTTTTGCCTTGAATACATTCACCTGATGATAAATCGCGGATACAGATTGAATCGGCGCAGTGAATTGGACTCTGCCGGTTAGTATCTTGGTAACGAGTTTCGCTTGAATCAAAACCTCCGATGCTGATTGAGCATAGGCGCGGGCCAGATTCCCAGTTCCCAATTTGGTGCCTCCAAAATAACGGGTAACTACCAGAACCATATTGGTGAGATGTTGGGATTTGATGGAGTTCATTATCGGGATGCCGGCGGTTCCGGATGGTTCGCCATGATCGCTGTAGCGTTCGATAATTTTGTTGCCGATGCCGACTCGATATGCAAAACAATTATGGGTGGCATCGTGATACTTCCTGGCGATAGTAGCGATGAAATCCTCCGCGGCATTAGGCGTATCGGCATAATCGACAGTGGCAATGAAACGCGAGCCCCTTACCTTGATTTCGTGGCAAGTTGGACCCTCTACAGTCCTGTATTCATCTTCCGGAAGGATTATCTCGTCTTGTATCAAATCGGTCTGCAGGTTTAGTCAGTGCGCAGATATTGCTCAGTGAGGCGCTCGAAACGCGAAGCGTAAATCATCTCGTATAAGGTGATTTTGTCAGGGAAATAGCCAGCCGCCATTTCGCGTATCTGCGATTCCAAGCGATTTGCAGTCTCGAGGTCGATGCTACGGTTTTCGATTTTGCCGCATAGATAATCCGCCATTCTCTGGAGCTTGCGGTAGTTTCTTACAGGGTCATCCATTCAATCTCCGTTATTGCCAATAATCATATAATCCAGCATAGATTTGAGTTCATCCACACTCTTAAAGCATACCAGCTTCAGGTCGGTCTGGTCACCCGCGGAGACTTTACCATTGGGATCATAAAGGTAGCAGTTTTTGCCTTGCTCGCGGGCGCGGGCGATGGCATTTAGGGTGCCGCTCGATTCCTCCGAAATTTCGACCACAATCACGGCCGAAGCCAATCCGACGATTATACGATTCCGCGATATAAGGCGGCCGACAGAAACTCTGGTCTCGGGGTGATATTCGCTCATCATGCAACCGGCGTTTTGGATCATTTTGGAGAGATTCTGGTTTTCCTTCGGATAGATATGGAGAAGGCCGCTTCCCAGCACGCCGACTGTAAACCCGCCGTTTTTAAGCGTGCCAATATGCGCAGACGAATCGATGCCAGCGGCAAGACCCGAAATAACGGCGATGCCCTTATCGGCCAGCGATTTTCCGATACTTACTGCTATCGAAATCCCTTCATCGCTGGCTTTGGTGGTGCCCACCACGGCTAATGCCGGCGATGGCTCAGTTGGTAGTTTCCCCTTGTAGAACAAGATCGGCGGCGGATCTCCGATTTTCAGAAGCTGGGCGGGATAGCCGGTATCCAAAATGGAAATTATCCCGATGCCGGCTTTTTGAATAAGCTCCAATTCCTTTTTTGAATCGGAAAGCCGGGCGCTGACAGAGATTATTTTCGCCGCCTTTTCGTCTGTCACGCTGTTGAGCTTGATAAGCTCATCATAGCGCGCCTCGAGAATGTTCTGCGGCGAACCGAAACGAATTAACAGCGCTTGAAGGGTCTTAGGGCCAATCTCCGCGAACGACTTGATGGCGTAAAGCTTTATCAACGAGTCATTCATAGAATACATCTGCTGATCCATTGTATTCTATCCCCTGACTCGTAGATCACCGCGGTTCTGCCGGCACTGACCATGAGCCCGCTGTTGCCGATCGTCTCATGGTCTATATCCACGCCGACGACCGCGTTGCCGCCAAGTGATTTTGCCTGCTCGGTGAGATCCTGAATGGCATTCTCTTTGGCTTTCAGCAATTCTCTTTCGTGGGTGGCAAAACGTCCACCGACGATGTCACGAATGCCGGCAAACAAGTCATTAAAAATATTGGCCCCCATGATGGCGTCGCCGCAGACGATGCCCAGGTATTTCATGATCCGCTTGCCTTCGATGTTTGGTGCGGTAATGATTAGCAAACCAATACTCCTTTATGATTCATGTATACAGAGCTTTCGTAGGAAAGGAACTTATTGATGGTCAGAACTTCCTGCAAAACTCATGGAGGAGGAACCTGATGATGAGAGAAATTAGCGGAAGACCAACGAGGTGTGATAAATGCGGTTTGACATTTCAACAAACTGAAACTTATGCTTGAGCCGGTCCCTAAGTTGTGGAAACCGCTTAGATAGCTTTCGAATGCTCTTCTTCAAGAGGTCGAAAAGGACCGTTGATCTAATTATATTCAAGAGAATTACGCTGCGAAATGCGATTTGGACAACAACCTTGGTGAATCTCTCCAGTAGCTCCTTCATTTCAGGGCAAGCGTGCTCATATAAAGTCTGGAATTCTTTTATCCCTTCCACCAGCTTATCATTCTTGCAAATCGTGTCAATGGCTCTAATGAATTCAAAGGAGTTAAATTCCTTCACGTTTTTTATGAACAAATTCGTTCCCCCATAGAGTATTTGAAATAACCTGTCCTGCTCGGAGACTTTACCTTGGGCGGCAAGATAAATCAGTTCATCCCGTACATCAAATAAGGCAAAGCGTAAACTCTGAATCTTCGCCTTTGAACGGATGTTAAGAAGATAGGCGGCCATGATCACTATAAATCCGCCCAAGAAAATCATATAAGCAAATTCTACCTCAGCCATCGCATAACTCCTTATTGCTTATCATTATTTCTTAATATCAAACTTGCAATCACGGCTTGATTTCCAGTCTTCTAAGATCAACTGTTGGAGTTTGTCCTTCTCCTTTGCCATTCTATCAATTTCCCGCTGATAGGTCTTAATCGCCGAACCAAATCCATACCAAGCTACAAACGCAAGAAAGGCAAATCCAAAGAAGGCAAAAGCTACGGATACTCCATATTTGTCGGCCAATGTCGTGAATATGCTTAGGATCTTATCGGCAAACTCCACCGATTTTTCTGTTTGTCCAATACCAAATCCTACTAATGTAAAAACGACTGCGAAGGAGATTTGTTTCAAAGTGATTCGCAAATTACCTCCATTAATGCTAAGGTTATTCTAACACATAGTTAAGCATTGTCAAGTAAAAAGAATTGAACCTGGCGTCGGCGTCGGCAGAAAGGATAGATTCCAAGCACCGCTTGGCCTTAGATTCGAAATTAAGCTTTCATCCCCACATGATCCTTCGCAAGGAAAAAATCTCAAGGGAGACAACCGTTTTCCCAATCAGCAGCTGTTCCGCCAGATCTCTCGATAGGATGAAGGCGAATCCCAATCTATGACCTGTGTAGCCGCAATTGAAAAGGCCGCTGGAGTAAAGAGTTTTGTGCGAGCGATGGCAATTACGATAAGGGACGCGAATTGCGTTCGGGATGATATCTCTCGATTTTGCTACGAATCCGCTTAATACCGCGGTTCGGAGGTCTCTTCCGGGTCGATAGGGTAAGAACCTATGAATCTGAACATTGTGGCACGCGCACGGAGTTTTTCAATCGCCTCGGCGATGTGCGGGTCCCTATAATGCCCCATAAAATCAGCAAGGAAAAGGTAATCGCCCAATACCTTCTTGGAAGGCCGCGATTCGATCTTGGTCAGATTAATGCCGTAGTCTTTGAGGACCACAAGACTATCAACAAGTGAGCCGGGCTTATCGCGCATGGTCGAAAATGCAATGGAGGTTTTGTAAATTTTGCCATTCATCGGCGCAGGCGTTCCAGATACAACCACGAATCGTGTAATGTTGTCCGCCTTGGATTGGATCGATTCGGCCAGGATATGCCCTCCATAAAGGGTTGAGGCGCGACGGCTGGCGATAGCGGCTATGCCGATATCGGCTTTGGATACCATTTTCTGGACCGCCACCACTGTGCTGGAGGTTTCCTCTATGGCGGCGTATGCCATATTTTTCGACAACCATAGCTGGCATTGGGAGATGGCTTGCGGATGCGAAATAACCCGCTCAATTTTTTCAATTGAACCGCCTTCTATCCCGATCAAATGATGATCGATACACAACTGGGTTTCGCCCACAATCCATAGATTCTGGTATCGAAGGATGTTGTCTATCGATTCATTCACGGTTCCCTCGATCGTATTCTCCAGCGCCACAACCCCTTGATCGACCATCCCATTATGAACCGCCTTTATTACCTCTCGATTGGAATTATATGGCACACCATTATAATCAAGCGCCTTATAAAATCTCAAAGCGGCTTCTTCGGTGAATGTTCCTGCTGGTCCCAAATATCCGTAAAACACAAATACTCCTTCTTAAGAAAAGCGGATCTTCTCGAGTTCCCTGATAATCGAAATCTGACCCGGCGTGTTTGGCAATATAGTATTAAATCCGATAAAATCAATCGATATATTACGATTTTTCGATGAAAGGCAATACACGGTATTATTTCAATGTTCCCGCGAGCCCAACCCGAATTGAAGGTGTCGGGGTAAACAAGGCTGTCCCAAAAGATAACATTCATATATGAGCCCCCCCATCCTATCGGGGCGGGAGTTTCACATATGAAATAATAGAGGGTTTAAACCCTCTATTTCTCAATAACTTAAGTGACGGGTTGAAACCCATCATTATTCCGGATAGTGATGCTCCACGGGATAAGTCCCGTGGTCTCAATCCAAAACCAAACTTGTGGGAAAGCCTCTAAACCCCACGACCTACGATTATCATCCTCCGATGGTGCGCTCCAAATTGGCATCGAGGGCGGCATTGATGCGCGAAAGCGATTCCTCGAGGTGACCTCTGGTGATGGTATCAAGCGCGGGCGAAACCAATGATTTCTGAATTCCGCCTTTAAGAGTTTTGAGATCCACCCTGGCCAGGGTGCGAGCGTCTTCGGGGACAGGAAATCCTTTGCCGGTGGCCATAACGATGATGTGGTCCAAATGAGCTCTCTGGAGGTTCCGCCGGAAACTATTGATATTCTGTGCGGAGGTTATCTCCGTCCAGATGGCTCGCCTGATACTGGTGAATAATTCGGTAAGAGTAAAGGCGTCTTCTCCGACAGCATAATGCAAGGGAAGATCATTAAGCCTCTGAAGCGTGAGCGAAGAATATAATTTGCCCAAAGCGGTCTGTTGAATTCCGAGAACTACATTATGTATGGGGTAATCCAACCGGGGCATATTATAGGGAATGCCATAGAAATCGGGTAGCCGCTCAGGTTGAAGTTTATTGAGCAATTGCGCCGGAAATTCGAAGGCGTTGGCGGCGAATATGTTCTTGGTGATGAATTCGAGAACTTCCCGTTGCTTGACTGCGGGAACTGGATTCAATGGCAACCTGGAATTGGGTGTGCCGATGTGGTCCCGATTGACATAGATTCCCCCGATATATTTGGTGAGGTAATAAGCGCAATTGCCGTACGAGCTGAAGCCGCGTCCGAATATGCGGCGGAGTTTGCTGTAGCGGGTGTCGGGCTGGCTGAATTTGGACTCAATGTTTTTCCAAAGTTCATTCGAGAGGGCAATACGGCGCTGGTAGAATTGGATCGGGTCTTTGCCCAAGTCATAACGGGTGCATTCGGGGTCAATGCCGGTGAAATCGGAAGCATCCTCATCGGTGCCGTAAGCCAGCTCGGATTGTGAAGAACGATCAGCTATTTGTCTTAGTTGGGGAAGCTCGTCCTTAGGCAAGGTTTTGTCCAATGAGGCATATCCATATTCAATAGCCCAGAGGTCATAAGGTCCCGGAGTGGAATTGAAGTAATCACCCTGGGTTTCGCCCGGAATGGCCAAATTGGCGGGGTTATAGTCCATCGTGGAGCCTACCATTCCCTGGGCGCGGGTGAGCAAAGAATCATTGAGTTGAGCCGATTCGAGCATAGTGGAGGCTTTGAAATTGTGACGAAGTCCAAGGGTATGACCGACTTCATGCGCCACCAGATCGACCAGGTATTGATGGACAAACTTTTTCACCATCTCGCTTTTGTCATCCAAATCGCTTCTGGCCTCCAGCAAAGAAATAGCAAATGATGCTTCTTTGGCTTTCTCGGAAGCATAATCACAATAACCGGACGCCGCAGTCCTGTCTTGGGGCGCTGGCGCGATAACACCATCATTATTGTCCAAATGTGCCGACACCGGTTCCACAAACTCTTCGGAATAAGTGTACATCCAACGGATAAAATCAGCACAGATTCTAATGTCGGCATCATAGATTTCGCCAGTGAACGGATTGGCGTGAGAGGGCCCTACGGCGTAACTTTCTCCGGGAAAAACAATCCAGCGGATGACGTTGTATCGCGTATCGGCAGGATCCCAATCGGCGCTATCGGGCATTTGTTTGACCTCGATGGCATTTTCAAATCCGACGCGCTTGAAGGCGGTATTCCAATAGAGGATTCCCTCTCTGACATCCTGACGATATTCTTCCGGGATGGTATTTTCCAACCAGAAAACTATCGGTTCTATCGGCGGTGATGTCGGCAATTCCGGGTTCGCTTTCTTGAGGTTCCAGCGGGTGAGGTAACGGACATACGGGGATTCGGGATCCAATTGAGAGTAGTCCTGATACATGGTCAAAAAATAACCGACTCTATCATCGGCAAGGCGCGGGACGTAATCAGATTTCGGGATATCGGTTATAGAGTAATGATAGATATGGAACATCGAATAGGGCGAGGATATGGTAGCCGCGGAATTAGGTTGCTTGGTGTTGAAATGGAGATGAACATCAACTTCTGTATTTTCCGGGAAGGATTTTATAGCTCCGAAGTAGCTGTTTTTCTCATCGAATGAGAAACCAAGTTTAGCGGTGGTGCCCAGGAAATATGAAGTGTTAGCAATGTCGTGTATGAAAAAGCCGGCTGGCTCAACCAAAACCGCTTTAGTGGCTGAATCGGGGGCGGAAGCGATTTTTGCGGTCCCATATATTGAGTTGGTGATGCCTCTTTTGATCGCCGGAAGCAAGGTGGAGGCGCTGTCGGCACGGAAATTCAAATTGACCAGAAGCATCTGGATATTTTTGCCAATTCTCTTGAATTGGAAAACAAACTCACCGCCATCGGCGCCCGAGTCGTAATAGGTGCCATCGCCAGCCGAGCGGGTCATAGAGCAAAGATACATTTTATCGAGCTGGCCGGGGGCCAAGGCCATATATACTTTGCCTTCGTCATCGTCGGCATAAAATGTGAAGAGTCCCTCGGTTTTCTTGTAATCCTTGATCAGCTCGGCGTACGGTTTGTCTTTGCTTTTGTCTTTGTCTTCGCTCTTGTTTTCTTTGTTATTTTCCTTTTTGTTGTCCTTGCTATTCTTTTTGGCCAGTGTGGTCAGGGGAAATAGAAAAACAACGAGTAGCGCGATAATAATTGCAGTGGGAATGGGCTTTCTGAGCATAGATCCTCCGAAAAAAGGGCGGGTTGTTGGATTGCCCGCTACCGACTCGAACATTCATTCTTGATTCATTGACCATAATTAATTTATAAAAAGAGCGATGAAATAGCAATCGGTATTCAGGAAAGTTAGTTCCCGCATTGACGGCCTATGATAATAATTGCATTCACCATCGCATCGTTATATAATTCCAGTCATAAATTTGCAGAGGGATAGATCTTCCAAAGGAGAGATATATGAATAAAATGCGAAATACGTTTGGGTGGCTGTGGTCGATAATCTTTTTGGTGATATCTGGAATGACATTTCTGAGTATTGACGCTTTTGCCGGACACAACCCGTCTTATTCAGAGAAGATAGAAGGATCATACTTGCCCTTTTTCCCTGATGGAGTATATGACCAGACGACCCCGAAACCGGATGATATAATCGGCTATCCCTTGGGACAGAAAGCGGTCCGTTATGAGCCGACGGTCGAATATCTACAGGCGCTGGACAAAGCAAGTCCGATGGCGGAGCTTCGGGAATATGGTGTGACCCACGAAGGGCGGAAGATGTATTATCTGATTGTGAGTTCCGCCGAGAATCTGGCGAGGCTGGATAATATCAAGGCCTCATTGGGAAAGCTGGCGGATCCGAGGAAAATTTCCGGCAAGGGCGAGGCGGATAGGATAATCGAAGAAACACCGGTGGCGGCTTGGATGGCTTATTCGATTCATGGAGATGAGTTGTCGGGGACGGATGCATCGCTTCAGCTTGCCTATCAATTAGCCGCGGGGATCGATGATCTGACGAAGAAAATCCGTGATAATGTTGTTGTTTTGATCGACCCATCGGAGAATCCGGATGGGAGGGAACGGTTTTTGTCGATGATGCAGGCTTATGGTTCAAAAACCCCGAACTACGACAAGAATTCGGTGCAACACAATGGAGTCTGGCCGCAGGGAAGGACCAATCATTACCTTTTTGATTTGAATCGCGATTATATCCTGATGACCCAGCCGGAGACTCAAGGAAGAGTAGGGGCGTGGTTGGAATGGAATCCGCAATTGGTAGTCGATGCCCACGAGATGTGGGCTGATGCCACTTATCTTTTCTCGCCGCCACGCCAGCCGATCAATTACAACACCCCGGAAAATGTGCTCAAGTGGTATCAGTTATTTCGGCGGGATCAAGGAGACGCCTTCGACAAATACGGCTGGAGCTATTATTCCGGCGATTGGAATGAGCAGTGGTATCCGGGTTATGGCTCTGCCTGGCCCACATATTCGGGAGCAGTTGGAATTCTGTATGAACAGGCCGGGGTTCAAGGGGAATCGGTTCTTCAAAAGGACGATTATTTGCTGACTTATCACGAGTCGGTTCATCACCAGTTCACCTCATCGATGGCGAATCTGAAAACCGCCGCGGAGAATCGGAAGGCGCTGTTAGCTGATTATTATGATGCCCGGGTGAAAATTATGGAGGCCGGGAGAAAAGGGAACGTAAGGTTTTTATTTGCGGCTGATGGCGACGAGGAGAAGATGAATAAATTCCTGAAAACTCTTATTATGCAGGGAATCGAAGTGGAAGTGACGGAGCAGGAATTTGAAGCGGGCGACCTGCATGGCATTTTCGAGCAGGACATCAAAACGAAAAAATTCCCGAAAGGGACTTATATGGTGTCATTGGCGCAACCGACCGGCGCCCTGGCCAAAGCAATACTGGATTTCGATTCACGTCTCAAGCTGGAGTACTTAAAAGAAGAACGTCGGGAGTTGGAGAAAAATAAGGATTCGCAATTATATGAGGTTACTTCGTGGTCGCTCCCGATCGCTTTTGGCATTGATGCCTATTGGACAGATAAATCGTTGAAAGTTCAATCTTCGCCATTGCAGGATGTTATTGAATCTAAAGGAGGATTAATAAATCCCAAAGCGGGCTATGGGTATCTTATCAATCACGTCGGAGAGAAGACCTCCAGACTTTTGGCCCGAATGTTTGCAGAGGGATTGACCATTTATGTGGGAGTTAAGCCATTTACAGTCGATGGAATCGAATATGGGCGCGGTTCGCTTTTAGTTAGAAATCAGAATAATCCGCAAAACCTGTCGGAGATTCTGGGTTCGATGGCCACTCAATATGGAGTGGTAATTCACGGAGTAAATTCAGCCCGGGCCGAGCGGGGGCCTGATTTGGGTTCTACACAATTCAAGTTGCTGAAGGCGCCCTATGTGGCTCTCTGCACCGGCACGCCTTTGGAATGGGGCGATTTTGGCTCGCTATGGCATTTAATTGATATCGAATTGGGGATACCTCATTCATTAATAGGATTTGCGGAATTGAATTGGGCGGACATCGACAAATATAATGTGTTGATTATCCCCTCGGTTTGGGGTGGAGCCGGCACCGCTATGGGAATGCTTGGCAAGCACGGCGCATCGAGGTTGCGGCAATGGATGGAAGATGGGGGCACCTTGATTTGCACCGGCAGCTCTGCGGCGTTTGCGGCTGATTCGGCTTCGGGCTTGAGCCAGGTTAGTCTATTGACCCAAGCTTATGACAAAATCCCGATATATGAAAAAATGCTCGAATTTGAGCAAAGAGCCGAGCTTCCGCCGGTGGACACGATGGCGCTATGGCATCCGGAAAAAGCCAAACCCGAAACGAAACCGCAAGTGAGCCCACCTCCATCTGAGAGCAAATTTACCGAGAAGCTCGATATGTGGAAACGGATGTTTCGTCCCCGGGGAGCTTTGCTGAGAGTAAATCTGGATGTGGAGAAGTGGCCTGCTTTCGGGATAGCGGATAAGGTGGCGGCGATGGTTGGCATCGATGATGTCTTTCTTGCTGGCTATCCGGTCACTACCGTGGGGCGGTTCGGGGACGCAAACAGCCTGAGGGTTTCGGGATTGTTGTGGCCCGAGGCAAGGGAACGCCTGGCAAAATCAGCTTACATGACCAGGGAATCTGTAGGCAACGGACAACTCATATTATTTGCGGAAAGCCCTTATATACGCGCCTATTGCCATGCGACTCGAGGGCTTTTTGTGAATACACTGCTTTATGGCCCAGGACTGGGCGGAGGGTATCAACATCCTGATGCACAGCGTTGAGAATCGAAATCAAGCAATTATGTGGTTGCTGGAGAACCGAATTCGGAATGATTCAAGTTCGAGGAATTAGCTTCTCCTTTAAGAAAGGAAGACCGATATTCGCCGGATTGAATTTGGAGGCATCTCCCGGCGAATTTTTGGTTCTGACAGGTCATTCCGGTTCGGGCAAAACCACTCTGCTAAGACTATTACAGATGGAAATATTTCCGGAAGAAGGTGAGGTTAATGTTGCCGGACATTCATCGAAAAATATCAACTCCAAGAAACTGGTTAGCTTGCGGCGAAGCATCGGGGTCATATTCCAGGATTTTCGCCTCATTAATTCGATGACCACGTCTGAAAATGTGGCGTTGACATTAAAGGTGACCGGGGTTTCCCAAAAGTGGCTGGCAGAGAGGGTCCTGCGGACAATGGGTGAGATCGGGATTGCCAACCTGGCGCATTTCTATCCGGAGGAATTATCAGGCGGGGAAAAACAGAAAGTTGCCATCGCCCGTGCCATAATCGGCAAACCTCTATTGCTTTTGGCTGATGAACCGACCGGGTCGCTGGATCCGGAGGCGAGCCGGGGCATAATTGGGCTTCTAAGGAAAATAAACATCGGCGGCACCACGGTATTATTGGCCAGCCATAGCGTTTCGCTATTTGAAGGCGACCGGTATCGCATTTTGAAGATTAATAATGGCCTATTAGCGGCGCATAGAGATAATGGCGGTTAGAAGCAAGAAGGATTCTCTTTCGGGATTTTGGGGAAGGGCGGTGGCTGGTTGCTCGCTGATTTTCTCCTTTCTTTTTCTGTTCATCATCGCCGGTCGGAATGTGATGACCATAGCAGACGATTTCCGCAAGGAGATGAGCATTCAGGTTTATTTCGATAGGGCGATTTCGCCGGAGGAGATTGCGCAAGCACAACTGGTAATTCGCAATATGGAGGGGATTTCTGAGGTGAAATTTATCAGTTCGGAAGATGCTCTGAAATTTATGCAAATGGAATTTGGCAGTTCCCTTTTTAGCGAGCTTCAAACCAATCCGTTGCCGCCAAGTTTTGAGATAAAGCTTGATCGAGATCATCAAGCGCTTAAGCAGGTAAGAAAAACTGCCGATTCATTGCGGGCGATACCGAATGTGACTGAGGTAGATTATGCAGGGGAGCTATTGGGAAAAGTGGAGAGGTTGAGGGAACTGGTAATTTATGTCGGATTGGTTTTCTTAGGATTGATTTCATTGGCAGCCACAGCGGTGGTCAGCAATGCCGCGCAGATCCTCTATTTTAGGGAAAAGGAAAAGATCGAAGTGATGCGGATGCTGGGAGCAACCGACTTTTATATGGCGCGCCCATTGATAATTAAGGGGACCTTGATCGGGGTGATTTCGGCGCTGATTGCCATATTGATTTCGCTGGCAATATACTTGGCGCTGGGCAACGAGTTTATGCGGATTGAATTTGTGCCAGTGGAAATTATATTGGCGGTGATGGGTTGGGCGGGGCTCTGGGGAGCATACGGCGGATACAGCGGATATGCCAGAGGCAGGAAACAGAGGATATCGGGATGATAGGCGGCGTACCCCGATTCAATCGGGGCCGCCCTACGGGAGGATTGGAATAGTCTGTGATGAGATGCGGAGTCGTAGCATCAATGCAACACATATATGCCTACTGTAGGGCGGGGCGTCTCTGCCCCGACGCATTAGATTTATGAAATATTTTTTTATGCCCCTATTTGTCGTCTGGATATTTCAATCATCTCTTGCTTTGGCTGAGGATCAAACAGAGCTCGGGAAGGCCCAGGAGGAGTTGAGCAAGATCCGCCAGGAATTGGAATCCAAGCGCGCCGATCTCGATTCATTGGGCAAGAATGAGAAAGTGGTTCTGCAAAGGGTTCGATCGATTGAGGAAAATGTCGATTTGACCAATGCATTCATCCGCAAATTGGAAAGCACCTCCAACCTATTGTTCAACAAGACAACTTTGCTATCGGCGGAAATCGATTCCTCCTCGAGAGTTCTGGAAATGTCCCGACAAGTGCTGGATAGACATCTTGAGGATGCGTATAAGAAAAGACGAGGGCGGCCGCAATTGGCCTATCTACTGGCCGGGTCGCTTCCAGAGGCGTTGAGGGAATTCCACTTGAGCCGGGCGGTTATTCAATATGAGAATAGATTGATAGAAAGTATCAAGGAATTGCTGGAGAGGATTAAGGTTCAGAGGACCTTTTTGATGAATGACCGGGTGGAATTGGATAAAGTCAAAGGGGAGCAAAGCCGAGAAAGAATGGCATTGGTGCGGGAGAAAGAAAGCCGCACCAAATTGCTGTCCCGTATCCGGCGGGATCGGCGGCTGCAAAAAGAATCCATAGCTCAGTTGGAGAAAGAAGCGAGGGAACTTGAGAGGGTTTTAGATGAACTTCAGGCCCGCAGGCCCGGGGGGGAGGAATTGGCGCCGGATGAAAGAACAGCATTTTATAGACTGAAAAAACGTCTGCCCTGGCCTGTCAAAGGTAATATCGCCGTTTCTTATGGGGAGAGGGTCCATCCAATTTATAAAACGAAGACATTTAACCCGGGAATTGATATTTCCGGGCGATATGGAACGGAAGTGAGATCAACGGCAGATGGCCGGGTTGCATATATCAGTTATTTGCGGGGATATGGCAATTTTATTATCATCGATCATGGTGAGGGGTTTTATTCGCTGTATGCAAGGCTGTCGGAGATCGGAGCCGAAGTCGATCAGCAGGTATTGAAGGGAGAAGTGATAGGGAAGGTTGGTGATGCCGGCGAAGAAGGGAAATCATCGCTACATTTTGAATTGCGCCGCGGGAAAAAACAGTTTAATCCTTTGGAATGGTTGGAATAATGTTACAGCGGATTTTAGGTCAGGAACGGATCTTCGAACACCTGAGGTCGTTGATATCAGAAGGAAGGGGAGCCGGTTCGTATCTTTTCACGGGAATGAGGGGTGTAGGAAAATGGGCGTATGGCTTTTTATTTGCGGCTGCATTTTGCTGTGAGGATGAGAGACAGAAGCCGTGCGGGCGATGCCGCAGTTGCCAGGCGGCCCAGCGCTTTGCGCATCCCGACCTGCAGATATTATTCCCATTTCCAAATCTGGAGGCTTCGAAAAAGAAAGTGACCGTGTTTCAGTTTTCCGATCCTGTTTCGGGGACGAAGTTTTCGGAGGCCACCGGTGCGGAAGTGAATCGTTTTTTGCAGGAGAAAGCGGAAGATCCTTTTCGGATGGTGCGCTTTGAAGGGAAACCGAATATTCCGGTGGAAGTCTTGCGGGATCTACGCAAGTTCTTAAGATTTAGTCCAATGTGGGGAGGCAATAGGGCGGTTTTGATTTCAGACATCGAGAATATGGCGCACGGCTCGGCAGATATATTTTTGAAGACGATCGAGGAACCACCATCAAATACCGCGATCATTTTGACCACATCATATCCGGAGAAATTGCCGGCGACAGTGCTTTCGCGGTGTCGTGTGTTCACATTTCAATCCGTAGATGAACAACGCATTCGGGAATATCTGAAGCTTTATTTTGGGGGCGAGAAGCTGGATTATCGTTTCATCGAAAGAGCTTCAAGATTTTGCCCGGGGATGGCCAGAGCTTTGATAGAAGAAAACGCTTCGGAGCTGAGGGATGTTCTGTTGGGAATGATGAGTGCCGCGGCCAGGGGCGAATATTATTTTGAAAGGAGCCTCGGCAAAAATGAGCCTGATTTCAATGTTGGCGGTGCAGGATTAAATGCGGTGACCTTGATGGGGTGGATAATCCGGGATATAATTGTAATGCGCAGCGGGGGTAATGTTGATGATATCATCAATTGCGACCGGGCAGAGATAATGTCCGGGTTGGCGAACCGCTTATCTGTTGAGAGGGCCGAGCGATTTCTGGGAGAGATAAACAATATCAAGCTGGCCTGCCAATTGAGCAATGTGATGCCGATAACAGCGTTTCGCCATCTGCTGACGCTGATCAAACGGGAATTCGCGAAGCCATCAATATCTTGACAAAGCCCTAAGCTGTCGTTATAGTATTTTTAATGAAGAATAAGTATTGGATTTAATAATAACATGAGTTCGAAATATTATGCGGTAGAATTTAAGGGATTCCGTCGCGGTGGGTATTTCAATTACTTGGAACTGCCATTTAAGGTGGGCGAATATGCCATTGTTCAAGCTGAAAGAGGGGAGGATATGGGCAGGATTGTGAGGGTGCTGACAATGATTGAAATAGAGAAGCTGGGGGAGACGCCCTTGAATATTTTGCGGGTGGCGAGTTCAGATGATCTGGAGAGGATGACATTCAACCGGCGTATGGAAGATGAGTCTTACGAGGATTGCCTTAGCCGAATTGATGAAAGAGGACTCAATATGAAACTTGTGGATGTTGAGTACCAGTACGACTGTAATAAAATCACATTTTATTTTACGGCGGAGAAGCGCGTTGATTTTCGTGATTTAGTAAAGGATCTGGCGGGCGTTTATAAGACCAGGATTGAGTTGCGTCAGATCGGCGTCAGAGACGAAGCCAAGCGGATCGGAGGATTTGGGTGCTGCGGCTTGCAGCAGTGCTGCAGCTGCTGGCTGGATGAATTCAGCCCGATTTCCACACAGCTTGCCCGAGAGCAGAACCTGTCGCTTAATCCCAGTAAGATATCGGGCAATTGCGGAAGGCTTCTTTGCTGTTTGCTCTATGAGCAGTCGGTTTACAAAAGGATAGGCGCGGACTATCCTGTGCCGGGGAGCAAGTGTGAAGTGTGCCAGGGGAACGCAGTAATTAGCCAGGTGAATATATTCCGGGGATATTTGGTTGCCAAGTATGAGGATGAATGCCAGGAAAAAATATCGATCAGGGAGTATCGGAAGAAATTGCGATTGCGCAGAAAAGAAAAGCCTCAAGAAATGAAAACTCAGATAGCCAAAACTGAAACTTCGGACAGGGGTTAGAAGGGGATTGTAGATTGTCTGATAGATTTTATATCACCACTCCGATTTATTATGTCAATGATGAACCGCACATTGGTCACGCCTACACGACCATCGCCGCCGATGTGCTGACGAGATATAATCGATTGTTCGGGAAAGAAGCGTTTTTTCTGACCGGTACTGATGAACATGGGCAGAAACTACAGGATACGGCGGCTTCGAAGGGGATGGGCCCAAAACAGTATTGCGACAGCATAGTAACCCGATTCCTAAATTCGTGGCAAAGACTGAATATCTCCAATGATGATTTTATTCGGACAACTGAAGAACGTCATAAGGATGTAGTGCGTCATATTCTGCAAAAGCTTTTTGATGAGGGCGAAATTTATAAGGGGAGCTATGAAGGGTGGTATTGCAAGTATGAGGAGAGGTTTTGGACTGAGAAGGATTTGGTCGCCGGAAACTGCCCGGATTGCGACCGGCCGGTCAGTAAGATAACGGAAGATAATTATTTCTTTAAGATGGGCCAATATCAGAATTGGTTGGTTGGCTATATCCGGGATAATCCCGATTTTATTAGGCCGGAGCATCGGAAAAATGAGGTTTTAGGATATTTACAGCAACCCCTTGGGGATCTGTGCATATCGCGCCCCAAGTCGCGGTTGTCATGGGGAATAGAATTGCCCTTTGACAAGGATTATGTATGCTATGTCTGGTTTGATGCGCTCTTGAATTATATCACCGCTCCCGGCTATCTTACCGATAAAGCTAAATTTGAGAAATGGTGGCCATATTCAGTGCATCTCATCGGCAAGGACATATTGACGACGCACGCGGTTTATTGGCCCTGTATGTTAAAGGCGGCGGGAATACCGTTGCCTAAAACGATTTTTGCTCATGGGTGGTGGTTGTTGGAAAATGCCAAGATGTCCAAGTCACGGGGCAATGTGATCAAACCCTTGGAGCTGGCCGACGCCTACGGAGTTGATCCTTTCAGATATTTCCTGATGCGGGAAATGACTATGGGGCAGGACAGCTCATATAGCGAACAAGCGTTCGTGGGCCGCTATAATTCAGACCTCGCCAATGATTTTGGAAACCTGGCATCCCGCGTGACCAAGATGATTTCATCCTATACTGATGGCATGGTTCCAACACCATCGGCGTCGGAGACGGGAGATAAAGAGATTGAAAAGGCGGCATCGAGTCTGGCCGGCAAAGTGGCGGCGCTGGTGGATGAATTCAAGTTAAATGTGGCAATTGAGGAAATTCTTCAAGTAGTAAGGTTGCTGAATCGTTATGTAGAAAGCAACCGTCCTTGGGATCTTTACAAGAATGGGAATCGGGAGCGTTTGAATACCGTCTTGTATACAGCTTCGGAGGGGTTGCGAATTGCGGGCCGGCTTTTGTACCCGGTAATGCCGTATAAGATCGAGGAATTTGCGGGGATCTTTAATCTGAAGGTTGAGGAATTGATTTCGGAAGCGGCTTCAGATTGGGGATGGATGAGGGCGGCCACAAAAATCGAAGCGGGAACGGTGCTTTTTCCAAGGATCGAGAAGGCACCGAAGGCTCAGGGGGTTGTTTCTGCAGAGAAGAAAGCCGAGGAGGTCGCGATTATCGACTTCGGCGATTTCCAAAAATTAAAATTTAGGGTTGCCCGCGTAATAGGGGCGGAAAAGGTGGCGGGGGCCGACAAGCTCCTGAAATTGCAAATTGATTTGGGCACGGAGACACGCCAGATTGTGGCGGGAATTGCGCAGTTTTACCAACCGGATGCTCTGGTTGGGAGAAGCATCGTGGTGCTGGCCAATTTACAGCCCGCAAAAATTAGAGGGATCGAATCCCAGGGGATGCTCTTGGCGGCCAAAGATGGGAATCGTCTGGTGCTGGTGAGTGTTGATGGGGAAATTGCGCCGGGCAGCGGTATCAGCTGAGTACCTGATATCAGTGCATCTTAATAGGTGGGGCGATCTCTCGTCACGGTAGTCTTCATTCCGGCCAAGTTGAGTTTTGAGTTTGCAAGCAAGGGGGAGAAATTGGTGATTTCATTCTTGCGGTAAGGTTTGCAGTGGATTTGCTTTTTGAGTATAATAGTTTGGTGTTCGGGGGCCAAGCGGGATATTATTATCATTGGAGATTCAATGAAGCTTTTTGATTCGCATGCGCATCTTGATTTTGCTCAATTCGATGGCTTTCGTGAAGATGTGATCAAAGAAGCGTTTGATAACGGGCTGGTGGGGATAATAAATATTGGTGTGGATCTCGAGTCTTCCCAAAAATCGGTGGCGCTGGCGGAGAAGCATGATAAAATATGGGCGGCAGTAGGCTTTCATCCGCATGATGCCGCCAAATTAGATGAAGAGAGTCTGCGGCTGATGGAAGAGCTGGCGAAATCTCCGAAGGTGGTGGCGATCGGGGAAATAGGATTGGACTTTTACCGCAACTCAAGCCCCAAGGATGCTCAATATGCCGCGTTGGAGAGACAGATTGAATTGGCTCTGGAATTGAATCTGCCGGCAGTGGTGCATATTCGTAATGCGTATGATGAGGCGATCTCGCTATTGAGGTCGAAGGGGAAAGGGAAATTAAGCGGAGTATTGCATTGCTTTGCCGGGGAAGAAAAGCACATAGATGCCGCAAGGGAATTGGGTTTTTTGCTTTCATTTAATGGAACCATTACATATAAAAACTCGCGGGCAGCGGGGCTGGCCCAATATGCAGGATTGGAAAATATCATCATCGAGACTGATTGTCCTTATCTCCCGCCGCAAGAGCATCGTGGCCAGCTTAATAAACCGGTATATGTCCATTATGTGGCAGAAAAGTTATCTGAAATCTTTGTGCCGATGAATCCTGAGGAGATCGCCCGGATCACCGATGCGAATACTCGTGCCTTGTTCAGACTGCCCCCTGCAGATGCGGGAATAGTGGCTTATGTCATCAAGAATAATCTTTATTTGAATATCACCAATAGATGCGGCAATAGTTGTTTTTTCTGCGCAAGAAACTATGATTATGCGGTCAAAGGGTATGATCTGAAATTGAATTATGAACCATCGGTTGAAGAGACATTAGCGGCGGCTGGTGACGTTTCTAAATATGATGAGGTGGTATTTTGCGGGTATGGAGAGCCGACATTCCGTATGGAGGTATTGGCGGAAATCTCGCGGAAGCTGAAAAAGGAAGGCGCAAGGATTCGCCTTAACACGAATGGTCAGGGATCGATGATAAATGGTCGTGATATTACACAGGAGCTGGTTGGAGTTGTGGACTCGATCTCGATTAGTTTGAATGCGCCGACTAAGGAGCAATATAACAAAATATGCCGACCCGAGAATAAGGAAAACGCATTTGATTCGGTGATGGAATTTGCGGCAAGCTGTGGGAAGAAACTCCCGGAAGTGATATTGTCGGTGGTTGACGTTCCTAAGCTTGATATCGAGGAATGCCGGGAGATTGCGGATCGATTGGGGATGCGTCTGCGGATTCGTGAATTGAACAAGGCCGGATAAGCGGAAGGTCGATGGGCCGAAAGTCGCTATCGCAGTACTTTCTCAAGAATGAAGAGGCGGCACGGAAGATTGCGGAGGCCGTTGTCGGTATAGAGGAGGAAACGTCGTCCGTACTGGAGATAGGCGGCGGATCGGGGATACTTACAGAGGCGCTATACCGTTGCGGGGCGGTACTTAAAACAGTGGAGATCGATTCTAGATTGGCGGAGGGGCTTCGCAGACGTTATGCAACGGCGGGGAGGGTCCATATTGTCAATAGCGATATATTCGATATAGATTTGGATGCTCTCTGCGGAGGGAAAAGGATTAATCTCTGCGGCAATATCCCTTACCATATTTCCGGACGCATCCTGAGATGGATTTCTGAGAACCATAAGTATTTTGCTATAGTTGTGCTGATGGTGCAAGAGGAAGTTGGCCGGCGGGTATGCGGGCAACCGGGAGTACGCGATTATGGAATCTTGAGCATCGTGCTGGGTATCGATTTCTTGAACGAATATTTGTTCAAAGTGAGCGCCCGGGAATTTAGTCCGTCACCGAAAGTTGATTCCTCTGTCATCAAGTTGATTCATCGGGAAAGAAAACTAATCGAAGATAAAGATCGTGAAGCTTTTTTCTTGCTGGTAAAGAAAGCATTTTCCAAGAGGCGCAAAAAGCTCTATAACAGCCTTGACGGTTTTGGCGGGAATGATTCGAGTGCGGTGATCGATAAGATCAAAGCGGTGGGATTGGATGGCAACTTGCGGGCCGAGATGCTGTCTGTGAATGATTATATCAATTTATTCCGGGAATTCCAGAGGTAATGGATTATCAGAGGTATCGTCGGTCGAAATTGAGTGGCTGTATCATATTATTGGTCAATGTCGTGGGTTGGGTTTTGGCCTTGGGCCAATCGGGAATCTGTTCATCGATTTTGGCCATTTTCGATCAAGATAACCAAACCTACCGATGGGATAATTCCCTCGATTACATCTATGCCCCCAAATCCCAGTTCAGTTTCGCTTTGGAAGGCAAGATGCAATCAACCTTGATCAAGAAGTCTTTGATATCGGGAGGGGCCAACCAGTGGCAGGAAGATCGCAGCGGGCGGGGGAAGCTGATTTATGATTTTTCTCCCCGTCTGGGACTTACCACGGAATTTTTCCAGGGCTATAATGCCCTCGGTAACAGGCGCATAAATGATTCGGAGATAATAGGCGGGGTTTCATACAGTCCGCGCCAGTGGGTTTCGCTGGAATATGGCCTGGGCGGGATGATTTCCTCACGCGCGGAGCCGATGGGAAGGCGGGTGGACCGGGGAGCGAAAATGGCGTGGAAGGGGCAGTTTTCGCCTCGGATTGCATGGGCGGATGATTTCCGGATCAAGGTGGGTGTCCAGCAAGAGATTTATCGAACGATTCCCGCGAACGAATTGTCGATTGCAGGCGAGTATCGGAAATCATTCGAATCAGGAGACAGTTTGCATATTCAATACTCAGGCTTGCGGGGACAAAGGGATTACTATTTATCGTCGTATTCGATGGCCGGCACCAGCACACAAAAGAAACGAGAGCATGGACTTGATGGCATGCTTTTCAAGCACCTTCCATTGGGGGTCGGCATTTTAGTGGAGACGGATATAGGACTCAAAGAATATCGATATGAAGACAATGATACCGCCGCGGCATTCATCAATCCCAAGAATCGCGACAATTCGCGTATTTCAAAAGACATGAGGCTTCGTTTCAACAGGGATTTTACGATTGGATCAAAGGGTCTGGAAGCGTATATGTTATATCGTTACGATGGCTTCGAAGAAGATTTCGGCCAGAATGACCGTGATGAAAATTCGGCGTATGGCGAATTCGGAGGCGGGTTTAATTTTGAATTCGGCCCTCAAGACACTATTCTAATAGATTATTCGATGGCGGTGCGGTCGTTTTATCATCCGAAGGAGTATGCTCATCAAAGTGATCGTGATGTCCAGAGCCGGGTCCTGAATATTATTTATTCACGAGGGTGGAGCCGCTACTTGGGATCATCGGTGAGGTTTGGCTTCCGTGATTTCCATCAGATCTATACTTACAAGGAAAAGTCTGCGGACAATAATCGTAATTATACTTATCTGCTGGCGCCGGAGTTGAAGTGGTTTTTATCTGAAAGGCTGACCATCAGCCAGCATTTTGAGATTCAGGCGAATTATATTACCTACGATTACGAGAAGCAACTTTTGAAATCGAGGAACAGACTGTTCAGGAGGGGCGACAGCAAAAGCGGCATCTTATATGTTTTCAGTCGGAAACTGACGGCGCGCTTGGAATATGGGTATCGCTATGAAGACTATGGTCAGTTAGTGTTTAATGAACAGTGGCAACAATTGAAAAGCTGGGATAGGCGGGGCAATACCGGATTTGCGGGGTTTGATTATTACCCGGTGGCGCAGTTGCGGATTACGCCGGGGTATAGTTTCGAGTATAAACGGGAGTGGGATCATTCCGAAACCGTGGCGGTAGTGGCATCCGATACAAATTATGTGAAGTTAAGAGAGATGGTTGACCGTCAAGACCAAAGAATGATCACTTTGGAATTGGAATATAAATTCACCCAGAGCGAACAGCTTTCGTTCACTGCCGGTCGCCGCCTGATCGAGGGCTGGAGACGCGGGCATGTGCGCAATGAAAATTTTACTATTTCATTAAGGCGCATGTTTTAGTAAGTTGAGGATATGAGAAGGAAGTTCAGATACCTGGGAATGGTGGCGGCAATTGCCGTGCTTGGCTTGGCTATTGCCGGATGTAAGAATCCGTTCACGCATCGCAGCAGCGAGCCTCCGACAGGTTTGTCGGGGACCTGGGAAGTGCCCTCGATGCCCAGGGTCGTCATCTCGAATTTGCTTTTCGCTTATAACGAGCGAAATATAAATAATTTCCGACGCTGTCTGTCCGATTCGTTCTTCTTTTCGGCCTATGAGGACTCGATTGAGGCGGAGCAAAATGGGCAGGGTTGGATTTATCAGAATTGGGATGTTGATGTGGAGGCGGCGGTAACGCGGCGGATGTTTCAGAATTATCCCTCGGGGTCGGATTCAGCCAGTATGAATTTAGTAATAGACCTTTCGTATAATCCGATCGACCAGGAGAATGATTCGACGGCTGTGCTAGTGAGGGCTTACAGTTTGATGATAGTGCATTATGGCGCCCTGGCCACGGATACGGTGATGGCGGTGGGAGAGGCCACATTTGCAATGTCACGATCCAGCCTAGAGGGATGGAGTATTGATATCTGGTCGGATCGCGCCGATTTGGATTTCGATTTTGACTGGGCGAAATTTAAGGCATTATTCAGGTAGATTATGCTGGGACGTGCGACATTGATGGCGGCAATAGCGCTGACCGGGTTGGAGGTAATGTCTTGTACAAATCCATTTTCTCCGCCGGAAGCGGGGTTCGGACTATATAAACCGATAGCGGCTCAGACCGATCCGGACAGCGTGCTCGCTAATTTCAAATACGCCTATGAGAATCGTGATATCGATATTTATGAACATACCCTGGCGAGTGATTTCGTTTTTATATATCTCGATCAGGATCGGGAAGGACACATAGAAACCGTCACAGTACCCCGTGATGGCATAGGGGGAGATATTTATCGGACGACCGGTTTGTTTGAGGCGTTTGATGAGATTCGCCTGGAAACCTGGCAGGTTTATGAAACCAATCTGGAAGAGGGGGATCCTCTGGAATGGAAAGCGCGCCAGGTAATTTTTCACCTTTCACTGAAGGACATATCGGGAAATTTCGGATATCTTCAGATGGAAGCAACCGGTCGGGCGCTTTTCAAATTCAAAAAGGACGAGAATGAAATATGGAGGATAGTAGTATGGGAAGATCTTTCCATTCCTACTTAGGAGAAGGATTTGACTGCGGGGAATAGGACAAGCAGAAGGCAACGGGGTGTGGGAAAGCGACGGTCATCGGGAGGAGGGAAGGTGTTCTGGGTGGTTGTGCTTGCCATTGTCCTGGCGGTAGCTGTTTATGTCTTTTGGGACAGGGCCTCGAACCTGATGAAAGCTGATTCCACCAGGGAAATATATCCTCCCGAACAGTATGAATCCCTCAAAGATGCGATTGTGGCGACATCGTTGGCCTTTGGCATCAACCCCGACGATATAATCTGGGCGGATGGAGATAATGAAGAAGCCAGTGAATTCGCGGGAGATATGCAGGAGGTGAAGATATCCCCGTTTTATCCGAAGACGATGTTTCATCTGGAGCTGATCGAGAATCTGGCGGCGACTGATTATGTTATTGAGGACTGTGTCGAGATTGCGAATGGCCTATCGCTGGAATTCAGCCTGATAAATCTAAATAAATCTCGATTCAAATTCCGTTTGGTTTCAGATAAGGGCACCCTGCCGCGGGCTTCACATTTGGCGATTATTATAGACAAAATCCAATCTCAGCGGCGTGATGTCCAACAGGGGCTCTCGGGGCTGGGAGTTATGTATTCTTTTATCTTGTCGCCTGGGATGGGAGGATTTGCGGAGATGCGGAAGGTGATTCAGGTTGGCGGGCAACAGATATTATATGAGGTGCCATTAGAGAGGAATAAATTTATCAGGGATATGAATGGCTTAGCGCACTTGGTGGGCTTGAAGAGGATCGGGAATCTGGATCAGGCGGTATATGTGATGGAACTCCTGGCGGGTGATTTTAAATATTTATTCAAACGGGATCCTGGACTGGCCATCGATAAAGACTTGGCGGAAAGCTTGGGGAAGTCCGGGTTTATTATTTTTGCAGAATCAGAAATGGACGAGATTGGGAAAGAGGCATTTTTGCGGGCGGGTGGAAAGATGGTGGGGTCGCTTTCCAGGACAAAGGCAGAAACCGTAGAGCGATTGTACTCGACGCTTTTGGAGTATCATCGGAAAATGCTGTTTTCCGATAATTGGGGAGCGATGATAGTTGAAGCCGATGGGAGTGCGGCAGAGGGTTTGGAGAAAGCCGCAAAGCAACTCTCCCGTCTCAATTGTAAAGTAACCCCGATTTCGCAGTTGGTTTTGAGAGCAGGTTAAGATGGATTTAATGCAATAAAGATGGAGAGAACGTGGCAAGATTAAATATACGGATTGATCAAGTGGCGGCGCTTCGCGGGTTCTCGGGAGCAAAGATTCCGGACCCCGTGCAAGTGGCGGTGATGGCAGAGCTGGCCGGCGCGGACGGGATTGCCATTTATCTGGGCGAAGATCGTCATCATCCCCGTGAGCGGGATTTGTATCTTCTAAGGAATGTGTTGCAAGGCGACCTCATCCTGGAGATGGCGCCGACAGAGAAAATGGTCGAGAAGGCGTTGGAAGTAAAACCAGAGATGGTGACTTTGGTCCCGGAGATTCCCGAGAGGCTGGCAGTAGGTAAAGGGTTAGATCTGGATAATAGTTATGATCAATTGTCAGAGCTGATTCCGAGACTGCAAGCGCAGGATATGCTGGTGGCGCTATTCATAACGCCGGAAGTCGAGGCCGTGAAGAAAGCCGCCAAATTAAAAGCCGACTATGTGGAACTCTCAACAACCGCTTATGGCCAGGCCAAGAATTCAGCTGACAGGGCGGAGGCGCTGGAGGCGCTGTCATCAATGGCCGCGCTCGCTTCAAAGCTTCTCTTGGGGGTTAGCGGAGGACGGGGGCTGGATTATCGGAATGTTAAGCAGGTTGTCGAAATCGGGCAGTTTGAGGAGTTCTCCATCGGTCGGGCGATAATCTGCCGCGCCGTTTTTGTGGGGATAGAGCGAGCTGTCAAGGAGATGATTGAATTGGTCAAAGGTTGATGCCCGCACCTGATAGGCGCCTACCGGTATAGGCATATAAACTCAATAAAAAGGACGACTTTGTGTGTCGTCCTTCCGGTAAAATCTCTCTTTAGCCAGGGCAATAAATAGCCTTCGGCCCGGCCTTGACCATGATTGGTGACTATCTAACTTGGGCGTCTCCTTGGGTTCCCCTCCTACACTTTTTCCACAGCCGGTTTGGATTGTGGAAGTAATTCATTAAGACGTTCCTTAATGACAGCTTCAATATCTAAAGCATTAGAGTGGTTGAAATACTTGGCGTTTTTAAGAGAAGTTATCTCCTTGAGGACATTCAGCGTGACGCCTATTTTTAGCACTGCGGTATCGATTACTTCCAGCGCCTTTGGCAGTTTGCCCCCCTCGTCGTGAATCTTGCCGCCATTAAGCAGCATCGCCAGGATCTGGGAATGGCCGGATATGGCCATAGTGGCGTTGTTGATGTAGTGGGCCAGGGTTGAGACCGCAATGTGCAGGGATTCGATGGTTCCCGACTGACGCTCTTCTTCCAGGAGCTTTCGCGAAAGCTCCTGCCGTTCCCGGAACAAATTCTCAACCATCAGATATATCTTACAGAGCTCTTCATTGGCCTGGCTCAAAAGCTCGGCAGGGTCGCCAATGTCAACGTCGAAAGTGGAAGCGGAAGCGATAGTCTCCTCGATCATTTTGATTCTCACCGTGTCGAGGTCTCCCCGAGAGATACCTAGAACAGAGCAGAGTTTGCCAACCCGGTTAATCATAGCTTCTAAGCCCATGGCATTGGATTCGGGATTGTTGCGCGACAAATTGTCAGCCAGAGCGGTAATATAAACCAGACTATTGATCCCTTCAGGCCCGGTTTCATCTCCGACCAGGTGATGGTGTTCGATGACATCTACGAATTTGGCAGGCAATTCCCATCGTCTGCCCATAAGGACACCGACCTCGGGGTGAGTGATGCCAAAGATTTTTTTCTCGGCGGCGGTAATGCTTTCGCCGGAGTCGTTCAATTTGACGACCATCTCATACTGAGAAGGATATCTGGTCTCCAAGAAGAGAATCCCGATATCGTGAAGCAAGCCTGCTACAATACCTTCCTCTGGCACCGGATAACTAATGGTGCGAGCCAACAGTTGGGCGCCGATACCGGTTTCCAGAGAATGCTTCCAGAATAGCCGCGGGTCACGGAAATGATCTTTCCTATCCCGATTAATATTGCTGAGATTGAGAATCGAGGCTGACAGCACTAAGCTTTTGATGGCATTGGCGCCAAGCATCATCACAGCCTGATTGACGGTAGAAATTTCACCTTCACGCCTGTAGAAAGATGAATTGGCCATTTTTAAGACCCGCGAGGTTAAAGTGGGGTCTTTGATGATAACACCGGCGATATCTTTTACTGATGACTCCTCGGATGAGATCAATTTCAAGATTTCGCTAAAGATCTGGGGCAGTGTGAACAACTCACTGCTTTTATTCAGGTCATGTAGTATCTGTTGCATATCCATAGAATAACCTATCCATCGATTGAAAATGGGTTTGCCAGTTGATGCCTTGAAAGAAAGGTTCTCTTTATGATTCTATCGGTATCATAAGTGCCGCCTTAAGGCGGGAATCAGACAAAAAGCTACAGAGTCCTGATATGGCCGCTTTTGTGTGTAAATTGAAATTCTGAACTGGCAGTCGGGATTTGAGTAACAGCGAGATTGTGAGAATGGTGCGGCAATTAGATTGACAAACAGGGCGGCGGTGTATCATATTTGCTGGCGATGACGAGGCAGTAGATGAAGAGAATTAAGAGAATTCATGGTATATGTTCACTCCTATTTTTAATTATGATAATTCCTTCTCTTTGCCTGGCGGGCGATGCATCAAGTCAGGCAATAGAGGATCAGTCGCTTAAGCATATTAATCAGGGAGTAAATTATTTTAATGAGGGCGAGTATGATGCGGCGGAGGGAGAGTTTCAGGCGGCGCTGAAGTTGAATCCGGAACTGGCCATGGCCCATTACAATTTGGGGATAATCAACTATTGGAGAGGAGAATATAAGGATGCCCGGAAGTATTTTGAGAAGGCTATCGATAAGAACAACGATGAACCTGCCTATTATTTTAATCTCGGTTTGACTTATTTTCAAATGGGGGATTACCGCCAGGCAATCAGTCGGTTTAGAACAGCCGCGGCGCTCGATTCGATGGATGCCGGCACTTATTATAATCTTGCCCTGGCTTATCGCAAGAATGGCGACCACGATAAGGCGGCGATGGCATACGAGAAGTGCATAGAACTTCAGGCAAAATCAAGCAACAGACTACAACTGGAGCCGATGGCTGAAGAGAAACCATATCAGAAGCCTCCTGAAGCCAAAAGTGAAGGTCAGAAAAGTGAATCCATCCCAAAGAAGGAGCCGGACCAAAAGGACCTTTATTTTTCGAAGCGGGTTCAGATCGGTTTTTCCAGCGGCCCCAGTTTTCCTGAAAACTATTATTTCAAGCAAATATCAAGCTCAACGGACCGGATATCATATTCCGTTTTTTTGGGAATGGCGTTCCCGAGAAAGTCCGCATTTTTGAAAGACTTTGGGGGCGATGGCTATGGATTTGCATTGAAAGGCAGGTTTTCTTCGAAGAAAAATGCCAGCGATAAGTGGCAGGAATATTCTTTGGCGGCGGATATTAGGGTTTTTGAGAATCTTGACCGAAGAGGTCGAGGAAAATTCTTCATAGAGTTTGGTCCAGGTATTTATGCGGTTACGACCGATATCGCTTCCAGTAAAACTGATAATTCGCAATACGGCCTTGAAGGAGGAGCCGGATTTGATTACCTGGTAATATCGTATGTCTCCATCTTTGCCGAAGGAGTGTATGCGTTCTGCTACCACGGAGAGAGAAATCATACCAATAGTAGCGGCTATGTTCACTTCGGGCTAAGTCTCCAACTTTGAGACCGATAGCCGATAACTTTTCCAGCATTTTGAAAAATAAGAAATTCAAACCGTCAATAATTGTTCATGGTGGGGCCTGGAAAATCCCTAAGGGGCAATGGAAAAAGCACATCAAGGGCTGTGGCTATGCCGCCCAGACAGGTTATCAGATAATGATGGATGGAGGGACAGCAGTCATGGCCGTTGTAGAAGCAGTAAAAGTGATGGAGGATGACCCGACATTCGATGCTGGCGTGGGTGCATTGCTAAATCTTTTGGGTGAAGTTGAACTGGATGCGATAGTGGTGGATGGTGCGGGTACTCGGTCCGGAGCGGTGGCGGTGGTCAAGAATATCAAGAATCCTATTCTGCTGGCGTTGAAGGTGATGGAATTAACGCCACATAGGTTGTTGGCCGGAAGAGGAGCGGAGCTGTTTGCCAAAAAAATAGGCATCGGGAAGTGCCGGACCAGGGATTTGGTTGTTGGACGGGAACTCCGACGATATGAGTTATTGAGAAAAATTAGGGATTTTGAGATTGCAGATGCGTTTCGTGTGAATAGGGGTGGAACAGTGGGAGCGGCGGCGATTGATGAAAATGGTGATTTGGCGGCGGCAACTTCGACTGGGGGGGTGCCTATGAAACTTCCGGGGCGGGTCGGTGACACGCCAATTTTGGGAAGTGGGGCATTTGCGGATAACCGTTCCGGAGCCGCATCGGCGACCGGCTGGGGGGAATCGATAATGAAGGCAGGGCTGACTAAAGCGGCATGTGACTATATAGGCAAAGGGGTTTTGGCTGGGCGGGCGGCAAGAATGGCCATTAATGAACTGGGACGGGTCTGGAAAGGATTGGGTGGCGTGATTGTGGTGGACAAGTTCGGTAATTTGGGAATGGCATACAATACACCCCAGATGGCGTATGCGAAAATTGGGCGCAATGGAAACCTGAGCGCTGGAGTGGATTAATCCGTTGTATTGCTGGGGTTTGCGGCTGTTTCTTTCCCCAAAGTATTGTGGTTTTCTATCTCGATAGCGTCGGATTCGGGAGCCGTGTCCACCAAGATATTCTCGTTTTCGGCGGAATTTTTTCGGGAGCTTGTGCGGCGACCCGCGGATTTTCCGGCAATAAAACCAGTGGCAAAAGCAGAATGTAAATTATAGCCGCCAGGGCCGCCATCAACATCGAGCACCTCCCCACAAAAATACAGTCCTTTTATTCTGTTGGATTCCATTGTCTTCGGGTTGACTTCGCTGGTATCGACTCCGCCTGAAGTATAAAGAGCGACATGAAATGGCTTTACTTTCTTCACTGTAATACGGAAATCCTTGAGAAAGAGCAAAAGCCCTTTACGTTCCAAATTCGTGATATGGCTCATCGGCTTGCTATCCTGAATCCGAAAGAAGCGACTTAGAACCGGCAACATCCGTTTATCAATGTAATTAGTAATGATTTCTCCGACAGAATAATGATTGCTATTGGCCGATTTAGCGATTAGTTCCTTTTCAAGCAGATCTCTGGTTATCTGGGGAGCGATATCGATTCCGATTTCCACTTTATTCTTATCATTTAGCCGAGAAATAATTCCGCTAAGGAAAAGGATGGTATTTCCTGTTACCCCATGTTCGGTAAATGCGATTGGACCAGTGCGGTCGAGAATTTTGGTGTGGTTTTGGTAGATGCTGATGGTGACTTTGGGAAAACTCATCCCACCAAGAAATTTGCCAAGTTTCTCGACGGTTTCAACTTCGGACATCGCCGGCAGGGGATCGATGACATTATGCCCCAAGGTCTGGGCAAAGCGATACCCGTCGCCGGAAGCCCCCAATTTGGGGCGGGCGGCTCCACCGGTGGCGATAATGACCTTGTCGAACGGTTTGGCAAGATTGTGGACTTCTACGCCGGTTACTTTCTTGCCGTCAGTGAGGATTTCTTGCACCTTGCTGGAGATGCAGAAGGTTACGCCCATATCTGTCAGCTTGGTTTCGAAGGCTTTTTGGACTGAGGGCGAACCTCCACTGGCAGGCGATATGATGCCATCTTCATTCGTGGAAAGCTCCACGCCGAGGCCCTTAAAGAATTTAATCGCTTGTTTGCTCCCGAATTTTTCCAATGAGAATCGAATGAATTCTGCGCCACGGGCATAATTCTCCATAAAATCATCGGTGTCACCGGAATGAGTAAGTTCACATCCATCCCAGGGGACGAAGATTAGTTTCTTACCGATAACGGGATTTTTCTCGTATAGGAAGACTTGAGCACCGGCATCGGCCGCAAAATATGCGGCGGCCATCCCCGCAGGGCCGGCACCTATTATGGCAACTGTCTTAGTCATAATTATTCTCTCGATGTAATACTTTTCGCGATTTTCAGCAGAAGACTATCCTAATGGTTGTTGCAGAAAAATACTTCTTGGCAATAAAAGCCCTCGATCACAGCACGAAGCAAAACCCATGTAAAATTTACTGCTGAGAACAAAACATTCCTTGCCCGCCTTGACTATCCAGTATTCCGGATAGCATTATTATGCTCATAATATACTGAGATTCGGCAGTTGTCAACTAAAATGAAAGAGAGTCTTGAAAATTAGTTTGGCTCTCAATTAAAGGGCGTGAGACTGGCCGGAGGCCTAAGGGGGTGTTGAAAAACCAGAAGTGGGTCGGCGGGTTTACCCCCGACAGGGCAAGGAACCGATCTCTGCGCAGGGGGTAAACCCACCTGCCTGCCCACCCTCATTCCCAAACCCAAGTGGAAATGGCTTTTTCAACAAGTCCCTAAGGGCGGGGTAACAAAGGCTGGCGGGACACCGTAAAAATAGATTGTCAGCCGTAAAGATTTGTAATAAATTGAAATATTTGGATTTCGGTTATGATATTGAAGATGACGAGAGGACTTATTTGCGTATCGCTTCTGGCGATAATTTGTCCCGCAGAGGCATCGGCGGGCGCCTACAGCCATTTTATTGAGAGCCGCACCGATATTCTGCCAGCGAATGGAGCGAAAAAAGTGATGCTGAGCGCGCCGCAGAATATTTCGGGCCGAATCCGAATTCAATCAGTAGAAAAAGACGTGGCATCAGTGGCGATTGAATACGAGGGACGAACCTCAGACGAGGCGGAGTTCAGGCGTTTTCTGGATTTAGTCGAGATTAACATTTTCCGGAAGGGCGACAAGGCGGTGGTAGCAGTGTCAACCGCGGACAATGCGCCATGGGAGGGATCGGACAAGTCGATTCTTCTGAATATGAATTTTACGCTCCCGGAGAAGATGGCAGTTGAGGTAGAAGGCCGGTTTTATTCCATCGAGGTTTTGGGTTCATTCCAAGGGCTGGAGATTGACAATGATTATGGAGAGGTTTATGCCCATCAGATCAAGGGTCCGGTAAATATCAGAACATCATTTAAGGATGTTACGCTCGGCGATGTGGAAGGGGAGGTTAGCATTTTGAATAATTCCGGCTCCATTGAGGCGTTCAATATAAATTGTGGTTCCGGCAAGTGCCGTTTTGAAACCACTGTCGGAAAGATTAAGCTGGAGAATATAATAGGCGAAGTGGAAGCTATCACTTCCTATAAGCCAATTATCCTCAAGGGCGTGAATGCGGGCGGAGGGATGATATTGGCAACCAATAATTATGGTGAAATTAGGCTTGATGATGTCCGGGGGAAGCTGGAGATTAAAACGAATTTCAGCCGTATCCAAGGTGACATAATAAATCTGTCCCCTGGCAACAGTATGGTCAGTGGCGGGTATGCGGAGATTGAATTGGATAGGATACGGTTGGACAATAGCGATCTTTCCATAAGCAATAATTTTTCGGATGTGCGGGCGGTATTTACCGGAAAAACATCGGCGCATTTTATGCTGGCGACGGATGAAGGCGGAGGAATACACATCAAAGGAATTCCGTTAAAGCCGGTGAGCGTGACGCGCAACGGTTTTGAGGGAATCGTGGGTGAGGGAGAATCGACCCTAGAGATTAATATAAGAGGCATCGGCAGAATAGATGTTCTGGGTAATTCGGGGACAGCATATTGACAAGAAGAATACTGGAGGTTTCATAATGTCAAGGTATATTGGGGCGTTGACTCTTGTGGTGGCACTGCTTTGGGCTATTCCCAGCGGCAAAAGTGAATTCTTGGATTATCATCCGATCGCATTTCGGCCTGTGGCCGAGCCTGGGCGGCTCTCTTCGTTATATTATAATCCTGCAGGTTTGGGCTTTTTGCGCGGGGCTAATTTTAGCTATACTCACTCGCATCAGCCGGAGCTATTCTCCCGAGATAAATCGTTTACCGCAGGAATTGGACAACTGGCCTTCGGAGTGGAGGACCTCGGACAAGGCCTGCCATTTGATTACCGGAAATTCAGTATCGGGTTGGCCGAGAATTACCGTCAAATGATATCGTGTGGAGTGGCTTATCGCTGGGCCCGCTATTCCGGAGTCGGTCCCGGGAAGTTCCATCAATGGGATGCAGGGGTTATTGTCCGTCCATGGAAGTTCCTATCGATCGGATTTTATGGACAGAATCTTAATAATCCGATAACCGCTTTGGGCGCGGTGGTCCCGAAATATACCGGTGGCTTGTCGGTCCGTCCATTCGGCAACAGATTGACCCTTTCCGGTCAGCTTGCGTTTAGAGATGGCGATGATTTGGATGCCGCCTCAAACACTATGGGGTTGGAAATCCAGCCGATTGACGGGATGACTTTGGGATTTGAAGTGAACGACCATCGCCAATATGGGTTCGCAGTACGGCTAAATTCATTATTCGCCGGATCCTCAGGGTATAATAGAATCACCAAGGATGGAGAGACATTAGAGAGAGTGACGGAAGTTGAGATAAATTCTTCGGCAAGGGCTGGATTTCGTCCATATTCGAGAGGTTTCTTGAAGATTGTGATCGACAGCGATATCGTGGAGGAAAACCGCAGGAGGGGAAAGCTCTTTGACAAGAACCATTCGCTTCTGGATATTCTCCAACTGATTGATCGTGCCGCCAATGATAAGGACATAGCGGGGATACTTCTGGAGATTCGTGGAATGGGATTGGGGATGGCATCGGTACAGGAATTGAGGAATCAATTAATTGATTTCCGTGGGAAAGGGAAGTTGGTAGTGGCTTATGGGGTGGGTCTTTCAGGAAGGGAATATTATCTGGCAACAGCGGCTGATAAGATATTTATGATGCCAACTGGATATCTTGACCTAAGCGGGATGCGGGCGGAGGTGACATTTTACAAGGGATTATTGGATAAATTGGGAATAGAGGCCGAAATCGTGGCCACCGGTGAATATAAATCGGCGGGGGAAATTGTAACCCGCAAGGGGATGTCAGACGCCTTCCGTGAACAGGTCAATGAGTTGTTGGATGAGATGTATGGGCAGATGACCATCGATATGGCGAATGCGCGAGAGATGCCGGTTTCAGAGATGGTTTTCACCATCGACCGGGGACCATTTACGACCTCAGAGGCGATTTCCGGCAAACTGATAGATGGATTATTATATCAGCATCAAATCGAAGACGAACTTCGCAGATTGACCGCCAAACGGGTGAAAATTTTGGGCGCGGAATATTATACGGAGACCCTACCGAAGAGGGAAAGCTGGGGATCGGTGCCGGCGATTGCAGTGGTGTATGCCACCGGCTTAATCACCGCCGGGAAATCGTCATCCGGAGGATTATTTGAGGGCATGGTCTGCGGGGGCGAAACGGTGGCCGGGGCAATGAAGAAAGCCGCGGATGATTCACGGGTTAAGGCGGTAGTGTTGAGAGTTGATTCCCAGGGTGGGGATATGGCCGGTTCCGACAAGATCCTGAGCGAATTGAAGAAAACGCAGAGGGGAAAGCCGGTGATAGTCTCAATGGGCGATGTGGCGGCCTCGGGAGGATACCACATCAGTTGCTGGGGAGATAAGGTTTTCGCAGACAATACCTCCATAACCGGCAGCATCGGCGTAATCTCCGGCAAACCGGTGGTCAAAGGGCTTTATGACAAGCTCGGCTTGAATAAGGAGATCATTACGCGAGGGAAGAACGCGGATATGTTTTCTTTGTACACCAAGCCGACAGAGGAACAACGTGATAAAGCTACTGAGCAGGTATGGCAGTATTATAGGGCGTTTTTGGAAACAGTGGCTATGGGACGAGGGATGGAAGTCGAAAAGGTGGATTCAATTGGGCGGGGGAGGGTATGGGCCGGATCCAAAGCAGTGGAGAATGGATTGGTGGACGAGATCGGGGGATTGATGGAGTCTCTGGATGCGGCAAAGGAAGCCGCGGGAATAAAGGGGGACTATGACTTGGTGATTTTACCCGATTATCCGGGATGGTTTTCTCCGCAGGATATATTCGGGCCGAGTTTAGCGAAGGTATTTGGCAGGTTGCAGATAGAGGATTTGCAGGAGATTATGCTGACGGAAGGGATACTTTATTTGATGCCGTATCATCTAGAAATCAAATAAGATGGTCTGCTGGGTCTGGTTCGGAATCCGGGTCTTGCCTCGGGGCGAAAACCCGAAATGATAATATAATCAATTGTCAGATTTCCCTTCATTCCCCAATGGCGGTGATGCTGGAGAGGAATGATTTTTCATTAGATACGAGGATAACAAAATTGGGATTATCGGGGGCGAGGAAAAAGGCCCATTGATTACCCTTTAGAGTTTTTGCATTAGTGAGTTTATAGCCGTAAGCCGGAATGACTTTAAGGGTGACGCCTTTTAGTGTTTCGCCTTCAGGGACTTATATTCTTAAAAGAAACATATTACCTTAAAGATAGATAAATGGGATTGGAAAATCATCAACTTTATGGGCGACCAGTTTTCTTGAGCGATCCCCCAAAATGGCTTACCCTGGAATAATTGTAGTAGCTTGTGAAAAAAAGTATCATCTGAGTTGCATAAGAATCGAGACGGACCAGGATACTATCCCTTCCGAAGATACTCGTAACTGACGATTAGATTTAAGATAAGGAAAATTAGACTTGACCGTAGATTCGAAATCGGATATTTTGTGGAATGTTAGACGAAATAAGGGAAATATATCTTTGGCAGTTAGATTGTGAAATTGTAGAACTTGCTTTGCGTGCGTAAGAAAACGAATTATGTTTGGTTTTTCACAATACTTTAACCAGATTTATGTATGGACAAGAGAGTTAATTGTTGAAAGGAAGAATAGATGAATAATAAAGCATTCAACCCATTTGAGATGGCTCAAGCGCAGTTCGATAAAGTTGCAGACCAGATAGATTTGGATGCCGCCACTAGAGATTTGTTAAGGTTTCCTTTGCGGGAATACCATATCAGCATACCGGTGAGAATGGATGATGGTTCGGTGCGGATTTTCCGGGGATTCCGGGTCCAGCACAATGATGCCCGAGGCCCTGCCAAGGGCGGCATCCGTTTCCACCCACAAGAGACTGCTGATACCGTGCGGGCGCTGTCAATGTGGATGACGTGGAAGTGTGCGGTGGTCGATATCCCTCTGGGAGGAAGCAAGGGCGGCGTGATTTGCGATCCCCATAATCTGAGTATGCGAGAGCAGGAACAAATCTGTAGGGGTTGGGTACGCCAATTGTCAAAAGTAATAGGGCCTTTGGTTGACGTGCCGGCCCCGGATGTGATGACTAACGCCCAGCATATGTTATGGATGCTGGATGAATTCGAGATTATCCACGGAAATAAGCTCCCGGGATTTATCACTGGCAAGCCGGTAGGAATGGGAGGCTCGCTGGGACGGACTGAAGCTACCGGTTTTGGGGTGATATTTGCGTTACGCGAGGCTCTCAAAGAATTGGGGATTCGCCCCGAAGACACCACGGCCAGTGTGCAGGGGTTCGGGAATGTGGCCCAATACGCAATAAAGCTTTATGAACAGATCGGGGGGAAGGTGATATGTGTGTCGTGCTGGGACCAGAATGACCAAACCTCATATTCCTTTAAGAAGGAATCGGGCATAGGTTTTGAAAGCCTGCAGAATATCACCGACCGGTTCGGTGGCATCAATAAGGACAAAGCTCGGGATATTGGCTACGAGATTCTTCCGGGAGATGCCTGGCTGGGGCAGGATGTTGATATTTTAATGCCTGCGGCCCTGGAACATCAGATCACGGGAGAAAATGTCAACAAGATCAGCAGAAGGGTGAAAATAATCGCCGAAGGGGCCAATGGGCCAACCACGCCGGAAGCCGACAGAATTATTTCCGAGCGCAAAATTTTCTTAATACCCGATTTTCTCACTAATGCTGGAGGGGTAACCTGCAGTTATTTTGAGCAGGTGCAAAGCAATATGAATTATTTTTGGGAGAAAGATGAGGTGCTGGGAAAGCTGGATGTCAAGATGACCTCGGCGTTCAATGCGGTCAGCGAATTGGCGCGGAAAAGGAAACTTTATATGCGTGATGCGGCCTATTATATAGCAATAGGACGGGTGGCCCAGGCATGCAAGGATCGGGGCTGGGTATGAAATAACGTTTATCATTGAAAATCAAACCACCACATGGCAGATCGAGATGCAGACTGATGGCCGCCTGTGGTATTCTTTTTCAATGGAATCTCTAGGGCTTCTTTGCCCATTTTCCCGCAGTGGAGGTTAAGAGCCTAGTGAAAATCCCCCATGGTAAGAATGTCCCCATCTTGTCTTGGAAGCGATGCGGCTTGGATTTTACATTAGAATAAAGAATATTCGCCGCCCTTATAAAAACCAAAGAAACCTTGATGTCCGACAGAATAACAAGCTCATCCATAGAAAATCTAACACGCTTTGATCGTCATTTCTTTACCGGCAAAGAAAAATTTACATATATGGGTTCGGGGTCGCTTGGTGGAAAGGCGCATGGATTGGCGCGGGTAAAAAACATTCTGGAAAGCGGAGCGATTGCCCATTCGACGCCCGGCGTTGTCATAGAGATTCCCACATTGACTGTAATTGCGACCGATTATTTTGAATTATTTATGAAGCAGAACAATCTCTATGAGGTTGCTTATTCGGATATGAGGGATGATTTGATGGCGCATGCTTTCCAGAAGGCAGAACTGCCGGCACAGCTTGTGGGAGATTTGCGGGCGCTGGTGGAGCAGGTGCATACGCCGCTGGCGATACGGTCTTCCAGCATGCTGGAAGATGCGATGTTCGAGCCATTCGCCAGTGTCTATGCCACCAAAATGATTCCAAATAACCAGCCGGATGCCGACACTCGTTTCCGAAAATTGGTGGAGGCGATCAAATTTATTTATGCTTCAACATATTTTAAGGATGCCAGCAATTATATCAGGATGACCAAGCATACCACTGTGGATGAGAAAATGGCGGTGGTGATACAAGAGGTAGTAGGGCAACGTTTTGACAATCGCTTTTATCCCCAGATTTGCGGTGTGGCGCGTTCTTATAATTTTTATCCGACCGGGCATGCCAAGCCGGAAGAGGGAGTGGTTGACCTGGCGCTGGGTTTGGGTAAGATGATTGTTGATGATGGGGTGGCCTGGTCATATTCGCCGGCGTACCCTGGCGCCAATCCCCCTTATAACTCGCTTAATGATCTTTTGAAGCAAACCCAGACTGAGTACTGGGCAATTAATATGGGTAAGCCTCCGGCATTTGATCCAATCAAGGAGACCGAATATATGTTGAGGTATAACCTGAAGGATGCAGAGAATGATGGAAGTTTGAGCTTTATTGCCTCCACTTTGAGGCCGGAGGACGGGAGGATCACCATCGGGACCGGCGTTAAAGGGCCGCGGCTGATTGATTTTGCTCCGATATTAAAATTGGGGGAAATTAAGCTCAATGATGCGCTTAAGTCGCTGTTGAAAACGTGTGAGGACGCGATTGGCAGTTTGGTGGAGATCGAATTTGCGGCAACTATCGATAAACGTCAGGCAACGCCGCTGAGATTAGGTTTTCTGCAGGTTCGCCCCATGGTTGTCTCGCACGCCAAGGTCGATGTGGCGACCGAGGAGTTGACCGGTGATAAGGTGTTGGCGGCTTCGGAGAATGTGCTGGGCAATGGGATTATAGAGTCGATTAAAGATATAGTCTATGTGAAAGAGGAAAATTTTGGAGCCAAGCATACGCAGAAAATTGCGGCGGAGCTGGAGCCGATAAATTTCAAATTAGTGGAATCTAAAAAGCCGTATTTGATAATTGGATTTGGCCGCTGGGGGACCTCGGACCCGCAGGCAGGGATTCCGGTGAATTTCGGTCAGATTTCAGGGGCTAAAGTAATTGTGGAAGCCACTTTGCCGGATATGAGCTTTGTCTTGAGCCAGGGATCGCACTTCTTTCATAATGTGACCAGTTTTCAAATCTGTTATTTTTCAATTTATCATTGGGGGGAGTTTGCGGTCAACTGGGAATGGTTAAAAAAACAAAAGGCCGTGGCCGAGACCGAATTCGTGCGGCACGTGGAACTTCAATCGCCGTTGCATATAAAAGTAGATGGTCGAAGCGGTCGAGGGGTAATTGAATATGAGTAGTCAAAAGAAGAATCCAAACAATCTGATTTGGTTCCTTCAGGAGAGAGCCAAGGAACTAAACTGTCTTTATGAGGTCGAAGAGATTTTGAACAAGCCAGAGGCGGAACTGGAAGAAGTCTGCTGGGGCATTGTCAAGATTATTCCGCCCGGTTGGCAATATCCGGAAGTCTGCCAGGCCTTAATTAACATTGATGGCGCCACATTTCATTCGGATGATTTCAAGGAAACGATCTGGGTGCAGAGCGTAGATATAATGGTCCAGGATAAAGTGATTGGGAAAATCAGCGTTTATTATTCTGAAGGAATGCCGAATGCCGACCAGGGGCCCTTTCTGAAAGAAGAAACCAAACTGTTGGAAACCATAGCGGATCGCCTCGGGCATTTCATGATGTACAAAAGAATGAAGCAGGTTTTCCACGAATATCAAACCGCCAGAAAGGATGTACGGGAGCATAGGGTGAAGGAATGGCGGGTGGCAATGAATCTACTGCGTCAAACCGACAAAAACCTCTTTCATAATATCTCCAGGCGGATGCTGAATTACCTCTCCTGGAGCGGGATAGATGAAGCCGAACAGCTATTGAAAAGGCATAGTACTGGATTGGCGGATGGCGATGAGGAGTCAACGGGTTATGACAACCGTCCCCACGAGAAAGATACATCCGTATTCTCGGATAGATTGAGCGACGAAACATTCAGGATAGCCTCTACGAATGTCAAGGATGAACAAATTTTGGCGCTTATCAGGAAATGGATTCAGGAAGATAAAGTCGGATTTTTGACGAAGGTATTAAATCAGAATCTGCCGATGGCGGAGGTAGCCGATTCGGTCCGCCGCTATAAGCGGATTGCTTTGGAAGGGATTAAGTTATCTCAGAACACCAAGAGGGGTATCCAGGTGGCATTGATCCGCCGTTTTCTTTCGGATCATACTGAATATGTGAATATAGCCAAAGATTTTGTGGAGATAGATGATTTCCATGAATTGATCCATCAAATAATAATCTCTTCGGAGGGGCATGGGAAACTGGGGGGGAAAGGCGCGGGTTTATTTTTGGCGGAGCAGATAATCAGGAAGTCAAGCCAGAATTCAAAATATCTTGAAGGCATCAAGGTTCCTAAAACGTGGTATATACCCTCAGGCGCTATTCTGGATTTCCTAGCATATAATAATCTAAGCGATGTAATCGAGCAAAAGTATAAAGATATAAATCAGGTTCGTCTCGAATATCCGCACATCGTTCAGACCTTCAAGAATTGCCATTTTTCAACGGAAGTATTGCAGGGTCTTTCTCTGGCATTGGACGATTTCGGGGATAGGCCGCTGATCGTGCGCAGTTCTAGTTTGCTTGAGGATAGAGCCGGTGCGGCATTTTCCGGAAAGTATAAAAGTCTTTTTCTGGCCAATCAAGGGGAAAAACAAGGGCGATTGGAGGCTTTGACTGATGCCATCTCGGAGGTGTATGCCTCTGTTTTTGGCCCGGATCCGATAGAATACCGCGCCGAGAGAGGATTATTGGATTTCATCGAGGAAATGGGCATAATGATTCAGGAGGTGGTCGGTAATAGGGTTGGAGATTATTTTATACCAACGTTTGCCGGCGTGGCGTTCAGCCGGAATGAGTTCCGATGGTCGCCGCGGATCAAGAGGGAAGATGGTCTTCTGCGGCTGGTCCCGGGTCTGGGGACGCGGGCTGTGGACCGTACCAGCGATGATTATCCGGTATTGATTGCGCCGGGGCAGACTGGATTGCGGGTGAATATCACCATAGATGAGATTGTGCGCTATTCGCCAAAAAAAATGGATGTCATAAATTTGAAGACCAACACTTTTGAGACTATCAATATCCGGGATTTGCTCAAGGCATTCGGAGACCAGATTCCAGGTATTGACAAGATCATTTCTATTTTTGACGGCCATCATATCCGCAAACCGTTGGGAAAGAATATCGATTTTGAGTGTGATGATCTGGTGGTTACATTTGAAGGCTTGGTGGGGAATACTCAGTTTATCAATCAAATACAGACGATGCTTAAGTTGATAGAGGAGAAATTGGGGATGCCGGTGGATATCGAATTCGCATCGGATGGCAAAGATTTTTATCTTCTGCAGTGCCGGCCGCAGAGTTATGGAGTGGGGAGCTCGCCTTCGCCAATCCCGAAAGATATCTCCAAAGATAAAATAGTATTTTCCGCCAATCGCTATGTCTCGAATGGAAGGGTGCCGGATATCACTCATGTTGTTTATGTTGACCCATCGAAATATGATGAATTGTCCGATCCAGCGGATCTGGCAGAGGTTGGGAGAGCGGTGGGTAATCTCAACAAGCTCTTACCGAGGCGGCGCTTCATATTGATGGGACCGGGCCGATGGGGCAGTCGGGGAGATATTAAATTGGGGGTGAGAGTAACATATTCGGACATCAATAACACTGCGGTATTGATTGAGATTGCCCGTAAGAAAGGGAACTACCTGCCGGATCTATCGTTTGGCACCCATTTTTTCCAGGATTTGGTCGAGGCTGAAATTCGATATCTGCCATTGTATCCCGATGACGATGGTATTATTTTTAATGAGAATTTCTTGAGGGGTGCGGACAATATCTTGCCTGATGTGTTGCCGGAATTTGCTCACCTTGAGGATACAATCCGATTAATTGACATTCCGAGGTCAACTGGAGGGCGGATCCTTCGAGTGTTGATGAATGCCGATCTTGATGAGGCAATGGGGGTATTGGCGGAAAGTTCGTCGGAAGGCCAATCATCGGTCGTTTCCAAGGAATATCAAGAAAAACAGCCGGGTAATTTCTGGGCATGGAGGTTGCGGATGGCGGAGCATATCGCCTCCCGCCTGGATCCCCAACGGTTTGGCGTCAAGGGGTTATACGTTTTCGGGAGCACCAAGAATGCGACTGCGGGCCCGGGCAGCGATATCGATATGTTGGTTCATTTCCAGGGTGCCAAGAGTCAGAGAGAGGAGCTGATGCTCTGGTTGGAGGGGTGGAGTTTGTGCCTTGATGAGATGAATTACCTTCAAACCGGATTCAAGACCGGAGGCCTTCTTGATGTTCACATTGTAACCGATGAGGATATCGCCAATAAAACCAGCTATGCGGTGAAGATCGGAGCGATAACGGATGCCGCCAGGCCTCTGCCGCTGCAGAAACATCAACAGAAAATCATATTAACTCGCGAGTAGCACCCGCCGGGTTTTCAAGTTCAAATCGAATCAGGGCTAATTCGGGGCCATCGTGGGCGGCAGAGAAGGCATAAGTTCGGCCCAGGCGATCCTGCCAGGAGCCGGTCAACCGCGCCGATTCATGGATATGGCCATGGAGGCTAATGCAGGGCTGGCGCGATTCGATGAAGCGGCGGATGGCGATACTGCCGACGTGCGGATCCAATGGGACATGGTCGATCATCTTGCCATCCAGAGCGGCGCGGTCCAGATTGGTTTTATGGGGAGGCGAGTGGAATAAGAAAATAGCATTTTCGAGGTCGTCTTGGGCAGTAAGGCGGTCAAGATCACCTTTGATGGTAGCATACTCTATTTCGTGCTCCGTAACGGGAATAGAGCGAGCGCCTTCTTCCGGCGAGATACAACCCGGGTCAACATAACGGGAGACGTCATAACGTTCCCAATCTTTCAGACGAAATGGGGTTGGGGGAACATAGGAATAACCGTAGATCTGGAAATTGTCAAATTGAACCCTTCTATCGTGAATATATTCCCAGACTCCACGTGCGTCGGCCTCCAGCGCCGTGGCCTCATCGGAACGGCAATCATCATTGCCGAAAATTATGAAGATCCTCGGATAACAGTCGCCGATCTTGTGGCGAAGCTGTGAAAACTGTTGCACAAGATAGCCATTGATGAAATCCTGATGGGCCGTATCAGGGGCGAAATGGGCGCGCAAGCCCGAAGGGAGAAGGTCACCACCTATGAACATTACCTGCGGGCGCTCGGCGGCAATGATCTGGAAAAGCTTGCCATAACGTGGAAGGCTTCCATGAAGGTCGGAGACAAAAAAACAGGTTGCCAAAAATTGATTCCTTCTGATTCGGTTCGGGCTGTAAGTGAAAACAATATATATATATGTCACTCAGCTTGATGACAAAAGAGTGTTTTTGAACGCCCTATGCGGAACGCATGGGTATCCATATTGTTGATAAAAGAATCCATCTTATTCCCCTCTTGAGGGATTGTTGAAAAAGCCAGGAAACTCAAAAAACAATCTCAACCTTCTCCCGCTTCGCCGGGAGAAGGTGTCCCGACTGGTCGGGATGGATGAGGGCGTAACTCCTTAAGCTCCCTCATCCTCCGACTCCTTCTCCCAATTAATGGGAGAAGGAGAGAAAGAAAAGAATCTTCTAAAGCACTTTCTTTTTGATGGCACCCCAG
>Ga0210044_10000915_pt1 | contig 44892 bp, 43 predicted proteins | sample CryGey13umfilter_2_FD_183959 | JGI IMG/M metagenome (GOLD analysis project Ga0210044, IMG submission 183959) | Groundwater microbial communities from aquifer in Utah, USA - Crystal Geyser 4/9/14 3 um filter (SPAdes) (version 2) | ecosystem: Environmental > Aquatic > Deep subsurface >... | reverse complement strand
AAAACCGGAAAACGCCGGAAAAATAACTCAACCTGGAGAAACCCGCAGGGAGAGCGATAATTAAAACGATTAATCCAACGGCTCAGGCGCTGACATTCAATTTTACTCAGGCTTTTGCAAGTGGCTCAATAGTCTTTGCGCATGTACAGCGCCAGTATCCGGAAATTGAACTGTCCGGCTGTAACAGACTGATCTTGCAGCACGCCTTCTTGCGCAGCGTGTATGGAGTAGTCAGCTTCCGTTTCTGCGGAACATAGCGGCAGACGGAGGGGGAGCGGTGAGCAGAATCAAGGGAGTTTCTCCGGTATTGATCGGATTGATGGGCTCGGGAAAAAGCAGTATCGGTCGGCGACTGGCCAGGAGACTGAAGCTGAAGTTGATCGATCTGGACGATTATATTGTCAAACAGGCGGGCATGACTATTCCGGAAATATTCGCAACTGAGGGCGAGGAAGCTTTTCGGGAGATGGAGAGCGCAGCGCTGCGCGCAGTACTGGGCAAGAAGGCCGTGATCGCAAGCGGCGGCGGCATTGTTATGCGTGAAGAGAATCGGGCGCTACTGCATGCGCATCCGCCGGTTATCTGGTTGAAGGCTTCACCGGAGTTCCTGGCTGAGCGGATTGATGGCGATCGTAACCGGCCGCTGATTGCAGCAGGCGATACGCTGGCGCGCTTGCAGCAGCTGGCCGATATTCGTTATCCACTATACGCGCAGTGTGCCGATTTCACCCTGCCGCGTGCCGACATGAAAAAGCATGAGGCGCTGGAGGCGATCATGGACTTCCTCTCCGGCTGGAAACAAAACAGATAATATTTTCACCGCAGGGTAGCCGGGCGTCGCTAACGCCACTGTGGTCAGTGTTTGCGGTGCTGTTAAAGCACCATGCGGACATCGGGGTGGGCGTTGAAGGCGCGGTAGAGATTGTCCAGCTCTTCCCGGCTCTCGATGGTGACGGTGACACTGACCGACAGATATTTTGCTGTTCTGCTCGCAGTCGAGCTGATATCCGCTTCTTCCAGCTCTGCGAAATGCGACCGCGCAATAGCGACGATGTCGCGCAAGAAGTGATCATTGTTGTTGCCCATCACCTTGACCGGAAAACGGCAGGGGAAGCTCAGCAGTGATGTTTCCTGTGGTTTGTTCATGCGGGCAATCATGCGATATCAGGCACGATCTGTCATCGTTATCATCCCTGTTCGGAAAAAGTGTGGGTTTATGCAGGTGTACGCGATAGCTGACTGTGCATATACTTCCGCGCCATGACTGAAATAGCCCTTATTTTACTCTCTGCTGTGCTGGTGAATAACTTTGTGTTGACCAAGTTTCTCGGCATTTGCCCGTTTCTCGGTACATCCGGCAAGGTCGAGACGGCCGTAGGCATGTCATTTGCCGTGATGTTTGTCATGACGCTGGCCAGCGTCTGCTCGTGGCTGGTGCAGCAGTTTATACTCGTGCCATTGGGGCTGGAGTATCTGCAGACAATCTTCTTTATTCTGATTATCGCGGCACTCGTCCAGTTTATCGAGATGATGATCCACAAAACCAGTCCTGTGTTGTATCAGGCGCTGGGCATCTTCCTGCCGTTGATTACGACCAACTGTGCCGTGCTTGGTGTGGCGCTGCTGAATGTGCAGCAGGAGCAGACCTTTGTGACTTCGGCGCTGTACGGCTTCGGTGCCGCGGTCGGTTTTGCGCTGGTGCTGATACTGTTTTCGGGTTTGCGTGAGCGTATGGAAGTATCGCCTGTGCCAGCCCTGTTCAAGGGCTCGCCGCTGACACTTATCACCGCTGGCATGATGTCGCTGGCCTTCATGGGCTTTTCCGGCCTGGTTAAAATCTAGTCGCCATGACAGGATTATTTTATGCCCTGTTAAGTCTGGGCGGGTTTGCCTTGCTGGCCGGTGTCGTATTGGCGATTGCCCAGCAGGTGTTTCATGTTGAAGGCGATCCGATGGTGGATAAGGTCGATAATCTGTTGCCGCAGACCCAGTGCGGTCAGTGTGGCTATCCGGGCTGCAAACCGTATGCCACTGCCGTGGCTGCACTTGAGGCCGAAGTGAATCACTGTGTGCCGGGCGGCGAGCGGACGATGCTGGCCATTGCCGATCTGATGGGTGTTGAGCCGAAAGCGGTTGAGCAGGAAGCCGCAGCACCGATGCTGGCATTTGTGCGGGAAGATGAGTGCATCGGCTGCACGCTGTGCATCAAGGCCTGTCCGGTGGATGCAATTATTGGTGCACCCAAACAGTATCACACGATACTGGCTGACCACTGCACCGGTTGTGAGCTCTGCGTGGAACCATGTCCGGTGGATTGTATTGATATGCTGGTCAAGCCGGAGCTGATTGAGCACTGGTCATGGCCGCTGCCGAAGACCCGCCGCTCGCAGCTCGGACACGAGAGGAGAGAGCATCATGCCGGCCATGCTTAGAAATCTGGCCCAGCGACTGGGCATGATGGCGCACAGCTTTGACGGTGGTATCCATCCGGCACAGCACAAGATTTCAGCGGCGCTGGCCAGTGAGCCATGCCCGCTTTCGCCAATCCATATTCTGCCGATGAAGATGCATATCGGTGCCCCCTGCACGTCATTGGTAGCGGTGGGTGATTATGTGCTGCGCGGACAGAAGATTGCCAAATCCGAAGGCTATGTGTCCGTACCTGTGCATGCCCCGACTTCCGGTCGTGTGGTGCGCATCGAGGAGTACGCCATACCGCACCCCTCCGGCATGGGCATTCCGAGCATATTTATCGAGTCTGATGGTGATGATGCTGCCGATGACAGCATAGAGCCGATCAGTGACTGGCGCGGTATGGACCCTGCACTGTTGCGCGAGCGCGCCCGTATGTGCGGTCTGGCGGGGCTCGGCGGCGCTGTTTTCCCCACCTTTATCAAGCTGGTTCAGGATAGCCGCTTTCCCATAGAGACAGTGGTACTCAACGGTATCGAGTGTGAACCGTGGTTGACCAACGATCATCGTCTGATGGTTGAATATGCCGATGAGATCCTGACCGGTCTGGCTATTATCATGCATATGGTCAAGACCGATTCGGCCATCATCGCTATTGAGGATAACAAGCCGGATGCCGCCAAAGCGATACAGCTGGCGCTGGATGCGCGTGATGATCTGGATGATGTGCGTGTGGTGGTGCTGCCAACCCGTTATCCGCAGGGTAGTGAAAAACAGCTGATTTATTCACTCACCGGTCGCGAAGTGCCGGCCGGAAAACTGCCGATGCATGTCGGTGTACTGTGTCAGAATGTAGGCACAACGCGGGCCCTCTATCAGGCCGTAGTGCTGGGGCAGCCGTTGACCGAGCGTATGGTCAGTGTCAGTGGTGATGCCATGCCGCGGCCGGCGAATCTGCGCGTGCGTATCGGCACACCGATGCGCTATGTGTTTGCCAGACAGGGGCTGGAAGATTTTGACGGTGTACGCATTCTGCACGGCGGCCCGATGATGGGTGAGCTGCTGCGGCATCCGGACGTGCCGGTTGTGAAATCGACCAATGGCATGCTGGCCATGCGCGAAGCTTCATTTATGAGCGCGCACACGCAGGAGCAGGCCTGTATCCGTTGCGGCCATTGCAGTGAGGCCTGTCCGGCCGGATTGGTGCCGAATCTGCTGGCCGACCAGTGCCGCTCCGATCAGTTCGACAAAGCCGAGTCCTATAACCTGTTTGACTGTATCGAGTGCGGTGCCTGCTCTTATGTATGCCCGTCCAATATTCCACTGGTGCACTATTTCCGTTACGGCAAAGGCCAGATTGCCCAGCAGCGGCGCGAAAAGGGCTTTGCCGAGGCATCCAGAGTGCGCTCGGAAGCGCGCGATATGCGTATCGAACAGGAGAAGCAGGCGCGTGCCGCCCGTCGCTCCAGTGTGCGCAAGACCCACCCGCCAAAAGTGGAAGCTGAATCCGCGCCCGCCAGTGAGCCGGCAGAAAGCAGCAAGATGGAACAGGAGAGTAAAGACTGATGCTGGTGATGCTCTCTTCTCCCCACGCACATGGCGGCGATTCGATACGCACGATGATGCTGACGGTGATTCTGGCGCTGATGCCGGCGGCCGCGGTCAGTGTTTATCTGTTCGGCTGGCTGGCTGTGCTGCTGATTGTTGTATGTATGCTCGCCTGTCTGGCTACCGAGGCGATCTGCCTGAAGCTGATGGGTAAGTCCTTGACGACGCTGCTGGATAACTCGGCTGCTCTGACCGGTCTGTTGCTGGCACTGACGCTGCCGGCGCTGACGCCGTGGTGGATGGCCGTGGTGGGCAGTGTATTTGCCATCGTGCTCGGCAAGCAGGTCTATGGCGGTCTGGGTTACAATATCTTTAATCCGGCCCTGTCGGCGCGCGTGATTCTGCTGATCTCGTTTCCACTGCAGATGACCACCTGGCTGGCACCGATGTCACTCGCTGTACCGCCGGTCAATCTGTATGATCTCTCTACCTGCCTGACGCTCTTTTTTGCCGGCCCCGATGCACTGCAGCTGGGGCTGGATGCCATTTCGATGGCTTCGCCGCTTGGTCATGTCAAAACAGAGTGGACGCTGGGTGTGCCTGTAGCTGAAGCGCTCAGTGGTTATCAGTACAGTTATCTGGATGCCTTTCTCGGCAAGGAGGCGGGCAGCATCGGTGAAACCAGTGTGCTGGCTCTGTTGCTCGGCGGCATATTCCTGATGGCCAGACACAGTATCACCTGGCATATCCCATTCTCTTATCTGGCTACGGTGGCGCTATTGGCAGCCCTGTTCAGCAGCATCAGTCCGGATCAATTTGCGCCGCCGATGTTCCATCTGTTTGCCGGCGGCCTGATGTTGTGTGCCTTTTTCATGGCCACCGACCCGGTCTCTTCACCGGTTACGCCGATTGGGCAGATCGTGTTCGGTGTCGGCTGCGGTATTCTGACATGGAGTATCCGCAGTTTTGGCGGCTATCCTGAGGGAGCGATGTTTTCCGTGCTGCTGATGAACTGTGCCGTACCGCTGATCGACCACTATTTCCGGCCGCGTGTGTATGGCCATGAGAGCGGGCGGGAATAATGCGCTTTGATCGTGAGCAGTTGCGTATGGTTTTCGCCCTGTTTGTGGTGGCGGCTATTGCCGCCATCCTGCTCGGGTTGACCGATATGCTTACCCGTGAGCCGATTGCGGAAGCACAGAAGCAGGCTCTGCACCGGGCACTTGAACAGGTGCTGCCGGCACATGGCAATGATCCGCAGGCTCAAGTTGTTAATGTGGCGGGCACGGCGATCTATCCGGCCAGAGTACACGGGGCACTGGCCGCCCTTGCCTGGGAGGTCATTGCGCCGGATGGCTATTCAGGCCGGATCCGCATTCTGGTTGGTGTGCATCCGGACGGGCATGTGCTGGCTATCCGCATTACCGATCATAAAGAGACCCCGGGTCTGGGCGACGGCATTGTAGGCAATCAGCCGTGGCTGGACAGTTTTCGTGACCGCAGTCTGGATAATGTGCGCTGGCAGGTGAAAAAGGATGGCGGCGATTTTGACCAGTTTACCGGTGCCACGATTACACCGCGGGCGGTGGTCAGGGCGGTCAAGGCGGCACTGCTGTTTTACCGGCACAACCGGGCTGCTATTGTAGCTCGTCTGAACGGAGAGGCAAAAGCCCTTCAGACAGCCGGCAGTAATGGTTCGGAAGGAGGTGACGAGTGAACAAGCAGGAAGTCTTTGCTGATGGTTTCTGGCATAACAATACGATTTTTGTGCAGCTGCTGGGCATGTGTCCGCTGCTCGGTGTCACCACATCGGCTGAAAACGGTTTCTGGATGGGCGCGGCTACACTGCTGGTGCTGCTCGGCTCCAATCTGGTGGTCTCACTGGTGCGCGGCGTGATTCCGAAAAATGTACGCATCCCTGCTTACATCACGATTATCGCCGCCTTTGTGACGGTGGTAGGTATGGCCATGAATGCGTGGATGCATGATATGTATATGATACTCGGTCTGTTTATTCCGCTGATTGTGGTGAACTGCGCCATCCTTGGCCGTGCTGAAGCGTTTGCCAGCAAAAACAGTGTTTCGGCTGCGGTTGTGGATGCACTGGCTGTTGGTCTGGGCTTTACCTTTGCGCTGCTGTTGCTCGGCGGAGTGCGGGAGTTGCTCGGTCAGGGTGAGCTGTTCGGGTTTGCCGTGTTCGGTGAATCCTATCCGGATGTGCTGATGTTTATTCTGCCGCCCGGTGCCTTTATTGCCCTCGGCTTTATTCTGGCCGGTGTTAATCTGATCAACCGCCGGCTGAAAGCGCGATCGGATGCGGCCAAATTGGCAATGATCCGGGCTGAAGCAGTTAGAGTAAATGCGACCGCGGTCGCTGTGGAGGGTGCGTAATGGATTGGTCACTGATTATATTTGTACTGGTGGCAGGCGCAGGTCTGTGGTGGGCGGGATTTTACGCCACCAAGCGCATGCGTATCGGCAAGAATCTGGAGCGGGAAGAGGCGGCGAAACGAGCGCGTGAGGCAGCTGCTGCGAAAGAGGGGCTCTGATGCCTTATCTGCACATTCATACCAACGTCGAGATTGCCGACAAGCAGACGCTGTTGCGCATCGCTTCATCCGAGACGGCGGCTATGCTGGGAAAGCCTGAAGCCTATGTGATGGTACAGATTTCTGATGCCTCTCCGATGCTGTTTGCCGGAACAGATGCTCCGCTGGCCTTTGTCGAGCTCAAGAGTCTGGGACTGAATACGACACAGACAGAGGCGATTTCATTGCGACTGTGTGCGCTGTTGTCGCGCGAGCTGGGCGTGGATGCCGCCCGTATCTATATTGAATTTGCCGCGCCCGAACGGGCAATGTTCGGCTGGGACGGGGGGACATTCTAGTGGCTGTACGTGAGATTTTGATTCATCCGGATGAGCGCCTGATGCAGGTCTCCAGACCGGTCACCTTTCCGTTGGACGCTGAGGTGAAACAGCTGATCAGGGACATGGCGGATACCATGTACGATGCTCCCGGTGTCGGGCTGGCGGCACCGCAGATTGGTGTGCTGCTGCGTGTAGCGGTTACCGATACGGTGTGGCGTGACAAGGAAGTGCGTCATGATGATGGACTGCCGGGCGGGCAGCGCGAACTGAAGGTGTGGATCAACCCGGAATTTTTGTGGAAATCAGATGTGCTGGCAACATGGGAGGAGGGGTGCTTGTCTGTGCCCGAGACCTATGGTGATGTGAGCCGGCCGGAGGCAGTGCGTCTGCGCTGGTTTGATGAGCATGGTGTGCAGCATGAGCAGGAGTTCGACGGGTTTCAGGCGGTTGCCCTGCAACATGAATTCGATCACCTCGATGGTAAGCTGTTCATCAGTTACCTCAGCCCGCTCAAACGCAAGATGATTACCAACAGGATGAAGAAGCTCTATAAAGGGCAGATCTAGGATTTACCGCAAAGTACGCGAAGGTACGCCAAGGAAAAACTTATAGCGTTGAGTCGTGCAGGTATCCTCGGTCAGTGCAGTATGGATGCGTTATCGCAGCGGGCCTGGCCTGAAAGAAAGTGCAAATCACAAGTTCAATGCTTTTGCTTTGCGTACCTTCGCGTCCTTTGCGGTATATGGTTTGTGCTCAGGACAGGATGACAGCTGTGCCGCTGACGCTGACCATCATCATGCTGCCATCCTTGCCGACTACCTCATAATCAATATCGATGCCGACTATGGCATTGGCACCGAGCTCCGCCGCACGCTCTTTCAGCTCGGCAAAGGCAATCTCGCGGGATTTGGCCAGCTCTTTTTCATAAGCGGCGGAGCGGCCGCCGACAATATCGCGGATGCCGGCGAACATATCACGGAAGATGTTGGTGCCCAGAATGGCTTCACCCACGATCACACCCCTGTATGCGCTGATCGGCCGGCCTTCGATGGTTGGTGTGGTACTCAACAACATCATCTCAGCCTTAAAACATCGATTCGCTTTTCTTGTCGATAGCGGCATTTACACCCTTGCTATCGCAGGAGAGGGTGACAGTGGTAAAATCCAGCGGCAGTGACAGCGTTTTCTTCAGATCAAAATGGCCACTCAGGGATTTAACGCCATCGGCAATCACTTCATAGGGGATATTGCTGCAATCGCCTGATGCAATAATAACCAGCCGTGCCATTTTTGATTCACTGGCAATAACACCCGGTGTGCCGTGATCAATGGTATAGGTGTAGGTGGCTGCTGTTGCAGTCATCGCAGGCAGGCTGAGCAGAGCCAGTAAAAGGGTTGTGCGTAACATATTATCTCCTGATTTCAACGCCGCTGCGGCGCTAATGTGCATCGTATGCATGCCCATGCTACATGCTTGATGAGCTGTCGGCATGCAGTATTTTGGTAGTCATCAGTCAATGTTTTTAGCGGAAAGGTGATGCCTGTTTTTTTCTGCCGCATGTCAGTCAGTCTCCGATTCCGGCAAGCAGCTGTTTCGTGCTGCTCGCTGTGTATGGATGTGATTACAAAAGCTGCAGCAGAGGGGGGTGTAGTCGCAATCAGCTGTCACTTGAATTGCGGCTTTTTATGCATATAGATTGCGCCAACAATGAGGGCGGTGATCAATTACAATGCCTGCCTTCTGCGGTCATGTGCGCAGCTAATGGCGCTGCGATGGAGGCAATATGAGTATCCGGGTTCTCTTTCTATCCCGAAATAATGCGACGCGCTCGCAAATTGCTGAGTATCTGCTTAACCATATGGGACGTGGCCGATTTGTAGCTCAGAGTGCGGGTAGCGCGCCTTCGCTGGTCAATCCTCTGGCTGTCGATGTACTCAAAGCGGTGAATATTGATGCGACAGGAGCGACAAGTAAGCCACTGACCCAGTTTCAGGGGCAATCCTTCGATTTTATTATCAATATCTGCGAATATTCCAGCGCCTCCTGCGAGGCCCGCAAGCGCGACTGTCCGGCCCTGCCGGGAATGGAGAGTAGGGGCTGCTGGGGCTTTAACGCTGCGACTGCAGGGGATCGTGATGCGTTGCTCCCGCAATTGACCGTCGTGCGTGATCAGATCGCCACCCGTCTGCGCAGCTGGATGGCTGCAGTGGATAAAGTGTCATAACGCTCTCGTAACAGATGCTATAGCGGGTAGCCGCAGCAGAAGATCCTGCGCAGGATAAAATAATCAGTTTTTAAATGATATCTCCCTGCCGCATTGAATCCGCATACTAAATTTAGCCTGCTCCCTGCCGATAGATGAATGTATAACCTGCTGATGATCAGCAGCTGAGCTTGTACCAGGGATGGTGTACTATGTGCGGATATGGATTGAATTTTGAAATGAACCTGTATGGACCTTATTATTCGGAGAAACAGGCCAGATTTGCCCAGTATCTGTTCGCTACAAAATATCCGGGTTTGGCAGCCGGTTGCACGATTGTGCAGATTGAGCTGGACTCCAGACGGGTGAAGCTGCTTGATCCGCGTACCCTGCATTAACACGCCTGTATGCTGCGTAACCACCGTGGCTGCTGAAACCCGCTGATCCGACTGCCATGCATATCTGTTCAGTTTGAGTTCAGTCGCAGTTATCAGACTGTCGTTATAGTTCGACAGGAGGTGGTATGATGCATGATACTTCATCAATCAAGGTCTGGGACATCAGTATACGGCTGTTCCACTGGAGCCTGGTGATCTTTTTTGTCATCGCCTATATCACCGGCGAAGTAGAAACAGAGACACTGCATGCCTGGGCCGGTTATGTGATTATTGCGCTGCTGGTGTACAGACTCGTGTGGGGGCTTATCGGCAGCTGCTATGCCCGCTTTAGTGATTTTATCTATAGTCCGGCCGCAATCAGAGACTACCTGAAAAGCCTGATTACCCTGCATCCGAAACATTATCCGGGCCATAATCCTGCTGGCGGCCTGATGGTCATCCTGTTGCTGCTCGGTCTGATGGCGACCAGCTGGAGCGGACTCAAGGCATATGAGGCTGAGGGTAAAGGACCACTGGCTGTGAGTACTATCTCACTCACTATCCCGACTGCTCAGGCTGACGATTGGAAGCATGGTAAGTATCAAGGAAGAGGCGATGATTTCTGGGAAGAGGCGCATGAGGCCTGTGTGAGCTTCATGCTTTTGTTGATAGTGCTGCACCTCGGTGGCGTGGCGGTATCCAGTCTGTTGCACCGTGAAAACCTGGTTCGTGCGATGGTTACAGGGCGAAAGCCGGTTCATCGGGAGTAAAATGATCTTGCCGGGTATGGATTTATTGCATGCCGGTGGTCCCGGCTCCGGCGCAATTGCTTATTACCGGTTGGCTAATGCGCTTTGGGCCGTAATATTGGCCGCATGCGACTTTCAAAAGAATTCAGAGATCAGTTTATCCAGCATGAGATGCGTACCCACGGGCGCAAGAATGGCTTTGTCACCACAGGTCAGGAGGCGCGCCTGCTCCACTGGCTGCCGTTGATCGGTTTGTCGAAAGAAAAAACACTGAGCGATGCCGCTATTCCGGCAGGCTCACCCGTGGTGATGGAGATCGGTTTTGGCAATGGCGATTTTCTGGTTCATCTGGCGCAAACGCACCCGGATTGGACATTGGTCGGGGTGGAGATCTATCTGCCGGGCGTGGCCAAGGCGGTAGGGCGGCTGGAAGATGCAGGTGTGATTGAGCGCACCCGTATCACGCAACTGCCGGCGCAGTACGTGCTGGAACATCAGGTTGCTGCAGAGCAGCTCGACGGCCTGTTCGTCAACCATCCCGATCCGTGGCCGAAAGCGAAACATCACAAGCGGCGGATTATCCAGAAGGATTTTGCCGCACTGATGGTCTCCCGGCTGAAACCGGGCGGTTTTATCAAACTGGCCAGCGACAAGCCGGATCTGGCCGAGTGGATGCGCGATATTCTCGATGTGACACCGGGTCTGAAAAATGTTGCCGGTGTTGGCGGATTTATCGAACGCGATGAAGATCGCCCGGAAACCAAATTCGAGCAGCGCGGCCTGCGTGCCGGGCGCATCAGCCAGTTCCTGCACTATGTGAAGTGCTGATTTCTCTTAAATAGACTATCATTGGCTGTGAATCGGGTGTCAGGCTATCTTGGCAGATACAGCGCAACCGGAGGAGAGTCCAATGTTTTTCGACATATTCAGAAGCAGTCAGAGTCAATCCACGCAGCTCAGCAGAGAGCAGCTACAGGAGCAGGTGCTTTACCTTCTGCTGCAGATGGCGTGGCTGGATGGGAAAACTGACGAGCGGGAAATTGAACTGCTGACGAAAATCCTTGTGCATGTCTATCATTTCGACAGTGCTACGGTGCGCAGTAAAATCGACAGCTTTGACCCGGTAAAGCAGAAGCCGGCAGCCGGAGAAGCGTTGCGAGAGTTGCCTATGCGCGAGCGCATACAGCTGCTCAGGGATCTGTGGGCTGTTGCCCTTGTCGATGACAAGGCAGGAGAAAAGGAGCAGGCACTCTTCTATCGCGCAGCCAGGCTGCTGGATGTTAAGGATAACGAGTTTCTGGAGCGCTGTATCAAGGTTAAACCCTAGCATTGATATGCCGCTTTGCGGCCGCATATTTTCTGTGATGGCCACAGCGGGGTGGTAAGGGTGTGACGCCGCGGTAGTATCGCGCGATGCGCTTTAAACTGTCAGGAGATTTCGAGCCGCGCGGCGACCAGCCGCAGGCCATTGCAGAACTGGTGAAGGGGGTGGGCGAAGGCGCCCGCCACCAGACACTGCTGGGAGTTACAGGCTCCGGCAAGACCTATACCATGGCCTGTGTGATCGAGCGAACACAGAAGCCGACGCTGATCATGGCGCCGAACAAGACGCTGGCAGCTCAGCTATATGGTGAATTCAAAACGTTTTTCCCAGATAACGCGGTCGAGTATTTTGTCTCCTATTACGATTATTATCAGCCGGAAGCCTATGTGCCGCAGTCGGATACCTATATCGAAAAGGATTCGGCAATCAATGAACAGATTGACCGCATGCGTCATGCCGCCACGCGCGCGCTGCTCGAACGCGAGGATGTCATCATCGTGTCATCGGTCTCCTGTATCTATGGTCTGGGCAGTCCCGAGGCCTATGCCGAGATGTTGCTCTATGTAGAGGTGGGACGGGAAACAGATCAGCGGGCGGCGGTCAACAAGTTGGTTGAGCTGCAATATCAGCGCAATGATATGGATTTTCATCGTGGTACATTCCGCCTGCGTGGTGATGTGCTGGAGGTGTTTCCCGCACATGCCGAGGATTTTGCCATTCGCATTGAATTTTTCGGCGATGAGGTGGATGCGATAAGCCGCTTTGATCCGTTGACAGGCCGTCGTATTGAATCGCTGCATAAATACACGGTGTTTCCCAAGAGTCACTTTGTCACGCCGCGAGAAAAGATGCTCAGGGCGATGGATGCCATCCGTGAAGAGCTGGCCGAACGGTTGGCCGAGTTACACGACAACAACAAGCTGGTTGAATCGCAACGGCTGGAGCAGCGCACAATCTATGATCTGGAGATGATTCAGGAGCTGGGTTACTGCACGGGGGTGGAGAACTATTCACGTCATCTGACCGGCCGCATGCCCGGTGAAGCGCCACCGACGCTGCTCGATTATCTGCCCAATAATGCGCTGGTGATGCTTGATGAATCACATGTGACCGTGCCGCAGATCGGAGGCATGTTCAAAGGGGATCGAGCGCGCAAGACCACACTGGTGGATTTCGGTTTCCGCCTGCCCTCGGCACTGGATAACCGGCCGCTGCAGTTTCCCGAGTTCGAGGCGATTATACCGCAGGCTATTTATGTCTCCGCCACACCGGGCGCATATGAACTGGAGCATTGCGGGGGTGTGATTGTCGAGCAGGTGATCCGGCCGACCGGGCTGGTTGACCCACCGGTGCAAGTGCGGCCGGCGCGCACGCAGGTGGATGATTTTGTGTCGGCGGCAAAACCGGTTATTGCTGCCGGTTTCCGGGTGCTGGCTACCTGTTTGACCAAACGCATGGCCGAGGATCTGACCGAATACCTGAATAATCTCGATATGCGGGTACGCTATTTGCATTCGGATATCGATACGGTGGAGCGTATGGAGATCCTGCGCGACTTGCGACTGGGTCAGTTTGATGTGCTGGTCGGAATTAACCTGCTGCGCGAGGGGCTGGATCTGCCGGAAGTGGCTCTGGTGGCAATTTTCGATGCCGATAAAGAGGGGTTCCTGCGCTCCGAGCGATCATTGACCCAGACCATCGGACGGGCGGCGCGCAATGTCGAAGGGTGGGTGATTCTCTATGCAGACAAGATCACCAACTCGATGCAGCGGGCCATGGATGAAACAGAACGGCGGCGTACGCGACAACTGCAGTACAATGCCGAACATGGTATTACCCCGCAGACGGTTAAATCCGAGATCAAGGATATCCTGGGTTCAGTGTATGAGATGGATTATGCGCATATTCCCGAGGTGGCGGAACCGGAACCGGTGACGCCCGCCCAGCGCCAGCAGCGTATGAGTGAGCTGGAGCGGCTGATGGCGGAAGCGGCTGCTGACCTGCGCTTTGAAGATGCCGTGCGCTACAGGGATGAATTAATTGGCTTAAAGGAGTTAGTGAATGGCTGAGTGGCCTGTGATCAGTGATGAACGGATTCAGCAAATGCTGGGTGCGGCGTGTAGTTCGCGTGGCAAAGCCTATGATCGGCAGGGGCATGTGCTGGATGTAACGATGGATGACGGGCTGCTTGTGGCCGAGGTCAGCGGTAGTCAGAGCGAGCCGTACCATGTGCATGTCCGCTTCAACAGCAAGGCGGCGATGGTGTCCCGCTGCACGTGTCCAGTGGGCGGTGATTGCAAGCACGTTGCGGCATCGCTGTATGCGTGGATGGATAAGGCGGATGAGCAGGCAAAAGCAGAGGTGAAAACCAGCCCGATACCGTTTGCATTTGCCCAGTGGCTGGGAGCGCTGGATCAGGTACGGGACGGGCAACCGGTGCGTGATGAATTCCCCGACAGCGTCAAGCAGCGGCTATTGTATATTCTGCAGCCGGATGGCGAGCGCAATGTGCGCTTGCAATGCCTTACTGCCCGCCAGCTCAAGGATGGCGGTTATGGTAAAGCCAGCGTTTACAGCCCGGCCAATATTCTGAGTCACCATACACCGCAATATCTGCTGGCATCGGATGAGCGGATTTTGCGTGAAGTGGCGATGGATCGTTCTTTGGGTAGCCTGCACGGTTATCGTTTACAGGGCGAAGACGGGCTGCGCATCCTCAAGCGGATTCTGGCCAGCGGGCGATGTCACTGGCAGAGCAAAGAGGCACCGGCGATCAAGCGCGGTGAAAAACGGACAGGTGAATGGCGCTGGCAGCTAGATGGCCGCGGCGATCAGTATCTGACACTGGCGATGTCTGCTGATGAAGTGGTGATACCGACTTCGCCGCCCTGGTTTATTGACCCTCACAAGGCGATATGTGCAGCGGTGGATAGCGCCCAACCGGCTGCGGTGGCGGAAATTCTGTTGAATATGCCGGCAGTAGAACTGGATAGTTCAGAAGAGGTGTTGCAGGCGGTACGTGAGCATTTGCCGGCAGGTGTACCTGCGCCACTTTGTCTGATCCACGAACGCCGGCAGGTCGTGCCTGTGCCCAGGTTGCAATTGACTACGATTCGTCCGCAGGGGCGTGGTTATTACAACAAACCGGAAGTATTTCATGTTGCCAGCCTGTATATGGATTATGATGGTACCCGCATCCCTTATGGCAATCACTCCAGGACGATTCGCAGTATCCGGGGCGACAGGGTGGTTGATTATACGCTGGACGCTGCGGCTCATGCGGGAGCAGTGGATGCACTGTGCACCAGCGGTCTGCATGCGCTTGCCGAGCACAGGCTGGAAGCGGGGATGGATGTTGAAAATCATCACTTCATACTGCCTGAGGACGGTGAGTGGCCGGACTGGATGCTGTATGAGATTGACCTGCTCAAAGAGCAGGGCTTCCATGTTGAAGTGATGGATGATTTCCCGTTTCGTATGGAAACGGCGCGTTCATGGCAGCTACAGCTGGGTGAAGAGCCGGGTGGCGCCGGCGGCAGCACTCTGACCGGACATGCCCAGTTCACCGCCACGCTGGATAACGGCGAAGAGGTGGACCTGATTGATGTACTGGCCCGTTGGGTGGGTAATCAACCGAAATTACTCAGTGCGCCATCGCTGGCATCGATGCGTGAGCAGCAAAGCATTGCGCTGCCGATGCCTGATGGTCGGTTTCTGGCCGCTCCTGCCGATACCATTGCCAATATCCTGCACTATATGCTGGATGTCTTCGCTGGTGGTCGGGCCACGGAAGCCAGTCTGAGTGTGCCGCAAATGCTGGCGCTGGAATCCCATTTTGAGGGAGGGGCTGTTCAGGTGAGCAGTTCGGTCTGGTTGCAGCAGATGCGGCAGCTGGCCGATATCGGCAGCGTGCCGGACTGCGCGCTACCTGCCGGCCTGCAGGCGACATTGCGGGAATATCAGCATGAGGGTGTGAACTGGATGCAGATGCTGCGGCAGATGCAGCTGGCGGGTATTCTGGCCGATGATATGGGACTGGGTAAAACGGTACAGGCGCTGACGCATATTCTGATAGAAAAAGAGGCAGGGCGTTTGCAGCAGCCGGCACTGGTGATTGCACCGACGAGCCTTATGCATAACTGGCGTCGGGAAGCTAAAAAATTCACACCGGATCTCTCTGTGCTGGTGCTGCATGGGCCAGACCGGATGGAGCGCTTTGCCGAGATCAGTGATTTTGATATTGTATTGACGACATATCCTTTGCTTGTGCGTGATTTTGAAGTACTGGAGGAGCAGCCGTGGCACCTGCTTATTCTTGATGAAGCACAATATATCAAGAATGCCACGTCGAAAGCTGCGCAACATGTACGCAGACTCGTAGCCAGCCATAAGTTGTGCATGACCGGTACGCCGATGGAAAACCATCTGGGTGAGTTATGGGCCCAGTTTGATTTTCTGCTACCCGGCTACCTGCTTGATAAGCGACAGTTTGCCAAAGTGTTTCGCAAACCGATCGAGATACAGGGCGATCAGGCCCGGCAGGATGCACTGAATATGCGCATTCGCCCTTTCCTGCTCAGGCGCGGCAAGGATGAGGTGGCGCTGGAGCTGCCGGCGAAAACAGAAATCATTCGTTCGATCGAGATGGAGGGCGCGCAGCGCCAGTTGTATGAGAGTGTGCGCCTGGCGATGCAGAAACGGGTGCGCGATGCGATGGCTTCAATGGGGGTAGCCCAGAGCCAGATTGTGGTGCTCGATGCGCTGATGAAAATGCGTCAGGTCTGCTGTGATCCGCGACTGGTTCGCGGTTTGCAGGGCGAATTGCCGGAGTCGGCCAAATTATCGATGTTGATGGAGATGTTGCCGGAGATGATCGAAGAGGGGCGGCGGGTGCTGCTCTTCTCGCAGTTTACGTCCATGTTGAAGCTGATTGAGGCTGCGGTAACGGCTCAGGGTATCGACTATGTCAAACTGACCGGTCAGACGCGCGATCGTGATACGCCGGTTGAGCGTTTCCAGAGCGGAGAGGTGCCGCTGTTTCTGATCAGCCTGAAGGCTGGCGGCGTAGGTTTGAATCTGACCGCAGCCGATACAGTGATTCATTACGATCCCTGGTGGAATCCGGCAGTGGAGGCGCAGGCAACCGATCGTGCCCATCGCATCGGTCAGGACAAGGCTGTGTTTGTCTACAAGCTGCTGACGGAGGGGACGGTAGAGGAGCGTATTCTGGAGATGCAGGAGCGCAAACGGGATCTGGCCAGCAGCATCCATCAGCAGGGTGCAGGCAGAACGCCTCTGTGGACTCCGGCGGATCTGGAGTCGCTGTTCACGCCGTTGAGTTAATTGTTCGGCGCTTATCTGTAGCCCGGTACGGGATGATTTTTTTGCCTGATGCAGGCATAGTATGATAATGGATGAGTAGCGGGGTATTGATGATGGGGCTTGATCGGGATTTTGAAAATGCACTGCTTTCTACCTTGCTGGAGCTCTCCATCGAGGCAGTTGTTTGTGTAGATGAGCATCAAAATATTATTCTGTTTAATCACCGTGCCATGCAAGTCTTCGGCTATACCTGCGATGAGGTTGTTGGCAGACCCATGGATATGCTGATGCCGGAAGAGTACCGGGCCGTGCATCGCCAGAAAATGCAGGCATTTATTGCATGTGATAGTGCCGCCCCCGATATGCAGCAACGGACGGAGGTGGTCGGACTGAGGGGAAATGGTGAGCAATTCCCGGCTGAAACATCAGTCTCCAAAGCACATATAAATGGCACGGTTCTGGTGATATCCATTTTGCAGGATATTACTGAGCATAAACTGGCACATGAGAAACTTGCCCATCAAGCCAGCTATGATGCGCTGACCAGCCTGCCGAACAGAGTATTACTGAATGACCGACTGGAGCATGCATTTGAACGTGCCCGCCGCGACAAAAACAGGGTAGCTGTTCTGTTTCTCGATCTGGACCGGTTTAAAAACGTGAATGACAGCCTGGGTTATGCGGTTGGTGATAAACTGCTGGTCGAAGTCTCTGAAAGGCTTGTCTCTCGCTTGCGTGAAGAAGATACCATTGGACGACTTATTGGCGATGAGTTTCTTATTATCATGGAAGGACTGAGTAAAGCTGAAGATGCCGGAGTACTGGCGCATAAGCTGGCCGATTCATTTGCGGAGCCTTTTATCATTGAAGGGCACGAGCTGTATATGAGTACCAGTATTGGTATAAGCATTTTTCCTGATGATGGCGAACGGAAAAGTGCGCTGATATCCCATGCCGATGTAGCCATGTTTCAAGCCAATAAAGATGACAAAAACAGCTACCGGTTCTATTTGAATGAGTTGACTTCTGCCGCGGTTGAACGCGCCCGAATGGAGTCGGCATTGCGGCGTGCGCTCAAACAAAATGAGTTGATTGTCTACTATCAGCCGCAGGTATCACTACAAAGCGGCGAAATTATAGGCGCTGAGGCATTGATTCGCTGGCAACATCCGGAAATGGGTATGGTTTCACCCGCTAAATTTATTCCGCTTGCCGAAGAGTGCGGGCTGATTGTCCCCATCGGTGAGTGGGTTTTGCGTACGGCTTGCGCGCAAATGGCTACCTGGAAGAAAAGAGGGTTTGCGCTCAAACTTGTGGCTGTAAATATTGCCGGCGCTCAAATTACACGCATTGATCTGGTTGACCTGGTGGCCACGGTGCTTGCGGAAACCGGCCTGGAGCCCCAATGTCTGGAGCTGGAGATCACAGAAGGGTTTGTGATGGGGGACCCCAGGCATGCCATTCGCCTGCTGCACGAGTTGAAAAATCTGGGTGTAGTATTGGCCATCGATGATTTTGGTACCGGACACTCATCATTGGCATATCTGAAACAGTTTCCCATTGATAAGCTGAAAATTGATCAGGCCTTTGTCAGGAACGTAACCCATGACAGTCAGGATGACGCTATTGTGCGTGCTATCATTACCCTGGGCCATGCCCTTGAACTGAAAGTGATTGCAGAGGGTATCGAGACATTGGAACAGCAGGATTTTCTGCGTTCAGAGCGATGCAATGAGGGGCAGGGGTACTATTATGGCCGCCCGGTAACAGCTGAGGCACTGGAACAGCTTCTGCGATAACGCCTCGGATATAGCGTAACAGAGCAGAGCACTGTTCAGGCGGGGTTTTCAGGCTTTGAGAATGAACGCATCAATCTGTTCAGCGGTAGATCAGGCAGGTCAGCGATTTTCTACTCCGACGCTTCAGCTTTTTTTCCAACAGGCAGCTTACCCGCAAACAGCGCCATGTGTGCATTCATCTCATCGAGCATGTGATCACGAAATGCCAGTACCCTGGCGGTCTGTTTAAGGTCGGGATGAAACAGCAGCCAGAGACCAAGATTCATTTGCGGGTCGGGCGGGCAAAAGCGCTCCAGTTCAGGCTCACAATCTCCCATAAAGCAGGGGAGATAGGCTACACCCATCTGCTGCTTCAGCGCGGCGGTAGTCAACAGGGGATCATCGACGAAAAATGTCTGGCGCTGGCCTGCACTTTTTTTCTTTGTCCAGCTTTGATGAAAGCCACAACAGGTTACCCCGGGCCATGCAGGTTTTCCTCCCTGTGAGCGCAGCTGTGCAAGGTAGTCGCGGCTGCCATAGACTGTTGATGTTACCGTGCCCAACAGCGTACAAATCAGCGTATCTGTTGGCGTGTTGGTTAAACGCATAGCCACATCGGCATCGCGCTCGACCAGGCTGATATTTTCATTTGATGTGAGCAGGTGAAGCTCTATATCCGGGTAGCGCCGGCTAAAGCGGGCAAACATGGGCATTAAAATACCGGATGCCATGCTGTTGATAGCAGATACCCGCAGCTCTCCGGTCAGGCGGGCATCCCAGCCGCCCAGACTGCCGTCCACTTCCAGTAACTGATGTTCCATTTTACAGGCTGCCAGCTTCAGCCGCTCACCGGCAGGTGTTAACTCGTAGCCGCTCTTTTTTCGCTCAATCAGGCGCACGCCGAGCTTCGCCTCCAGTGCGCGCATACGCCTGGATACGGTCGAGTGTTGAACGCCGAGCTTGCGGGCGCCGCCACTGATCGAGCCTTCGCGGGCGACAGCCAGGAACAGGCGCAAATCATCCCAGTTCATCATGACCTCCAGGTGTGTGCAATTTTGCACATAATGATTCTTTTCTTAGCCAATTGATAGATATACGCACGCTTACTACTGTTGCCGCCCATGAACTGTAGCAATAAACGGAGACGACTGATATCTGATTGGGCCATTGTTTTTGGCCCTGTTTGCGCGCATCACAGGGGGCACTGAGCGTGTCTGCCAACGAAGCTCTGGCCGGGATAGCTGTCCGGCAAGCGCGCGTGCCCGGAAGCGCCATACTGCATCCGGCCCGCCGGGCAGTGCAGTATTTGACACTGCTGGCCCTGATTCTTGTGCCGATAACAGGCCTGTTTCGTATCGATATGGCTGCCGGTAGCGCCATCATGCTGGATCGGCAGGTCTGGTTCTCGGATATTACGATCATCTTTGGTTTCTGGATGTTTGTTGCCAGCCTGTTGGTGATGAGCTATTCGCTGGTAGGAAGTGCCTTTTGTGGTTGGGTGTGTCCGCAAAATACAGCATCGGAATTTGCAAATATGCTGACTCGCAAGTTGCTCGGTCGCAGTACGGATATGATGGATATCAGTGGCAAGAAGATGCAGGTTGCGATGCGCAATCAATCGCTGTTGAATTATCTGTTATTTGGTGTTGGTGTGCTATTGCCTGCCATGATTTATGCGCTTATCCCGTTACTCTATTTTAACTCACCGTCGGTGATATGGTCATTTATGACGTTTTCTGAATCTGCAAGAGAGACGGGCAGCCTGTATTGGATCTATTTTATCTTTACTGCACTCTTTCTGATCGATATTGCTGCTGTCAGACACTTCTGGTGCAAAAATATCTGTTTTTATCGTGTGTGGCAGGAGTCATTCAAAAAAACGGAATCATTGAGAATTCACTATGATGCGCAGAGGTCGGATCACTGTGCCGGTTGTCATTATTGTGTGGACGCATGTTTTTTCGATCTTGACCCACGTACAACAGGAGTGATTGATAATTGCGTGAATTGTGGTGCATGTGTAACAGCCTGTGATGCCTTGCATAGCAAGAGCAAGAAGCTTGAAGGGCCCGGCCTGCTGAGTTTTGTGAGTGGTGTGCAAGATGGCTCCTCAAGGCGGGGGCATCCTGTTGTTGGCTTTTTTGCCCGTACCAGGAAGCCCCTGCTGGCAACGCTGGCCGGCTTATTGCTGTTTGGTGTCGGAATTGGCAGTTATCAGAGCGAACACCTCTCGGTTTACAAAGAGGCGGAAGGCAAGGGGGGCAAGATCCTCGACTACAGGGTTCATCTTGCCCATAAATTATTTCAACCGACCGATATTACGCTGCAGGTAGAGGGGCTGGATCCTTCTATGTATGAACTAAAGCAAAAGCATGTGCACTTTGACGCAGCAGGCAGTGCCGATGTGATGCTGCATCTGCATGCAAACATGTCTGCTGGATTACATCGGTTTATTGTACGTGCCCGTGTGGAAAATGGTTGGTCGGAAGCATTTCGTGTTACACATTTTGTACCGGATAAGCAGTCAGGAGGTTGAAATGAAACCATCAGGTGAGCAGCAGAAAATATTGCAAAACACCCATCAGGAGTGGGGAGAAATCCCCGCTGATCAGTATGGCTATGCCTCCGATGAGGAGCGACTGAACAAGCGCGGTATGGATGATTGGGAAATGGTGGAGCATATTCCTGAGTCCCAGAAACGTGTGCCGAAATGGTTTTATGCGGTGATTATAGGGGTGCTTATCGTGGCCTTTGGCCTCTCCCTGCCGTTCTGGGGTGACAGGCCGGATCATGCGCGGGCCTGGTTCACGATGGGCCATCTCTACGCTGTACTCTATTTTATCGTGGCGTTTATGTTTATTTTTTTCATGGTCAATCTGTATGGTTCGGATCGCGGCGGGCGCCTGGATTCAGATACCGAATATGACGATATTGATATGCCTGGCCATGGCGCCGGGGATCAATAGACGTGGCCATCGTTGCAGGCTGCAGCCAGCGTAACAGATCGCGCTGCTTGAACAGAACAGGGAGAGGCACGATATGGCTTCAAATGTAATACAGAGCTCGGCGGATCAGCGGGCGCTCAGGACCTTTGCCTTATGGATGGGTTGGGCAATTTCGGCGATTACGGTATTTGCGATGATGTCCCGCCAGACGAATGTTATTTCGTTTATTGAGAATGATCATACACGGGTGACCTGGTTGATTCTGGGTATGTTTGTGCTGGGCGTGGGTGTGAGTCTGGTGCAGGCGATGAAGCTGACGGGCGAATGGTTTCGTGCCTACCGCATCGAATCGCAGATGATAAACAAAGGGCTTGCCGGTGTTCGGGAGACTGCCGGCGGCCATCTGGTTGACCATTTTGTTGAGGCGATGAATACGATTACCGCACGCAACGGGCGCGTGAATGTGGATGCATTGATTGATGTTGAGTTTTCCTCACAGCACCGGATCAGCCAGTTTGTCGGCTTGCTGGGTAATCTGATGATCACACTCGGCCTGATTGGTACGGTGCTGGGCATGACCATCACCATGAATGGCTTGAGTGGCGCGCTTGGCTCACTCGGTGTTGATCAGAGCCTGCTTGTGGAAGGTTTACGTACGGCCATGAACGGTATGGGGATCGCATTTTATACCACGCTGATCGGCTCTGTGCTGGGTGGTGTGTTGTTACGCGTCTTTTCCTGGATTACCGACGCCTCGGTTAATGGCCTGCAGGATCTGATGTTACGTACATGCATTGTACATGCATCGGCAGATCTGGAGCCCAGTGATGATCGCAATTTTCGTGCGCTGGATGTTACGGTGCAGCAACTGCAGAGCCGTGTCGAGCTGTTGAATATGGCATTACAGGCCAGTCGCGAAGAGATGGGGATGTTGCGTGAGGAGGCGATCACGATGCATCATCAGCTGGGGGAGCTTGCTGCCGATGATCCGATTCGCAAGCTGGCGGCGGGTCATGCGCGCTATGCGGTGGGTATGCGTCCCGGTTTTCTTGCCCGTATCTTTTCGCGATTCAGGGGCTGACCCGGGCCATGCGTAGAGCCAGGAGTAGCCCTCAGGATAACGTCTACGAGATTTTTTCGGATATGGCGTTGTTGATGCTTGCGGCATTTATATTTCTCTTCGCACTTATTCTGGTGAATGCGCAACTGCAGGGCAGCGGCAAGGCCGATCTGACATTGCAGGAGATTGAGGAGCTGAAGCAGCAGCTGGCTCAGGCGCGGCTCGACAAACTGGAGCTTCAGCGTGAGCTCAACAGCGTGGCGAGTGTCGATGCGCAGCAGCAGATTCAGAATGCCGAAGCCCTGATGGCTGGCAAGGACATTGAGGGGCAGGTGGAAAAGGTACTGCTCAGTGCGAGTATGGCTACGGGTAAGGGGCGCAAGGACTTTGATATGTTTATTGCCGGTTTGCGAAACCTGCCGGGCAAGGATCTGCATCTGGTTGTCGACGGGACCGGCTCGATGCACGGTGTAACGAGTTTTCTGATTCCTGTGCTGCGTATGATTGCCATTCGCTCAGGCAAGCATCTTTCGGCTGTGAGCTGGTATGCTGATCACCGGGTTGGCACCTACACAGGCAGCATGGCGGAGATGTTTGACCATCTGATGGAGGATGCGCCGTTTATCGGCGCGGATGAAACCATTGGCCATGCATTCCGCCACATAGCCGCAGAATCACCGGTGCCGGGCGCTTACCTGTTGATTGGTGATGAGCCACCGACGGACGAAGTGCGTTACCATGAAATTCCTGCGCCGGTATTCACGCTGCCGCTGGGTACGAGTAACGGCAACACGAAAGCGGCATTCCAGCAAATGGCCGATACAACCGGCGGACGCATGCTGGAGTTGAAGTTCCAGTAACTTATCAATGATGTGGAGAGGGATCTGCAGTTGATACAGCTTGACCATGGTAATGATAATGATTATCGTTCCATCCATGATAAGATTGACAGCACAGAGACAAGCGATTCTCGATATGATTAATACATCCGAACGACACTGGGATGCGGACGAATTGGCCCGCTCGCTCTCCGATAGTGGACAGTCGATCGGTATTGCAACGGTCTACCGCGGCCTGGCTACGCTGGAAGAGGCCGGGTTGATTGAATCCATCCAGCTGGCGGATAAAAAACGCTATGAGCGGGCCGATAAGGCGCATCATGATCATATGATCTGTACAGCCTGTGGCAGCATTGAAGAGTTTGCTCATGCCACGATTGAATCATTGCAATTGAGTGTCGCTGCCGAAAAGGGATTTGCGGTGAGCGGCCATCAGCTGGTGATGTTTGGTTTGTGCAGAAAATGCACGCAGGGAGAACAGAAATGATTGCATCAATGGTGATTGTATTCAGGGAAATGCTTGAGATGGTGCTGGTGGTCGGTGTGCTGCTGGCCGCCACGCGCAGCCTGACCGGTTCGCGGCTGTGGATCGCTTTGGGAAGTGGTGCAGGCTTGCTCGGAGCCGCCTTTTTTGGTGTGTTTATGGAGCAGATGGAGTCCTCTTTCGGTGGTGATGGTGAGTTTCTGTTCAATGCTATACTGCTGTTGATGGCTTCTACACTGATTGCCTGGACGGTGTTGTGGATGAGCCGGCATGGTCGTGAAGCAGGTCAGCGTATGCAGCAGGTTGGCCAGTCAGTGGGGAGTGGTGAGTTGCCGTTTCTGTCGCTGGCTGTAGTTGCGATGGCCGCCGTGATGCGTGAGGGGTCCGAGGCTGTGTTTTTCCTGTTTGGTGCAGCGCAAGGCGTTGCCGATGATAGTGGCAGCATGTTGCTCGGAGGCAGTATGGGGGCAGTTGCCGCGATTGCACTGGGTGTACTGCTCTATCTGGGAATGATCCGCATACCGATGAAGTCACTGTTTGGTGTCGTTGGCTGGATGTTGATGTTGCTGGCAGCCGGCATGGCCTCGCAGGCCGCCTGGAATCTGGTAGCGATCGAGTGGTTGCCTGCGATAATTGATCCACTATGGAATTCCGCGGCACTATTATCTCAGGAGAGTTTGCCGGGCGAGCTGCTGCATGTACTGGTCGGTTATGATGAAGCGCCGAGTGCCATGCAGGTCATTGTTTTCGTATTGTCACTGGCCGTGATGAGTGTGCTCTACTATCGGTTGCAAGCCCCATCACAGACCACGTCCCACCCCCAAACGGCCTGAATCCAGGGGTGGATCTGACGCTTTGACTAACTTGCGGCCGGCTGGATCATCTGCATCAAGGCTTCAGCCGTGGTGATCTGAAAGTCACCGGGTTGCAAACCGGTTTGCGCCAGTGACATGACTCCGATATGGCTGCGTTGCAGCGCTGTGACATGGTTGCCTGCGGCAACAAACATGCGGCGTACCTGATGGTAGCGTCCTTCATGCAGGGTCAGCGATGCCTCTGTGGGGGAGTGGATGATCAACTCCGCGGGCAGGCATGGACGGTCATCATTTTCCAGCAGTAGCGTGCCTGCTGCAAAGATATCCACCTCTGCTCCCTGTAGCGGTTCGGCCAGTGTGACATGGTATGTTTTGCTGATATGTTTCTTCGGACTGGTTAAGCAGTGGTTCAATTGACCGTCATCGGTGACGATCAACAGGCCGGAAGTATCCTTGTCCAGACGTCCGACCGGGGAAAAGGGCGGTTTTCTGTCCAGCCAGCGTGCAGGAAAATCATCATAGATCAGGCCCCCCTGCTCCTTGCGCGAGCAGACCGCGCCCAGTGGCTTATGATAAATGATGGTTAACCCGTTCGGCTGGTCCAGCGGCTCATTCTCAAGCCGTACCGTAGATGCTCGTACTTTCTGAGCCGGTGATGTGGCCCGTTCACCCTCTACCGTGATCCAGCCTGCCCTGATCCAGTGGGCTACATCTTTGCGGGCACCGTAACCGAGGTTGGATAGCAGCTTGTCCAGTCTTTCTGATTTTTCCTGAACGCTCATGCATAGCTCCTTGGGGCGGGGAATAGGGTCGGGCATCATGTCGCCTGCTGTAGTAGCAGTCCAGCAAGACAGGGACGATCACCTTCCCGCTGCTGATGAATTGGAATCAGGCGCTAGAGTATCGGCAGCAACAGATATGACCACAGAGAACAGAGAGGGAAGATAATATCATTGGGTATGGTTGATGCTCAACGTGGTAGTAAATGCCCGGAGTGGTATGCGCAGGTACCACACAAAACAGATATTGTTTTTCCACAGCCTGTGCTGTGATACATTGGTTGTTGTGTATGGATACAGGAGTAACAATGAATAAGAAGATGATCCGCATAGAAGGTGCGCGGGTGCACAACCTGAAAAATATCTCCCTGAATATACCGCGTGATAAGCTGGTGGTGATTACAGGTGTATCAGGTTCCGGCAAGTCCAGTCTGGCCTTTGATACGCTATATGCCGAGGGGCAACGCCGTTATGTGGAGTCACTCTCAGCCTATGCCCGCCAGTTTCTCGGTATGATGGAGCGCCCGGATGTCGATGCTATCGACGGCTTGTCACCGGCAATTTCCATTGAGCAGAAGACCACCAGCCGCAACCCGCGCTCTACTGTCGGTACAATTACCGAGGTCTATGATTACCTGCGCCTGTTATTCGCCCGTATCGGGCAGCCCTTCTGTTATAGCTGCAGCAAGCCGATTACCTCGCAGCCAGCCAGTGTGATTATCGATCAGCTGGAGAAGCTTAAGGAAGGCACGAAGCTGCAGCTATTGGCGCCGATTGCGCGCGGACGAAAAGGTGAGTTTCGCAAGGAGTTGGAAAAAGCTGCTAAAGACGGGTTTGTGCGTGTACGTATTAATGGAGAAGTGATGGCGTTGGAAGATGCGCCGGTCTTGCACAAGAACATCAAGCACAATATCGAGCTGGTGGTGGATCGCCTGATTGCGCGCGATGGTATGCGTACCCGTCTGGCGGATTCGGTTGAGACGGCGCTGCGTTATGGTGAGGGGCTGATGATTGCGCTGGTTGAAGTCGATGATGGCAGCGTTGATGAGCAGGTGTTTTCCGAGCGTTTTGCCTGCGCCGATTGTGGTATCTCCTATCCTGAAATCGAGCCGCGTCTGTTCTCATTCAATTCACCTGCCGGCGCCTGCCCATCCTGTGACGGGCTGGGAACCAGTACGGTCTTTGATCCGAGTCTGGTTGTGCCCGATGCAGTGCTTAGTCTGGCCGATGGTGCGATCGAGCCCTGGGCCGGTCGCGAAACCTATATGTACAGACAGACGCTCGATGCGGTTGCCGAAGCTGTCGGTGTCGATATGCATGTGTCATTTGCTCAGCTACCGGAAGAGGCCAGGGCGGTATTCCTCTATGGCAGCGGCAGAAAGAGTATTCGCTTTGTCTATCAGACACCGGGTCAGGACCGCATGGTTGAGCGCCCGTTTGAAGGGGTTATTCCGAATCTGGAACGGCGATATCGTGAAACCACATCGGAAGATGTGCGCGAGGCGCTGGCAAAATATATCAATGCAATTGCCTGCCCCGTCTGCGCCGGCTCACGCCTGAACCGCGCGGCGCGGCATGTGCGCGTGGATGGCATCAGTCTGCCCGAGTTGGTGGCCATGCCGTTACGCAGCATGCATGCGTGGGCCGGTACGTTGAATCTCTCAGCACAGCAGCGGGTGATTGCTGACAAGGTGCTGGAAGAGGTGAGGGCACGTTTGGGCTTTATGATTGAAGTGGGCCTCGATTACCTGAGTCTGGAGCGTACGGCAGGTACCTTGTCGGGCGGGGAGGCGCAGCGTATCCGGTTGGCCACGCAGATCGGCTCCGCGCTGGTGGGGGTGCTGTATATTCTCGATGAGCCGTCAATCGGCCTGCATCAGCGCGATAATGACCGACTGTTGGCTACATTGAAGCGGCTGCGTGATCTGGGGAATTCGGTGGTAGTGGTCGAACATGACGAGGATGCTATTCGCCATGCTGACTGGATTATCGATATGGGGCCGGCAGCCGGTGAGCATGGTGGCGAGGTGGTCGCGGAGGGATCTCTGGATGATATTCTAAAGGCGGATACGCTGACTTCTGACTACCTGTCCGGCCGCAAATGCATCGCTCTGCCCAGACGGCGCAAGATCAGTAAGAAAACACCGATGATCGGTGTGCAGGGGGCCTGCGAGCATAATCTGAAAGGGGTAACCGCACTGTTTCCGATCGGTCGGTTTTCCTGTGTTACCGGCGTTTCCGGCTCCGGCAAGTCGACGCTGACCAATGATACCCTGTTTCGCGCCTTTGCCCGCGCCCGCGGCCTGAAGACCGAGCGCGTCGGCGCCCATTCCCAACTTGTTGGCGTTGATCTGGTGGATAAAATCATTGATATCGATCAGAGCCCGATCGGCCGTACACCGCGATCAAATCCGGCGACCTATAGCGGTATCTTCACGCCGATTCGCGAGCTGTTTGCCCAGGTACCCGAGTCTCGTGCGCGTGCCTACAAGCCGGGACGATTCTCTTTCAATGTCAAAGGCGGGCGATGTGAGGCCTGTCAGGGCGATGGCATTATCAAGGTGGAGATGCACTTTCTGCCGGATGTCTATGTGCACTGCGAGTCATGTCAGGGTAAACGCTATAATCGCGAAACGCTCGATGTCCGCTACAAGGGTAAAAACATCGATGATGTACTACAGATGACAGTGGATGAGGCACTGCTCTTTTTTGCCGCTATTCCGGCACTGAAGAACCGTCTCTCCACATTGACGCAGGTGGGGCTGGGTTATATCAAGCTCGGTCAATCGGCGACAACCCTGTCAGGCGGTGAAGCCCAGCGCGTCAAATTATCAAAGGAATTGGCACGTCGCGCTACCGGCGATACCCTCTATATTCTCGATGAGCCGACGACGGGACTGCATTTTCATGATGTGGCCAAACTGCTTGATGTATTGCATGCACTGGTAGAGCGCGGTAACACCGTGATTGTTATCGAACATAATCTCGATGTGATTAAAACAGCCGACTGGATTGTCGATCTCGGCCCGGATGGCGGAGATCGGGGTGGAAATATTGTCATTGCAGGTACGCCGGAGCAGGTGGCTGCATGCGAAGCCTCCTTTACCGGCCAATATTTGCACCGGATGCTGGCAGGTACATGAAGAATATTTAACGCTTTATTCACGCTCGCATCAGGGGTGATAGCTACAGTTATGGGTGTCTGGCGCCATTCCTCCCTCCCCTCCCTAGTGTTTTGCGTCAGATACTAGGCTCCGGCATATGCCGGAGCCTTTTTATTTGCTCCCCGGCCGTGCTCTTCTGCATGGCGATTGATTGAATTTTAAATTTCTGTTCTCCTCTCCTGATCATGGCTCTCTTGGTATTCGCCATCGCTTGCTGATCAGCGCAGAGATCAGTGATTTAAGCCCTGCCAGCAGATACGCTTCTTCCACCTGTTGATTACCCATCGAACTGCTTTCATTCTGCTGTTACACTCCGGCGGTGATGATGTATTGGATGCGTTCCGGGTGGGTAGGGACTCTGCTGTTGATGGCGGGGTTGCTTTTGTTTGTACGGCCGGCTGTTGCTGCGGATGAAGCAGGGAGCTTACAGGTACGTGCCGATGAGCAGGTGGTTCAGTGTACCGCTGAGTTAGGCACGCAAAGTAAAGCTATAGCAATGGCATTAAAAGACGGTATTGATGCAGCTACGACATGGCATATTCAGGTGGCCAGAGTGCGTGAATACTGGCTCAACGACGGCATTGCCGACATTACGGTGATCCGGCGAGTGGAACCGGACCTGCTCTCACGCAGCTGGCAGCTTGTTGACGATGCTAGTGGTATTTCTCAGCGCGTCTACAATCTGGATGACGCGGTTCGTTTTCTATCCCGGCTGGAGCTGTTTCCGGTTCTGGACCGGAGCCTACTGGATTCGACGATGCCCTATCGTATGACCGTGAAAGTTGAAGTGCATCACGGTGAGATAAAGGCCGCCTGGTGGTCTAGCATCTGGCATCCGGCTCAGGCAATTATGCAGCAGGATTTTAAGTTGCAGTGAGGCGCCCTGATGTGATGCGGCTGGTGCCGTTGTTTATGGCAGCGGTATTGATTTTTGTAACTGTCCTGGTGTGGCCTTCTGCCGACGGCGATGTGGGCATTCTCGGCTGGATCAATGTCACGGTAATGCTTGTGCTATCGCTGCTTCTGCTGCGCTACGGTATGCGATTGCTGCGTGAACGCACAGAGCCCAAGCCCGGTTCTCGACTGCGCGCCAAACTGGTTGTAGGACTGGTTGGTCTGTTGCTGGTGCCGGCGATGGTGATTCAGCTGGCGGCCAGCCAGATGGTGGAGCGGGGCATGGATGTCTGGTTCGATGTGCGTGTGGATACCCTGTTGGATCGCGCGCTGAATCTGGCACAGGGCTTCTATGAGCGTCTGGAAAAGGATATGAAGCGCAGCCTGCTCGGCTATATCAGTGACGGGGTTTTGGTTGCGGCTGTTGGCGGCAATATGGAATACCTTGCCACCACGGCATACCTGACGGAAATCAGGGAGAGAGAGGGCTGGCAAAAAGCGGAGCTGTTTGACCTGAATGAGCGACAGCTGGGCGGCGTACAGGTAGGCGAACTCAGCGCACTTGAGCCGGAGCCATTGAGTGATGCAGCCCGGCTCTCCATGCGTCTGGGGCGCGTAGCTACTGAATTGAAAACAGGTGCAGACGGGGAAGTGGCCGTTGGTTATGCCCCGCTGATCGGGACGACTTCGGTGGTAGGCTTACTGCGCGTGGAGATGAAGTTGCCTGCTGGTGTGATCCAGAATGCCCGATCAGTAGAGTCCGATTACCGCAATTATCGCCAGCTGGAACATAACAGGCAGGCGATTGCGCAGACATTTACCCATGTGATTCTGTTTGTCACACTGGCTGTGCTGTTGCTTGCCGGCCTCATCGGGCTGCTATTTGCCCGAAGGCTGACAGCGCCGATCGGAGATCTAGCGCATGCGCTGCACCGTGTGACCGAAGGGGATCTGGATGTTGTGCTTGATGAAATGTCTCAGGATGAACTGGGCTCGTTGGTCCGGTCATTTAACGAGATGACCAGTCGATTGCGTCATCATGCCGGTGCGATTGAGCAGGGACAGCAGGATCTGACCAAGGCGCTGGACAAGAGTCGTCAGCGCCAGTTCGTGCTGGAGTCGTTGCTGGCCAATCTGCACACAGGCGTGCTGCTGGTCGATGGCAGCGGGCGCGTGCGACTGCTTAATCAGGCCGTGCGGGATATTCTGCACCTGCCGGTCAACTGGGTACCGAGTGTGGACCTGTTGCAGGCCAGTCAGGGTAATTTACAGGATATCGGCGATTTTTATAATGAACTGAAACATCAGCAGGAAGAGCATCTGCAGCGTGAATTCGATATCAGCCTGCCTGACAGCAGACTGGTGCATGTGCTGGCACGAGGTGCCCGCCTCAATGCCAGTGCTTCCGACTTCTCCGGTTATCTGCTGGTGATAGACGATATTTCGGAGTTGGCCGAAGCGCAGCGAAACAAGGCCTGGGCGGAGGTTGCGCGGCGGCTGGCGCATGAAATCAAAAATCCCCTCACGCCGATCAAATTGTCAGCCGAGCGTTTGCAGCGGCGGTTCCGCGCTCAGGTGGATAATCACCAGGTGTTTGATGCCTGTACGCAGGCCATTATTGCCCAGGTAGAGCGACTGCAGCGCCTGATTGCCGATTTCTCTACGCTGGCTCGCATGCCGCAGCCGAAAATTCGGGATGTGTCGGTGAATGTGCTGTTGCGGGAAATGAAGGACCTGTTTCACGGCTATCGCCGCATTGAAGTGCGTTTCTGTGATGAGCAGTGGCGGTGCGCGTGTGATCCTGACCAGGTGAGGCAGGTACTGATCAATTTGATGGATAATGCTGTTTCGGCCAGCGACGATGGGGTCTCGATCCGTCTGTATGCGTCACTTTCAGATGCATGGGTGGAGTGGCATGTTGAAGATGATGGCGATGGTATTGACGAGGCGGCTGCATCCAGATTGTTTGAAGCCTATTATTCGACCAAGGCCAGTGGGTCGGGGCTGGGACTGGCGATAGCCAAGCGTATCGCTGAAGATCATCATGGCGAGTTGCTGCTTGTTTCGACGGCGGCACCTACACACTTTTGTTTGCGCTTGCCGCGATACGCGGCTGAGGAGGGGGCATGACATCACGCATCATGATTGTTGATGATGAGCAGGCGATTCGTGAGTCTCTGCAAGGTCTGTTTGAAGATGAAGAGTATCTGGTTGTTTGTGCGGCCTCCGGAGAAGAGGCGATTGCGCGCTTGCGCAAGCAGGCTGTGGATTGTGTGTTGCTGGATATCTGGATGCCGGGCATTGATGGTCTGGAGACGCTCAGCCGTATTCATCAGTATGACGCCGGCTTGCCGGTGATTATGATGAGCGGCCATGCCACGATAGATACAGCTGTACGGGCGACCCGTCAGGGCGCGTTTGATTTTGTCGAAAAACCGCTCTCTTTTGACCGCTTGGCGATCTTGGCGCGCAATGCTGTTCAGAAGCGGCGACTGGAGCAGGAAAACGTCGATCTCAAACGCAAGGATCCGCTGCAACAGAGCAGGCAGGAGTTGATTGGTGACAGCAAGGCCATTGTCGAAGCGAGAAAGCTGATCGGGCGTGTCGCACTGTCTGATTCACCGGTACTGATACTGGGTGAGCACGGTACAGGCAAAGCCGTGGCGGCCAGGCTACTGCATGCATCATCCCGGCGAAAGGATCACCCGTTTGTCGAGGTGAATACAGCCAGTGTACCGGCCAACCATATGGACTCCGAACTGTTCGGTCATGAGAAGGGTGCCTTTGCCGGTGCTCTGCATAGTCAGCGGGGACGCTTTGAGATGGCGCATCAGGGCAGCATGTTTTTTGATGAAGTGACCGAACTTAGCCTGAGTGCGCAGGCCAAGGTGTTGCGCGTGATGCAGGAGCGCTCTGTACAACGACTGGGCAACCCGAGTGCACTGCCGTGCAATGTGCGGCTGATCGCCGCCAGCGCGCGCGATCTGGAAAAGGCGCTGCTTGATGAGACGCTGCGGGAGGATTTTTATTACCGGCTAAACGTGGTCTCTATTCGTATGCCGGCTCTGCGTGAAAGGCAGGATGATCTGCCGTTGCTGGTTACTACGCTGGCCAAAGAGCAGGCTAGAGAGCTCGGTGGTGAACCTGTGCAGTTCACACCGGCTGTTGTGGCCGAACTGACTGAGTATCGCTGGCCGGGCAATGTGCGTGAGTTGCGCAACTATATCGAACGCTGTCATATCCTGATGCCTGGCGAAGAGATGAACAGCGACAATATGTTGCCGCCTGATCAGGCGGGTGTTCAACGGCAGCCGGGCGGGCATGGTGTTGTGGCGGGGGATTTGCCGGAAGCGGACAGTTTTCATGAGGCGCGCGAGATTTTTGAACGACAGTTTCTGTTTCAGCAGCTGGAAAAACATGAATGGAATATCAGCCGTACAGCGGCAGATATCGGAATGGAGCGCAGTCAGTTGCATAGGAAAATTAAATCGTTCGGCCTTGTGCCCCCGCAGAAGGAGATGTCATGAATATAGTGATTCTCGGTGCGGGCGAAGTGGGTTATCACATTGCCAGTCGTCTGGCGACGGAAGGTAATGATGTCTGTGTGGTAGATCAGGATAGTGAACGGCTGCAGGTGATTGCCGATGCCATGGATGTGCGCACGGTGTGCGGCAAGGCGTCGTATCCTGCCGTACTCAAGCAGGCAGGTGCTGCGCATGCGGATCTGTTGATTGCGGTGACGACAAATGATGAAGTGAATATGTTGGCTTGTCAGGTGGCGCACTCCCTGTTCAAGGTTCCGACCAAGCTGGCGCGGGTGCGTGAGCAGGACTATGTGCGCCATCCGGAGTTGTTCGGGCGCGATGATTTGCCGATCGACAAGATGATCTCGCCGGAGGGTGAGGCGGCCAAGGTGGTGATGGGGCGGTTGAATGTTTCCAGTGCACAGGACGCGCGGGAATTTTTCAATGGTGCGATTGAACTGGTCGAGGTGACTGTCCGCCCGAAGGGCAAGCTCGCTGGCCTGGCCTTGAAAGAGTTGCCTGATGTGATGGGTGAGCTGGCTGTCTATGTGGTTGCACATGAGCATAACAATCGCTGGCGGGTGCCGAAAGGGGATACGGTACTGCTGGCGGGCGACAGTATTTATGTGACCGTCGAGAAGAAGCATCTGGACAGGCTGATGAAGACGATTGATCTGGCATATCAGACGCCTGAGGGGCGCAATGTGATGATGATCGGCGGCGGACGCATCGGTTATCTGGTGGCCAAGGAGTTGGAACAGGCCGGTGCCAAGGTGAAAATTATCGAATTTAATGCCGAGCGCGCCGAATGGCTGTCGGAGCATCTGAATAATGTGGTCGTTATCTATGGCGATGCGCTGGACCGCAAATTGCTGGAAGAGGAAAACATCGATCGTATGGATGATTTTCTGGCTCTGACCAATGATGATGAAAACAATATTCTGGGTAGCCTGATTGCCAAGCGTTACGGCGTGGGGCATGTGGTGACGCTGGTCAACAAGGCGATCTATATGCAGCTGATGCGCCAGATTGGGCTGGATGTGACAGTTTCACCACGTCTGTCGACCGTGGCGACGATTCTGAGTCATATTCGCAAAGGCCGTATTCATGGCATGGCCTCACTGGCTGATGGTCAGCTGGAGGTGCTGGAGGCGGAAGCTCTGGCTACCAGCAGCATCCTCGATATACCGCTGAAGGATCTGAAACTACCCGGTGACACGGTCGTTGGCGCGATCATGCGGGGCAATGAAATCATTATACCCAATGGCTCTGTGGCAGTGAAAACCGGAGACCATGTATTGATGGTGACAACAGGTGAATCGGTACCGGAAGTTGAGAAGCTGTTTGCCGTTCATCTGGAATTCTTTTAACAGATGCATCCCAAAGGTGTAATATGGACAATCGGTGTGCTGGTGGTGCTATATGGTGGCAGCATGCTTATTCCTGCCATGGTGGCGTTCTATTATGATGCCGGTCATCTTGTCGATTTTCTTGAAGCAGGCTCCATTGTTATCCTGATCGGTGCATTGATGATGCGCTACGGCGGTGGTTCTCCTGTACGTTTGAGTCACCGTGACGGGTTTATGATTGTGGCACTGGCATGGTTGGTGTTGTCACTGATCGGAGCGGTTCCGTTCTGGACGACAGGCACGCTGCCTTCGGTGGTGGATGCCATGTTTGAGTCGGCATCCGGCCTGACGACAACCGGTGCGACAGTGCTGACCGGATTGGATAATCTGCCGCATTCGATCCTGTTCTGGCGCTCGATGCAGGAGTGGCTGGGCGGTATGGGCATCATCGTATTGGCTGTTGCTGTCATGCCACTGCTGGGTGTGGGCGGCATGCAGCTGTTCAAGGCGGAGACCCCCGGACCGGTCAAGGACAAGTTGACATCCAGAGTGGCCGAAACGGCAAAGTTGTTGTGGTATCTCTATCTGGGTATGACGATTGTCTGTGCGCTGGCCTACTGGATGGGAGGCATGATACCTTTTGATGCCATTAATCACGCCATGTGTACTGTAGCCATTGGCGGTTTTTCCACCCATGATGCCAGCTTTGGCTATTTTGACAGTACCGGCTTACGACTGATGGCGGTATTTTTCATGGTGCTGGCTGGCATCAATTTCACTCTGCATTTTGCCGCTGCACTGCGCGGCTTTTCGCTGCGTACCTATCTGCAGGATGAAGAGTTCAGAACCTATGTCCTGTGGATTACCATGCTGGTTATTGTCATTTCTGCGCTTATCTCTGTGGACCGCGGTTTTGGCGGTGAGAATGGTTTTGTCGACATTTTGTTCAATGTTGTATCGGTGGCGACAACAACAGGTTTTGCCGTCAGTGATTACGGCCAGTGGCCGCCCGGGGCCACGATGTTGCTGCTGATGACCATGTTTGTCGGGGCTTGTGCCGGCTCAACCGGTGGCGGTATGAAAGTGGTGCGTATTCTGCTGCTGTTTCGTCAGGGTATGCGTGAAATAAGGCGACTGGTGCATCCGCATGCTGTGATCCATGTCAAAATCGGACGGCACCGCATGTCTCCAGGTGTAACCGAGGCGTTGTGGGGCTTTGCTGTGCTTTATCTGGTCTGTTATATGATACTGGCGATTTTGCTGGCATTTACCGGCGTCGATATGGTTACCGCTTTTTCTGCTGCTGCTGCCTGCATCACCAATACGGGACCGGGTTTCGGTTCGGTAGGGCCTGCCGGCAATTATGCCTCCATGCCCGAAATGGCCAAGAGTGTATTGATTTTCGGCATGCTGTTGGGACGTCTGGAAATTTACACATTCTTCGTTATGCTGGTTCCCGAATTCTGGCGTGATTGAGTGAGCAGATCTATATGTACTACTCCCCAAATGAGGTTTGATAATGATTGATATTCATGTGAAAGCAGGACAGGCGCACAAGCAGCGTGATGATGCTGTTGTGGTGCCGCTGCTCGACGGGCGCAAGATGACGGAGTCCGGCAAGAGTTTACAGCAGGTGACAGACAAGGCCTTGCCCGCTTTTCTGCGCAAGTTTGATGTCAGTGGTAAATTCGGCGAATCGAAAACGCTCTATGATGTGCAGGGATCCTTATCTGCCCGTATCATGCTGGTGGGCAGTGGTGATGAAAAACTGCTGACGCTGCACAAGTTGCGTATGCTGGCTGCCAAGGTGGCACGGGAGCTGGATGCGGGAGGCGCGCGGGATGCAGCGATCTGTCTGCCTGAGTTGCAGGTGCGCGGTGCAACCCTTGCCGACAAGGTACAGGCGGTAGCCGAAGGCATCTGGTTGGGCCTGTATCGTTTCGATAAATATCAGACAAAGAAGACGGAGAATACGCGGCGTCTGCGATCAGTGACGCTGATGATCGGATCGCGCCGTGATCTGGAGATCGCCCAGGCAGCAGTTGATGGTGCAAAAGCCGTGGCAACAGGTACGAATTTTGCCCGTGATCTGGCCAATGAACCGGGTAATGTGTGTACTCCCGAGTATCTGGGTGATCAGGCTGCGGCATTGTCGCACGAGAAACTGAGTGTTACGGTGATGGATAAACAGGCCATTGAGCAGGCTGGCTTTACAGCGCTTTTGGCCGTCAATCAGGGCTCTGACAAAGAGCCGCGTTTTATTGTGCTGGAGTATAACGGCGGTGATGCGGGGGATGCCCCGGTTGCGCTGGTCGGTAAGGGGCTGACATTCGATGCTGGCGGTATTTCGATCAAGCCGGCGGCGCAGATGGATGAGATGAAATTCGATATGTGCGGCTCAGCTGCCGTGTTGGGCATCTTCAGGGCGGTCGTCGAGTTGAACCTGCCGATCAATCTGCTGGGCGTGATACCGTCCACAGAAAATCTGCTGGGAGGTGCTGCGTACAAGCCCGGCGATATTATCACCAGCTACAAGGGTATTACCATTGAGGTGCTCAATACCGATGCGGAAGGGCGCATCATTCTGTCCGATGCGTTGGCCTACGCTGCCGAAAAAAAACCTGCCGAGATCATTGATCTTGCCACGCTGACCGGCGCCTGTGTGATTGCGCTGGGCGCTCAGGCCACGGGTTTGGTTGCAACCGATGAGAAGCTGATCACGGCGTTGAAGCGATCGGGTGAACATACCCATGACCGGGTGTGGGAGTTGCCGATGTTTGAAGAGTACCATGAGCAGATTAAATCAGAGATTGCCGATATCAAGAATACCGGCGGGCGTGAAGCAGGGACGATTACAGCCGCGTGCTTCTTATCGCGTTTTGTTGATGATATTCCCTGGGCGCATCTGGATATTGCCGGCACTGCATGGGACATGAAGGGTAGCGATATTGCGAGCAAGGGTGCGACAGGCTCAGGTGTACGACTGGTCGTAGACTATCTGGTGAACAGAAGCCGTTGATTTGTGGTGCCGGATTTGCGTATAGCACGTGCATCGACTATGTTTTTCAAGCTGGAAGCGGGGCATATTGCGGATGGGAGCGATTTGATGGGGAAAGCAGGAGAAGCAGGTGGTGCCGGATATGCATGATGTGGCGGAGGTGACTACCCGATGAGTGCGGTTACAGGCAGATATACCGGTGTCGGTTTGCTGACGATGGTGCTGGTTTTTTTCCTGCTGCCCGCGACAGCGGCCGCGCTGGGATTTGGCGCGCTGACACTCAACAGTCACCTCAATGAGCCGCTGCAGGCAGAAGTAACACTGCTGGTTGGTCAGTCGGAAGCGATCGATCAAGTGCGGGTGGAGCTGGCCAGCGAAGCCGAATACCGGCAGATGGGTTTGAATCGTCATCCAGATCTTGCACGGGTAAAAGTAACCAGACCAACACGGCAGGCGAACAGGGCAAGCGTTAAACTCTATTCTGTTGGGACTATTCATGCCCCGATGCTGTCGGTTGTACTCAAGGCAACCAAATCCGGGCGTGGTACCTACTTCAGAAACTACCCACTGCTGTTTGATGCGGTGGAAACAGCGGATCTGCTACAGCCGCGGCCGCAACTCATACCGCTACGATCGGACGCCGGTATGGCAACAGTATCGCCATCGACCGCGGCCGATGACGAGAACTGGGCGAGAATCATGCGCTATGGTCCGATTCGTCCGGGAGAGAGCCTGGGACGCGTTGCCCAGCGACTGCGCAAGGATAAACGATTCAGTAATAATCAGGTGATGCTCGCTCTGTATGATGATAACAGACAGGCCTTTGTCGACAGCAATATCAATCAACTCAAGGAAGGGGCCTGGCTGGATGTACCCGCAAGCGAGGTAGTGCGCAGACATGCCGACAGTGCATCCATGCAGCGGCTGTCGGTGCTGCTGCGTCAAACAGGAGAGGGCGTGGTATCGGGATCCGCGCAATCCCCGCAAACTGCGGCGCAACCCACAGTGCAACAGGCCGTAGTGACTGGCGCAGAGCAGAGTGCGGATCAGGCATTGCAATATAGCGGTAAAATTTCGCTGAACAGGGCAAGTGAGCAACAGGATACAGGGGCTGCCGCGCGGGACGATGCGCTGACATCTATTCACAGCGAACTGATGGCCGGTAAGTTACAGATGTCGGACCTTGGCAAATCGGTGGCCGGGCTGAATACATCGGTTGAACTGATTCAGCAGGATATACGCATGCTCAAACACGATGTTTCAGCCATTCGCAATCGACCACAGGTCGTCGCGGCAGAGCCGACAGCAGGCTGGCAGGTGGCGCTCTATATGCTGTTGGCAGGCATGGTCGGTTTGCTGATTGGTGCTGTGGCGATGCGCAAGAGAGCTAGCAGTGCAGCTATGGTTGCGTCTCCCCCATCCATTGCCACTTCCCACGCCCCTCACCCTGAGCCGGTTGTAGTCACTGAGGCTGTAAACAAAACGACCACCTTGCCCACAGAAAAACCAGGGTCAGGGGATGATGAGTTGATTCAGCTGCTGAACAAGGTGGAAGAGCGGATTGGCCGATGTGATTATGAAGAAGCATCCCGTCTGCTGGATGTGGTGGATGCCAGGGCTCCGGTTTCGCTCCGGGGGGCTGCACTGCGCGCGCAGCTCTACCATGAGACGGATCGCGGTGAGCAGCGCGATGCATTGATCAATCAGATCAGTGAATCGTCTGATAAGGATGGGTGGCAGCGTTTCTGTCAGCTGTTGCCGACAAATGTATGGAATGCCTGCTTTGGTGAGCCAGTGTCGACGGCGCACGGTGCCGATTCGGGTAAGGGTTGAAGTCAGGGGCTGGCCGGATTGATGGACAGATCAAAACGTGAACAGGGGAGGGTGTTGGAGTGAGTCAAGCTGAAAAAAATAGCCAGCGCTATCAGGCCGTGACCATTAATATGATGGACGGGGTGACACTTACAGGGCGCCTGCTTGGCTTTTCACCGATCATGCATAAGCTCCATTTCATCGAATCAGGCAACGCTGAAGTATCGCGTAAACTCGATATCAGCGATATTGTCTATATCGGTATGGAGCAAATGTCCGTTATTCCGACTAAGCAGCCTACCCGCCTATCGGATATGGATGACCTGAAGATAAGAACCGTTAATCTTGATGAGTTTGATGTCTACGCCGTGCCGGCCGCATCAAATTCACCGGGATTTTATGCCTACCCCAAAAGCGATGCAATACCGTTTGAACGCATCTTTTTCTATCATCATGGCATACGTTATCAGGAAAAGCCGGAGCGTCTCGGTGATATGCTGATCGATCAGGAAATACTCGATGATGAGGGGCTGCAGAAAGCGCTGGATTATCAGATCCATGGCTTGCCTTCACTGGGTGATGTGCTCATCGAGCAGGGCAAGGTCACCAACGAAGATCTCGATGAGGCGCTGAAAACCCAGCAGATCCAGCGCATGCGTCTGGGTGATCTGCTTATTCATCATGATATTATCAGTGAGCATGATGTGCATGAGGCGATGCAGACGCAGGGCAAGTCAGTCGATACGCCGCTGGGTAAAATTCTGGTGGACACGGGCAAGGTAAAACATGCTCAGCTCAGTTCAGCCCTGAGTATCCAGAGCCGCAGAAAAATGCGGCTGGGCGAAATTCTGATTGAAGCGAAACTGATCGACGAAAATGACCTGCAGAATGCGCTGGATGAGCAAAAGGCGCACGGTCATCGACTGGGCGAGATCCTGCTCAGCACCGAGGTTATTACTGAAGATCAGTTGCTCGATGTGCTGGCCAAGAAGTTCCGGCTGCCGACCGTTGATCTCGATGAGTATGATATCAATCCTGCCGCAGGAGCACTTGTTGAACGGGCGGTGGTGGAAAAATACGGCATTTTACCCATTGATGTCGATACCCATTCGCTGACGATCGCCTTGTCCGATCCGATGGGACTCGAAGCATACGACACCATCTGTTTCAAGACCGGCAAAAAAGTGCATGAAGTGATGGTCAAGGCATCCCAGCTGCAGCGTAAAATCGAGCAGTTTCTCAAAGAGGATACAGCCGACGAAGAGCTTTCCTGCGAATTCCTGCTGCAGGAAGGTGATGCGGATGATGAGCCGCTGAGTGCTCAGGAAATGACCCAGTCGGCCGAGGATGCGCCGATTGTACGGCTGGTGAATCGTATTATCCATAATGGTCTGCGCAAGAAAGCCTCGGATATTCATATCCTGCCACAGGCAAAAAAGATCACGCTGGCATATCGATTGAACGGGCAGTTGTTGAGTGAGAACTCTCTCGATCGAGGCTCGCACAAGCAGATAGCCGCCCGCATCAAGATCCTGTGCGGCATGGATATTGCAGAACAGCGGATGCCGCAGGATGGTCGCCTGCAGTTGCGCGATGGCAAGAAAATGTATGAGTTTCGTGTATCGTGTATACCGAATACATTCGGCGAATCACTGGTGCTGCGCGTGTTGAACAAGGATGCTGCGGTTGATCTGCAGAAGCTTGGCCTGCGCGAAACCGACCTGAAACAGTTGTCGGTCATGGCCCGCAAGCCATATGGTTTGCTGCTGGTGACCGGTCCTACCGGTTCGGGTAAATCCACGACCCTGTTTTCCATACTCAAGTCGATTTCACATCTGCCGGCCCATATCCTGACTATTGAAGATCCGGTTGAATCAGAAATTCCGGGCGCAAACCAGATTCAGGTGAACCACAAGATAGGACTGAGCTTTGCCCGTATCCTGCGCAATGTGCTGCGTCACGATCCTGATATTATCATGATCGGTGAAATGCGTGATGCGGAAACGGCGGAGATCGGTATTGAAGCGGCACTGACCGGTCATCTGATGTTTTCCACCCTGCATACCAATTCGGCGGTGGATACGATCATCCGCTTGAATGATCTGGATATACCCAACTATCTGATCGCGCCATCGCTGCTCGGGGTGATCAGCCAGAATCTGCTCAAGACACTCTGCCCGGAGTGCAAAGAGCTGGCGCCGGAAGATGACGAAGTGTACTCCATCATCAGTGATCTGGGTTATCCGCGGCCGGAGCATTTGTATACAGCAGTCGGTTGTGAGACTTGCAACAAAACCGGTTATGCGGGGCGGGTGATGCTGTACGAGTTTCTGGCGGTGAACGATGCGATCCGTCAGGCCATTCATGATGGCAAGACAGGGCATGATCTGCAGGAGATTGCCATCGCTAACGGCATGGTTCCGAAATCGGAATATGCTCTTAAGCTGGCTTCCGATGGCGTGATTGATCACCACGACTTTGTCTATGCGCTGATGTAGCCGCTGGCGCAGGTTTTCACTCCGATGATGATCATGCCAGCGATGATGGAATTTTTGCCATGCAATCATATACAGGTAGTCTGCCGCACATGCCTGAAACCAACGATGGATATATGCTCTTCCGCCTGATCAATGATGCCCATACGCCAGCCGGAGATCTCTTCTTCGGCCTTGTCAGTGGTTTGGGCGACGGTTTGATCGTGGCACTGTTATGCTCTGTGCTCATGCTGTTTCGCCTGCGCCTGGGTATCGCTGCACTGGCTGCATACCTGTTATCCGGTCTTGTTACGCAGCTGATTAAACGGCTGTTTGATATGCCGCGTCCACCGGCCGTGCTGGAGCATGTGCATGTGCTGGGCTCAACCCTGACATCGCACAGCTTCCCCTCCGGCCACTCCACCTCTGACGGTGTGATGGTGCTGGCCGCCTTTCTGCTCTGGTCGGTAAAAGACTGGCGCAGCTGGGCTGCAGGCGGCCTGTTTGTGCTGGCTGCAATCGGCAGAGTGTATGGCGGCGTCCATTTTCCTGTCGATGCGATGACCGGCCTGTTTATCGGCATCGTAACAATGTGGGCGCTATGGCACTGGTCGAAAGCCTGGCCTGTCTCCACATGGGAGCAGTCGCAATGGTCCTGGAAAATCCCCGGTTTGATCGTGGCCATTGAAGCGGCCGTATTGGGACTGGGTTATCAAGTGCAACCATCGACCGCTCAGCCGTTGGCTGTGGCACTGCCGCTGGCAGCCCTGATGATATTGATGCAGGTATGGAAGGGGAGACTCACCCATGAGCAGTGATATGCGGGTGCATTTTGAATTGCTGGCACAGCCGGACCGGGTTGAAGGGATAGCCCAGCTGCTGCTGCGCCGTAACCGGCTGACGCCCAGCGTGCTGGTGCTATGTCCGGATGCCGGTTTTGCCGCCCAGTTGGACGAACGGTTGTGGACTATTCACCCCGAATCGTTTCTTGCCCATGCGGTTGCATGCGACGATAGTAAACTGAACGCTCGGCAGCCTATCCTGCTGGCGACATCGACCGTGCGTGATAACCAGCCAGCTGTATTGATCAATGGTGGTCTGGAAGTGCCTCCCGATATCTCCGGTTTTGCCCACCTGGTCGATTTTGTCGATGGCTGGGATGAAGGATTGAAGCAGGCTGCGCGCGAGCGATTCCGCACCTACAGGCAGATGGGACTGGATCCCCGGTATCTGGGCAGTAAATAACATGAATGAAGACGAGCGCAGGAGTTATATCAGACACCCCGTGGATGTGCCTGTGCAGATTTATCCTCAGTCACATACTTCAACGTCACATGTACATATGAGTGATGTCGGTAAAGGCGGTATTGCACTGCGTAGCAGTATGCCACTGAATGCAGGCATTCTGCTGAGGATAGCGATTCCGCATGTGCACCCACCCTTTGAGGAGTCATGCGTAGTGTGCTGGTGCCAGGCTGAGGGTGATGGCTTTGAGGTAGGTATCCGTTTTCTTGAACCGGAGAGTATGTTCAAGGCGCGTATGGTGGAGCAGATCTGTCATATTGAAGATTATCGCAGTCAGGAGAACAGCAAGGGGCGGCAACTCTCGGCAGAGGAAGCCGCATGCGAGTGGATCGGTAAATATGCTGCGGATTTCGGGTTGAACTGAGCATGGCCACGCATTTCACCCCGGCTACGATGGCATATCTGGAAACGCTGGCGGCCAATAACAATCGTGACTGGTTTCAGGAGCATAAGCATCGTTATGAGCAGGATGTGCGGGAGCCGGCATTGGCTTTTATTGAGGCGGTCGGCGCGCGCTTGCCCGCTATTGCGCCTCACTTCACAGCCGATGCGCGCAAGATGGGCGGCTCGTTGATGCGGGTCTATCGCGACAGTCGCTTTTCCAAAGACAAAACACCGTATAAAACTAATATCGGCATCCAGTTCCGTCATGAGGCGGGCAAGGATGTGCATGCACCGGGTTATTATCTGCACGTCAGCCCGACCGAATGTTTTATCGGTGCCGGTATCTGGCATCCACCCGCCGATGCTTTGTTGAAAATCAGGCAATTTATTGTTGATGAGCCTGAGCTCTGGCTTGCCGCACGTGATGATGCGTCATTTAGCCGCTGGTTTTATCTCGATGGCGATAGCCTGAAGACGGCACCGCGCGGTTTCGACAAGGCACATCCGTTGATAGAGGATATCCGGCGCAAGGATTTCATCGGCATCAGCGATATCCCGGCGGCATTGATTGAGCAGGCGGATCTGGCCGATATAGCCTGTGACTATTTCACTGCTGCGGCCCCGATGATGCAGTTTCTCTGCCGGGCCTTGCGCCTGCCGTACCAGGATTAGTCTGGCAGTTATTCAGATGGCCATGCCGCATAGCCCTGTCACCTGAACCGCTGTAGCGCATGAGTTGAACTGCTTTTTGTCCTGTCAGGCGGGCAAGCAACAGCGTCAGTGGTTTATCAAGTGGCAATGCAAGGCCGTTTATAAGGATATCCGCTCATATGCAAAGAGGTTTTATAAGTGAGTCGTTACATGATTCTCAAGAATCAAAAAATATTGGGCATTGAACCATCTATTGATGATGTGCATGGCGCTATCGGTCGGGACTTCCGGGTGAAGAAGCAGGACCATTATGAGGTTCAGGACCTTGAACTGGATCAGGTACATTGTGTCGAACAGCTGTTGAAGCAACTGCAGGTGGACGCAACACCGCAAAAAGAGGTCAAGTTCCCGGCGCCAAAGCAACGTAAACCGATTGCCAGATCCAGCACACCGATCGCCCGCAAGCCTATAGCGCGATCCCGGCAGCCGATTGCTCGAAGCCCTGTTGTCAGGAAACCGGTAGCGTTCCCGCCGAACAAACCTTTTGTACAACCTGAGCGCAAGCCTTACAAAAAACCGAAGCCCGGCCGCAACGATATTATTGATGATCATTACTCGGCCTGGCTGGGTACCCAGCCCTGTATCATCACCGGTCAGGTTGCTGAGCGAGGAATTGGCCCTTATAACACGCACTGCCACCACATCTGCGTATTCCGGTGAAGTCGGCACCTGATTCCAGTCGAACGCGACACCCTATTCCGGTGAAGTCGACACCCCCTTTGGGAGCCTGTTGCTGATCTGGACTGGTGCTACTCTGCGGGGTGTTTTTGGA
>Ga0210044_10000914_pt1 | contig 44893 bp, 48 predicted proteins | sample CryGey13umfilter_2_FD_183959 | JGI IMG/M metagenome (GOLD analysis project Ga0210044, IMG submission 183959) | Groundwater microbial communities from aquifer in Utah, USA - Crystal Geyser 4/9/14 3 um filter (SPAdes) (version 2) | ecosystem: Environmental > Aquatic > Deep subsurface >... | reverse complement strand
TGTAGATAGCGCCTCAAACGCGGACGAAAACACCGGACTTGGAGACAAAACCAAGGCAAACGAAGAGTCATTCTTAACCATTAAAGAAAAAGGTGAAAAATTCACCCTTGCGCCTGACATAAGCACCCCCGATGGTTTCATAAATACAAATAATTTACCTGTAACTATAGGCGAATTTAAGGGCAAAAAAGTTGTGTTGTTAGATGTTTGGACATATAGCTGTATCAATTGTAGGCGCACTATTCCATATCTAAACGAGTGGTATAAAGAATATGAGGATGAAGGGCTTGTGATTATCGGTCTTCACACTCCGGAATTTTCTTTTGAAAAAGTTCAAGAGAATGTAGAAAAAGCAGTAAAAGATTTTGGTATAAAATATCCAGTGGTACTTGATAATGATTTTTCTACTTGGCAAGCTTACAAGAATCAATATTGGCCGAGGAAATATTTAATTGATATAGATGGGTATATTGTCTATGGCCATGCTGGAGAAGGTCAATACAAAGAGACAGAAGTTGCAATACAAAAAGCTCTTCGAGAACGGGCGGATAGACTAGATATGAATGCAGAGGTGTCCTCAAATATATCAAAACCAGAAAATGTTGTGTTTGTGGAACCTGGCAAGGTAAAAAGTCCGGAAGTATATTTTGGATCTGCGAGAAATGAATACCTTGCAAACGGTACCGTGGGCCGTATGGGTGAGCAGACTCTTTTGATTCCTTCATCAATCTCTTTCAACAAACTTTACCTTGGTGGTACATGGAATATAACTTCCGAATACGCCGAAAATAAAAGTGCGGGAAGTATCGTCTTTCGCTACGAGGCAAAAAATGTCTACATAACCGCAGGGTCATTTGAAGGAGTCGAGGTTGAAATTTATAAAGACGATGTGTTCGTAAAGAAAGTGACCATTAAGAACGAAACACTCTACACACTCATCCAAGATGCTGATTATGGAAAGCATGTTTTGCGTATTGTAATACCGAAAGTAGGATTACAAGCTTTTACCTTTACGTTTGGTTAAACAAATAAAATACATGAATGACAACATGCCTAAAAATGAAGAAGAGTTCAGGAAGAAATTAACACCAGAACAATATGAAGTCCTGCGACAAAAGGGCACAGAACCTGCTTTTTCCGGAAAGCTTATTCGTCCTGACAAAGACGGATTCTACAAATGTGCCGCGTGTGGCAACCCGCTTTTTAAGGCTGAGTCAAAGTTTGATTCTGGTACTGGCTGGCCAAGCTTTGATGAAGCCCTACCTGGAGCAGTGAGAAATATTGAAGATACTTCTCACGGGATGAAAAGAGTGGAGACAATATGCTCGGTCTGCAATTCACATCTTGGCCATGTATTTAATGACGGTCCGACAAAAACGGGGAAAAGATACTGCATGAATTCGGTCTGTTTTGAAGACCTTAGCGCCAAATAATTATGAACAAGAAAATCGTATTAGCAGGAGGATGTTTCTGGGGTCTTGAGGATTTGATTAGAATTCAGCCCGGAGTGATAACTACCGAAGTCGGCTATACAGGCGGAGCAAACAAAAATCCGACATATGAAAACCATCCGGGTCATGCCGAGGCAGTGGAGATAGAATACGATTCGTCAAAAACGTCATACAAAAAGCTTCTCAATTTTTTCTTCCAGATTCATAATCCAAATACGCTCAACCAACAAGGGAACGACCGGGGCACATCCTATCGATCCGCTATTTTCTATGGAAGTGAAGAGGAGAAAGAGGAAAGTGAGGATTTTATTGAAATCGTAAACAAGTCAAAACGATGGAGAGATCCTGTTGTCACTACGCTTGAACCTCTCGATAAGTTTTATAAAGCCGAAGAATATCATCAGGACTACCTACAGAAAAATCCAACAGGATATACCTGTCATGCTATATGGTTTGATAGCTATTTGAAATAATATCCATGCATAATTTTTCTCATCTACCTAAAAAAGTAATCTTTATACTCTTGGTCATATCTTTGTTTCTGATAGGTGGTGCTGTTTATTCCCTGCGGAGTCTGTCTTCTTCAGCACAGAACATGCGTGAAAGCAGTGCAGTCAAGGATCACTGGGAAGAAATTCTGACTCCCGAGCAGTATTATGTCTTGAGAGAAGCAGGTACAGAGGCTCCATTTTCTGGCAAGCTTAATAGCGAAAAACAAAAAGGAACATACTACAGCATTGGTTGTGATAAGCCACTCTTTAGGTCGGAACAGAAATACGATTCTGGTACTGGCTGGCCAAGTTTCTGGGCTCCCATAACAGAGGATGTGCTTGTTCTTCGAAAAGAAATCGGACTTTCGGACGAAAGGATTGAAGTTCTCGATGCCTGCGGCTCGCATCTCGGACATGTGTTTGATGATGGGCCACAACCCACTGGAAAAAGATTCTGTATAAATTCTGTGGCACTGTATTTTGTTCCAGATGAAGAGTAAAAATAGTAGAATGAACGAGGCACAATATTGGGAAAATGGGGATACGTGCAATATTTTTCATTCCGACAGCAACTCAATTGGTTTGTGACATGAAAATATTACACCATATTTTCTGGGATTTTATTATACATATCCCTATTTTCCTAGTTCTGCAACAAGGGAATTTCCACTAAACTCAACATAGCCCGCTATTTCAAATTTGAAGAAAGGTTAACCACATTCTTGCGATGTATCGTACATTTATGAGATACTTGGTACATCAATCCAATGAGAAAACACACAAAAAGCACAGCGCAAACAACGAACACGAAATACGTTGTTTTCCAATCATTGTACGAAGCTCTGGAAAATCCGCGCTCGCGATGGTTTTCCCATGCCAATGACACACTGGCGTTTCTTACCCTGCTTTCGGTTACCTCACTGGCATTTCAAAGCGTCGCGGCGTTTGCGTCATATGATTACTTGTTTATGACGATTGAATATGTCGCTGTTTTCTTTTTTACTATTGAATATGTTGTGCGTTTTGCCGCGCAAAAGACCCGTTACGCATTCAGTTTTTTTGGCATCATTGATCTTTTTGCCATACTCCCGACTTTTTTTATGCTCGGCAATCTCACCTTCCTAAAAACAACGCGCATATTACGAATTCTCCGATTCTTACGAATAATACGGCTTACCAAACTCGCGCGCATTACCACCCACCCCACCACGCGCTCGGAAGAGCGCCTGCGCGTCGAGAACTTAAATCTCAAAATATATTTCCTCGCGCTTACAAGCGCGATTGTCATGTTCGGCGCGTTTATGTACCTTATTGAAGGATACCGTGCCGAATTTTCCAATATGTTCCTCGGCATGGTATGGGCGGTAGAAGTTATTTTGGGAGGAATCAATCATGTCGCGCCAGAAACCCTCATTGGTGAAATAACCGCCATCGCCGCACGTTTTGTCGGACTGGTACTTTTCGGACTTCTCATCACCGTCGTCGGCGGCTTCATGCAAAAACTGCTGTTCGGAAGCGCAACAAGAGAACAGGGTATGTAATACGTTCCGCGCATCGCCGTATCACCATCGCTTGTGTCTTTATTCATAAAGATCGCCCCCACTCCGCACGGCAAGCAAGCGGTCTTTTCGGAAACACGTGCGAACTTTTTAACGCAATGACCACCAAATAAAACTCCCCGAGCTGTTTCAACAACTCGGGGAGGATGATTATTCTCCATCAAACGCTCGATACGCCTCGCGCGTGATAGCGGGAACCCGCCACGGACGATATGTGCCCACCGTCCCAATAAACACCGACGAGGCGCCGGCGCGAGCATAGTCGACAACATGATATGGGTGGGTAATTCCCCCGCCGGCGTTAATCGGCTTCTTGAACCCAATGGAGTTCAAGAGGTGTAAAAAAAGGATATTCAGGCGACGAAGATACGGACCGGAATACCCTCCGTCAGCGTCGATACCGCGGCGACGGAGCGGCGAAACGATCGAACCGAACGCACCAATCTTCTTAGTGTCTGGCAGACTGTCCCATGGTATCGTGTTCGAGAGACAGATTCCGTCACAGTTCGTGTCGTTGCCAACCTCGTATACCATTCCCGGGTCAAGCCCGTAGCAACTGAATTTCACCATCTGCGGAATACCAAGCGCAGAACCGATTTTGAGCGCCTCGATAACTTCATCGAAGTGTTCTTCTTGGCGCACCCCGACGTTCGGACAAGAAATATTGAGCTGCCATGCGATCGGTGCTTTGAACTCGGAGAGTCGCGGCTCAAGGATCGCAACAGCGCGGCGCATTTCATTCATACGCTCAGCGCGCGTTTTTCCAGTTGACATAAATGACAAAAAGAACGGCCCCACTCTCCGTTGCCACTCTCCGCGGTCAAGCAATGCTTCAAGCCCCGGCCCCGGTAATCCGACCGCATTGACCGTTTCTACCGTGAGAAATTTGGTCGCGATGCACTTCGGGAACCACTCCCGTACGCGCAAATCGATGTCGAGTTCCAGATTGGCGCCTTCCGCGCTTGCGCGTGCATCAACCGTTGTCGTCTTCGCGACAAACGTTATCCCGTCCCAATTCGGACAAAACGGCCGAGGAAGCCGCTGGTTCGGGTACTCTGCTTCTCGTCCTCCGGAGCGACCGAAAAAAACCGCGTACTCCCGACGCGTTCAAGATAGGACCAAAATCAATCTCCCGTAATATCATCGCAACCTCCTTTCGAAGAAATGGCGTGATTGTGGCGTATGCCCTTTGTTTCGACTACTGGCATCGTTCTTCAATAAGAGTATCCTAATTACCAGAAATTGCAACAAATGCGTCCGCCCATAACGCCCCCTATTCCCGTGCCAACCACTCCGGCTCTTGCCGCACCAAAAGTTCGTCTTTTTTTTCCGGATGCGCCATGATCTCTTCAACCGCGCGCTCCATTCGCATGCTCTGAGAACCTTTGATAAGCACAATGTCGTTTTCACCAAGCACGCTCTCAAGATATTTCCCCGCCTGACGAGAATCAACAAACTCGATGATATTCTTTTCGCTAATCCCTCCCAAAAGCGCGCCTTCAGTTATCGATTTTGCGCGAAGTCCAACGACGAGCAACAGATCACACGTTTGTCCGGCGAGAACACCAATCTTCTTATGTTCAGAGACGGTATATCTGCCAAGCTCAAGCATGTCACCAAATATCGCGATTTTTTTGCCTTCCGTTTTTATTTCACGAAACGTCGCTAGTGCCGCCTCAACCGCCACCGGAGATGAGTTATACGAGTCATCGATAATGCTTGATCCTTTGATCCCTTCGATCAACTTGAGCCGCCCGGGTGTCCCCGAATGATTTTCAAGCGTTTCAATCAATTTCACCATGTTGATCTTCAAATGCACGCCGATAGCAAGTGCCGCAAGCGCAGGATAAATATATTGATTACCAAAAACACAATTGAGGCGGACCGGCATGATACTTTCTTCGTGAGTGACCTTGAAGGTCGTCCCGACAGGCCGATCTTTTTTGTACATAATCGCGACATCGGAAACACGCATCATTGCGTTCTTTGAGAATCCATACGTTGTCACTGTCGCGGGAATGCTCTTTCTCATGGAAAGCACTTTTTCATCGTCAGCATTAAGCACGAGCAAACCGTTTTTTTTGAGCACTTTCACGAGTTGATATTTTTCCGCGACAACATCGTCGGGAGAGTTGAAAAATTCAACATGCACAGGGACATCGCCAAAACGTGTCACCACAACAACATCCGGCTTGACCCAACGCGCCACCTTACGTATATCATTCGGACGATCAGCCCCTACTTCAAGTATGAGCCACTTTGGATAACGATCTTTGAAAATGATAAGTGAAAGGCCGCTGAGGATCGTGCGCATCCATGAAAGAGGGTTGTTCCATCCACTCTGACATCCGAGAATGGTAAGAGGGACACCAAATTCGCTGTTGTAACTCTTCTTGCTCTTACGAACGTACGCAAAATCCGATAGCGCGGTATATATCATATCCTTGGTCGATGTCTTACCAACGCTACCAGTTATCGCAATGATCTTCGGTTTGTATTTATGGAGAATAACGCATGCCTCCGCTTGCAAAATGCCCAATATGATTTTTTTTATGATGGTTTTCATAAGATGTATCGTTAAATATTGAATATGCCCCGTATCAGCGATCGGGGGGAATATTATAGTAATTCAGCAAAAATTTCGCGATGTCCATGAATGGATAAGTGAGCGTATGTGATGAATATAACGCACCTTTAGGATACACGACGTATAGGAAAACAATGAACCGTGGATCGTAGGCGGGGAAATAGCCAAAGAACGAATGCAGATATCTATCATCATAATATCCTCTGCCGTCCCCTCGCGCAATCTGTGCCGTGCCGGTCTTTGCCGCAATGCTGTAATCGTCAAGTTTCACCGCCCCACCAAGAAGCGCATCATCAACGACAGTAATAAGCATCTTTGTCACCTCATCTACTGTCTCCTTCTTGAGCACCTGTTCTCCGTCCATAGGAGTAATATTTTTTGACGTTCCGTCTTCGTAGTTTACCCCGATAATAAGGTGCGGTGTTGCCAGAACACCTCCATTCGCGAGTACCGCGAGCGCGCGAACCATCTCAATAGGAGTAACCGCTATTCCCTGTCCGAACGACGCGGTCGCATACTCAATCATCCTCGTACTGTTGAGATTATTGACCAGCCCGGCGGCTTCATGGGGAAGGTCAACTCCCGTTTCATCTCCAAGCCCGTACGCGAACATATATTTTCGAAAAACGTCCTTTCCCATCGCGTTCATAGTAAAAACCGCTCCAGTGTTAAGCGATTCGGAGAGTACATGTTGCATATCAACGACTCCCCTCCCTACCCCGTCATAATTTGATATACGCGCGCCATCAACGATAATATATCCGTCGTCGTGATACTCAGTACGCGCCGTTATGGCACCCGAGTCAATACCAGCCGCGATAGTGAGTGGCTTTAGAATTGATCCCATTTCATAAACATTCTCAATTATCGGATTAGGGAATACCGACGGATCGGAAACCATGTTATATGAGTTAGGATCAAAATCGGGCATATTCGCAAGGCCATAAACGATGCCGGTCTTCGGATCCATAACGACACCGCCCGCCGAGTCGGCTGACCATCGTTCCATTACACCGTTCAATTGATTTTCGAGAACATTTTGCACTGATGGCTCAATAGAGGTAATAAGGTCTCCTTTTTGTTTATCATTGCGGTCAAAGAGCTGTATATTTGAGAATATTTCCGCAAAAACATTGACGTAAAAACTCACCGCGCTTCGCGAAAGCACATCATTATAGTATCGCTCAAGTCCATACTGCCCCGTGAGCTCATGACCACGGTATCCGACAAAACCAAGCGCATGCGCCGCCAGATCGTCTCCGGGATAATATCGCCAGTTATCCTTTGAAAGCATAACACCGTCTATACCAAGCGCGCGTACACGATCGGCAGTATCAACGTCAAGATGGTTAACGATCTCTTCATACTGATCATCTTTCTTTGCGGCTTTTGCTGAAAAATCATCCTCGTTGATGTCCACGATGCTAGAAAGGGCGGCATATACGGCTTCGGCGTCACTTATGGCACTAGGATTGATGGCAATAATGAACCCCGATCTAACCGTGGCGGCCGATACCTTCTCGCCGCTTTTTTCGGTGAAAAATATTGCCCCGCGATCAAAAACATCATCGCCGCGCGAAATATATTGATTGTTTGCCCTTTCACTATAAAAATCGCCGCGCACGATCTGCACAACAACGAGCTGATATATGAGAATGGATAAAAGCAAAAAGAAAAACCCGTAGACGATCCTCATCCGAAATAAGTTATTTGGCCTCATTGTTCCAAAAACTTGTCGCGAATGATCCGCGCTTCGCGTAGAGAATAGTATCAGGATCAACAAAACCCATTAATTCCGCTTCCGACAAGGTTATCTCCTTGCTGAGAGCGACATAGGTACTTTCAAGTTCGCCAACATTCGATCCTATTGTTCGAATAATACTATTCATATCTTCGCGCGCGAGAGAACTAAAAATTGAAGCACCGATAAAATAGACATAAAGAAACAGAAAGGAACCGATACCGAACACGAAGAACCTCGCCATCTTTTTCTCAAGATCACGTTCAAAAAATTTTATATGTATATGTATAATGTTGCTTACCATGAATATTTTTACAATTTTTCCGCGATGCGTAAGTGCGCGCTTCGGCTTCGTGGATTGCGTCTTTTTTCTTCATCGCTTGGCACAATCGGTTTTTTGGTGATTATGACGCAAAGACCTGTCTTTGCTGATTCCCGAAAAAAATTTTTAACGATTCGATCCTCGCCACTATGAAAAGAAATGATCGCGATCCTCCCTCCTTTATTGAGCCGCTCAAGCGCCTTGCCTATTCCTTCGGTCAAAGCGGAAAATTCATCATTGACCGCGATGCGCAACGCCTGAAATGTTTTTGTGGCCGGATGAATTTTTCCGAATCGATAACCATGCGGTACGCTTCTTTCAATAATGGCGACAAGATTTCCTGTTCGCTCAATCGGCTTTATCTTCCTTTCTTTGACAATCTCCCGCGCGATCCGTTTTGCGAATCGCTCTCCGCCATAACCATAGATGACATCAGTAATGCTCTGTTCCGTCCATGTATTAACGATCTCCCGAGCGGTGAAAGCGCAGGTTTCAAGGTCAGGACAAAATGTCATCAGAAGTGGTTCATCCTTCTGGAAGGAAAAACCACGTTTGCTTTCATCAAGCTGCCGCGAACTCAATCCGATATCGAACAATGCTTTGTCAACCGTTTGAATCCCATGCTTTTCAAGTACCCGATCGAGATTCCTGAAGTTATCATGCGCCAGAATGATCGTGCATCGTGACGCGCCAAGGTTTCTACGCGCTTCCACAAGAGCATCCGTATCTTCGTCAATGCCAATAATGGTCCCCTTCTCGTCAAGATATTGCGCTATCAAAGAGCTATGCCCTCCTTCATTCACTGTCGCATCAAGAACCGTATCTCCTGATTTGATAGAAAGACCCTCTATCGCTTCTTTAACAAGTACCGGGGTGTGTGCCATGGGATCTACAATACCCCTACCTCGCCAAGCTTCTCCGCCAACACGTCTGCCGACTTTTCAATCTTTTTCTTGTAGAGGTTCCATGCTTTTTCATCCCATATCTCGACACGGTCATGGACTCCCACCACGGCAACCTTGTTCTTGAGCCCGGCAAACTCTTTCAAAAAATCAGGCAAGAGCACTCTTCCGAGCGAATCGACATCAGTCTCGACCGCGCCTCCGAACATAAAACGATTCATCCCGCGTGAATCGGATTGCCCGACGGAAAGTTCAACCAACTTCCCCGCCATACGTTCCCAATCTTTCAGAGAATAAACGAACAGGCAGTTATCGAATCCATGAGTGATAACAACCTTTTTCCCCATCTCCTTCCGAAATTTTGCGGGTAAGGAAATCCGCTTTTTGGGATCCAGAGTATGTGTATATTCGCCGATCAACATATTAAAATATTGTGCGGATATCGCCCGCCTGCGGTTCCGGAAGAATACCCAACTTTTAGTGCCCAAAAGCGAGAAAAAAGGTTTTTACCACTTAATCCCACTTCGTATATATTGTATACCACTATTTACCACATCGCCAAACAAAGTTATCCACAATACACAAAAAGCCCCTATCAGGGGCGTTTTGAGCCATCGCGGAATATATTTATTTATCTCTTTGGTCTCCTCGTGGGCGCATCGTCGGAAAGAGGATGACCTCTCGAATGTTATGCGTGTCAGTCAGAAGCATGGTAAGGCGTTCGATACCGATACCAACACCGCCCGCCGGTGGCATGCCGTATTCCATCGCTTCAAGATATTCTTCATCGGACGGAGAAACTTCCGGATCTCCTTCTTTTCTTTTTTTATCTTGTTCAAGGTATCGCTCGCGTTGGTCGATCGGATCATTAAGCTCAGAGAATGCGTTGACCACCTCAAGACCACCGATAACCAACTGGAAACGATCAATAAGACGCTGATCATCCGCTTTCTTTTTCGCGAACGGAGAAAACCCGACCGGGTAATCGACAATAAAGGTTGGCTGAACAAGTTTTGGGCGACATGTTTTCTTATATATGTTATCGATAATCTTCTCAGCGCTATCGCCCGAAACAACCTCGATCCCCAGTCGGGCCGCCTTTAGTTTTAATTCTTCTCGTGTCATGTCAGCGGGATGAGAAATGAGCGCATATTGCTTCAGAAGGTCAAAAAACGCAACCACGGCGAATTTTTTTGAGAACAAGATCGTGTTACCGCCATACGTGATCGAATTTTTTCCGATCACGCCTTTGACAAGAGATTTCATTGTCTCTTCGACAAACACCATTTGTTTTTCGGCATTGCTATAACTCTCATAAAACTCAAGCATAGTGAACTCCGGGTTATGGGTTACGTCAATGCCTTCGTTCCTGAAATTGCGTCCAATCTCGTAAACTTTACTGAAGCCACCAACGAGTAATTTCTTCAAATAAAGCTCGGGAGCTATTCGCAATGCGAGATTGATATCGAGTGTGTTGTGGTGTGTTATGAACGGCTCTGCGTTGGCACCCCCCGCAAGCACTTGAAGTATCGGTGTTTCCACCTCGAGATAGCCCGCGGTGTCTAAAACACTCCTTAGAAACTTGATAATAGCGGAGCGAACAAGGAAACGATCTTTCCCTTCCGGTGACATCAGGGTATCAAGATATCGCCTTCGGGAACGCTCTTCCGTGTCTTGAAGTCCATGCCATTTATCAGGAAGCGGACGAAGGCTTTTAGCAAGCATGCGCCATTTTTTTACAAGGATCGTTTTTTCTTTTCGGTTAGTAAGAAAAAGAGGGCCGGAAGCCTCTATAAAATCGCCAATATCCACGGTATCAATAAAAAGCTCGCGAACTTCTACATCGATCTCATCTTTTTTTATCAATCCCTGAAGAGTTCCCGTGCCATCATTGAGGTCAAAAAATATAACGGCTCCTTGCCCGCGTATCGCCATTACCCGTCCGACCGCCGTTATTGTTTTCTTTTTTGAAAACTTTATGAACGAAGAAACGATTTCGCCGAGTGATTCAGTGGCGAAAGAATCGCTCGGATAGGGATTGATTCCCTTATCACGTAAAACGTGAAGTTTTTTTATACGCTCATTTCTGATTTCCTCTAGAGAAGCCATGCGTTTTAACTCGGAACAAAACAGGACAATGCGCATCATACGCAGAGCATTATTTTATTGAAATAACTATTTGATATCAATAATCTCACACGTTACCGCTCCTTTCGGAGTGGAATATGTGACCATGTCACCTTTCCCTTTTCCAAGAAGTGCCTCAATTATCGGCGATCGATACGATATTTTTCCAGAATCCATGTCGGCCTCTTCAGAACCGACGACGTGATAAGTACGAGATTCTGTATCACCTTTCTTTCTTATAACGATAGTACACCCGACCTGTACGACCGTATGCTTCCCCTTCGTTGTGGTAACTTCCGCGGCAGAGAGTATTGATTCAAGCTCGATGATCCTACCTTCGAGCGTCGCTTGGTTTTGTCGAGCTTCTTGATACTCGGCGTTCTCCGATAAATCGCCGAGTGATTTCGCAAACTCAAGTTGCTCGGCAATATCCTTGCGTTTTGTCGTTTTTGATAACTCAAGCTCTTTCCGGAGCTCATTTATCTTTTCCTGACTCAAATATTGTTTTTCTTCATTCATGTCCGGCTATTTTATATGTTTTTACCTGTTTCGTCAATGACACCGTACAGTTAACCATCCTACTTCACATACTCCGGCGTGTTGATCGCCATCCATTCGAAGAACTGGCGCATAACGTAAAGTCCGCCAACGGTATTGTTGTGAGGGCCTTGTTCCATGACCACCGTAAACGCATAATGCGGATTCTCATACGGGAAAAAGCCAACTACCCATGAGTTTATGAACTGATTCGCCGTACCGATCTCGGCCGTCCCCGTTTTTGCTGCGACATTGATGTACGGCAGGTCAAGACCTTTTGCGGTGCCGTGTGTTACCGCAAGCCGCATTCCATCCCGCACCACCGCCAGAACATCTTTGTTAACACCACTGATCGGCGTCGTGGATACCATATCCCCAAGACGTACGTGAGGAGTTACGAGCGCTCCACCGTTCGCAATCGCCGCGATCCCACGCACCATTTGCACAGGCGAAACCTGAAAACCATACTGTCCAATCACGGTGTGATATGTATCTCCCACTCGCCATGGATCTCCGTTGAACATCGCCAATTTCCACTCCGGATTCGGTATCACTCCGTCAACATCGCCTGGGAGATCGATATCGGTGTAGTCACCAAAACCGAAAAGCCGCGCGTACTTTTCAATTCCCGCAATGCCAATCCCTTTTTGCGTCTTGAATCCCCCGCCCACTTCGTAAAAATAAACGTCCGAAGAAACGGCAAGAGCTTCTTTTATATCAACGGGACCATGTGCTTTCCAGTCGTTAAAAACCGAGAACTGGTCGGGGAAGTACGGATTGGGAACGGAGATCGAACCGGCACTCACGATTTTGTCGTCAGGAGTCACAACCTTCTCTTCAAGCACTCCGACGGCAACAAACGGTTTTACTGTTGAGCCCGGTGTATAAAGCCCCGACACTGCTCGGTTAAGGAAAGGAGTACTCCTGTCGTTTTGATAAGAGCGTATGGTGGAGATGTCATCTCCTTCCGTCATCACGCTTGAACTGTATTCCGGCACACTCGCAAGAGCGATAATCTCGCCCGTCTTTATGTCCATGATAACACCCGCTCCTCCCGTATATTTGTACTCCGCGATAAGCAAAGCGATCAAATCGTACATCTTCTCTTCCATGCGTGCGTCGACTGAAAGTGTAATGCTTTCTCCATCTGTGGGAGGATAGATGATACTTCCGAGACGAGTATTCATAAAAGCATCAGTCTCCACTATTCTCGTGCCCGCCTCACCGGCGAGAAGATCGTCGTAATACTTTTCCGCGCCGTCTTTTCCTACATAATTTTTTTGATAATAAAGTCCGGAACTGTCGGCGGCAGGATACCCGACATACCCGATAATGTGCGCCAATCCATGCATATCCGCGTACGATCTTTTCGAAAAATCTCCGTCACGCGGAGAGTTCCACGCTAACTCAATGCCGTTCCGGTCGTAGATAACCCCGCGTTCGGGGAAGATCGGCAGATGACGAAGACGGTTATTTTCGCTCTCTTCAGCAAATGCCGCGCCGCTTGCAACCTGCAAGCTGGCAATTCGCGCAACAAAGATCACGCCAACACACACAAAAAAAATCCCCAGCATAAAAAAGGTTTTTTTTGAGATCGGTTTTTCCAAAATCCCTTCAAATTGATATGTATCAAAATCAGGCAAGTTAGCCGAATCGAGAAATATCTCATCGGGATCAATACTCGCCTTCATGGCATTCCTTTTTTTTGATAAAAAATTATTCCCCCGCATAGAATCTTGTTTGTTTCTTAAACGTGGTCAGCGCGACATAGAGTACCATACCGCTGACGGTATAAACAAATCGAAACCCCCAAAAAAACGCGCCTCCCCCGTAGAGAAGATCGAGGATCAATCCCGCCAGTATGATCTCATAATATCGTTTGAAAAAAAACGTGGCAAAAACAAGCAAGCAGACCGTAATCCACCACAATGGAGCACAGAAGATCGAAAGAATGACAACGATGTCAACAATGATCCGGCGCGTCATAATCATTTTTTTATTTCTTTGTCACGTAAAACAACCTCAACCTCGCGAACCTGACGAGAATCGACTACATCACGAAAGAGGATCAGTTTGAAAGGATCACTTGTCTTCACATCAATATATTCAACATATCCGACGATACGTGGCATGATACCCGGGAGAAGCACCACATCGCCTTCCGCTATAGCGATATCGCGCGGAAGCCGTATCTCGTAATTGCCGCCTGCGCGCCCCTTTGCGGTTGTCGTGATCTTTTCATCACCAACCAAAACATCGGTGAGTTCTCCGGGCGAAGAAAAAAGCACCACTTTCGAAGAGCGCTTAAGCACTTCGGTCACCTTGCCGATCATGATGTTACCCGCATACAAAACCTCGTCTCCTATCTCGACACCAAAATCCTCTCCGATGTCTATAATAAGCGTATCATAAAGCGACTGCCCCGGACCAGCGAGGACCGAAGCAAGCACAGTTCGGTCAAGAACACTGCGCCCCATAGCTTCCTTGAGATCAAGATTTTCCTCAAAAAGAAGATTGCGATCAAGAAGCTTCATACTAAGAACTCGGAGATCTTCTTTAAGTTTCGTATTTTCATCAACAAGACTTTTCTTTGAACGAACAAGATTGCGAAATCCTCCCCAAAGATTACCTGCGTAGTTCTGTGTTTTCCACAAAGACACAGCCATAAAGCCAACACTCCGCGAAAGAAACCCGTAACCATCGGCAAACAAAAAGATACTGACCAACCCAACCGTAACAAAAAAGGTGATTGTTCTTTTTTGGATATTTCTTTGTTTTCTCATACTCGCAAAGCGATCACCGGCCAAGCGTGGATAGTAAATTATCATTACCCTCGATCAACACATCTTTGAAGTGTTCAATGTCGCCGAGGACTATGCCGGTCCCGCGAACAACTGTTGTAAGCGGATCATTGGTGATATAGATTGGTATCTTGAGCGCGCTGTGTAAAAGCCCATCAAGGCCGCGCAAGAGCGCACCACCCCCCGTAAGGACAATGCCACGATTCATAACGTCGGAAAGTATCTCCGGCGGCGTTGTTTCGAGCACTTCCTTTACGGAATCGACAAGACTTCCGACTGACTGCGCGAGTGCCTCTCGTATGTCAGAATCGGTTATGATCACCTCGCGTGGGAGTCCGGCAACAAGGTCACGGCCTTTCACCGATGCCTCCATAGGCGAATCTCCCTCCGCAACGGATCCAATCGCGATTTTCACATCTTCGGCCGTTTTTTCACCAATGAGTATTTTAAACTCGTCCCGAATATACGAAATGATATCCTCGTTAAGTTTGTCTCCAGCGACTCTCAAATTTTTTGATCGAACAATACCACCGAGCGAAATAACGGCAATATCGGTAGTTCCTCCGCCAATATCAATGATCATGCTCCCCACCGGATCACCGACCGGCAAAAGCGCTCCGATCGCGGCAGCCATCGGCTCTTCAATGATATGCACCTCGCGAGCACCCGCGCTCTTTGTCGCATCATATACAGCACGTGTTTCAACATTCGTTATGCCTGATGGAGCGCCAATGACCACCCGAGGACGCAACTTTTTCTTCGCTATCCTCTGCGTTTTATTGATAAGGTAAGCAAGCATCTCCTCAGCAACCTCGAAATTCGATATCACGCCTTCAACAAGCGGACGAATGGCAACGATATGGTTCGGAGTACGACCAATCATTTGCTTCGCGTCAGCCCCAACGGCGACAACCCTTCCTGTTTTTTGGTTAAGCGCAACAACAGAGGGTTCATTGATCACGATGCCATGGTCGGCAAGATAGACCAACGTATTGGATGTACCAAGATCAATACCAATGTCACCGGAAAACAAACTGTAAAATTTTTTGAACATATTTTTTCAAATTTATTACTGATTCGTATTTTTTGACAAAAGATCGATCAATTTTTCTTTTTGAACTATCATCCCTGCTAATTCTGTCCGGCCTTTCATCTCCACGCCACCCGCACGAATGCTTTTTTCGCTCACAACGACACGCGTTGGAATTCCAATAAGATCCGCGTCCGCGAACTTCTCTCCCGCATTCACGTTTCGATCATCATAGAGCGTGTCAAATCCTTCACGAGAGAGCATGCCGTATATCTCTTGTGCGGCCATAGCAACGTTCGCAGATTCGGCACTTTTAACCTCGACAACATGCGCGGCGAACGGCGCTACCGATGCGGGCCACACGATTCCCGCCTTGTCGGCAAGCACTTCGACGATTGCACCCATCAATCTGCCTAATCCGATACCATAACACCCCATAATGACCGGGTGGTCTTTCCCTTCAGAATCTTTGTACGCAAGCCCGAACGGATCGGAAAACTTATTCTTAAGTTTAAAAGTATTCCCGACCTCGATCGCTTTTTCGGTTTTTAATTTTTTTCCTCCGCATTCCGGACATTCTTTTTGTTCAGCGATTATTTCTTCATTTATCGCCGTAGAACATGAGTCGCATATATGAATCGTATCCTCGCCCGCTCCCGTTACTGTTTGAAATTCGTGAGAATATTTGGAAAAACTTCCACCGGAAGCAAAGGTTAAATGCGTAATATCGCCAAGACCGACTCGCTTGAAAATATTTTTATACGCGGTTATCATAACCTCGTAATGGCGATCAAGGTCTTCCTCGTCGGCATGAAACGAATAAAAGTCCTTCATAAGAAATTCCCGACCGCGCAATACTCCCGATTTTGAACGAAGTTCCATTCTAAATTTATTCTGAATTTGATACACATACATCGGCAGGTCACGATATGAAGCAATGAACTGTTTCGCGAGCGGAACAACTATTTCTTCATGGGTCGGACCAAGCGCAAATTCTTTTTTTGACGAATCAACAATCTTGTAAAGATCATCCATGGTGTTCCATCGATCGGTCTTTTCCCAATTTTCTTTCGGGTGCAGTGACGGCATAAGTATCTCTTGCCCGCCGGCCCTGTTCATTTCATCGCGTATGATATTCGCGATCTTTTCAAGAACTCGAAGACCAAGCGGCAGATAGGTATACACACCCGCTTGAAGCTTATCGACAAAACCCGCTTTGATCAGAAGCTTCGCGTTTCGTGACACCTCTTCCGAGGGTACCTCCTTTCTTGTTTTCGTGAAGAGTTGTGACTGCAACATTCGTCATATCTTACACCTAATAACGATAAAAATCAAAACGATACCCTCTAGACAAAAAGAGCGCGAATATAAAAAATTGAGCTTCGGGGTAGACCCCTTAAAAGACAAAAAACCGGGTTAAGTAAATCGCAAGGTCGTTGTAGGTAACGACCACCATAAGCATTATAATTAAGAAAAAACCGATGACATTGACGGCATTGGTAAGGCGAATGTCGATATCCGACCCTTTGATCGCTTCAATCAGAATGAAGAGGAATCTTCCTCCGTCAAGTGCCGGGAACGGCAAAAAGTTAATGATGGCAAGATTGATCGAAATAATGGCGGCAAGCAAAAGCACATAAACAAAACCGAATGCGCTCGCTTCCCCCACGACACCGACAAGACCGACTGGTCCAGTAACAGAAGAGAGGTCTGCGGTGCCGGCAAAGAGCGAACCAAAAAAATGCCACAACCCGGCCGCGGTCATCGATACAAGCGAAACGGTCATGGCCGCTCCTTCTTTGAACGCACGGAAAAACGGTAAGTGAAGCAGTCCGATTGTATCCATTGAGATCCCGATTGCCGACTCACCTTCGAGTATTCCACTTACCGGAGTAATGGAAATAACTTGTTCATTGCCGTTTCCGCGTCTATAAGTAAATCCAATCGGATCATTGCCGTGCGCGGCAATGAATCCTTTCACATCCGCCGTGTCCAAAGGATGGTTGAGAAATTCCGCTCCCGCAGAGAGAGCAACGATCTCATCCCCTACCCGCAACCCCGCCCTGTCTGCTGGAGAATTCGGAATCGTTCCGGTAATGGTAACCGCGGGACTGACCACCAACGCGATATCGCGATCGGCGACCGCATCAAGCGATGTCGGCAGTCCGATCATAAATCCTACCGAAATGAGAACCCACGCGAGAAGGATATTTGAGACAACGCCGGCCATGACCACCATTGCCTGGGCATATTTCGGTTTAGCGAGAAAGCTTCCCGCGGAGGAACGAATGTCCGGCTCGCCCGTATCGCTCTCGCCAAATATTTTAACAAAGCCGCCTATTGGAAAGAGATTGAGTGAGTATTCCGTTTCACCGATCTTTTTTGAAATAAGTTTTGGCGGGAAACCAAAACCGAATTCATCAACACGCATACGGAAAAGTTTTGCGACAAGAAAATGCCCCGCCTCATGCGCGAGCACTAATACGGCAAGTATGACAATAAAAATAATAGCGGTCGTCATGATATATGGCCTTTCGGCGCAATAAATTTAAAACATAATATCGTGCTCTTTCTTTGAGGCGATATTTTCAAGCTTGTTATTTGTTACATCAACCAACTCCTGAAGCATATTTTTGATCCTGAATTTGTCATCTTCAGAGATTTCTTTGGTCTTCTCTTTTTCTTGCACGTCGCTCCAGAGAGCTTCCCGTTCTTTGCGAACAGAAACACGCGCTTCTTCCAATTTTCCACCGACTGCCTTCACGAACGCAACACGCCGCTCCCCTGTTAATTCGGGAAAGAATACTCTGATCCCAGCCTGATCAACAGACACCGAGATGCCGAGATTTGCGGCATCGATCGCTTTTTCCATCGCCTTTATCTGCGTCTTGTCCCACGGAATCACACGAACCGTACGCGGGTCATCGGTGGTGATGGATGCCGCATGCGCGATCGAAGTTCTCGCTCCGTACGCGTCAAAAGTAATCCCGTCAAGAAGTGTCGGAGTTGCCCTGCCAGTGTGAATCGACATGAGCTCTTTTGAAAACCGTTCTTCAATCGCGGTAAGGCGTTTTTTAAATGTTTGCAAATCGTACATAAATCACTTCAAGTATACTTCATTCCGAATACGCGTCAAAGGAAAAATTCACCCGACACGCGGCATAGTAAGCGCGCCATGCTCGAGTATGGCCTTCACTGATGGCGCCCTTCCATTCATATATCCGCGATATTTCTGGATATCCTCAAGCGCGCGGCGCATTTCCAACGAAAGAATTCCTACTCCGTCCACCTGACGAGATACGACACATTCGAGCGCCCCCAAAAAAGAAATCGCCTTGTCTTTGTCTTTTTCCGCAACAATCTTTTCGATGGAACGCAACCGGCTAACAGTATCTTCGCGTACGAACTTCCGCGCAAGTTCCATCGACCATTCAGATGGCGCAGATAACACTCGCGTGACCACCTGTAACCGCGAACGCAATGTCGGCAACAAGACTTCAGCGCTGGGCATGATAAGAAAAAAGTAGGTCTGATCCGCCGGCTCTTCAAACATTTTAAGGAGAGAGTTTTGCGCTTCTTCCGTAATAAAGCGTGCGTGTATGACAAATATCCTTCTGTTGTGCATGATCGCCTTTCGTGATTGAAAGTCTTTCAGCACCCTTCCGTTATCAACTCCAAATTGCTCAAATGAATCGATCCAAATGTCCGGATTGTCATGTGTCGGAAAAAGTAATTTTGTTTCAAAAAAATCAAACAAGAGCGGCGAAATATTTTCGTAATCACCCTCGATAAGATATGCATGGTGAAGCATGCCGCTCTTCTCGTATGCATCCACCATACCGCGTATATCTACAGCACGACTATCGTCCATGTTATTTTTTCGCAATAATACTCTTTTTGTAGGTATCCAAGTGCTCAAGCGCTATCCCTGTGCCTTTTGCGACACAATACAGGGCGTCCTCGGCGAGTATTGAGTGCACACCTGTTCTGCGGTGCACCAATTCGGGAAGATTGCGAAGCTGAGACGAACCGCCGGTCATAATGATCCCTTGATCAATAATATCAGCAGAAAGTTCCGGCGGAGTTTCTTGTAAAACATCCTTGATCGCCTTTATCATCTCCCGCAACTCTTTGTCAATCGCCTTCACGATCTCATTGGTACCGGCTTGCGCGCTCCGCGGCAGACCGGCGACAAAATCACGCCCCTTTATTTTCATGAAAAGCTCTTCTTCAAGCGGCACGGCAGAGCCAATTTGTATTTTTATCTCCTCGGCGGTTTTGTCGCCAATCGCGAGGTTAAACGTCTTTTTGATGTAGTCGGCAATCGCTTGATCGATTCGATTACCCGCGCATTTAACCGAAGTTGAAGACACGATACCGCCGAGGGAAATGACGGCAACGTCCGTCGTTCCACCGCCAATATCGACGATCATGTGGCCACGCGCCTCATGGATCGGTATGCCGGCACCGATTGCGGCAAGTATCGGTTCTTTCACCACATACGCGCTTTTTGCCCCGGCTTTCATGGTCGCTTCAACGACGGCACGGCGTTCCGTCGAAGAAACACCCGCAGGAACCGAAACCATCACCTCCGGCTTGAAAATATTCCATCTTCCAAGCGCTTTCCCGATATAATAACGGAGCATCGCTTCCGTCACTCGATAATCGGCGATCACCCCGTCACGCATTGGACGATAGGCAACGATGTTGTCAGGCGTTCTGCCAATCATTTCTTTCGCCTCAAGTCCAACCGCCAAAATTTTATTATCTTGTTCCGATACCGCGACAACGGATGGTTCATTCAGCACCACTCCTTTACCGGGAACGTAGACAAGGGTGTTCGCGGTTCCAAGATCTATGCCGAGTTTATTCGAAAAGAAACTCATTGTGATCTATGTATATCAGCTCCGAACAGAAATGGCAATAGACAAGCGCTAGTACGGATTTGGTGCGAACACACCCGTTGACATTGTCGATGTTGGAATTGTCACTTCTTGCATTAGGAGCTTTTGAAGTTCTTCTGTTGTTATCGCGTCTTTTGGCGCTTCGATAGAAACGTTTCCATTCACCTCTTTGAGAACATATTCAATCTGTACCGATCCGGAAACATCAGCGCCGGCGATACTAAATTGACCCATCTCCGCGACCGTCTTCACCCGGTAAATGTAGAGATTATCCGTTCCAACCCACACATTGGTTTCGACAAGAGAGAGCACTTGCGCAATCACTGTTTTTTCTTCGTCAGTCATTGGCTCAATCGAATCGTCAGCAGGCACATCAAGGTGCTTTTCCCTTACGGTATTCACCATTTTTTCAAACTCATTGACAAGAATGGTTGCGTCATCGGTCGAAAGCGCGATCCGGTAATGATGCAAGGGGACCCCATCGATAACCTCATCGTCAAGAGCCGTGATCGACCGTTCAATGATTTGTTGAAATTCGGAAGAGAGTAAATAATCTACGACCATTACCCGAACATCTTTCCGGACTGATTCCACATCAAAAGACGGAGTTATTGAAGGACTTTCAATGTCCATGTTTTCATCTTCAATCTGCGAAGCAACAAAATCGGCGGTGTTGAAAACAATCCATGTATCTTTCATGTTTGACACGTTTATGAACGGAATATCGCTCACATCGTTGAGTCGAAAATATCCGGAGTTATTAACGGACAAAAAATCAAAATTCAACTCAAAGTGCGCCGGAAACATTCCGATCGTTTCATCGATCTCAAAGTCGTTCGAAGTTCTGAGATCGGCATCTTGAACATCGCCGCTCCGTTTCGCAAGAGCACCATCGGTAGTAAGTTTCGCCGAGTACGTTATTTTGCCAAAACTGGATGGATCAATGAACGGAGTTTCAGCCGCGGAATCCATTGCCGAAGTACCTGTTACCGCCTGTTCCATAATCCCATCAGCAGAAAGCGTAACGGAAAATGTTGCAGAATCCATGTTCTTGTTAAACGCCGCCATAAGTACCTCCGCCGGTGTCATGCTCTTTTTGCCAAAAAACGCAAAGTATGCAAACGCTGATCCGCCGACAAGAACAACCCCGATGATGATCGCGATAACACCGATTGTTGCCCGAAATCCGCTCCCCTTTCCGCGCGTACTGAGAGAACCAGCAAGTACGCTCCCCACGCCGGGTGTCGGACGCGAAAAAAGACGCTGACCGGAATTCTGCGGCGAAGACATGGTAGCGGTCTTGTTTATTGAAGGAGGAGTACCCATTGGACGATTGTTCAAAACAAGCTGTTGCATCGCTTCGACTATGTCGGCATCATTCCACCCGCCTTGACTTCTCAAGGCATTTTTTATCTCTCCTTCACTGGTACCATTATCAAGTTGTTGTTTGATATACGCGCGCAATTCTTCTGTCACCATAAAAAATTAAAAAAATAATCGAGTAAAAAACTATCTAAGACGTTTGATGTCGACACCGATCGCGCGCAATTTTTTTTCAACGTGATCATATCCGCGGTCGATGTTGTATACATTATGAATGATTGAAATTCCTTTTGCAATAATTGCGGCGATGACAAACGCAAGTCCCGCGCGCAGGTCGGGGCTTTCGAGTGTTTTTCCATGAAGTGATGATGGCCCTTTCACGATAATCCGGTGCGCATCCATCGCAATTATATCAGCACCCATGCTCGCAAGCGCTTCTGCGTATCCAAGACGCCCTTCAAATATTGTTTCAAAAACTTTCCCCTCGCCTTCGGTTTGCGTAAGAAAAACGGTCATAGGCGCCTGCAGGTCTGTCGGGAATCCGGGATACTCGTGAGTCTTGAGATCGAACGATTTTAAAGTACCTTGCTCGCCCGTGACCGTTACCGTGTCTCCGGATACGACAATACCGACACCGGAATCACGAAGGAGCTCTATCAGAAGCTCGAGATGCCAAGGGTTACAATTGGTTATTTTCACATCCTTCCCGGCGAGTGCCGCAAGAATGAGGTAGCTCCCCGCCTCAATCCGATCCGGCAAAACGCGGTGAGGAGAAAGGGCGGTAAGTAATCCTCCTCCACATATCCTGATCGTAGTTGTGCCAATACCCGTTATCGAAGCACCGCCATCAATAAGAAATTTAGCCAAGTCCTCAATCTCCGGTTCAAGCGATGCGTTCTTGATCACCGTTTCACCGGAGGCAAGCACCCCAGCCATCATGAATGTTTCGGTAGCGGTCACACTCTGTTGTCGCATGTGTATCGTCGTTCCCGTAAGTGTTCCTCCGGTAGCGGTGAAAAGATAGCGTCCTTTCGATTCTTTTATCTGCGCACCCATCTTTCTAAAGCCATCAAGAAATATATCAATTGGACGCTCGCCGATAAGGCACCCTCCGGGATGGGGAAAAGAAACCTTGCCGAACCGCGCAAGAAGCGGCCCCGAGAGCACGATCGACGCGCGAAATCTTTTCGAAATATCATCAAGGAGTGAGGTGCTGCAGCGCCTGCCTACACGAAGATCATACACGCCTGTTTTCTTTTTTGACACAACAACCCCGATAGCGTTAAGCAGGTCTGACATTCGTTTAATATCTTCTATTTCGGGAACATTCTCAAGAATTACTTTGTTCTTAAAAAGAACCGACGCCGCCATAAGTTTAAGCGCGGCATTTTTTGCGCCACCAATAATAACCTCGCCTGAAAGCGCGCGTTTCCCGCCAAGCCCGTTTATCACGAATCGCGAATTCTCGTTTGTTCTAGAAATGTGTCGGCTTCTTATACTCCGCGGAGATCTTTTCATGAAAAAGATTATACACCGGACGCATCGTCAATGCCACCGCTTGATTATCTCCAAATATTTCCTTTTGTGAACTTTTTGTATATTATAGGGAAATATGAAAAAAATGTTTTACCGTAAAGAGGCCACTCTGTTCGCGTTTATTGGCGTTATCTCGCTCGCGATTCTTGTGTATGGATACCAGTCATCGGCGAACCTTGGAGCAATAACCGTCCATGTTCCTTACGCGAACACCGCGGTTTTTTGGAATAATGAAGAAGTGCGCCTCACGACCGCCACCGACCAAGAAGTCGTTGTCGGACGAGTTGCTCCCGGCGAACAATCGGTTCTGGTATACAAAGAAGGATACTACCCATGGGAAAAAACCTTGTATATGAGAGAAGGAGAAAAAGCGGATATATTCCCTTTTTTGGTGCGGGAGAACCCCGGCCAACATGAAGTCGATCCAGCGATATTCGCAAATGTGATTCCTCCAAACGGGAAAAAAGTTTCAGCGAGCGGTGCGATAGCGGTCGATAATGCCAATGGCAAAATATACGCAATCCGGCTTACTGACGACAAATCAACCCTCTTTTGCGGTTATGAACACGAAACAGAAACATGCTACGAGACGGTAGTAGTGCTCGACATTCAGCAAACCATCAACAATGTTGACTTTTACCCCGACAGAGACGATGTTATTCTTTTCTCTACGAAAGACGGGCTCTACGCGATCGAGATCGATGGACGCGGAACACGAAATTTCCAGCCAATCTATGAAGGCTCGACCGATGGATTCTTAGTCGATAAACGCACCTCATCCATTTACGTCAAAAACGGACAATCATCCTTTCAGGTACTTCCTTAAGCACATAGAGAGATTAATATATGAAGATCGTAAACGTACATCCTCTTTCAAAAGGCGTTTTCAAAGAAATCCTTTCTTATTTCACCTCGAAGCCTGTCGAGGTCGGCAGTATTGTAACAGTCGAAATACGAAAGAAAAAAGTACCAGCGCTTGTGATCTCCGTCGAGGAAACGCGCTCCGCAAAGCTCGAACTTCGGAGTGCGCCATACACGATGAAAAAAATTGACGAATTCAAAGGAGAAAAATTCTATCTTCCGGAGTTTGTTGCTGCCGCCAAGGAGACCGCGCGGTATTTCGTTGCCACTACAGGCGGGATACTGCAGTCTCTCACCCCAAAGATAATACTCCTGGAGTACCAAAAACTTCATGGCGACATTACCCCCCGACACAGCGCGGAAACCAATCTTGCGCAAGAAAAGTTTCTTCTGCAGGCAAGCGATAAGGAGCGATTCGCTATTTACAAAAGCATTATTCGAGAGGAATTCGCGAAACAATCGTCCGTATTTCTCTGTATGCCGACGATAGAGGATGTAAAAACAATCATGGACTCGCTTGAACGAGGCATTGAGGAATATACGTTCATCCTCCATAGAGAGCTGAAGAAAAGCGAGCTTATCACGTCATGGAAAAAAATCCTCATGAAAAACCACCCTGTGCTTATCATCGCCACGAGTTCTTTTTTCTCGGTTCCGCGGTCCGATATTGGAACGATCATCGTCGACAAGGAGAATTCGCACTCATACAAAACACTGACGCGTCCATTCTTTGACATAAGAAAATTCGCCGAAATATTCGCGAAACAAGCGGGAGTAAAACTTATCTTCGGAGATATTTTCTTGCGGCCGGAAACACTCCAGCGAAGAGAGTCTGGAGAATTCACTGACTGGAGTCCGCTCAAATTCCGCTCGCTCTCAACCGCAAAACAAATACTGGTCGATGCCAAAAAAGACCGTAGCGAAGCGCCTAGGAAACAATTTCGCGCGCTCGGAGATGAGATGCTTAAAATGGTCACTGATGGAAAAGCCGAGAACGAACACTCGTTCATCTTTGTCGCACGACGCGGGCTTTCTTCCATAACCGTCTGCAACGATTGCGGTACTGTGGTAAGATGCGGAAGTTGTGATACCCTGATGGTGCTCCACAAAGGCACACAAGAAAACGTGTTCTTATGCCACAAGTGCGGCGAAATGCTGAGTGGAAGCGTAAAATGCCGTGCCTGCGACAGCTGGCGCTTGACCGATCTCGGAATCGGAATCGAGAAAGTGGAAATGGAACTTTCAAAAAAAATTCCGGGCATAAAGATATTTCGCGTTGACGGCGATTCGACAAAAACGCGCAAGGCGGCAATCGAGATGGTAAAAAATTTCTTCTCCGCCCCGGGGAGCGTCCTACTCGGAACGGAAATGGCGCTCCATTATCTCGGGAAAGAAATTGACAATGTTGGCGTTGCGAGCATCGACTCGCTTTTTTCGCTCCCTGACTTTCGCATCGGAGAAAAGATATTCAACCTGCTTACCACTCTTCGCGCAAAAGCAACAAAACGCTTCGTAATTCAAACACGAAATGCGGAAGATAAAATATTCGAACACGCACTGCGCGGGAATATCATGGATTTCTATCGCGATGAGATAACCGCCCGAGAGACATTCGGCTATCCACCGTTCAAAACGCTCATAAAAATATCCCACTTCGGCGGCGAAGGCATCGCTACACGGGAAATGGAGAAGCTCGAAACTGTGCTGGCGCGCTACAAGCCGGTGGTGTTCAGCGGCTTCGCGCCGAAACGCGGCGGTAAACGCGCGGTAAACATGCTCATCAAGCTCACCCCCGACGCATGGGTCGACGAAAACCTCTTGGAAATTCTGCGAGGACTTCCGCCTTCTTTCATCGTCAATATTGATCCTGAAGATCTGCTCTGACGTGCCGCACTATAATGACGCGGAAAGAATGGTCTTTTGTAGGAAAATGACCATTCCTTTATATCTTGCAGTCAACCTTCTAACGCAACGGATGATATACTCGCTCCGTACGAAACAAACAACCTATCGATAGCTCTCCGCCATATACCATCTCTCACTTTTCTTTCCGGGTCGTCCATCGTTGTAAGGCAACGGTTTGCCAAATCTTTTCTTTTGAACGATGATCCCCAATACTCCTGCTGGTTCAGTTCCTGTGCGTACGCCGAAAATCGATGAACGATGAGCCGGCATCATCGCGTCTCTTTTCAATATCGCCGAACGTCCGCAGGATATCTTCCTTCTTGACAGATATTTTTTCACTTACGTGTCGTTATTAGTTTGTTTTCGACGCGGAGTGAACTCCCACAAACTCGCGAAAACACTCCCCCTATGATCAAACGAGTGAGCATGAGTAATTCACGATTGATACCGACTCAAATATACTTTGCTCATCTTGCGTCCCCTTGGGAACAAAGCACGAGTGAGAACACCAGCGATCTCATTCGGCAATACACCCCCAAAGACCCGGAGCTTGATAAGATATCCACCCGAGATATTAAACGCGTCCAGTGTCAGTTCAACGACCACCCTCGCGCCGTCCTCAATTTCTACAAACCCGATAAAGTATTTAACAAACTCGTTGCGTTAAAAATTTGAGATCGCCTAAGAACAAACCTTAAAACTCTTTCTGTCCCGCGTCTTTCACGAACCGGGCCGCTTTGCAAGCGACGTTGCTTGAAGATCATAGATGCTATTTATGGGGACAAGTGCCGCACTGTAGAGTTACCCATACCAGTAATGATATTGCGCCCCCGCATATGATATGATAAAAATGAATGAGTTTTTGTTCACGCGCGTACGCGCGCACAGAAGACACTTGAAATGAAACATAGAGAAAGAAGACAAGCGGCAACCATGCAGACGGTGAAAGATGCGAGTCTTGCAGAGCTCAACATCCTCCTTGCGAACGAGCGATCCATGATCGAAACTGTCCGCGAGGAAGCGTTGCGCCGCCGTACCTTGCTTATTAACATACGGCATCAGTGGAACGGCAAAAAAACCGCTCCGACAGATAACAACTCAATGTCCCGTGCTTCCGCCAATTGACGCAGTAGCGTGGAACTCTTCTTGTTTTGAGAAGGAAAATAATTCTAGCGCGAAGAGACATCCTCTGGTGAGGCGGCACAATAAGATCTCTCGCGCGCGCTCGCGTGGGGAAGCGAAAAGAAGTATGACAGGCATCTTTTTATCCCTCTTAATCCGCAGTGAAAATAAAGCAACATGGTTGAAATAGTGCAAAAAGAAAATAGCATATTGCGAAAAGCCACCGAAGAAGTCCCTCTCGGGGATATCACGGGCGCACAAATAAAAAAAACGCTGGCGGATATGAAAGAGGCGCTTGATTCGCAAGACGATGGCGTGGCAATCGCAGCTCCGCAAATCGGCGTTTCTCTCCGCATTTTCATCGTTTCGCGAAAAGTATTTACCATGAAAGAAAAAGACAACGAGATCGAAAAATCAAAAACAAAAAACGCCACTGGCAACAACCTTGTTTGCATCAACCCTGTCATTACGGGAACGTCAAAAAAACAATTGTGGTTGGACGAGGGATGCCTTTCAGTACGCTGGCTTTACGGCAAAGTAAAGCGCGCGGAGAAAGCGACGATAAGAGCATACAATGAATATGGCAAGCTCTTCACCCACGGCGGAAGCGGACTTCTCGCGCAGATATTCCAACACGAAACTGATCATCTTAATGGCATCCTCTTCATCGACAAAGCAAAAGATATCGAGGAAATCAAACCGGAGAATATTCAAGATTGATCAACTCCTGCCGATAGTGAACAAACATCGGATATCTACGATATGATCATCGTGTCGTCTTTTTGTTTCTTTCTCCTTCCCAAAAAAATAATCACGATGATCGCGGCGACAAACACGACGACGATGACCGATAGGAATGTAGCCGCCATGCCATATCTTGCACTGTCTGCGTCGCAACGAACGGTATATTCAGCCGTTGGCTTTTCGAGCGTATATGAGGTGAGCTAGTAATGGAAGATGCAAAAAAATCCGACAGTTGTTGAGAGCAGAACGATTACTGGCAAAGTATAGTATAAAAAATGGTAATTAGTTTGAAACTATTCACTAAAAGTATATCATTGCCCCATGAACCAAACAAACGGCAATTCTACCATCGCTTTCTTTGGCACGCCGCAGTTTGCGACAGTAGTGCTTGATGAGCTCAAAGCCGCGGGGATACTTCCCTCACTTATCATCACCCGGCCAGATAGGCCAAAAGGCAGAAATCTTGTCATGACCTCGCCGGAAGTTGCCGTGTGGGCATGGGAGAACGGCATCGAATACGTTCAACCGGAAAAGCTCGATCGAAACTTCATCGCCGGTTTGCGCCCGCGCAATTTCGATCTTTTCCTCATCGTTGCCTACGGCAAGATCGTTCCGAAAGAGATCATTGATATGCCCGCACACGGCACGCTCAATGTCCATCCATCGCTTCTCCCCCGCCTGCGTGGCGCATCACCAATAGAGTCGGCAATCCTCCTTGAAAATAAAACCGGAACGACAATCATGCACATCGACGAAGAAATGGATCACGGACCAATTGTCGCGCAAAAAAAGGTGGTCGTTCCCGAATGGCCACCGCGCGCAAGCGAGCTTGAAGCGATACTCGCCGACGAGAGCGGAAAATTGCTCGCGAAAACAATTCCCGCTTGGATAGCCGGAAAGATAACTCCGCGTGCGCAAGAACATGCCAAAGCAACGTATTGCAAAAAGATCGTGAAAGAAGACGGCCTAATCGATCTTTCCGACGATCCGGAAAAAAATTATCGAAAAATTCGGGCGTTCGATAAATGGCCTCGGGCACATTTTTTCACCGAACGTCACGGGAAAAAAATTCGCGTTACCATAACGGACGCGATACTCGCAGACGGAACGCTCGTTGTAAAACGTGTTATCCCCGAAGGGAAACGAGAAATGTCGTACGACGACTTCCTGATCGGCACATCCGCGTAACACCACTCTCTGGCTGTTTGCTCGAAAAAACCAAGTAAGGTAGCATACGCGACAGAGTGGTGTATACGGCTGTTTCCGGAGTTTTTGGCATACCAAACCTAAAGAAAGGAAGCAAGAAATGCACAGCGGCGCTATGCGGAAAGAAGCAGGAATGCGACATCATGCGCGAGCTTCGTACCGCCAAAAATCGGACTCGATAATCGTGCAGACGGCGGAACGGCGCACCACGCGGGAGCGCATCAACAACCGACTGACGATACTCCGATTACGCGAGCGGATGGAGAAAGAAGAACCGGCGGCGGAATTGACCGGCTTCGTGCTCCACGACATCCGGAAGTTTTTTAAGGATCACCACTTGCCTCTTCTCGAACGGGACTGGAAAGTGAGCGAAGTGATCGAACTCCTTTCGTGCGAAGAGAAAGGTGCGATCCCTAGCGAGTACAAAGCGATGGTCGACAAGATCATCGAAGACGGCGAGTTTGTCGTCCGATTCACCTGGTGATAAATACCCCGCCCGGCGTTCTCAAAAACAGAACACAGCGCGGGGTATTTTTATTGTGCTGTTCCTTGCCCTCGGTCCGTACGTTTTGTCTCTTTAGTAACGCTCCTCAACCGTTACCTGTTCAAGAATAATGTTTTCAAGCGGCCGATCAAACGGCGATCCGGTCGTTTTTATAATTGCTATTTTGTCTACCACATCCATGCCGGAAATCACTCTTCCAAATACCGGATGCTTGCTTGTAAAAGGTTCTTTGTCCCAATCAAGTAGAATATTATCAGCCATATTTATGAAAAATTGAGACCCGCCGCTGTTGGGACCCGCGTTTGCCATCGCTATGGTACCGCGCACATTAGACAATCCTTCCACAAATTCATCTTCTATCGCGTACCCCGGACCGCCCGTCCCCCACTGTGATTGTTTTGAACCGTCCTTGGTAAGTGGATCACCTCCTTGAATCATAAACCCCGCGATCACCCTATGAAATTTTGTTCCATTGTAAAAACCTTCTTCAGCCAACTTTTTGAAATTACCCGCGGTGATGGGGCTTTTTTCCAAAAATAATTCCACCACAATTTCCCCAAAGTTTGTTTTCATTGTTACGATCATGTTTTTATCACTTAATGTTAGAGGTGCACTATCATCTGTTGTTACGGTTGATATGAGTGGAATCAATGTATCCACGTCAATAATATGCTGTATATAGGCATTTTGCTCTTTGGTGATAGCGCTTGCAAAATTAAGAATATACGCCGTCGTGCCAAACGCGACGAGGAGAAAGATGGCCCAATGCGCAGTATTGATTCGTTTCATATCTCTTCTACTCCTCGTTTTCGTCAAATTCTTTTAAAATTCCTTTGAGCTTCGACTCCCCTTTTTTGGTCATCGTCCGCTCCTTGCCCTTTTCCGAATTGATCTGCCGTGCCGCTTCATCTTTAATCTCGTCGATCGCCGCATAAAGATCATCCTTTTCCGAAACCGCTCGGAGCAACTTTCCTGCGATGTGCACATTGATCTCCGCACGAAAGACCTCGCCATCCTGATAGTGCTTGCTCGTTTTCCCGATCTCAACATCGGCATACACGCTCTCCGGATCTGTGACAACGATAAACTTATGAAGCCTATTCACCTTCTCCTCAACATAGGTGTTGATCGCCGGCGTAAGCTTCATATTGGTCGCCTTGATGTTTATTTTCATATCCTTTTATTATATCAAAACGAAAAAATACGAACAAGAGGGTACTGGAATTGTTCTCAACGCTCTTCCGCTTCGCACGGAAGGTCGACGGAAAGCACCTTACCCGACGAACGATGCCCGCTTATGATCCGCACTTTCCCCACCGGCACCCCAAAACGCGCCGCCACGATCTCCCGCACGCGTGTATTCGCACGATTTTGTTCCGCAGGGTCTCTCACTGACAGCAAAAGATCTCCGTTCTTCGCTTCTTCAACTCGTTCTTTTTTCGCCGATGGGTTGACTCGCACCCTGATATACATAGTAACAGTATAAGAAAGTAACAACTATCGCTTCCGCTCGTAGCGACCGATAAGCTCCGCCTGCGCAAGAATGTGCCCGCTCATCGCGCGTTCAACATCAACCTTTGTTGCACCGACCGGCAGATTAAGTATCGCGTCAAGCGCGTAGAGTTTGAAAAAATATCGATGCTCTCGATCGGGAGGACACGGCCCGTGATAAGTTGAATTCCCCGCCGTACCGATACCGGCATTGCCATCCGGCTCTTTTCCTTCCGCGATCGCCGTCGTATCGGACGGAATGTTAAACCGCACCCAATGATTCCATATGCCATCCGCGCGTACCTGTTTAGGCACATCTGGATCGTCCATGATAAGCGCGAGTGAGCGCGTGTGGGACGACACGCCGGAAATGCGAAATGTCGGACTTATGTTCTTCCCGTCGCAGGTATGCCGCGCCGGAATTTTTCCGTTATTTTCAAAAGCGTCGCTGGTGAGCATAAGACGTTGCATGTTTCTATTTTACCACAAAAGACGTTGCATTTACTCTCACTTATCGGTACAATACAAAAGTTCTTTTACAAAAATCTACATTCCGCGGTAGCTCAGTTGGTAGAGCGCCTCGCTGTTAACGAGGATGTCCCAGGTTCGAGCCCTGGCCGCGGAGCTTGATTGGATGTTCGTTCAATAAGAGTACCTTATTGAATGGATTCCGCAGTGTAAACATTAACTTTTTCCCGTCCATGGTCGGGTTCTGAATTAGATAACTCAAAAGTTGTCTTTTTTCGCCTGGTTCAGAATTTGGGTTATCGAATATCGTCAATGCTCTCTTTGAGAGGTCTAATATCCTGCCAGCGGTAACAAGATAGTCTTCGTTTGCTTCTGTGTGGCCTTCAAGTTCGATTTCAATTTCTTTTTGTTCTTGAACGCATTCGGCAATCTTTTTATCGTAGGCTTCTTTTGTAAGACCCCTTTCCCCGAACAAATCTAAGAATCTATCCATTTTTTCTGTGAGCGAATCATACTTAGAACGCAGTCGTGCCATTTCATTTTTTTGGAATAACGATTTGTGCTCAGTACTCTTTTTTAGTCCTTTCAAAACCTCCTGCACTTTTTCATCTGGTAATTGAAGTTTTGCAAGAACTTCCCGAATAGGTTTAAGTAACTCTCGCTCAGGTACATATATCCGCTTGCATTTGTTCTTTGAATTTGTACATGCGTAATAAATGAATTTTCCCTTCTTTTCTTCGCCAGAATAAGAGCAACCGCATCGTTTGCATGTAAGAAGCCCTTTCCCAAATATGAACTCTTTGGCAGTCATTTGGACTTTGTTTTTGTATCTTCCATGAAGAATATCTTGGACATCTTCATATAGAGTTTTGGATATAAGTGGCTTGTATTTGTGTGGGTATAATTTTCCCTTACACTTCATTTCTCCGTAATAGAATGGGTCAGCAAGTATTTTATGCATCATACTTTCAGCAATAGTTTTACCTTTTTTATTGCCTTTTAACCCTTTCTTTTTCATATAGGCAGTCATTGTCTTTACAGAATACTCGCCAGTAGCAAAGAGCTTAAAAGCCTCAATCACTAACAGAGCCTTCTGTGAGTCAGGGAGAATATCTTTTTCTATTATTTTTCCGTCTTCGTTTGTTATTTGTATATTCTTATATCCCAATGGAGCGTGTCCAGTCTTTACTCCCTGAGCCCGCATTTTTTCAAATGCTCTTTTAACATTGTCGCTGATGGCATCCGAATAATATTTCGCAAGACCAAGATTTATCCCGAAGTGAAATTTTTCTGATGCGGAAATATCTGGGCTGATAACTAGATTTTCAGAAGCAAAATGTAGTTCGATTTTTCCGCCGATTGCCATTTCGTAGAGTAGCGGAACCCTTTTGTCGAAAATGTTTCGTGATAATCGGTCGGTCTTATCGAAACAGACCGCAATCCGTTCTTTTTGTTTTTTGATGAAGTCAATAGCGTTGTCAAACTCATCTCTTTTGTCTTTATAAGCACTTTCATCAAATTCAATTTTTTTGATTATTTCGAGCTTTTTGCTCTCGCAATATGCAACCATTCGAGCTTCTTGTGCAGGTAAGGAATTACCAGCATCTCTCTGCTCAAAAGTTGAAACTCTAGAAATTGTAACGGCCTGCTTTGCACTTTCTTTTTTATTTTCCATAATTTTGATTAGTTAATTTTTCAATAATTTTTGACTTTCTTTTTTATGTGCTAACGCCCTCTTAATTTTTTCCGAATGATGTTCCCGATAAAAATTAGCTAATATTACGCTTATGGATTGCGAAAATGAATCCGATGCATGTGGTGCAGAAATAGATATGATTTTCACGCCATGTCTATTCAGAAAATCCATGGTTTTAAAGAGCGTGTTCAAATCTCTTGATATTCGGTCGAGATTTGACACATACATTCCTGATATTTTTCTTTCCTTTGCCAAAGATAGTATCCGAGGAATACTCTTGCCGACATTTTTTTCGCTTTTAGAGTATTCAACATCTTTGATGACTTCTGTTAATTGGTACTTATTGTCTCCCTTTAATTTGCTCAGACAGGATTCTTCTTGTCCTTTCAATGAATCACTTCTATTTCGCACACTGCGTGTTACGACTCGACAATAAACTACTGCTTTTGGTTTTTTATCTATTTTTTTCATATTTTATTTCAATTACTTTTTCTAATGCATTGGAGAATCTTTCTCCAAATTTTTTGCCCAAAATCGGGTCAATTTCTGATTTGATGACATTAACTTTAATGTTTGGGGGTGAAAACCATTTTGGGTGGAATTTTGTCTGAAATCTGGTCAAAAATGGTCAATTCTGGTCAATTCTGGTTAATTTAGGTGGGTTTGAAGATACTTTAAGGTTGGGGGATTTTTAGTCAAAATCATGTTAATTCTTGTCAAATCGTGTTAATTCGTGTCAATTAGTGTCAATTTGGGTGAGTTTGGGTGAGTTTATTCATCTCATCATGCCAGCGAAATTAGGCTTTCTTGGCTTCCCAAACCCATACTTCTTTGAAACTTCAACCATTCCAGCGTACAAGTCCTCTAGTGGCTCTAAAGCGGCTTCCTTGGCTTCATCGTAGCTGATTTGACCTGTTTTGAGCTTGAACCTGATTTCATCTAATCTGTCCTTTGCCATTCGACCCGCCTCAATCTTTTTATCATTGACACTAGCATTATTATGTTTCATAATTCTAATGCTAATGTCATAGTTCAGAATTATCAAGGCCAGGTTTTCCACCTTCTTCACCTTCTTGGCTTTCTGTTTTACTTTCCTTCGTGTACAAGTGCGGATTAACCCTCCTATCGACCTTCAAAAGCAAAGCAAAGAAGCCGAGAAGATTGGCGTCCTCGTCTTCTGGGTGTATATCTTTTTTTAGTACGACTTCTTTGCTCATAAACTTTTGGATGAAGAAATCATCCGCAAGTTTATTGAAGCACTCAGCTTGTTTTGCCCTGTGACATCAATTTTTGAGTTTTAATTTTGCTGTGTTAGAAAAAAGAAAAACCACTGAATATTTTTCATCAGTGGTGCGAAATGGCTAATTTATTGAGTATTTAGAGATTCTCTAATGATATTGGAGAATCTCATTTATAGACCCCCATCTTTACTGACAGGTAAAGGTGGGGGTGAGGGGGTGGGGTATGTACGGGTAGAAATTGGGGAGTATTTGAAGACGGACTCACTGTATTACCATTTTACGCATACGCTGGGTCATTTCGTATGGCTTAACTTCAACACTCAACAATCTGCCGAGAAGATGCACTTAGTCAGCCGAGGGACGAGATGGAAGAACGCTACCCCTCGGTATTCACCCTTACGGGCTACATTTCAGATATTCCTTGCGGCTATCTAAGAGCACCTTACTCAACTTTTGGCTTATTTTTTTATCTCGTGGATAGCCAAGGTAAATACCACGCTTCTTCCCGATTGTGGAAGTCGTATTGAAAAATCTCCAATACTATTGAGATTCTTGCATGGGTCAAAAATTAGAATGTGACACTAATTTCTATATTTCCTATTCAACCTCTGTTTGCGTTTTCGTAAGTTTTGAGCAAGCTTTCTCTCATCTCCGCTCATTACTATATCGCCAGGGTTCTCTTGTTCAATTTCTTCATCCTTTTTATTAAGAAAAGCCACAGATGCCTCTAAGTAACTTTGCTCATTTTCTTTTTTCGATTCAAGTATTCTCAGTGTTTCGATGAGAGTATGAGAGGTTCGTTCTTTTCCAACACTCTTTGAAAGTAAATTCTCTAGGGCTTGGAAAATCTTTCCGTATTTTCTAGGAGGTTTGCCTTTAGGCCCGATTCCTAAAACTTTTCGCAACCTTGCTCGGAGATATACTTTTTCTTGCTTATTCAAAGGTATTAAAATAACTTCCTCAGGATTCTCCATGACATTTTTAAGTAAACTCAAATTATATTCGGGTACCCATTCAGGAACTTTGGCATACAAAATATAATATTGAAGCCATTCTATGAAGTTGGGAGATAAATTATATTCTTTTCTAATGCTTGATATTTCATCAGCAATTTTCCCCTTTTTTTCTTCATTGCTCCAAAGAAAGTAAGAATCAGAAATCATTATCTCCTTATCATCCTCCACCTCAACAAAGTATTCTTTTATATCTGAGATTGGTTCTAAGTCATCAATCCCTATATCCTTTCGGATTCTTTCTATCCTTTTTTGAAAATCTTTCTTTTCTAATAGGAAAGCAACCTTTTCTTGGTTCCAAGTTTTTCTTACACCCAAGCCGTTCTCCATATCCGCTATATAGGTGAGACAAAAACTAACCCAATCAAAAAGAGCGAAATCTTTATTTATTTGTGGCGGAGGAAGCAAATCATCGGGACGCATTTTTCTTGGTTCTGAATCCTCGCTCCCCTTTATCCATTGTTCTTCCATAACAATTTAATTATATCTGTTTTGTGAGTTATATTGAATTGTTGTCCTGAATAATTTACAATAAAGGCACAACTGAATATGTGATAACGACCTAACCCTTTAGCTTCGGCTAGAGATATGGTCAAAAATCGCTGGACACAAGAAACCCCGTCATTAGGGCGTGTCCAGCGTTGCCAGGAGAAATCCTGGTAGAGGTTACCGTAAGGTACCTTCCTAGTGGCGGGATTTGTTGTATTTGAACAAATCCTGCCGTCGATTAGCAGGATTTTAATTTGCTTATGAAAACACTAAAAACATACAAACATGCGACTTCAAGTTTGACTATCTATGACGAAGGCATTGAACTAGCCACTTTGACAAAAAAGCGATTTATCAAAAAGAATGATATTGCCGAAGTAATTTTGAAACGATTCTCAGGGCAAGTTCATTTTCGTACCAACTCAAATGAAATAATAAAATTTACTCTACCTACGGATTTTATTAAGCAAAATGAACATGAACGGTTAGAGCAATTTATGGTGGGAAAAATATCAGAGGACGAATTTATCAACCCGAAGAATGATTTTTTTATAAGTGAAGAAACGCGATTAAAACAAATTGAAAACCAAAAGAAAGCCGAGGAGTTAGCGGAGGAATACAAAAAGTCTCCCACTAAATATCGTATCCAAATAGCTTTTATCTTACTTTTGTTAATTGTGGTGATAGGGTCGTTTGGCTACATTATTTTTGGTGGTATAAACACTAGCAATAATTTAGAAACTAGAACAGAACGCATCGCCGATAAGACGCCGTCTGCATATAACCAAGCTCAACGATTTGTGAAAGCGGCCTTGAAAGCTCCCTCAACAGCACAATTCCCATTGACTGGAAACACGCAGGAAGTTCAGACGAATCGCTTTCTTTCGCAAGGGTATGTTGATTCACAAAATAGTTTCGGTGCAATGTTGAGAACATCATTTGTTGTTACTCTCCGATATAACGGAGCTGAGAGCTACGACGCTCTACGCAATTCGGCAAATTGGGAATTGGAGGAGCTTATACTGGATGACCAAGTCATATATCCTGCTCAATAGGCTTCCAAAACAGCGTACAATCCGTTGTAACAGTCGTTTGTAGACTAAATATGCCTTTGGCTATCTTGCAAGCAAAAATCTAACATTCGCGATTTTACAGCGAAATGGAGACTACCATTCAAAGATATCGACAATATCAATAATTGCGTTCTTTATACGGTCTATAATCCCTTGTCGTTTCAATACGCTTGGAGTTTCTGGAAGAAGTGCAACAATGTCGTCTCCAAGGGGTGTTTTTTGAGTATAGATGTATTCACCAATAAGTTCTTGGAACGCTTCAAGGTTTATGCTCTCATCCTCTGCCACTTTCCGCAGAGCTTCGGAGCGTTCGCTTTCCCAGAATTTTGCAAACTCAACTTCCACTTCATCGGAAGTACCAATCTTCGGTAGATTCTCCTCGATGAATTTTTGAATAAGTTCTTTCTTCTTTCGTAATTGAATATCTCGGTCAAATATCTTTAGGATATCATCAGCCTTTTTCTTTCGTAGAGTATCGGAAGTAACATCCTTCAAACCAGCAATCAGCTTGATGATGTAGTCGAAATTTATAATATCTTTTCCGATAAGTTCTAGCTCAAAATCAATCTGGTCGAGTACGGATCCAAGCTCCTTACTGTCTTTATTCTTTCGTTCCTCGTATACATCCAAGTACTTACTTTGATAGTCATAAAATTCCTGTTCAGTAATGCCGAGGTCGGCAAAATCAAATTCTGCAAATGTTTCGAGCGATGATTTTATACGCATCAAATCTCTAAAAGTCTGCACGAAGACGGCTTTTTCTTCCTCGCTTTGAATCAAATCAACATCGCTGACATTCGGTACTTTTTCTCTAAGCTCTGCGAGTTTGTTTTCAAAATCAACCTTCTGAGTTTCGTATGGTTTCTTAAATACAACTTCCTTTGCATTCTCATCACCAAAAAGAGCCAACGCCTTATCGGTGTTTGTTTTTAGATTCCTAAACGAAATAATGTTGCCGTGTGGCTTGTCAGAATTCAACAGACGGTTTGTACGCGAGTAGGCTTGAATCAAGCCATGGTAGCGAAGATTTTTATCGACATAGAGCGTATTCAATCGAGGGCTATCAAAGCCAGTTAAAAACATATTCACCACCAACACCAAATCAACCTGCTTGTCTTTAATCCTCTTTTGCAGGTTCTTGTAGTAGTCATAAAAAGTATCTGTCGAATAGTTCGTGCCGAATTCCTCGTTGTAGTCGTTAATACATCGCTCTAAGAAATCGCGAGAATGCTCATTGATAGCATCACCACTGTCAGCAAACACATCAAGGTCAAGCATGTCCGAGCTTTCGTCCTCATTTGCTTTATAGGTGAAAATGGTCGCAATCGTAAATCCTTCTGGCTTTCGTTCTTTAAGTAAGGTGTAGTATTTTTTCAATACCTCGATACTTGTTACGGCAAACAATGCGTTAAACTTGCCATTTTTTGTTTTGCGTTTCCAATCGGCAAGCACATAGTCGGCAATTTTTTGAAGTCGCTCATCTGCTTCCAATACCTCTTTTGTATTGATGCCCTCAACCTCCATGTCAGCAAAGATATCCGCATCTAGCGTGTCGGGTTCTTTTTGTTTGTATTTACCGACATACTCAACCGCAAAGCCGAGAACATTACCGTCAGAAATAGCGTTGGTGATGATGTACTTGTGTAAACATTCCTCAAAAACATCAACTGTCGTAACGCCACCAACATTATTTTCCGCAAAAATAGGCGTTCCAGTAAATCCAAATAATTGGGCTTTCTTGAAAAAGTTTTTTATACGCATGTGCGTTTGCCCGAATTGCCCTCTATGGCATTCATCAAAAATGACGACAACCTTTTCATCAGATAAATCCTCAAATTGTTTGAGATATGATTCTCTGCCGATAGCGATATCGAGCTTTTGAATCGTTGTAACGATTAGCTTTCGGTTTGGGTCTTTCAATTGGTCAACAAGCGTCTTTGTGCGGTCTGTGCCGTCTACAGAGCCAGCAGAGAAGGAGTTAAACTCCTTTGTAGTCTGAATATCCAAATCCTTTCGGTCTACAACAAAGAGCACTTTCTTTATCTCGGGAATATCCGAAAGAATCTGGCTCGCTTTATACGAAGTGAGTGTCTTACCCGAACCAGTCGTGTGCCAAATATAGCCATTCTTGTTTGATTCTTTTACACGGCTGACAATACGCTTCACTGCATAAAACTGATATGGTCGAAGTATCATCGGAATACGAAGTGCTTCCGCAAGCACGATGTACTCTGCAATCATTTGTGAAATGGCGCACTTTTCTAAGAACGCTTCTGCAAATTCATCAAGTTTGGTGATTTTCTGATTGTTTTCGTCTGTCCAGTAAAATGTTTGTTCAAAACTTTGTTTCGGGTTGTTTGAAAAGTATTTTGTATTGACACCATTTGAAATAACAAACGCTTGCACGAATTCAAAAAGCCCGCCAGCGAATGAATGCTTGTGATACCGCTGTATCTGGTTAAACGCCTCTTTAAGCTCCATACCACGGCGTTTAAGCTCTACCTGCACAAGCGGGAGTCCATTTACCAAAAGCGTCACATCATAACGATTCTTATATGAGCCGATTTGCGTGATTTGTTGTGCAACTTGGTATTCATTTTTACACCACCGCGCCATGTTGAAAAATCGCACATAGAAATTGCTTTCATCATCTCGCGTAAGAGCAAAGCGGTCGCGAAGCGTTTTTGCTTTATCGAATTTGTCGCCCTTGTTTAAGTGATTGAGTATTTTTGTAAACTCCGAGTCAGAGAATGTTGTCTCGTTAAACTTTTCAAGTTTAGCTTTCAGGTTTCGCTCCAACGCTTCATGGTCTGGGATAACAACAGGCTCAAAGCCCAGTCCTTGCAACTGAGTTAACAGAGTTTTTTCTAGTTCTTGCTCTGATTGGTGTGTCATTTTTAAATTTTTTGAATTTTTAAACCAATCAGCTTATCAAGCAGATTCAGCATTGACGCGATATCTTTTTGTTCTTCGTCAGAAACTGGAAGAGTCAAACCTTTTGACAAAAATATATCGTTTGTAATGTTAAGTGTGTTTTTTGCACCCTTTTGAACAATTGGGTAAAGATAATTATTTGTGTTTGCTTTAGATTCAAAATAAGCATCTAGTATCGTTCCAAGATGTTTATTTTTTGGTGTGAAAACCCCGTACAGCGGAGAAACAATTACTTCCTTCTCAGCTTTACTTTGCTTAATAATGCCGTACGGCAACCCACCAGTCGGGCTTTTTGTATATACAATGTCTCCTGGCTTCACTAAATTATATTTAGAGGTGTTTTCAGCCGCATAAGACCTACCGAGATGTTCGATTTGATTTACTAGCCCTTTGTGCACGGATACTGAATAAACCTCCTCGGTTCCTTTTGGTTTTTCCTTATGCTCAAACAAAACTTCGTTAAGCTTTGTATACTTCCAGTCCTCAAAATTTTTGTTATTTTTATCCTTAAATCTAATTTCTTGCTTAAACAATGCTTGTAATAAACCCTTTTTGTATTTTTTCAAAAGACCGATATTGTTTCCACTTGGTGCGGGAATGGACAGGTTTTCGGAGCAAATACGAAGTTTATCGAGACAATTTTTTTCTAATTTAGATATTTCGTTTAATTTACTTGCTGTGTCAGCAATATCTATTGACTCATCAGGCTCTATGATTGGTACATATCTTGGTATGTATAAATTGTACCCGTTATCCCGAATTTCATTCAAACTTATTTTGGCTGAATACTCGTTTATAGCTTCTCTAGATTGGTAGGTGTTGAAGATTTGGTTAATACATTCAGTAGGTAAATGATTTTGTTTCTTTCCTTGTTCATAATTTCTAGAAGCGTCAATAAACAGGATGTCATCATCTTGCTTTCTGCATTTTTTGAAAACTAAAATTGCGGCAGGGATGTTTGTTCCATAAAAAAGATTTGGTGGGAGTCCGATTATTGCATCTAGATAATTTTGCTTCCCAACCATGTGCTTTCTGATTTGCTCTTCGGCGTCTGGCCTAAACAGCACCGCGAGAGGCAGAACCACCGCCATAATCCCATTATCTGCAAGATGATGAAGCATGTGAACCACAAACGCTAGGTCGGCTTTGCTTTTAGGGGCTAGTCGTCCATATTGAGAAAATCGCTCATCCGCTACTAAAGTAGGGTCAGTATCGCCCTTCCAGTTTGCAGAAAAGGGGGGATTGGCTACAACTGCCTCTGCTTTTAGGTCTGGAAATTTATCATCTGTTAGCGTGTTGCCATTCTCAATTTTGAAATGAGAAAAGTGTACGCCGTGGAGAATCATGTTCATTCGGGCAAGGTTGTATGTCGTTGTGTTGTACTCCTGTCCATAGTAATCAACTATCTGCGCGTAATCACCGAGGCGCAAAAGCAAAGAACCCGAACCACATGTTGGGTCGTAGACACTGCGGAGCTTCTTTTTACCCTCGGTAACAATCATCGCCATAAGGCGTGATACCTGTGAGGGTGTATAAAATTCTCCTGCTTTCTTTCCTGCGCCTGCCGCGAATTGGGAAATCAAATATTCATACGCATCGCCAAGCACATCACTCTTTGAATCTTCTAGCTTGAAATCAATCTTGCTGAGGTGTGAAAGAATTTCTACAACTCTTTCGTTCTTGGTTTTCTCTGTCTGCCCAAGGCGAACAGAGGTGAGGTCAACATCGTCAAACAATCCTTTGAAATCATCCTCGCTGTCTGTCCCCGCCGATGTTTGTTCAATAGCGTTCAAGACAGCTTTCAAATCTTCAAGAATAAACTTATCCTCTCCAATTTCTCCTTTGCCCTTTTTTACAAGCTGGGAGAATAACTGGCTAGGTTGAAGGAAGAAACCAAGTTTTTCAAGAGATGCTTTCTTGATAGCACTAATGTACTCCTGGTCTTTTTTCTTGCTCTCATCTAAATCCGCAAAATCAACCTCGTCATTCTTTAAAAGACTTTTAGCGTAGACTTCCTGCTTCTCGGAGAGGTATTTATAGAAAATAAAACCAAGGATGTAGTTTTTGTACTCATCCGCATTCATACTGCTACGGAGCGTATCCGCCACCGCCCACAATTGTTTTTCTAAAAGTCTTTTTTGTTCGTCAGACATAATTTTATTGTTGCTCTAAAAATTCGATAACCGACTGTTTTTCGATTCGGTATCTCTTAAACCTCGGACTGGTACTTATGTCTATCGCGCGTAGCTTGCCTTGCTCAATCAGCTTCTTAACTGTGAGCGTTGAACGGACAGGAAACCACGGCTCGTCTACAAGCTCTTGGGTCGTGTAATAGTCCTTTGTAATTTTGTTCTTATCTATTTCCATGTTTCTTAAAAAAGCTCGATAATTGCTTGGTTTTATTATATAATACTTGTATTCGTTTTGCGAGTTATAATGACTCATAATTTATAAGTATTAACAAAAAATATTATGGCTAAACGTGTATTCATAAGTTTTGCGGCCGAAGATAGCACCTATAGAGACATGCTTCGCGGACAAGCAAGGAACGAAAACTCTCCTTTTGAATTTGTGGACATGTCAGTAAAGGAGCCGTGGGACAACGACTGGAAAGAAAAGTGCCGAACAAAGATAAAAGGATGTGATGGCATGATTGCCCTCGTTAGCAGGAAAACAAATTCCGCTAGTGGTGCTTGCTTTGAGATGCGGTGTGCAAACGAAGAAGGCGTGCGACTTCGTGGTATGTATATTGATTACGATGACAAGGACAGTGTAACTATCCCGTCTGAGTTGGAGGGCAAAAGGGTCATGAGATGGACATGGGATAACATCAAATCGTTTATAGACTCTCTCTAATGCCATGGAGGAAAAAGACATAACAAAAAAATTATTCAGCGACAGCTCCGAAGATGATACCTATACGGAACATCTACTGGAACAGTATAAGCTCTATATAAATTCGCATGAAAAAGTAAGCGACCGCAGACAGAAAACGAACGAGTTTTTTCTTGGATTAAATACGGCTCTCTTGGCGGCTCTCGGCTTTATCGTTGGAAAGTTCGGCGATTCATCTGTAGTGCTTGTATTATTTGCACTCATCGCTGGCATGATTATTTGTTATTTCTGGTATCGAATTATTTACTCATACAAGGGATTGAATACGGGCAAATTCACAGTGATACACGCAATTGAAAGTAGATTACCCTTGTCTTTGTATGATACTGAGTGGGATGTTTTAGGCCGTGGTGAGGATAAAGAAAAATACTGGCCTTTTTCACATATTGAAATAAAAATTCCTTGGGTTTTTATAATTTTATACATCGTTATTTTTATAGCATTACTACCTTGGGCAAACATAAAAGAATATTTGTCATTCATTTTTAATTAACATGTCTAACCCATTCACAATTCGTATATATGTTCCAGAGGGAGACCCTGAGGGTATTCGTATCATCGACCGTCTAAGCTCGACTGGTATTTTCTTTGCTTTTCCTCGTACAAAGTGGAACGACTTAAAAACACGCAAAGAGCTTACAAACGCAGGTATTTATATTCTCAGTGGTTACGCAAGCTCCGATGATGACCTGCCAACAATCTATGTTGGTCAAGCGGATAATGTACGCAACCGCATGGAACAGCACGACAAGAATAAAGACTTTTGGGATAAGGCAATTGTTTTTGTGTCTGCAAACAAATTAAATTCTGCTCATGCTAAGTGGCTTGAATATGCGTTAGTAAAACGCGCACAAGAAGTGAATCAGAGTATTTTAGAAAATGGGAACAGCCCACAAGAACCGACTATCTCAGAATCCGAACGAGCGGACATGCAAGTTTTCCTTAATGAGATTTATCAAACATTACCGCTTGCGGGATTAAGGGCTTTTGAAATGCCGAAGACCGTAGCTCGCCCTGAAACAAAGCATGTATCTATAGATGATAAAGACACTATTATTGTCCCTGCTCAAAAGGATGGTTTCGATAGAGTATTTGTTGGACAAAATGCATGGTGGGCTATCCGTATATCGGGAGGAATGTTAGAGAAAATTAAATACATCGCCGCTTATCAAACGGCGCCAATTTCGGCAGTGACCCACATCGCATCAGTGGAGAGAATCGAGCCCTATGGAGAAGAAGGAAAATATAAGTTGATATTCTCGGAACCAGCGAAGGAGTTGGAGAATCCTATTTCTGTCGCCGATGCACCTCGCGGAATGATGCAAAGTATCCGCTATACCAATCACGAAAAATTCAAGACGGCAAAAAAGGTTGCCGAGTTGTTTGAATAAAGCTCTTTGAAATTTGAGGGTAGCTGTGGCTATCTCGTAAGAGGAATATCCTGTCCTATACGTAGCTGACAACTCCCTACCTCTGTAGGTAGGATTTATTAGCTAATTTTCGCAAAAGCTTATGGCTAAAACGAAAACGTCTGCGTACGGCAAGCAGAAACAAAAAATTGTTCCTGTTCGTGGTTATCGCAGGAACGGCAAGAGAATCAAACCTCATCGTCGTTCTACTCCTAATTAGTTAGGAGTATGTGGCTCACTCTTCACGGGGTAGCCACAATTACTCTCAAATATAATGATACTACTTTCATTAAGTGCAGTCTGCCTAAACAGTGTATAACTCTTTATTATTCAAATCTTTCGGCTGAATGAAGCTCACATGGCTTAATTCCTGCTCCACACGACCCCAATTAACGCTTCTGAACATATCTAACGCTTGGAGCCAGTTAGTATGAAGCCCAAAATTCGGCTCGCGCGAAGCGCGAGTGAGTGTGGCGGGACTGGCGGAATCCCAAGAATTCAAAAGGATTTCCCACGATTTTTTCGGAGAG
>Ga0210044_10000912_pt1 | contig 44970 bp, 45 predicted proteins | sample CryGey13umfilter_2_FD_183959 | JGI IMG/M metagenome (GOLD analysis project Ga0210044, IMG submission 183959) | Groundwater microbial communities from aquifer in Utah, USA - Crystal Geyser 4/9/14 3 um filter (SPAdes) (version 2) | ecosystem: Environmental > Aquatic > Deep subsurface >... | reverse complement strand
CGAGAGAACCATTTCTTCCGGGCTAGACCAAACTCTACACAGGATTCGATACTGGTTTTACCCTTAACAAGTCCCAGGAGAACAAGGCTAAGAATGTAGGCTAACTCAAATCGCTTACCTTGATCACGTCGATTGTCGGGAATGTTTTGCAGAGATCTGACAAGGGGAAGAAAAACTGATGGTTTCTCAAATTGGTTTTGGGTAGTAGAATTAATCATAAAAGGAAACTTTGTATGAATGGGTTGATGATACACTCCATTCTGGAGTTTCCTTTTTGTTTAATCAAGTCTACAGGATCAACCTTCGGTTATCTTACGGGAGAACGCAGGTTGCCTGTGATACAATACGAGACGTGGAAAAAGAAACTTTGGTCTATTTGGTTTCCCCGGTCCGCAACGTGACGGATGAACAAGCAAGAGTGATCACCGATCACGCCGAGAAGCTGAAACTGGCGGGAGTGAAGCTGTTTAATCCGGTTGAAGACGCACCTCAACAGGACGAGACCGGATACAACATTGTCATGGCCGAGCTTAATTTTATGCTCCAGGCCGCGATTGAAAACGGCAGGGTAGATATTTTGTGGAATGCAGGGGGTAAACCCTCCGAGGGTTCAAGGGTTGATCTCGGGATGGCGTTTGCTTTGGATCTGGAGTTCAAATTGGTAGCCGTTTTCAATGAAAAAGAGCCAACCGGACCTCAGATCGGATTGGAAATTCTCAGGGAACTTGATGGAGAGAAACCACTAAACGTCATATGGAAAATATATTCGGAGTTATCAAAGATAAAACATAGCCGAGAGGTAGTGATTGACTGGGACACAAAAATGATGGGGGTCGAACAGGAGTGGCAGAGAATCAGACTCGGTCTCGCTTTGGGATGTATGGCTATAAACCCCAATTTAACAATTAAAATGGGAAATCTGACCGGCATAGATCCGGCGGATATAAAAAGCTATCCGAAGGTAATCAGGGAAATCGAAACAAGACAGTCCGAAAAAAGATGAAAAAATCGAGGACGGAGACTGCCGACGTTGCCCCGGAGCGGAGCATCCGAACTGGGGAATAGAAGGTGAGGCGAAGAAAAAAACCATCATGGTGGTGCTCGAGTGTTCGGATTTCCGGGCGATCGGGATAGATTATGAAGTAGGGTTGTTCCGTTCAAGAACTGGTATAGTGCTTAAAAGTATTATCGGGGATAGGTTTGATCAAACTATAATCACCAATACCGCGAAATGTTTGTTCGACGGAGGAAAGAGAAAACCGAACTCCAAAGAGTTTTCCACTTGTGCCGATAATATTTTGGAGCAAATTGAGAAAACGGATCCGGAGATCGTCTTGTGTTTGGGGGAAAAAGCCGCCGAAGCGGTGACGGGGAAAAAGTTTCGTGAAGTATTGGGAAAGGTAATGGGAAAAGTAGTGGTAGCTCATCATCCAAGAATGATGACCAGAGAAGAAAAAAGAATCATCAGAGAAATTGTGGAGCTCATGATTCCTACATAGATATTGATATAATAAGCCATACTTTGTTCTTTAAAGGAGGATCTGTGATTACACGAAAGGATGCGAAGACGTTGGATCCGGATATCACCGGTTGGCATATGTGGTTTCACACGATCTATGTTGACGACAATAGTTTGATTTCCTTTCTTATTAACACCTTTCTAATTGCAATCAAAAGCAAGAAAAGAGTTCGGTGGGTAGTGCACGAAGATGCTGTGCGGGCAACGGGTGTATGGACACAAGAAGAAGCCGGAGATGTTGCTGCAAGATTGGTAATCGGAAAAGAGGGTAATTTCACCGATCCCAAACTTAGAAAGGGCCTTCTTCGACCTTTGCAGTACCTTGGTTGGATAAAATAGTTTGAGCCGGACCCAAGCAATCGGGTCTTTTTTATGACTCTTCGAATTTTTTGAGGAGGTCTTTTTGTCTGCCGGAGAGATGAGAAGGAAGTGTTATTACGTAACGGATATAAAGATCTCCGTGTCTATTTGATTGAAGATGCTTGATACCTTTGCCGGTCAGACGGACCACCGACTCCGGCTGGGTGCCGGCACGGATCCGGAGTTTCAGGTCGCCATCCAGAGTCGGGACTTCGGTTTCTCCGCCCAAAATGGCCAGAGTGAAAGGAATTTCGTGATTGACGATGACATCGTTCCCTTCCCGCTTGAAAATCTTGCTGGGTTTTATCTCAAAACTGACATCGAATTCGTTATAACGGATGCGATTACCTTCATCGATCCCCGCGGGTACTTTGACGGTGTACTGTTTCCCTTGGTGAACAATGGTTTTTTCCGTACCCTTAACTACCTCCATAAAATCGAGCTTCATAGAGTAGTGGGGCTTGGCCTGACGCCGACCGCCTTGAGATCCACCGCCGAAAAAAGCACTGAAAATATCAAAGGGGTCGGAGAAGCCTCCTTGACCGCCAAAGAGATCTTCGAAATTAATGTTGCCACCGGAGGAGTAGTAGCCGGCAAAAGGATTGCCGGAAGCTCCTCCACCCGGGTTGAAACCGGTACCGCCACCAAAAGCGGCGTGACCGAATTGGTCGTACTTGGACTTCTTTTCCGGACTACTTAATACCTCATAGGCTTCATTGATTTCTTTGAATTTTTCGTGGGCATTGGCTTCTTTGTTCCGATCCGGGTGCCATTTGAGAGCCAGTTTGCGATAAGCAGATTTAATCTCTGCGGCAGAGGCGGATTTGCTTACTCCGAGAACGTCATAAAAATCTCTCGTGGTGGACATAGAAGATTACTCAACCACTTCGCCTTCCTCAGCGGTCTTGGTATCTGATTTGGTTTCGGTGGCGTTATCTTCGGCTTTGGCTTCTCCGGCCGGTTTGCCCTCCCCGGCGGGCTGGTCTTTTTCGGCGGCGGCTTTGTAGAGAGCTTCGGCGTGTTTTTGGACTAGCTCGGTGGAGGATTTGAGCTTGGTATCGATGGATTCAAGAGTGGCTGAATCGTTTTTGAGTTCTTTTTCAAGTTCATCAAGAGATTCGGTCATTTCTTTGGCAGCATCGGCTCCAAACTTATCACCTGCATCTTTGAGGACTTTGCGAGTTTGAATAATTAAAGTATCGGCCTCATTCCGCTTATCGACTAAGTCTTTTTTCTTTTTATCTTCTTCGGCATATTTCTGAGCATCTTGTTTCATCTTTTCTACTTCAGCGTCGGAAAGATTGGTGGCGTTTTTGATGGTGATTTTTTGCTCTTTACTGGTCGCCTTATCTTTGGCGGAGACATTCAGAATACCGTTGGCATCGATATCAAAAGTAACTTCAATTTGAGGAATACCTCGTGGAGCAGCCGGAATCCCATCGAGAACAAAGCTACCAAGTGTCTTATTATCTCCGGCCATGGGTCGCTCTCCTTGAAGAATATGAACTTCCACTTGGGGCTGATTGTCCGAAGCGGTGGAGAAGATTTGTGACTTACTACTGGGAACGGTAGTATTCCTCTCAATGAGAGGGGTCATGACGCCACCCATGGTTTCGATACCTAAAGTTAAAGGGGTGACATCGAGAAGAAGTATGTCTTTGACATCTCCGGAAATGACACCGCCTTGGATGGCGGCACCAAGTGCCACTGCCTCATCTGGATTCACTGATTTATTTGGTTCTTTGCCAAAGAAATCTTTAACCACTTGCTGAACCTTGGGCATGCGAGTCATACCGCCGACAAGAATAACTTCGGCGATTTGAGATTTTTCGATCTTGGCATCAGCCAAAGCTTTCTTGCAGGGTTCAATGGTTTTTTGGATCAGATCATCAACTAATTCTTCCAGCTTGGCCCTGGAAATCTTCATGGTAAGGTGCTGGGGCTGACCATCTTTTTGAGTAATAAAGGGTTGGTTGATTTCTGTTTCGGTAGCACTGGAAAGTTCTATTTTGGCTTTTTCGGCGGCGTCTTTAATACGCTGGAGTGCTTGTTTGTCAAGTGAAAGATCGACACCAGACTCTTTTTTGAATTCGGATACGATGTAATCAATTAGCCTACGGTCAAAATCATCACCACCTAGGAAAGTGTCACCATTGGTAGACTTAACTTCAAAAACTCCATCCCCAAGTTCCAGGATGGAAACATCAAAAGTACCACCACCCAAATCGTAAACAACGATAGTTTCATTTTTGCCTTTATCCAAACCATAGGCGAGAGCCGCGGCAGTGGGTTCGTTTACTATTCTTTGGACATTTAATCCAGCGATTTCGCCCGCTTGTTTGGTGGCTTGGCGCTGTGAGTCGTCAAAATAAGCGGGGACGGTGATAACCGCATCAGTCACGGTCTGACCTAAATAGGCTTCGGCGTCGGCTTTGGCTTTTTGGAGAATCTTGGCGGAAATTTCCTGAGGAGTAAAAGTTTTACCGCTGAGATTGATGACGGCCATGCCATCTTTACCGTCAGCAATTTTGAAGGGTGCTATTTCTTTGGTTTTCTGGGCTTGTTTACCGGTAAACTTTTGACCCATGAGTCTTTTAACCGAAAAAACCGTATTACTAGAATTTAGGACCATCTGGCGTTTAGCGACGTCACCAACCAGGCCCTTGATAGGTTCAACGATGGAGGGAAAAGTATTACGCCCCTCGGCGGAGGGAATTATTTTGGCGGTGCCACCTTCCATGACAGCAACGCTGAGTTGGTGGTACCAAGATCGATTCCGATTATTTTGGACATATTATTTTTTTATTTTTAATTAATTTGTAAACTTGTTAATTGTTTGAGATTGCTTCGGCTCGAATACGAGACTCGCAATGACGGTGTGGTATAAATTGTATTATTTGTATAGATTCCCGATCACCTTCCCGCAGGCGGGGGTCGGGAATGACAAGATATGTTATTTATTTAGTAGTATAGTGGTGCCGGAACCAACTTTCACTTTGGCAGGACGAAGTACTTTGTCAAACAGAAAATATCCAGGAGAAACAGTTTTAACTACTTTATCTTTTTTCCCAGGAACGACTTCTGTGCAGTCCATTAATAGTGGATCAAAGTCTTGACCGTCGGACTTAATGACGGAAAGACCTTCCTGACTTAAGGTAGCACTGAACTGATCAATGACGATCTGTAGTCCGTGATCTTTAAGATGAGATTGGGCCATTTCCAGCGAGTCGAGATTTAACAAAAGTCTTTCGATCAGAGAAGCCGAAGCCATTTTGATGATATTTGTCTGCTGTTCGTTGTGACGGCGCTCCTGATTTTGGTAATCGGCCAAGACTCTTTTGTATTTTTCCTCGGTAGCTTCAAACTGATCCTGAATTTCAGCGACCCTCTTTTGTAAAATAACTAATCGGTTAAGAGTTTCCAGCTGTGTCTCCTGCGGTGTTTCCAGGTGGTCACGGTTGTTGATGGTGGGGTTTTTTGTTTTTTTTACCATTCTTGAGCAATTTGATTGACTAAATTGGCAACATAACGGACGAAGGGAATATTTCGATCATATTCCTGACGACTGGAACCGATAATGCCAAGACTACCGCGTCGGTCACCAATGTGGATATCGGCAAAAACCCAACTAACCGGCTGTAACAAAGTGACTCCGATTTCATCACCGACCAGAATGTGAATTGGAGAACTGCCCGAAGCTCTGCCGAAAATATCCATGAGACGCTGTTGCTGGTCGAGGAGATAAAAAATTTCGCGGGTGATATCCAGATGGTTTTCAAATTCCACTGAATTAAACAAGTTGGCATAGCCGGAATGATAAGTGAGACCTTCGTCAGTGGCGGCGACACAGAGAGCTTTGGTTCTTTCGGCGAGAACCTTGGTGGCTTCACGCATAAGATCATCTCTGTTGTAACGATGGTCCCAAACACGTGACTTGACGTTTACCTCTTCGGCGACGGAAAGATCCTTTTCTTTCATCAATTCATTGACATAAAACTTGATCGCCGTGGGAGTAGGAACTCGTCCGGAAGAAGCATGAGGTTGCGATAGGAACCCTTTGTTTTCCAGAACAGCCATTTCATTTCTGAGGGTGGCTGGAGACACTCCCAGACGATATTTGTTCTCAAGAGAAACCGAGCCGACCGGCTCAGCGGTCAGGGTAAACTCCTCGACGATGGTTTTGATGATATGAATTTGACGGTCGGTAAGATCCATTAGCAGAATGATAACATGAGTGATAATCGGCAGTCAAGAGAGTTGATGTGTTGCCCCAAAATAAGGTAAAGTAAATTGGTGGCCAAAAAAAAAGAAACCATTAGTGGGTTAATCCCTTTGATTTTTGGGCTTTTTGTGATCGTAATTGTCGTGTTGGTTATATCAACGGCTGTACAGTATGTGGGGAAGGCGGCGGGTGTACCGGCAAATTTAGTGTTTAACTACGAAGGAGTTTTGGGAAAATTGCCTCAACCGTGGCGGAATTTGGACCAAGGAGGAGAAGAACCAAAGGAAATGCTGGCATCGGTAGTTGAAGAGGTGAAAGAGTTAAACCCGGAGTACATCAGACTTGATCATATTTATGATGCTTTTAAGGTGGTATCCAGAACCGATGGTCGCCTGACTTATGATTGGACCGGACTTGATAAGGCGATTGAGGTTATCTTGGCGACAGGGGCAAAACCATTCTTGTCTCTGTCGTATATGCCGATCGTCATCTCCAGCGGAGACATGATAGCCCCGGCAAAAGATTGGAACGAGTGGGGACAAGTAGTCCAGGCAACCATAGAACATTACAGCGGAAGAAGTCAGAAAAATATTGATGGGATAATTTATGAAGTTTGGAACGAACCCGATTTGTTCGGCGGATACAAAACTTATGGCGGTAAAAATTATTTGGAAATGTATTCTGCTTCGGCGAAGGCTGCGGCTAGAGCTCAGAATGTAAATCCATTTGAAATCGGAGGGCCGGCTACGACCGGGCTTTACCAAAATTGGGAAGAGAGACTGATTAAGTATGTGGCGGCCAATGACTTAAGAATGGATTTTCTAAGCTGGCACCGCTATTCATACGATCTGGAGCAGTACGAGAGAGATGCTCGACAAGCCAGAAAATGGGCGGAGAATATTCCGGCGCTAGTAAATTTTAAATTTTATGTAACTGAGTGGGGGCATAATAGTGAAGTAGATCCCGGCTACGACGAGAAGTTTGGGGCGATCCACACCCTTGCCGGGGCCCGCGTCATGATGGGATCAATTGACAGAGCTGTCCTGTTTGAAATTAAGGATGGACCGGGAGCCGAAAAATATTGGGGCCGATGGGGAATTTTGACTCACGAAAAATTTGGAACGCCCGAAAAAAAACCGCGATACCATGCCCTTCAGTTTTTGAATAATCTGGGACCATATAGGTTAAGTGTGGCCGGAGAAGGTTCGTGGATAAAAAGTATTGCCTCCACTGATGACAAGGGAAATTTGAAAATCATGGTCGTAAATTATGACCCAAAAGGGTTACACTCCGAGGCCGTTCCTATGACTTTTGAAAATCTGCCCAAAGGAAACTTTAAGATCACCAGAACAGAGTTTATGGGTAGTAGCCGGACGCTGAATGTGGCAACAACTTCAGCGACCTGGAAAACATCCGAGTTTTTTACTCCCAACTCAGCTGCGATGTTTACAGTGGAGTTTTAACCCTTCCCCAACCCCTTCCTGGGTGGGAGATTGCCACGTCGCTATACTCTTCGCAATGACTGGACCTACGAGGACGGTCCTTGAAGGTGTTGAAGGTGGCTAGGACTTGGTGATGGCGAGGAAGGCCTCTTGGGGGACGGAAACACGACCAAACTGCTTCATGCGGGCCTTACCTTTTTTCTGTTTATTAAGAAGTTTGAGGTTGCGGGTGAAGTCACCACCATGGAGCTTAGCATCGACATCTTTGCGATAGGCCTTAATGGTTTCGCGAGCCACGATTTGACCACCGATAGCAACCTGAATGGGAATTTCGAATTGTTGTCTCGGAATAGCCTCTTTGAGTTTTTCGGATATTCTTTTGCCTTTGTAATAGGCTTTTTCTTTAACGGTAATTACACTCATAGGAGCAAAAAGTTCGTGATTTAACAAAACATCGAGTTTAACGAGCTCAGCTTCCTGCCAGCCGGCTAATCCATAGTTCATGGAGCCAAAACCCTGAGAAACACTCTTGAGACTATCATGAAGGGCAGTAATTACCTCGATCAGGGGTAGAAAATAATCAATTTCTACTAGCTCATCAAGATACGAGACGTTAACCAGATTTCCCCGAAGATCCTGGCATAGTTCCATAACTGCACCAACATAGGGAGAGGTGACAACTATATTTACCGCAGCCATGGGTTCGAATCCCTGAGAAATAATGGCCGGATCGGGAAAGTCGGAGGGGGAGCTAAAGATTTTTTCTTCACCTGAACGAAGTTTAACCTTGTACTCTACGGAAGGAGAGACTGAGATAACGGGAAGACCAAACTCTCTTTCAAGTCTTTCCCCAACTACCTCCGAGTGGAGCATGCCTAGAAAACCAACCTTGACACCTTGACCAAGAATGGGAGAGTTGATGCCTTGGGTGGTAAGCGATGAATCGTTTAGTTTCAGCTTTTCTAAAGCATCAACCAAGTCGCGGTATTGAGATCCGTCGGCGGGGTAAAAGTCCAAAAAGACGTTCGGGTGAATTTTCCTAAATCCCAGTATCGGAGATACTAATTTTATCTGGCTGGTCAAACACAAAGTGTCACCGACGAGGACATGCCTGATATCTTTCAGACCGGTGATAATGTAGCCGACGTTGCCGATGGTGAGAACTTCTTTTTTAGTTCGACCCGGAGAAAAAATACCGATTTCCGAGGCGGTGAGTGATTGACCGGAGCTGAGAAAGGATAGTTTGTCACCAAATTTTAAATCTCCGGAAATTATTTTGACAAAGGCGATGACTCCCAGATGGGTATCGAAAGTGGAGTTGAAGACGAGGGCGTGGAGAGGGACGTCTGATGGAGTGAGATTGCCACGACCCGCCGGGGCGGGTCTCGCAATGACGGAGGGAGAAGTTGGGGATGGATTGCTTTGGTTCGAGTACGAATCGCGCAATGACGACGTGGGGCCGGGGAGGTCGGAAATAATTTTATTTAGGAGTTCAGTGACTCCCTCGCCTGTTTTGGCGGAAATTAGCAGAGGGTCATTGTTCAGGCCAAGAAGTTGTTTGGCTTGACGAATAGAGGCCGAAATGTCGGCTAAAGGGGCGTCGATTTTGTTGACCACGGGAATAATGGTAAGACCTAGATTCTTGGCCAATCTGAGATTAGCGATGGTTTGAGCCTGAACTCCTTTAGTGGCATCTATTAGTAGTATGGCGCCTTCGCAAGCCTGAAGTGCCCGCTCAACCTCATAGTTAAAGTCCACGTGGCCGGGAGTGTCAATCAGATTAAGGGTGCGTCCTTTATAATTCATCGAAACTGGAGCCAGTTTGATGGTAATTCCCCGTTCCCTTTCGATGGGATTACTGTCCAGTAGTTGTGGGGTAATTTTGTCAGCCTGGACCGTACCGGTAATTTCCAAGAAACGATCTGCCAAGGTGGATTTACCGGCATCAATGTGAGCGATAATAGAAAAATTTCTTATCAAATTGGACATAGCTTAAATACTATTTGGAGTGGTTTCGAGAACCTCGTCACTACTGGCCAGTATTTTACGCCAATTACCAATCTTTTTCACGATGTCTAAGACATCCTGAAGTTCCTCAATGTCGAATAGCCAACAAAAGAAGAGATAGACGGAGAAACCAACCATACTAACAACAAGAGTGAGAGTAATTAAAGGAACAGTTCTGGTGGTATCAAAGATAAGCTGGTCTAGAAGCCGCATGGGCGCCCAAAGAGAAAAACCGGTAAAGAAACTTACAAAAATCATTTTGATCATTCTGACCGAAATCCCCAAAGGCCCAACCTTTCTACGGACAGCCACATAGGAAAGGATGAAATCAAGTAAATTACCAATTGACATGGCTAGGGTAATACCGGCGACATCTCTCTCGGTAACAAAGCCTAATAGATAAGCCATACCCACAAAAACTATCATTGTGATAAAGCCGATGATTAATGGTGTTTTGGTATCTTTAAGGGCGTGGAGGGCCCTGGTCAAAGTATTGGTGACGGCTTGTGGGGCGATAGCCAGACTGAGAAAGGCTAGGGCTTTGCCGGTAAGGAGAGTGGCTTCCCAAGGAAAATTTTTGGCACCGAAGGCGAGACGAACCAAAGGAACCCGAAGAACCAGTACAAGGACACTCGCCGGAAGAGCAAAGAAAAAGATTTGCAAGATGGACTTGCTGAGGGTGCCCTTGAATCTAGTTTTGTCGTCCAAAAGGGCCTCCTGGGCGAGGGTAGGGAACGAGGCTTGACTGAGAGAAACCCCGAAGAGGGAAATGGGAAGAACATAAAGCTGACGGGCAAAATTAAAAATGGAAATTGAACCAGCCGCCAGGAGAGATGCCAGGTTAACTGCCACCCAGCGCTCAATTTGGTCAATTCCCAAGGCCAATGCCCTGGGTGGCATTAGCCTGAGCATCGAAAACACCCCGGGGTGGTGAGGATCCCAATTTATTTTTGGCCAGTAGCCAAGAGCTCCGGCAGTAGGTAGCTGGATAGCCATGTGAAGGAAGGCTCCAAAGACGACGCCGATGGCGGCCGAGTAAATTCCATAGCGAGATGAAAGAAAATAGATACCGGTGATGGTACCGACGTTATAGAGAAGCGGAGCGAGGGCGGGAATCAAAAAACGTCTTTGGGATTGGAGGACACCGGTGAGAAAGGCCGAGACAGCAAAGAGTATTTGGGCGACAGACATAAGACGAATCAGGTTAGCCATAAGGTCAAGCTTCTCCGGAGGGAAATGAGCCAACAGACCAGCCAAAGGCCGGGCAAAAACAACGATAATGACGGAGAAGATAAAAAGGAAGAAACCGATGGAAGTAAGGGCTGTGTTGGCAAGTTTGTTGGCTGCTTCGTTTGATTTATTACAGTATTCTTGATAAACAGGAATAAAAGCGGCGGAGACGGCACCGACGACCAGTAGTTGAAAAACAGTATCGGGGATGACGAAGGCGGCGAAATAAACATCAAGGTCGGCTTCCATACCCCCAAAGAAACGGGCGGCGAGAAGATGGTTTCGGATCAGCCCCAGAAGAGCGGAGCCCAGATAGGAAATACCGATGATGACGGCGGCAGAAAGGATGCTGTTACTTTTCCGATTCAAAAATTCTTGGGACTTGGAAATTATTCGGTTGACCACTAGGATATTTTAATTCAGGAAACATAGATGCGCCAGAAGCAGAAGGTCATGATAAAATAAGCGCATGCCTATAACTAAATCCGCAATCAAGAAACTCAGAGCCGACAAAAAAAAGGCCGCATTCAACAGATCCACTAAAACAAAGGCTAAGTCGGCGGTAGACGAATTTAAGAAGTTACTCTCAGGAGTTGCTCTTAGTAAAGCTTTCTCGGCTGTAGACCGTGCTGCCAAAAAAGGAGTCATTAAAAAGGGAAAGGCTGATAGAATCAAGGCCAGACTCTCCAAAAAGGTTGTCGCTTAAGACGAGAAGTATTTTTCAGTCCCCCGCTTTGATATACTGAAAGTGTGGCCACCCAGCAAGGTATTTCTCATATCGACTTATTACCTAAAGATAGCTATAGCTATTCAACTTTGGGAAAGTTTTTGACATGGGCGACGACCTCTGGGAGAGTACTGGTAGTCCTGACGGAGTTTGTCGTGTTACTGGCTTTTGGTTCCCGATTTTATTTCGACAAGAAAGTAAATGACCTAAAAGAAGAGGTCGATCAAAAACAAGCTCAGATTCAAGCTTTCGCCGATACCGAAAGAACTATAAGGACGATATTGGCAAAACAAGCGCCGGTAAATGGGTATTTGACGGGAAATTTGGCTTTCAAGGAAAGATACGACGAGCTGAGCCGGATTATGCCAGCTAGAGTGAGACTAGAAAAACTAACAATTGACAAAACAGGTATGACTTTGGTCGGAGAATCAGATTCGGAGCTGGGGTTTGCTCAACTGCTTCGTAGTCTCAGGAAGTTCCGTGGAGTAACCCGTCTGTCAATGAAGGAAACTAGTTTTGACCAAACTACCGGAACAGTAAAGTTTAATATTCAAACCACTTTTCAATAATGGCACTAATAGACAACGAAAAATATTCTCTTTTTTACCAGAGAGTACGTCTGGTTTACCAAAAACCAGAGATTAAAGCCTCGCTGGAAGTAATTCTTTCAGTGTTTACCGTAACCTTGCTAATTTTTGCGGCTATTCGTCCCACGCTGGCCAATGTGGCATCTTTGCAGAAAAAAGTGGAGGATTTGAGTTCAGTAAATAAAAGGGCGGATAACAAGATCGCTCAAGTATTTTCAGCCCAAGCAGATATAGATAAATTCCAGAATAAACTGCATTTATTCGACAATGCGATTCCCAATGAGTTCTCATATCGGGACATGGCAGGAAGAATAGAGCTGATCGCCAGAAGGCGGGGACTGGCGGTGCAAACAGTGAACATGCCCGGCGTGAGGATCTTCGGAACAACAAAGGGGGTGGGCGACACGTTTCAAAAAATTCTATCAAAAAACCAAAACAATATTATTCAAACAGGAGTCTCTTTTACAGTAACCGGAGACCCTGCCAATGTCGATGGATTTCTGAAAGAAATGGAAAACCTGGATAGACTGGCTGTTCTTGACAGTATCACCCTATCATCCGAAGCAACGATGGACAAGGAGATCAAGACCATAAAAGCAAATTGCCTAATTTATTTTTATTTTTATTCTGAGTCATGAAATTAAGGGCACATATCCTAACCTGCATTCGACTACAACCCTGTCTTTTCGGCTGCAAAGTCTTCAGTACTCCTAGATGGGGTGTGTTTGTGTTTCGCTACGAAAGGAGGTCAGAATATGCGCCCTAAAAAAACACTCTCTATTTATGTATTATTGGTAGGTGTCATGGGGTTATCGATCGTTGGGGGAATATTAGCATTTCAAATATTTTCCGCTTCGACAAAAACGCAGTTAACCCAAGAACAGATCGAGATAATTAAGCCTATTGATGGCACCATAGATGAAACCGTGATAAAAAATTTGGATCAAAGAACTTTGGTGACTGAAGCTGATATTGATGGGTTGGTGATAATCCCATCGGTGACACCGTCACCCACCACCCCCCCGTTAGCAACAGAGTCCTCGCCGATAAATACACCACTATAAAATGGCCACAAAAGGACTGATGTCCAAACGAATACCAACGATACTGGGAATATTTATTCTCATTGCTGGTCTGGTGGCCGGAGTGATCTTGGTAAATATGAGGCAAGGACTGGAGTCTAAAGCTGGTCCATCGGAAAGTCCGAAAAATTTAAAAATTTCGAACTTGAATGCTTCCACGTTTAGTGTAAGCTGGACAACAGAGACTCCTTTGACTGGGTTGATTAAATATTCGGAGGATCCGGTGAAAATAGTTACTCCTGCCGGTGATGTCCGGGATCAAATCTCCGGTACTTCCCAGAGTTATAACAATCATACGGTAAATGTATCCGGTCTTTCGCCGGGCACCACCTATTACTTCTTGATTATTTCCGGGTCGGGCGCTTATGACGATAATAGTAAGCCTTTTTCTGTCCGGACAGTAGCACAAGCGATTGCTCCTCCGGAAGATCTGATCTTTGGAAAAATAGTCCGCGATACCGGAGATCCGATTAACGGAGGAATTGTTTTTGTCGAAGCCGAAGGAGGACAAACTCTGTCGACAATTACCAAAACAGATGGAACTTGGAGGCTAAATCTTGCCAATTCAAGGGACAAGGATGGAAAAGTCTTAACATACGATCCGGAAAAGACACTATTGTCAATTTTTGTCCAAGCGGGAAATACCGGAACAGCAACGGCCTTAACAGACACCAGTAAAGATAAACCCGTGCCAGATATTGTTCTGGGGAAAAATCAGAGCTTTGTCGAAAGTAGCCAACTACTGACAGACTTGGTGGAGGCAACTCCAAGTGCCCAAATCGGTGAAGGATTCCAATTAGAAGCGGCACAACTACTCACGGCTTCGGAACAACTAGAGGCAACTTCGTCGGTAAAGATATTGAATCCTGCTATGAACGGAGAAATCATTGCCACCGACAAACCGGAGTTTAGCGGGAAAGCCCCGGTAGGATCTGTGTTAAAGCTGAATCTGAACTCGGTAGAGATGACGCAAGTAGTCCAGCCCGATACGGACGGTAATTGGAAATGGACTCCACCTCAACCGCTTGAGCTGGGACCTCACACTCTGACAGTGGAGTTTACAGACCCAGCCAACCAAGTCCAAAAAATTGTCAGGACATTCGTGGTTCTATTGAGTGATCAGCCAGCCTTCACCGCAACTCCTTCGGCGACACCGACAGTTACACCGACTCCATTAATAGGTATTTCCCCATCTCCAACAGTGGTAACGTCTATGCCAGCGACCGAGTCCGGTAATTTGGTACCATCAGGAGGGTTGACCACCACCTTGGGATTCGCAATTCTCGGACTAGTCCTGTTATACATCGGTAGTATGTCCAAAAAGTGGATGAAATAAACATGTTGACATTGACGATGACAATAAATATGGATATAGTGAAAGCAGGTCCTAGTTTAATGGACCACAAAACATAGAGATGGACCCACAAAATCCTTTGAATCAACCCTCGAGCCAGCCATTAGCTACTGATCCAATAATTCCTGCTACCATTCCTACCCCTTTGCCGGAAGCGCCTGCTGAAGCTCAATGGCCGGAACAAAAACCGAAGAGTAAAGTGCCTAAAATTCTCATGGGGGTTTTGGCGTTGTTTTTGGTGGTTGGGGCGGCAGTGGGGGCGTATTTTGTTTCAAATAAAGTTAGTAGCAAACAAGCCGTGGCACCAACAGCTCCCGAAAGTGAACCATTGGCGGCGTGTTCCCCCCCTGAATGTGGAGTGGCTGCTCTACCGGACTTGACATGCCAAGCTGGTTATCATTGTTTGGCTAAATGTTGTGTTCAAAATGGAGGTGGTGGGGGCGGAGGAGGTGGTGGGGGCGGAGGGGGTGGAGGGGGTGGTGGAGGGGGTGGAAATTGTTCGGCGTCTTCCGCGGCAAGGTGTCAGGGAAAAAGTATTGGAGATGTTTGTAACAGTCCGAAGACCTGTGTAGGTACAGGACAATTAGGGGGCGATGGAAAAAAGAAATGTAGTTGCACCGGTGGTGGAGGTGAAGATGGAGGTTGCGTAGCGGCTCAGAGAGATACTGCGGTATCAGCTAAACTTAGATTCCCTAAATCCGGAACAGTAGCTATCTTTGCCCTATCCGGGGGCGCTTATCCATCAACAATCACCTTGACGGGCCCAAAAACTATTTCTTCGAATGTGACCCTGCCTACAAGTCCGGCAAAAATTGGAAATTCTTTTGATGTAGTAGCTGGAGAAGAATATTCGTTGAGTATGACACTGAATTCAGGAGGAAATAAGCCAGCAGTTGGCTGGATTCCTCCGGCGGAACCTGGTCAATGCGGTCCAAAGAAAAATCCGGGTGCCAATGCCTGTGGAGTGCGGTGGGATATTAATCCCCTAATTAATTATGCTACAGCGAACTCTACTGACATCACCGGCGTTACTGCAGGTGCAGATCAGGCGAACATTGAGTGTTGGGGAGACCCGATTGAAAATGATGCCACACAGGACTATGATTTCAACGACTGGGCGATGATCTTTGGATACGTGGGGGCGGCGGCTGGAAGGCCTTACTATTGTTCAAATGTTACGGGAGAGACAACGGTGAACAAACCAGTATTGAATGTAGGCGAAACACTGACGGTTTCTTCCAAGTCAAACACTCCAGTCAACGGTTTTTTCTATGCTGTCTACAATGCTGACAATAATCCGTCGGGTAATTCTCCAACAGTTGTTTGTTCCGGTACCGGAACCCATGCCCAGTGCCCTAATGGGGGAACTCCGATGATCTTATCAGATCCAAACAACAAAACAGATGGCACAGGACTAAGAACAAGTGGATCGGCTTCGGTGACTTACGCTAACTTGTTTGTAACGGACAAAACAACAGGTAAACAGGTAACCAATATCCATATCAATGCTTACTTTAGTTTGAATGGCGGGCAATGGTCGTACCCTGAGGCTAAGTGTGTTACTTTTACGAAGATGGGGGCTGCGTGCGTGCCAACCTCTTGGTCGCCTAATCCGGCACTGACTTGTGTTGGAACAAATGTAACTCAGACCAGTAATTGTGGGGGTACTCGAGTAGTGCCAGGAACCAAATCATGTGCTGTCGGTGCTTGTATGTCGATCAATGTTTATAAAAAGATCGGTGAGGTTTGGGGAACAAATCCTCTGACACCAAGCCAATTGCAATCTCTTAAGGTGGGCGATGTTGTGAAGGCTACTATGACTACAAACGCTGCTGGTACAGGAGGACAATTTGGAATAAAGATTAATGGCGTTTTTAAGGGTTGGATGAATGGTACGACTAACGGAACTCTAATATCTTCTATTGAAATTCCAATACCTGCTGTCGGAACATATGAGATTGCTGGTCGAGTTAGCACCACATCACAATAATAATGAACAAGAAAAAGATTATTTCCATCGTCCTAATACTACTTGTGGTTCTTTTGGGCGGAGCTTCAGTATATGTGGCGACACAGCTTTCAACTAGACAAGAGGTAGCTCCAAATGCACCAGCGAGTGAACCACGTGCATCTGAGAGTGAGTGGGCAGACTGTCCCAGTACCGTAACGGCAGTTGTGACAGAAGTGACGTGTGATCCCTTGGTGGGTGTAATTACCTGTGACCCTGACTGCCCGGTGGTGTGCGGAACAGATGACCCTGACTGCCCGGTGGTGTGCGGAACAGATGCTTTGACGATATCTACCTGCCAGGATTCTTGCGGGGTAGCCACAACAAAAAATTGCCCCGCAACAGCACTCTGTGGTGAAGACGGAGGCTGGGGTGAACTGAGCGCCTGTAGTGCAACTGCTTGTGGCACTTCCGGAACAAAGACTCGAACTTGTAACAATCCAGCACCATCTAATGGTGGTGCGGAATGTACCAGGGATGATGGAACACTAACAACACCATCCGCTAGAACCGAGACGTCTGCTTGTAGTGCCGTAGCGTGTGGAGTTGACGGAGGCTGGGGTGAACTGAGCGCCTGTAGTGCAACTGCTTGTGGCACTTCCGGAACAAAGACTCGAACTTGTAACAATCCAGCACCATCTAATGGTGGTGCGGAATGTACCAGGGATGATGGAACACTAACAACACCATCCGCTAGAACCGAGACGTCTGCTTGTAGTGCCGTAGCGTGTGCGGGTGCAACAGCGGCTCCAACAGCAGTAGCTACAGCGGCTCCAACAGCAGTGGCTACAGCGGCTCCAATAGCAGTGGCTACAGCGGCTCCAACAGCAGTAGTCGCACAGCCAACAGTGCTTCCGGAAACCGGTATCCTTGATTTCCCTGGAGTGGCAGCCTTCGGAGGTGGACTACTACTAGCAATTATCGGAATACTCCTAGCTCTATAAAGCAATGCGGGTTGCAATTATCGGTGGTGGCTTTGTGGGCCTGAGTAGCGCAGTCTACCTAGCAGACAGAGGCCACCAGCCGGTGGTATTCGAGGCGAGTGACAGATGTGGAGGATTGGCCAAGGGTTTTAAAGGTAAAGATTGGCGATGGAGTTTGGAAAATTTTTACCATCACATTTTTACAAATGATCGAGAGATTGTTGATTTTTCAAAGAAAGTTGGATGTAAGCTGAATATCAAGCACCCCATGACTTCAAGTTTTTTTCGTTTCGAGGAGATAGAGTTGGACTCACCATTGTCGCTTCTAAGATTTTCCGGCATTAGTGTTTGGTCCAGACTGAGAATGGGGGTTGGATTATTACTTCTGAAATTAATACCTGACGGTCTATTTTTGGAACGATACAAGGCAGTTGAGGCATTACCAAAATTGTTGGGAAAGGCGGGATATAAAGTTGTTTGGGAAAAACTACTTGTGGCAAAGTTTGGGCCCTATGCCGATCAAGTAAATCTTGCCTGGTTTTGGAGTAGAGTGGCCAAGAGAACAAAGAATCTCGGATATTTTGAAGGAGGGTTTACTGGATTAATAGATAAGACGGTGGAGAATATAAAGAAACACGGAGGGGAAATTAGAATGGGGGTGGAAGTTAAAACAATCCAGAGGGGATGGATCCACCCCTTCGGGTACCAACGGCCGGATCAAGTCCGGGATGACAGTGTAGTGGGAAGCAATGTCGATGGTGGGGTGATGGTAAATGGGGAGAAGTTTGATGCGGTGGTGATTACAACACCGGCTCCGATTGCAAAGAAAATATTAGGGGGATGGATCCACCCCTTCGGGTACCAACGGCCGGATCAAGTCCGGGATGACAAGAGTAGTGTGGGTAAAAGCAGGGTGACAGAATTGAATTATTTATGGGGTCAAACGGTGATAATGGAAGTATCCCAAAAACTAATTAAGGGATATTGGATGAATATTCTGGAGAATGACTTTCCATTTTTGGTGGTCGTAGAGCACACCAATATGATCAACAAAAAATGGTATGGAGAAAAAAATATAGTTTATCTGGGTAATTATTTGCCAGAAGGACATAAACAATTAATGATGACCAAAGAGCAACTAGTTGCTTTATATTTACCGTTCATAAAGAAAATTAATTGGAATTTTAATCAGAAGCAAATTATGAAAACGAGTCTTTTTCGTAAACCGTTTGCCCAGCCGGTATTTCCGGTAAATTATTCACGAATGATTCCCAATCCCAGAGTGGGTTTGGGTGTCTATTTAGCAAACATGAGTATGGTATATCCGTTTGATCGTGGTACAAACTATGCGGTGAAACTTGGTAATGATATAGCAGAATTAGTGGTTTCTGATTTAAGATAGTTAATGCCGATTTCGGATTTGCAAACCATCTTACGAGTTTACCTTATCAGTTTGTTGTTGCAGATCATTAGCTTTCCGTTAACGAAAAAATTATTTAACAAACTGCCGGATGTGGGATATCCCCTGTCCCGTTTGGTAACGACTTTAATGGCGTCTCTCATTATTTGGGAAGTTTCTAACCTTGGTCTAGCGATGAATACGAACTTAGGACTTTGGGTTACTACCTTAATCTTGATATTTTTTAACTTATGGTTAGTTTATAAAGATGGTCTGAGAAGCATCATCATTTCTAAAGAAACCTTAAAGATTGTGATTATCGAAGAATATCTTTTCTTGGTGGGTTTGGTGGGTATAGCTCTGATCAGAAGTTTCTTGCCGGAAATCGATTCCTTAGAGAAATTTATGGATTTTGGCTTTGTTAACCGTTACTTGTTATCGCCGACTCTCCCTGCCGGTGACATGTGGCAGGCGGGAAAAGCAATCAACTATTATTCTTTTGGGCATTTTTGGAGCAGTACCGTAATTAGATACTTCGGTACGTCAGCCTCGGTCGGTTACAATTTGGTTTTATCTTTTATCGCTGGACTATCACTTTCGATTGCTTTTTCAATTTCGTACTTTCTTAGTGGTGCCAAAAGGCACATAGCGGGAACGATCGGGGGTCTGGCCGGTGCTTTTGCCACGGTAATGGCGGGCAACACACACACTATCTGGTATTTAATCAGTCACAAAGGTTTGTCCAATTATTGGTATGCTGACGCTACCAGATTCATCCACAATACGATTCATGAGTTTCCAGGATATAGTTTTGTGGTGGCCGATCTCCATGGTCATTTAATTGATTTACCAATCGTCCTAACCTTCTTATTAGTATTTCTGCTTTGGTTAGAATCCAGCGAAATACTATTTGAAATAGTGATGGGAATTCTCGTTGGAGTGATGATGATGACCAATACCTGGGATGTGGCAGTCTACGGACTGCTCATGGTTATCGCCGGACTAATGATGGCAATCAGAAAGCCAAAGGATTTAATTCTTCTTATAAAAACTGCTGGGATAATATTGCTCTTTATGGTATTGACGGCTCTCCCTTGGTTTGTCAATTTCCAAACCATTTCCAGCGGAATTAAAATAGTGCAAGAAAGATCACCTTTGTGGCAATTGGCGGTGTTATGGGCAGGGGGTGTCATCACTTGTCTCGTAGGAATACTTTCGGAGAAAGGGAAACAAAAATTGCCAATGTGGAGCTTGGCAATCTGCATTATTTTTTTGCTCGTGATCCCCGAATTGATCTACGCCAAAGACATTTATCCAGACCATCCAAGAGCCAACACGATGTTTAAGCTGACCTATCAGGCTTCAATTATGATCGGGATAATGATGGGGGGGACATTGGGTAAATTGTTTGACAGAGAAAGAAGACTCTTCTGGTGGTGGAGATGGCCGTCGATCATAGTATTAGGAACTATTTTTGTCGGAACTATGATATTTCCAACAGTGGCCTTTCCAAATTTTTACGCTAACTTTAAGACATATAAGGGGCTCGATGGAGAAAAATGGCTCGAAGGAGTGATGCCGGCAAGATACGGGATGATAAATTATTTAAGAAAAAACTTTGATAGAAAAAATATGGTGGAGGCGGTGGGAGATAGTTACACTAATTTCAATGCAGTCTCGGTGTTTTCTGGGGTCCCTACGATTGAAGGCTGGAGAGTACACGAATGGCTCTGGAGAGGAGGCTATGAATCCGTCTCTCTGAGAGAAACTGATGTAAGAGAAATTTATGAGAGCCGTGACTCAAAGAAAACCGCGGAGCTACTTAAAAAATACAACGTAGGGTGGATTGTAGTGGGGGATGATGAGCGGGGGATGTATCAAATAAACGACATTGGATTACTTTTCCTGGGTAAAAAGGTTTTTGAAAGTGGCAATACGTATTTAATTAAAGTGAAATAAGGCGTCATAAGGATTATTTGGATATATTGAGGTGGTTTTTGAGGTATTGTTTCAGAGCATTCCAATTGTTGTCCTTGGGTATAAGAACCCATTCTCCGCCGAATCTGAATGAGGGAGGATTGTAAAGGATAGTGATTCCATTTTCGTCGGGGGTGATAGACAAGGGAACGGATTTGACAGGACTATCTTTAGAATCGAGAGCCAGTTTGGCGAGTGTCGGGTATAGCCTTGAGGGAATATTGGTGATGAGATTGGCACCGATAATATTCAAGAGGCTGTCGACATTTTTTTGATCAAGAAGAAAGGCGAGGTTAAATATTTTTTGTCTTAGAGACGAAATAACTTGCTGTTGCCGACGAGAACGAGAAAAATCAGTTCCTTCTTCGCCCTCAGCGTGACGAGAACGGACAAATTTAAGGGCCGTGGCCCCATTAAAATGGTTTAGCCCCTGAGGGAAAGAAATAGATTCGTACCGAGAAGAGATGGGTAGAGACTTTTCTCGACCAGGGATGGGAAACTCCGTATCGGTAAATCCGGGGATAACATTTACGTCAACACCACCGACGAGATCTATAGCCTGCTCAAAAAGAGTGAAATTGATAACAGCAGTGTAATTTATTGGTAAACCCAAGTCTTCTAGGATAGCCGCTTGGGCTAATTTGATACCAGCCCCAGGACTGGCTTCTTCACCATAATGGTATGCGGTATTTATTTTTGCTTTAAGCGATGGAACCCAAAGATCTCTAGGAATACTGATTATCGAGGGGGTCTTTTGGGTATGATCGTAGGAGACGACCATGATGGTATCAGAGAGATTGGGCGAGTCCCCGCCCTCTCCCCTAATCCCCAAAATTAGAAAATTCGTAATGCCGTTGGTGCTATTCAAGCTTTCTAGAGGTGAACCGAAGAAACTTAAGAGCTCCTGAGGATTAACATTGTGCCTGACAAGAAAACGATATCCAACAACACCTAAGATTGAAAATAGAGCGAGAATAAGACTGAAAAAAAACAGCCATAAATGATTTTGAATCAGGGAGAGTAATTTAATGACTAAGCGCGCGGGGCGCACATGACGAAGTTTCATCTTGATTTATGAAAGGCTATTGATAATGCCCGCAAAAAGGGTCGGCTCCAAACTATCGGTGCCCACGAGGACTCCATCTATTTTGCTTTGAGTTACAAAAGAGGATGCATTATCCTGGGAGATTGAACCGCCATAAAGTATCGGGGCGGAATTATCTGTCAGGAAAGCAATCTGACTGGCAACATGATTGGCGTCAACAGGGTCGACTGGTTTTCCTGTTCCGATAGCAGAGATGGGTTCGTAAACGAAGAAACAGCGGGAAACATCGATATCAAGATTGAACAAGGCCTTAATCTGTTCGTCCAAGTATGGCAGATCCAGACAAACGATAGGAATGATGGAGTTTTCAAGAAGCAAACGGGTCTTTTGGGCTACAACTTCAGAGGTCTCCTTGAAGTCACGGCGCCTTTCGGAGTGGCCGACGATACAGTAGCTCACCAGTTCGCAAAGCATGTTGGCGGTAATCTCACCAGTGTGCTTGCCGGGAGGAAGATGAGAAACATTTTGGGAGCCGGTGATGATTGATAGACCGATATCTGACAAACGTTGATTGAAGGCGGCGATGTCCGTAAAAGGGAGGCAAAGGATGACTGTAAGGTCGGGAGAGAATTTAGGACGCAAAGCGGAAATACCATCTAACCATATCAGCGACTCGGTGATATTTTGGTTGCTTTTCCAGTTGCCGATGACGTATTTCACTATGATGATTATATACGCAACGCTTGTCATTGCGAGGAACGGAGTGACGCGGCAATCCCCGATATTAGAGAGAGACAAAGACTGTTTATAAATACTCAGTGGCGGAGATTTACCCCTTCGGGTATCAGCGAGCCACAGCACTCCTTTGTATCAGAAGGTCGTGCTTCGCAATGACGAGGAATAGCATAAAATGTTTGAGTGGAAGAAAATGAATTAAACAAAGAACAGCTGGAGGCGGTGACTCACAAAAAGGGACCAATTTTGGTCATGGCCGGTGCCGGTTCGGGAAAAACGAGAGTACTTACCCACCGGGCAGCTTGGCTGATAAGGGAAAGGGGCATTAGGCCAGACAAAATTGCTCTTCTGACCTTCACCAATAAAGCGGCAGGGGAGATGAAAGAGAGAATCAAAAAGATGGGGGCGGGAAAAATCGAGTTGGGTTTTTCCGGAACATTCCACACTTTGTGTGCCAAATTGTTAAGAAATTATGGCTTGAACGTGATGGTCAATCAGAATTTCATCATCTTTGATAGTGACGATTCCGAGTCGGCCATGAAAGAAGTATTGAAGTCGCTTTCTATTGACCCAAAACAGAACAAACCCGGGATGTTTCTGGCTCTTATCGGCAAGATGAAGAACGACTTGGTGTCGGAAAAGATGGCAGAACAAAAAGCCAAAGATTATTTCTTCCGCCAACTATCCAAAGTATGGCGAGCATATCAAGAAAAACTTTCCCGAAATAATGCTGTAGATTTTGACGATCTGCTGGTGAAGGCGGTCGAATTACTCAAAATTGACAGGATAAGAAACGAAGTGAATCAAAATCTTGAATGGATATTGGTAGATGAATATCAGGACACGAATAAAGCCCAGTTTGAACTAACTAAATTGCTGGCCGGGGAGAAGAAAAATATTATGGCTGTTGGAGATGCCTCACAGGCAATATATTCCTTCAGAGGGGCAGATTACCGAAACCTGAGACTTTTTGAAGAAAGCTACCCTGAACTCACGACCGTGGGCCTACCTAAGAACTATCGTAGCACTCAATACATCCTGGATGCTGCTTACAGTGTGGTGAGTAACAATGTAAGCCATCCGACACTTAAACTGTCAGCCGAACGAGAAATCGGGAACAAGGTGAGTCTATTTGAAGCGCTGGATGAACGAGAAGAGGCAAAATACGTGGTAAACAGCGCTAAAAAAATCGCTGACAGAGATGAGGAGGTGGCGATACTTTATCGAACAAACGCCCAATCCCGAACCTTTGAAGACGAGTTATTGAGAAGGGATATCCCCTACAAGCTGATTGGCGGACTCCGATTTTATAACCGGGCAGAGGTAAAAGATCTAATTGCCTATTTGCGTCTACTAAATAATCCCAAAGAAGAGATTAGCCGAACGAGAATAGAAAAAATTGGTAAAAGAAAAGCGTGGGCTTTTGACGAATGGCTCCAAAAAATGTCCGACAAAGGGGAGAACCTCGGACATCCCAGTGTGCTGTTGGAGGACATCATGAATGTGACAAATTATCTGGATAAGTTTGATGAAAGAGATGAAGATGATGCGGCACGCATCGAAAACATCAATGAACTGTTGGCTGTAGCCAGTGAATTTGAGACGGTGTCGCAGTTTCTGGAAAGTGCGGCCTTGTCTGAAGCGGAGATAAAACAAATAAAATCGAACGCCAAAATCACTTTAATGACGGTACATGCCGCCAAGGGTCTCGAGTTTCTCCAGGTATTTGTCGTGGGTTTGGAAGAAGGTCTGTTCCCTCATTCCCGATCGATCTTCGAAGGAGGCAGGGAAGAAGTGGAAGAAGAAAGAAGATTGATGTACGTCGCCATGACGAGGGCGAAGGAGAACCTGACACTGTCTTTTGCCAGATCCAGACTAACCTATGGAGGTCGTCATACATCTATTCCCTCAAGATTTTTGGCGGAAATACCGGAGGAGTACATCCAAAGAACGCAAGGAATCAAGAACTCCCGCCAACAGCTACGCAGTTTGGGCGGGCAGGCAAGGAATCAAAACGGGGGATGGATTCACCCCTTCGGGTACCAACGGCCGGGTCAAGCCCGGAATGACAAACTAAATGACGGGGTGGATGAGTTCGGGGAGAAGAAAAGAATAATTGTTCAAGACTGGGAAATTGAGGAAGCTGCCAAAGACGACTTTGCGGATATTGATAATTGGTAATGGTCAGTTTTAAAGGTAGAATAAGAGAGTGATCAGAGAAGCTGTAGAAAAAGACAGAATAATTTTCGATAAATTGGCTAGACATCCTCTGCAATCCTGGGCCTGGGGAGAGTTCCGTAAACAAGCCGGGGTGGAAGTTTTGAGATTGGTTCAGGCAGATGAAAAAAAGATTCGGGAAGTTTACCAGATTACTTGGCACAAAATTCCCAAAATAAAGAGATATATTGGGTACTGTCCAAAATCAGCCATCCCTGATGCAGAGGCGATGAAAGGAATCAATAAAGAAGCAGGCAAAAAGGGAGCGATAATGGTGAAGTTTGAACCTAACGAAAAAGATATTGAAGCCAGTCAGAAGCAAGTAAGGGAATTGGCGGGAATTTTTGATTTTAGAGCCGGTAAACCTTTATTCACCAAATATACTTTTCAGCTAGACATCTCCAAGAGTGAAGAGGAGATCTTGAAAAACATGAATCAAAAGACGAGATACAATGTCCGTCTGGCAGAGAAAAAAGGGGTAAAAATTGTCGAAGATAATTCCGAAGAAGCATTTGAAGAATATTGGAAGCTGACTGAAGAAACGACAAAAAGACAAAAATTTTTTGCCCACGGTAAAAGCTATCATCGGAAAATGTGGCAGACCATGATTGTGAATGGTGGCGGTCATTTATTGAAAGCGATTTATGAAGGAAAAACCCTGACTACTTGGGTGTTGTTTGAGTTAAACGATGTTTTGTATTATCCATATGGGGCCTCGAGCAACCAAAACAAAGAAGTAATGGCGAGCAATTTGATGATGTGGGAGACCATCAAATTGGGAAAGAAACATGGTTGCAAAATGTTTGATATGTGGGGAAGTATGGGGCCAGAGCCAGATCGAAGTGATCCCTGGTATGGTTTTCACCGGTTCAAACAAGGGTATGGGGGCGAGTTAACCGAGTTTGTGGGTACATATGATTTAGTGGTGAATAGAACACTTTATAAGATCTATATTCTTGTGGACAAACTCAGATGGATAGTCTTAAAGTTACTGGCAAAATTGAGAAAATAATGGAAGACATCCGACAGACAGAGGGGTGGGCAGGTTATTTAAGAGATAAAGAATGGAAAGTAGTTTCGGTACCTTCTGAGGACAAAAAACACAAAATGAATGCCTTTATTATTCCTTTGGGTCTCTTTGGTATGACGATGATGAAATTACAGCGGTCACGATATGATCCAAACTGGACTAAGTTAAAGAAAATAAAAAGGAATTTTAAGGTAGTTTCTTCGATTATCGAACCAATCAGAGTCCAAGACAAACTGGGATTCAAGATGGCAGGGTACAAACTGAGCCGGTTTCCATATTTGGCGACAAATACTTTCATCGTGGATTTAACCAAAAGTGAATTGGTACTTTGGAATAATCTGTCGGAAAATGCCAGAAGGCAAGTAAAAAAGAATAAGGATATTTTGATTGAGGAATGCGTCCAAAAACGATTTTTTGAATTATGGAAAAAAAATAGCAAAGTCTGGACCATGAAAGAAAAGGAACTCTGTAGTCTGATCAAAAGATTTAAGGGTCAAGCCAGATTGGTGGTAAGTAGAACCGGCAATATTTATCACTCTGGTTTATTAATTATTTACAGTGCCGACTGTGCTAACTATTACCAGACATGGACAAGCAATCAGGGGCGTATTTCCGGAGCACATTATAAATTGGTGTGGGAAGAAATCCTAAGGGCGAAGTCCAGTGGTATCAAATTTTTCGACCTGGAAGGAATATTCGATGAACGCTGGCCACAAAAAAGATGGTTAGGCTTCACGGAATTTAAGAGACGTTTTGGGGGAGGGCTGGTCAGTTTTCCGGGAAGTTATTTTAGATGGCTTTAGTCCTTTATTTTGCACCAGGCAGATAGACTCCTTATCGTTTATAAAAGGGGTAAAACCGTCTTGGCAATGATTACTCCATTTGCCCTGCAAACTTTTTATCTTTAATATTCTTAGATGGTATCACTCGATAGTACTAATTACCACATCGCCACCACTTTCTTTTGAAACTGTTAGAATAAATAATAGTTAGTAATTATTCAAACAATATGGACGGCTTGATGAAGACTTTAGATTTGTACTTGGTGAAGAAGGCACCGGCACTACCGAAAAGTGTTAAGGATATCTTGGTGAGTATAGCGCCATGGTTTGAGTTGGTCGGAGCTATTTTTTCTTTACCCGCCTTATTTGCAATATTTGGGTTTAGTGCGACACTGTATGGGACACCATATGGTGGTTATATGATGGGCAGAGCAGGCTATGGCTTTTCCTTGGCAACGGTTTTTCTTATGGTTGGAATGGTTCTAATGATTCTAGCCATACCCGGACTTTTTAAGAGATCAAAGATGGGCTGGAATTATGTTTTTTACTCAGTGCTCGTAAACGCAGTATATTCGCTGGTCACATTCAACTTCTTTGGCTTGATCGTGAGCTCATTGATCTCGCTTTATTTGCTTTTCCAAGTAAAAAGCTACTACAAGTAAACTAACTACCATTCGATAGGAATCAGGCCTTGTTCAATCAAATATTGATTGGCTTGAGAAAATGGCCTGCTGCCAAAAAACCCTGAGTGAGCTGAAAAGGGTGAGGGGTGGGGAGCCTTGAGAATCAAGTGCTTGTCTGTGTCAATAAAAGATCCTTTTTTCTGGGCATAGTTGCCCCAGAGAATAAAGACCAAATGGTCTTTTTGGTTGGCTAACCCATGAATGATAGCGTCAGTAAAAGTTTCCCAACCTTTATTTTGATGAGACCCGGCCTGATTGGCCCGGACCGTAAGGGTGGCATTGAGAAGGAGCACTCCTTGTTTGACCCAGCGATCAAGATTGCCCGAAGCGTGATATGGGTGCCCTAGATCAGTTTCGATTTCTTTATAGATGTTTATTAAGGATGGTGGTGCTTTGATGCCATTAGGAACGGAGAAGGAAAATCCGTGTGCCTGGCCCGGACCATGATACGGATCTTGACCAAGTATGATGACCTTAACTTGATCCACGGGCAAACTATCGAGAGCGTTAAAGATAAATTTGGGAGGTGGATAAACGGTGTCTGATTGGTACTCGTGGCGGACAAATTCGGCCAGACCTTTGAAGTATGATTTGGCAAACTCATCTTTAAGTAAGTTTTTCCATGATTTTTCGAGGCGAACTTCCATGAGATTATTTTACCCCAAGATCAGAGTTAACTTATAGTGTGGTATAATTCCTTTATGTTTAGAAATTTGTGCCTTATTGCTTCAAAACCGGTCACCCAGGAAATGGGCGTCGATTTTGATACCCTGACGGAGGCATAAAGCAAACTTTGTTTACTGTTTAAGCCTCCAAGTGGAGGCTCTTTCGGTTTTTCGCCCCCTCTTGGAGTTTTAGCCGGCCAAACAAAGCTATCTCATGAGTAGTGAGCTGGGTCGGTACGTTTAAATCAAGAGGAGATCAAATATGTTTGGAATAAAGATTTGGAGCTTGCTCGAGTCGAGGTTGAGTTTCCGTAAGTAAACTATTCCGGGTGTCATGAGCACCCGGTTTTTTGGTATTATATGACTACAAAATCCTATGCCTTTGTCACCAGAACTAAAAAGACTACCACGGATTGCCGCTTCATTTTATCGAGCGGGGTTAATGGGTGAGTTGGTTGCAGGAATGGTAAAGGGTGAGGAAGGAAGAAGTATGGTTGAGGACGCGAGAAGGCTAAGAACAGAGTTGGAGTCGGATAGTATGGTGAGTTTTTCTGGTTTGGAAAATATACCCCGTGAGGGAGGAGCGGTTATCGTTTTTAACCATCCGAACATGGAGATTCTCTTGCCGGCTATGTTGGAACTTTTTGTCCGTATCTATGACAATAATGGCCAGCAAGTTAAATTGGTGATTGGTTCGGAGATTCCCATGACGACAAAAAACTATAACGAAAAAACGGCTCTGCCTGGTTCGGTGTTGCTACTGGAACGATTTCACCGATTGTATTCGAAAAATATAATATCAGTGCCGACATCGGAAAATAGAAAGGATTTTCTGTCCGGAAGAACCATGGCGGTAAGAAAAATATGGGAATCCCCACCGTACCAATGGCTATCTGGAAAGATAAGGAGATAGTTCGGGTGGAGGTGGGTACGCCGTTTAATATTTCTGTAACCGAACCGGACCTGGCAGCCGTCGAGGCGATGTCCAAGATAGCGGAGATTTTACCCGAGAAATTACGAGGGCCGTTTAGGTAAAGAGATCTTTTTGTTTAGGAAGAACTTCAAAATCTTTCAACTCGTCGGGAATTAGGAAAGTTTTCATTTTGGCAGTGTGGCCGGAGGCCAAAATGATTTCTGAAGGCGATACACGAAAATAATGAGCAAGAGCCTTGACAACGGCGCCGTTGGCACGACCGTCGATCGGGGGCTCGGTAACAGAAACAATGTAATAATCAACGTCAGCTTTTTTGACATAAGCCTTTTTCTTCTTTGGTTTCACTTGAACTGTGATTTTCATACAAGCTCTATTATAGATAGATCTGACAGCGAACATAGACATCGTGACACAAAAAGACTTCGGAAAAATTAAAAATTAAATTCAGGATAAAAGGAACGGCAAAACCAGACTTGAGCTTTTTCTGATAAACTCTGTAGAAAACAGTGACAAATGAAATCGCAATGAGAATATAGAGGACGGTCCAGACGGGACCAAATAACCACGAAGGCGGAGCCCAGGAGGGTTTTTGTAAAGTTTGGTACCAGGAAACGGTGGAAGATGTATCCATACTTTTACTATATACCGAACAAGATTATTAGACCTTGGGGAAAGGGGTAGAAAGTCCGTGTGTACCATCGGGGAGATGGACAACCTTAAAGTCTCCAAAGAGAAGCGGAGCTATCCGAGAGAGACAGCGATAACTTTCGAAGGCAGCCCGCCTTATCTCCGTTTCGGCATGCTCACTGCCTCTCATGTTCAGGAAGTGGCGCCAGGCCCGAACATTGGCGGTGACCACTACCGGTGCTTCGGTTTCGTTTGGTAAAAGCGATCTGGCCGCTTGCCGGACTTTTTTCCGAAGATCTGTTTTATGTTCGGCACCAAGAATTTCGGTACCACCTTTTTGTTTGGCTACCAAATAATCTGTCATGACTTCGTATTCCTGCTGAGTTCGGTCTATCCTATCTTCAAATAATTTATGAAGATAATAGTCACCCGCGTATTCCGGTCTTTCAACAAATTTTAAGGTTTTGCCACCGACATATCTTTGTGATACTTGGGAGAAGCCAAAACCAGCTCGATGGCGAACTAGCTCATGGGTTAGGCTTCTGGAGATGCCCCACCAGAGCATGGTGACATTGGCGTGTTCGAGAACAGATCCATGACCGGACTCCATAATGTTTTCGAAATATTTAGAGGCGTATTCGTTGACCGTGCGATTGGGACCAAAACTTTCGTAACAAAGCTGACCGGCAAACTTACAGAGTGTTTCGGCAGAAGGCAGAGGAGTGGGGTCTTTCAAAAAACTGCTGAAACCCAACTCTTCAGGAAAGCCATCAAGAAAGCCTTGCAAACCTCGTAAATCTACAGCCGGAACAGAGATAACGGCAACGCCGGGAGACTGGAGATATACTAGTCCGTTTTTTGTTTCAAAGACTTCAGGGTTGACGACGGGCAAATATCCTTCCGTGGTCTTAATTTCCAGGTTACGATCGTTTTCTTTGTTGGACATGGATTAAATATAGCAACTATTTATTATCGATATCGTTGAATATCGTCATTGCGAATCTTGTACTCAAGCTGAAGCAATCTCCGCCATTAAGGGTATACCCAACCTTTTATTTAATCTCACTATCGGGGATTTACCCCTTCGGGTATCAGCGAACCCCGGTTCGGAATACCGAAACTCGCAATGACAGTGGAGTGAGATTTACCCCTTCGGGTATCAGCGAGCCACAGCACTCCTTTGTATCAGAAGGTCGTGCTTCGCAATGACGGAAGGTGTTAAATCGTGCCTGTGTTGGTCAATCGTGAAGGGTTACTGAGGCTAAGATTGACAATTTCGGTGTTTTGGTGTATATTATGAGATATTCTCAAAAGGAGGCTGGCATGCTTAAAAAAGCACGTGACTTCATGAAGATGTTGAAGGCCTGGGGGTGTGACACTGTTCTGGACGTAATGCCCTCGCACATCAGCTACACACGGGACGAGGTTTTGGCAATAATTGTGTTGGCACATTATTACTGCCAACCAGACACAACCGTTATGGCCATCATCCGAGTCTTTATGGCGACCTTCCCATCCGCAGTCAGACGCGATCTGGTATTGAATGGTCAGGATGATGAGGTGGTTGCCTCATGGCTATCTCTTCGGACGATGCTCTATATAAACGAGAACGTTCAGTCAGAGAATGATCTCGAGGGTGTCATCAGCTATTTGTTAAAAGAATGCATCCAGACCTCACAGTAGTGAGGTCTTTTTTTTGCCTTGCTATGGAGAGGCTATTTTTCGTCAAGACTCTGCCAAAGATAGAGGCTGGCAAGTGATCGGTATGGGCTCCACGTTTGAGATATTTTTTCGATTTTAACTTTGTCCTCGCGGTCAACACCATAGATCCGGGAGACAGCGGTCCGCAGACCCAGATCCCCGACCGAAAAAACATCTTCCCGACCGAGGGAAAAGATCAGCATCATCTCGGCAGTCCAGCGACCGATGCCTTTGACGGTAGTCAGATGGGACATCACTTGTTCATCCGGCATGTCCTTGAGTGTATCCAGTATTATTCTATCGGCCACAATAAACTCGGAAAGCGACCGGAGATAGGAAATCTTTTGGCGGGAGATGCCGACAGACCGAAGAAGAACTTCGTCTATGGTCATGATTTCTTGAGGTTTAATATTCTCCGAGTTTGGAAAGAGGCTGATGAAGCGATTGATGATGGTACCGGCGGCTTTGACGGACAGCTGTTGACCGATGATAGATTCCAAGAGATCGCGAAACAGATCCTCAGACACACCTCGGGCTTCAATGGTGTATTTGGAGAGAAGTGGTTTCAGTCGAGGATCTTTTTTGAGATGTTTCTTGGCCGCTACGATATCCATAGGTAAGATTAATGATATAACGAGATACAATAGGTTATGCCTGTAACAGTCGCTTTTGAAAGTGCTTACAAAAAATTGAATCCGACTCAGAAAAAAGCCGTCGATACTATTGAGGGGCCGGTGCTGGTCATGGCTGGGCCGGGAACAGGAAAGACACAGGTGCTGACGGTCCGGATCTCCAACATTCTGAAAGAAACCGATGCCGACCCCGGCTCGATTCTGGCGCTAACCTTTACCGAAGCGGCAGCCAAGGAAATGAAGGAGCGACTGGTGCAGCTTATCGGCAAGGATGGGTACCACGTAAAGATTGGCACATTTCATGCCTTTTGCGCCGATATCATCAGCGAGAACCCCGAAAGATTTTCGCGCACCAGGGGTCTCCAGAATGCATCTGAGCTGGAAAAAATTCAGGTCTTCAAAGAAATCCTGGAAAAAAATTCGTACGAACAGCTCAAGCCGCCCGGAGACCCACTTTTTTATCTCACTCACGTCCGCGATAGTATTTCCGATCTGAAACGTGAAGGAATCACTGTCAAAAAGTTTATGGAACTCGTAAATATATTAAGAGAAGGATTTGAGCTCGAAAAAGATAATCTAAAAAAGACGGCCTTCAACGAAAAAGAAAAACTGGTGAGGAAAAATGTAGATTTGCTGGATATTTATGAAAAATATGAAAAGAAGTTGGAGGAGATAGGGCGGTTCGATTTTGATGACATGATCAATTGGGTGGTGGAAGCCCTGGAGACCGACGAAGACTTTGCCCTCAAGTACCAGGAAGACTACCAGTATCTTCTGGCCGATGAATATCAGGATACCAATACCGCACAAAACCGTTTACTGTTTGCTCTCACCTCCCACTGGGGCGAGGAAGCCAATATCTTCTGCGTGGGCGACAACAATCAATCGATCATGCGTTTTCAAGGGGCATCCAAAGAAAACATTCAACAGTTCAAGGGACACTTTCCTCATCATACTGAAATTACCCTGTCCGATAACTACCGCTCGACTCCGACCATTCTCAACGCCTCGGCTAAGCTCCTGGATGAGACCCCACTAAATCCCACCGTTAGTTTTAAAGATCTACCAATCAAGGTGGCGAAGTTTAGTTCACCGATTCTGGAAGACGAGTTCATCGCCGAGTCCATCAAACAGAAAATTAGGAAGGGGCGAAAACCTCGAGAGATTGCAGTCATTGTCAAGGAAAACAAGGATATTGAGAATCTCTCGGATCTATTCAAACAGAAGAAAATACCTTACCGGCTACAGGGAGGTACCAATATTCTGAATACTCCGCTGGTGGCCCGGTTTCTAAAAATCTTGACTGTGGTGACGACTCTGCGAGGACCGGTGGACGATCTAGACCTCTTTACCATTTTGAACTACGAGTTTTTTGGGTTGAACCCCCTGTCTGTTTTGAAGATTGCCAGAACAGCTTACTTGAACCGCGAGACTTTGGCCGATACTCTGCTGGATGCTCATCCCGAAGTGGAGGAAAATGTGATAGATGTTTTCCAAAGTCTCATAAGTTGGAACAGAATTAGCGTGACGCAAACTCTGACGGAAGTTTTTCAGACAGTCTTGCAGGAGTCCGGCATTCTCGAACATATTCTATCTTTACCTCAGCCGGTGATCGAGTTAAACCGCTTTGGTACTCTGTTTGAAGATGTGAAAGAACAAGCCGCCGCTTTTCCCGGAATTTCACTACCGGAATATGTCTTTAATCTGAACGTCATGGAAGAGAACAACATCCGTCTGGAAGAGCAAGCACTACTCGAAGATATCGACGCGGTAACTCTAACTACAGCCCACAAAGCCAAAGGACTGGAATGGCACACCGTTTTCATTTATAAGTTTGCCGATTCTTACTGGGGGAACAAGCAGAAGAAACAAATGATCAAGCTGCCTCCCGGCATTATTCAGGAAAAAGTGGATAGTGAGGATAAGAATGAAGAAGTGCGACGCCTTTTTTATGTCGCCATGACGCGCGCCAAGCAACAGCTCTATCTCACGGGCGCGGTGAAGTACCCGAACTCGGCCAAGATGATTTTCCCCAGTATTTTTTACGAAGATCTGCCAAAGGAGTGTCTTAGAAAGTTAAAAACCAAAAAGTACGAGACGAGAGCGGAGAAAATTCTGGCCGATCAACTCACCCGGTCACCTCTACCGGTACTCCACGAAGGAGAAAAAGATTATCTCCACGAAATTATTAAGAACTTCAAACTCTCACCCACCTCACTCAATACTTTTCTTACCTGTGCTTACAAATTTAAGCTGGATCACCTGTACAAAATCCCCAGAGCGAAGGCTTCGGCCATGTGCTTTGGGACGGCAGTGCATAAGGCACTCGAGAACTTATATCTCGAACTAAAAAATACCGGAAAGTTGGAAGCGAAAGAGGATTTTCTCCGGGATTTCGAAGCCTCTCTTAAAAAAGAAATTATCTCCGAAGTGGATTACAAATCCCGGCTGGAGCACGGACGTAAGGTGCTCCCGGCATATTATGATTTTTACGAAAAGGAGTTTGCCCCTGCTCTTTACACCGAGAAGAAGTTTGGTGAGTCACTCTTCGAAATAATGCTCGACGATATTCCTCTCTCGGGGAAAGCAGACCGGATAGATCTAGTAGATGGAGATGTGCTTGCCTCGCCAAAGCTCGGAGAGCAAAGGCGGGTGAGGTTCGTCGATTACAAAACCGGTAAGATCCGCACCAGAGGAGAGATTGAGGGCACGACGAAGAATTCCGACGGTGGTTACAAACGCCAGCTGATTTTCTACCACTTGCTGGCTGAACTTGATAAATCTTTCGACTACCAGATTGTCCAGACCGAGCTCGATTTTATTGAGCCGAAGGGTGGGGAGTTCAAAAAGGAAAGATTCAACATTACGCCGGAAGAGGTGACCGGCTTGAAGCAAGTCATCCGCGACTCCATGGCCCAGATTCGGGCTCTGGACTTTTCCCGAACTACTGACCTGACCTCCTGTGTCCGCTGTGATTTTAAAAATCACTGCTGGCCAACGGGATTACCAGTAACGGTGGAGACGACAGAGGGGGAGTAGGATTATTCGGTTTCTTCTGGGAGGAGGCCTGTTTTGAGCTGGCGGGCGGAGTCGAGCTTGTTGCCGATTTGGTTCATGGTTTGGGAGGTACTGCCCAGAGAGTTGTAGGCATTGGTGAGGTGTTTACCTAGGAGGGTGAAGTTCTCGTTAAGTTTTTCATAGTCTTTTTGGACGGCGCGAAGTAGAGTAAACACCTCGGAGGTTTTACCGGCAATTTTTTGGCCCTCCAAGGAAAGAAGAATTGTTTGAAGGTGGGCATAGAGAGTGGTGGGTGAGACGGGATAGACCCGGGAATCTCGCGCCAGATCGAGGAGTTCTTGCTCGCTCACGATCTCGTAATAAATACTTTCGGAGGGAATGTACATGAGGGCGAAATCTAGAGTCCCTTCCTCGGGCAGAATATATTTGCCGGAGATGTCTTTGATGTGTTTTTTGACGTCGCGAATGAAGGCGGAACGGGCGGCGGCTTTGTCGGTAGCAGAGGAAGTTTGATAGATTTTCTGAAAATTTTCCATGGGAAACTTCGAGTCGATGGGAAGAATTCCGGCTTGGGTCTTGATGGCCGCATCAACAATGGAGCCTCCCTTGAAGTGGTACTGGAGATGGAAACTATTTTTCGGGAACATCTGGGAAATGAGGTCGGTGAGCACTTGTTCACCGATGTTGCCTCTGAGCTTGGGGGACTTGAGATAGTCCTGGAGATCTTTCATGGAGCGACTGACTTCACCAAAGGCGCCAGCCTCTTTTTTTAGATCCGAGATGACAGCCGTAGCTTGGTCGAGGCGAGAAAAAAGTTCACGATAGTTTTGCTGGAGAGAGGCGTTCGTGGTTCGGTTCGTGGTATCGAAGGATTGCTGGAGGGATTTGAGCCAAGCGTTGAGAGTGGGGTCGGTTTTTTGAACCTCCAGCTTCTGCCTGAGAAGAAGATAGACCACGATCAGGCCGACGAAAAGAAAGAGAATAATGATCAGGGTATCGGAGGACATGAATTCATTTTAACCTAGTGGAGTGAGATTGCCACGTCGGAGTACCTCCTCGCAATGACGAGTGGTTGGTGTGGTTAAATGGAGGAAGATTGCTGGAGACCAACAAGGACTCACCTCGCAGGACTTCGTGAGTACACTCACCCTACAAGGAGAGTCCTTTGGGAGGGAATTTATATGGCGATAATAAAAAATAGACAGAAGAAGAGATATGGATGGCTAGTGTTTTTTGCCTTGGTCAACTGGGTGTCGATAGGTTTGGTAATTTGGAAGGTCGATCCTGAAACAATTAGGGATTTTATTATTCCGGGTAGTTATTTACCGATGACTCTACTGATGATGGGGGGAATATTTTGGTTGTTATCAATTCTATTAATGTCTTCATCCACAGCTCTGAGGTGGGCTTTGGGAATAACAGTATTTTTGGAACTTCGCGTATTGGGTTTGGGGTCAATATTAAATGGGATTTTGATTGTGGGACTCTTGATTTCTTTGGAAATATATTTGATGAAGTCGAAGGGAAAGAAGATGGATCTACCCCTTCGGGTACCAGCGGCTCGCATGCGCGAGGATGACAATACCTTGGGTTTGATGTGAATTTTGTGGTTTACTTGGATAAAGGCAGAAACTATGAAGATGTCAAAAATAATGTTAAGGTCAGCTCGGCGACGATTGCCACGGTGGCCGAGAACTTGGGTAATCCCGGATGGCAGGAGGTAATAAGAAGAATCAAGGCAGAAGAGTGGGCAATTGAAAAGGGGAAGTGGGGTAAAATGAGGCATGGGAAAGTTTTATATCACCACTACTACTCCATACGTGAATGCTGATCCACATATCGGATTCGCTCTGGAGATTATCAGGGCTGATGTTCTCGCCAGAATGCATAGGGCCGTGGGCGACGAAGTATTCTTTAATACGGGCACCGACGAACACGGACAGAAAATATATCAGAAAGCCCTTGAGACTGGTAAGGATCCAAAAACTTATTGCGATGAGTACGCGATAAAGTTCCAAGGTTTAAAAACGGCCCTTAATCTTTCATACAGCAACTTTATCCGAACTACAGATGAACACCATCTAACTGCGGCTCAAGAATTTTGGAAACTTTGTGAGGCAAAGGGTGATATTTACAAGAAAGTTTACAAAATTAAATACTGTGTGGGGTGTGAGCTGGAAAAAACTGATTCCGAGCTCACAAACGGCAAGTGTCCCTTGCACCCAAACCAGGAACTAGAAAATATCGAGGAAGAAAACTATTTCTTTAGATTTTCAAACTATCAGCAAAGGTTATTGGATCTTTACGAATCACAGGCAGGTTTTGTCATTCCGGAATTCAGGCAAAATGAGATGAAAACTTTTATAAAGGGAGGCCTTCAGGATTTTAGTATTTCCAGACTGAAAGCCAAGATGCCTTGGGGGGTGGATGTACCGGGTGATGATAAACAAATTATGTACGTTTGGTTCGACGCTTTAATTAACTATATTTCGGCACTAGGGTGGCCGGAAGATCAGAAGAAGTTTGCAGAGTTTTGGCCCGGAACACAGGTGTGCGGAAAAGATAATTTGAGGCAACAAACCGCTATGTGGCAGGCGATGCTGATGTCCGCAGGTTTGCCAACATCGAAACAAGTTTTTGTGGGCGGATTTTTAACCTCAGAAGGACAAAAAATATCAAAGAGTTTGGGTAACGTCATTAATCCAATTGAATGGTCGGAGAAGTACGGAACAGATGCTTTGAGATATTTTCTGCTGGCAGAAGTAAGTGTCTTTGAAGACTCCGATGTAACCGTTGAGAGATTCGAGGAAGCATATCAGGGAAATTTGGCAAACGGCATAGGAAATTTGGCGGCTAGAGTGGCGACTATGGCAGAGAAAATTAGTTTGAAAGTTACCGAACAAAGACTGGGAATCAGAGAAGCGGTAATAAACAAACTGGTTATCTTCCGCTTTGATGAAGCGATCAAATTTATCTGGGAAGATATAAAAACAGCAGATACTTTAATTAACCAAAGAGAAGTATGGAAGTTAATAGGAAAGGAGCAGGAGTTTGTGTTAGCTGACCTTGTGAGGATCATCAGACAGATCGCCGCAGATTTGGAACCTTTTATGCCGGAAACAGCCGAAAAATTAATGGCCCAGTTTGGAGGAGAGATAATAAAACGAGGAGACAATTTGTTTCAGAGAATTGAGAAATGAATATAGAATTTATTTATATAGATTGCCACGTCACTTAGTTCCTCGCAATGACGAGGTTGGTTGTGGAGTGAGATTGCCACGGTTCGGGGTACCGAAACTCGCAATGACAAATAATATGTTAATTGATACACATTGCCATTTAACTGATGAACGTTTCACCGATATTGGGAAAGTGTTGGGGGAAGCAAAGAAGGCAGGTGTTGGTAAAGTGATAATACCGTCGACCAGTATAGCTGACGCGAAGAAAGCAGTAGAGATTGCGGAAAAATATGAACAGTATTGCCTGGTGGGGATACACCCAGAGGAAGTGGAAACTTTGTATGGGTTGGGTGGAGACCAACAAGGAGACTCCTCGCAGGACTACCTACACTCAAAGTCGGGGATTGCTTCGGTTCGGGGTACCGAAACTCGCAATGACGGGGGTGTGTTAGATAAAGCGATGGAGGAAATGGAGAAAATAATCAGGGGTTCCAAAAAAGTGGTAGGGGTTGGGGAAATTGGATTGGATTTTTTTACCGGACATGATAAGAATAATCCTTTCCGTCCGGAATATACAAACCAAGAAAAAGACCGACAAAAACAACTTTTTAGAAGACAAATAACTCTGGCGATAGAAAACAATATTCCGGTGGCAATTCATATGAGAAAGGCGGAGGAGGAGATGAGAGAAGAGTTGGAAATGTTTATGGAAAAATATCAAAACGGGGATGGATCTACCCCTTCGGGTACCAGCGGCCGGGTCAAGCCCGGAATGACAAGTGTTGTTTCTGGACCGCCACGCTCCACCCCGCCGATCGGCGGGTTCGCAATGAAGGCGGAGCGAAAATTTAAGCTGCGGGGACAATTTCATTGTTTTGCCGGAAGCCAAGAATCTTTGGAAATGATCTTAGCAAATGGTTTCTATATCAGTTTTTGTGGAAATATTACTTACAAATCGGCGAGGAATCTCAGAGAATTACTAAAAAAAGTGCCCCTTGAACGACTGCTGCTGGAGACAGACAGCCCGTATCTACCCCCGGAACCTCTGAGAGGAACGGTGAATACTCCTGCGAATGTTAAAATAATAGCTGAGTTCGTAGCCTCCGAATTAAACCTGAGTACCAGGAAACTGGCTGAAATCACGAGCCAAAACACAAAATGTTTGTATTCCTTAGAAAATTGATCAAAAAATATCCCAGAGCAAGCCAGAGAATTCTGGAAATTTTACCTGGCTTTACTAGCTGGACCTTTATTCTGTTTCCGGTTTGGGGATCAATTTTTTGGCCAATTGGGGTGGCTTATTTTATTATTGCTTTTAACGTTTATTGGCTTTATCGATCAACAACCTTGGCTTGGGCCGGTGTAATGTCCTATTACAGGATAAAAGCGTGGGAAAAATATGATTGGATGGGTGATGTAGTCGGCTTTGCAGACTGGAAAGAAGTCAAGCACGTAATTGTGTTGCCTACTTATAAAGAGCCAGGCGAGATCCTCGTTAGAACACTTCAAGCTTTGGAAAAGCAAACAATCGGGCCAAAACAAATAATTCCCATTATCGCCATGGAGGAAAGGGCCGGAGAAGATATAAATGCCCACAGAGAGGCGTTGATTAGAAAGGCTTTTGTGGGTAAGTTTGCCGGTCTCTTTTTTACCTATCATCCGGCTAACCTAACCGGAGAGGTGGTGGGAAAATCCAGCAATGCGTCTTGGGCAGGAAAAGAGTTCAAAAAAATGTTAACCAAGCGAGCTGATTGGAAGCTCGACAAAATGACCATTTCCTCAGTTGATTGTGATGTGGCACTCCACCCCAATCATTTGGCAGCGATAACTTATATGTTTTTGGATGATCCGAATAGATATCGAAAAATCTGGCAAGGGGCGATCGTTTTTTACAACAACATTGAAAGAATTCCCTGGCCAATGAGAGTCTTTAATCGCATGAGCAGTGTGATTAATATGGCTCAACTTTCCCGTCCAGACAGATTAATTAACTTCTCCACTTATACTTTGAGCCTAAAATTAATGGATGAAATCAACTACTGGGATACAGATGTAATTCCGGAAGATTACCGTATATTTTTTAAGACATATTTTGCTACTAAGGGTGAGGTAGAAGTGGAGCCTATATTTATTTCTGTCTCTGCCGATGCTGCGGAAGCTAATGGTTTTTGGAGTACCTATACAAATACCTATGAACAAGTGAAACGATGGGCGTGGGGGGCAAGTGATGACTCTTATATAATTAAAGAATATATTTTGGATGACGGAGCTCCTTTTTGGGACAAGACTATTCGGGTATTTAAGGTCATCGAAGATCATTTTATGTGGCCTGTTAATTGGTTTATTATTACTGTAGGAGCAAATATGCCCCCGCTGTTAAACTCTACCTTTTCCAGAACGGTGATTGGAAGAACCTTACCTCAGGTATCCTCGGCAATACTGACACTCTCTTTAATTAGTTTGGCCGCAATGGTTCTAATTGATCTTAAGGCACGACCTAAAGTGGCTGACCTGCCGGCTTGGAGGAAAATGGCTGCCCCTTTCGAGTTTGTATTACTGCCGATAGTGGGTTTTTTCTTTTCGGCACTACCAGGACTTGACGCTCACACAAGACTGATGATGGGAAGATATTTGGAATATCGGGTTACTGAAAAAAAAGCATAATATGACAACAAATAAAGCCACGCAACAAATACTGGTAGCCGAATGGGGAATGTTGTTGTTAATGGGTGCGGTTCTTGCCTGGTTTTGGAAGATTTTACCTCCCCAATTACCTTGGTTTTATTCTCTTCCGGGCGGTGAACAACAGTTGGTCAGCAAATTTGTTTTGGCGGGAATATTGCTTGGTATGGGGGTGATAACCGGAATTACAAGAGTGCTTGCCTCATGGGCAAGTAAGGGAGATGCTCCGGTGGAAACGACACTAATGGCTGGTTCATTATTAGCGATTGCCTTGTTAGCCGCTAGCTTTTTTAGAGTAATACAAATATTCGCTCTATGATAAATCCTGTTATTACCGTCTTTCCTTTCATCATGGCTTTTCTGATCAGTACAGTGGTTACCCCACTGACAGTAATTTGGTTTTCTAAAATGGGATGGGTGATAGACCCAAAAAAAACACCCCATCCGGCACACATTCATAAAGAACCAGTTCCCAAAGGCGGAGGTCTGCCCATCTTTGTAGCGGTGGTTATGACTTTAGCAATATTTTTAAAATGGGACAAACATTTAATTGCAATCGGAGTGGCGTGTCTGCTGGTATTAATTACAGGTTTGGTGGATGATGTCAAAGGAATAAATCCATACTTGAGACTGACCATAAATTTTTTGGCGATTGGGATAATAGTGGCCTCAGGAATCGGGATAGCATATGTATCCAATCCCTTTGGGGGAATTATTGACCTCTCGCAATGGCGTTGGGGATTTGAATTCTTGGGTAAGTATCACGAAATCTGGATTCTAGCCGACCTGTTTGCCCTCTTGTGGATTCCGGTGTTGATGAATGCGATCAATTGGTCTTCCGGTGTTGATGGCCAGATCTCCGGAGTAGTAACTATTGCGGCAATTGCTTTGGGGATGATTTCACTAAGTTTCAGCGCGGATATTACCCAATGGCCGGTAGCAACTCTCGCCTTTGCTCTTTCAGGGGCTTTTGCCGGTTTAACGATTTTTCATTTCTTTCCGCAAAAAATTATGCCTGGCTATTCGGCCACATCTCTTGCCGGTTTACTTCTGGGAGTGATCTCCATCTTGGCCACGGCAAAAGTAGGAACAGTCTTGGTGGTGTTAGGAGTACCATTAGTCGATTTTATATATATAGTCATAAAAAGAATACTTTCAGGCAAATCCCCGGTCTGGGGAGATAAGAGCCATTTGCACCACAAATTACTGGAAATGGGATGGGGAAAAAGACGGATCGCCTTATTTTATTGGTTAATCACAGCCATTCTGGGCTTGACTGCGGTTAAAGTGGAAGCTAGAAGTAAGCTAATCATCATGATAGGATTGATAATATTAATGTCTGTTTTCGTACTATGGCAATACTCTTGGCGCTTTTCAAAGAGGTCAGACCGCGACAGTGGGTTAAAAATCTAAGTTTGTTCGCGGCATTGATATTTGCGGGGCTTCTTTTTCAAGAAGGGGCTTTTGGTAAAGTTTTTCTGGCTTTTATTATATTTACGATCTTAAGCAGCGTGACGTATATCTTTAATGATTTGATTGACGTAGAAGCGGACCGGAAACACCCTTACAAGAAATTCAGACCGATCGCAAGTGGGGATTTACCATTACCGATAGCGGTATTCGTCTTGATTTTGGGGGTAGTGACCGGTCTGGCTTGGTCTTATGCCCTAAATTATTACCTTTTCCTAAGTGGTGTTATTTACCTTCTGGTCCAGGTAGCTTATTCCCAATACTTAAAAAAAGTGCCGATCGTAGATGTCATCGTAATTGCCTCCGGATATCTGATTCGTGTCTATGCAGGAGCCTTCACCATATCTGCTCACATGGATGTGTGGTTTCTGATGACGGTTATCGCCGCTTCACTATTTCTGGCCGTCGGGAAAAGGAGGGGGGAGATGACGCTACTGCTAAATTATAGAGAGGCGGAAACCAGAGCCACCCTGAAAAGATATACTGAGCACTTACTGGATATTTATACGGCGATGTTTGCTACAGGTACATGGATTACCTACGCATTGTTTACCTTTAATCAACCTAGGATTGTACCAGATGGAAGAGCTTTGCAACTAATTTCTTTTCTGCCAAGGACTTTGGTATCCGAGAAATGGATGATGATAACAATTCCCTTTGTGGTATACGGCATTATGCGGTACTTGCAGCTGATCTATGAAAAGAATGAGGGGGAAAGCCCGGAGAGAATTCTCCTTTCAGACAAACCATTGATGATTACGGGTATCTCTTGGGCGATCATGGTAATCGGGGTGCTGTATTATGTAGGATAGAAAAAGAACTCAAGATAAGGAAAATCTATATGGATTGCCACGCCCCGCCGGAGAGGGGCTCGCAATGACGAGACTTTACTTAACCAGCTTGGCGTATCGGGAGGAAACGTAGCCCCAAGAACCTTTAAGATACTCGATGTTAAACCAGCCCGCAGTCTCATTTTCTTTGTAGGGGAAAATATCACCGTGATTTACCTTGGCAAGCTCCGTACCATTAAGACCGGGAGTCTCACGAACCCTTGCCCACTTCATTGATGGACTTACAATTTCAATATATGGTTTTGTCAGAGCGGCAGATGAGGTTGCCTGTTTGGGCAGAGGTGTAATGGTAGTAGTGCCAGTAGGTTTAGGAGCGGCTGAGGGAGTGGCTATCGGGGTAGGTGTAGGAGTGGGAACTATTTCCATGGTGGCCATTGTCAGATTGAGAACCAGTCTGTAACCTGTTTGAACAGCGGCATTAACAATTTTATCTTGATATCCTGGAGCAGTAAAAGAAAAAACATGAGGACCGGGGGCGATATCAGCAGTCACCGGAGTAAAACCGGCAGGCCTTCCATCAATGCTTACGGTAGCGTTGGCCGGAAGACTAATGATGTTTACCGAAGAGTCTTTGTTGTTAGATAATTTTTCGAAAGAAAGTGTGTAGCTATGAGATTTGTCCGGGGTGGAGCCGAATTCTCGGTGAACGGTAGTCAAAGTGCCACTGACCAGATTGATTTTTGTTTCCCACGATTGGCCAGAGTCGATAGCAGTCATCTGTATGGTGGCCAGACCAGGTGAAAGATTTTCGTCGTAGAAAGGAGTCTTGCTAACTGACTTTCCGTTGATAACCAGATTAGCATCCGGATGCGAAGTTATTTGAATACCAGACTTCTTGGTAAAGGGATTAAACTGACAGCCAGCGAGAAAAACTGAGAATAATAGGATGGGCAGTGTGCGTAATAGTCTTGACCTCATATTTACAAGTTTAACACGAATTAGGAATTATCTCCTAGTTATATTTCAAAGAAGCTTTTAGAGGTGAGGCCGGAGTGGGAATCGAACCCACGGTAAAGGTTTTGCAGACCTTCGGCTTAGCCACTTGCCTATCCGGCCATGATCAGGCACTATTTTAGCATTATGATCCGAATAAAGCTTGTATTTTGATCACAATCAGCTTGATTTTTGGGTTTTATTCGGTGATAATGAATATATGGATCGAGACCCGCGAGGAGGACATAACCGAAAAAAGGTGAATGAAGATTTTTTCAAAATATGGTCACCAAAGATGGCGTATGTACTTGGTTTTATCTACGCCGATGGTGCCGTCGAGGACTGTAGGGACTCATCGAGAACGTGTTATTTGGTGCTATCAAACAATGACTTGGATCTTCTTAGTGATATTAGTAAGGCAATGTCAGCTGAAAAATCTGTACAAATAAAACAGCCCCGTTTAACGAAATTTAAAGGAAAAGAGTATTGGTGTAAAACCTCGTACGTGGTCCGAATCGGAAACAAAAAGATATATGAAGATTTGATTCAATTAGGTCTCTGCCCAAGGAAGTCTTTGGTGATTCAGCTACCTGAGCTACCGGAACAATTTTTCTCATATTTTCTCAGAGGCTACTTTGACGGAGATGGCTGTATTAATATTGAAAAAACCAAGAAAAATAGAATGAATATTATATTTACCAGTGGAAGCAAAATATTTATTGAACAGTTGGCAAGTAAAATCCAGAGTGCCTGTCCGATCCTCAAAAGCTCTATTTCGAATGGAAACGGTGCTTTTCAATTGAGATATAACTGGAAAAATGCACTTATAGTGGCGGATTATATGTACAGAGATATTAAGACAACTCCTTATTTAAAATACAAATACAATAAATACATAGATTACATGAGTGTTAGGGGGTGATTGGTTCGATTCCCGCTCCGGCCTCCA